>Ga0172369_10003155_pt1 | contig 21903 bp, 5 predicted proteins | sample LakKiv25m_FD_114539 | JGI IMG/M metagenome (GOLD analysis project Ga0172369, IMG submission 114539) | Freshwater microbial communities from Kabuno Bay, South-Kivu, Congo - kab_022012_11.25m | ecosystem: Environmental > Aquatic > Freshwater > Lake | place: Democratic Republic of the Congo...
AGGGGTCCTGGGTGGGTTCGGGGGTGCGATACATCGCGTCGTCGCTCGGCCAAGTGCTGATTGAGATCACGCCCGAGCCGGCAGGGCACGTGCATTCGTACCGCCACCAGCTGATACCGCCGGTGCGGACGCAGCCAACCTTGGTCAGGCCCACGCCCCCGTCGCCGACTCCCGGCGGGTGACCGTTGATCGTCCCGACCGAAAGGTTGCCTGAGATGGCGGCACTCTGCGCACGGATCGTGCCGCCGCTGTCGATGGACGCCGTGGGTGGACCGCCGCTCGGGCCGACGCCGACGGAGCCTTCCGCGTAGACGTCTCTGGTGTGCAGGCCGCCGGTCCATCCGGCCGGGTAGCCGCTGTTCGGGTCCTTCCCCGCGGCACCGACATTGCCTGCTGCCGTGACGTTCGCCACGGTAGCCGCGCCGGCAACGCCGAGCGTGGCCGCCGTGAGCGTGCCCGGGACGTTGAAGTTGCTCGCCGCGCCGGTCAGCGGGACGCCGCTGGAAAGGAAGACGGGACCGGTGGCGGTCAGCGGACCGTTGACGATGGCGCCGGTCGCGCCGACGGTGAGACCGGGCAGGTTCGCAGAAGGCGCGCTGAGCGTTCCTCCGCCGACCATGTTCCCGGTGAGCTGAATGTCTCCGGAAATGTTCCCGCCGCCCGGCGTGACGGTCAGCGACGCGCCCGGCGCGACCGTTCCGGCGACCGAGAGACTCCCGGTGTAGTCGGAGTCGCCGACGACGTGGATGCCTCCGCGGGCGACCGTCGTCGCCCCGCCGATGTTCAACGTGTCGCTGAACGCGCCGGGCCCCTGCACCGCCAAGCCGGAGAGGCCGCCGTCGGTTCGAGCGTTCACATGGAGCATCCCGAGGACGGTCGTCGCCCCGTTGATCGAGGACGCTCCCGTGACCTGCATTCCGTTGGACCTCACGACCAGGCGCCCCAGCGTCTCGGTGCTGCTCGACTCGAGGAGCAGCCTGCCCAGAGGCATCGGCGTGTCGCGGGCGACGTCGCGCGCGGCGACGTGCAGCGTCGGTGCGCTCTCGAGCCTCGGCGTCCATGTCAGGAAGCCTCCGTTGGCATACGGCGTGAAGTCACTGCCGCTCGCGTAGAGGCTCGGGGCGGAGTCCGGGGTGCTGAAGTCGAAGTAGCCGGTCCGCAGTTCCTTGCGCAGAAGCATGTCCCGGTCCGCGCTGCCGCGTTGCGCGTAGCTCGCCTCGCCGGCGACGTCGGCGACGTACGCCTGCTGCGCGAGGACCGCGTAGGTGCTCTTGAGCGAATAGGGAGCCGTTGCGAGTGTGACCGGCCTCAGGCAGTTGTCGGCGCCGCCGATGCACACCTGGAGCGCAAGATCCTGGTTCGCGGCGACGACCTTGCCGAGGTCGCAGTCCATGTTCCGGCCGACATCCAGATTGATGGCGCTGTAGGAAACGCGCACGTCATGGAACTCTTCGGAGCAGAGCTTCTCGCTGCCCCGCACGACCGCCACGATGACCCGGCCGAAGACGCCGTCCCCGACGGGGAGCTTCGCCTGCGAGACGCGCGCCTGGAACTTGAGGAGGTTGGGCGCCGGCTCGATCTGAAAGCTGTTGATCTGGTAGCCGCACGGAAGGTCGCCGGCGCCGTCGCAGGAAACGGATTGCGCGCGGGCACTCCCCGCCGCGAGGAGCGCCGCGCAGACGGAAAGCAAAGGGATCGCGGTTCTCATGGCGCACCCGGTGTGGTCGCCCGGCATGGCGCGCAGGGCGGCCTTGGTCTAACACTCCGCGGAATCTCGTACTGGCCCGCAGATTCGGCTCCGCTCACCCCGGGCATCGGTCCGCTCCGCGTCATGGCACCGTCCCGAAAAGACAGCCTGCCTGGAAACCCCCACCTTGGGTGACCCCGATGCACCCCGGCGGCCCATCTCTGCAACCGCCCTGGCCATCCGGGATCCGTGTGGTACAACTCCAGTCTGTGGTTTCGAATCGCAATGCCCGCCCGCTCGGATACACGGCCTTGAAAGTGCCGTAGCCCGGAAAGTCAGCCGTATAGGTGACGGCCACGCTGCCCTCCGGGCAGGTGCAATCGATGTAGCTGAGCACGTTCCCGCAGACATCCGGCGCCGTTTGCGTGGTCGCGCATTCGTAGTTGCGGTCGGTCCACCGGAAGCTCACCTTGGTGCTGCCGTCGCCGGCGCCGGGGAGCTTCCCGTTGATGGTCTGAACCTGCAGGTTGCCCGAAATGACGGCGCTCGGTGCGTTCAGGGTGCCGCTGCTGCTCATGATCGCAGCGCCGCCCGGACCGATGCCGATGGTGCCCTCCGCGTAGAGATCCTTGGTGTGCAGGCCGCCGGTCCACCCGGACGGATAGCCGCTGTTCGGGTTCTTTCCCGCGGCTCCGATGTTGCCGCTCGCCGCCAGGCCGGGAACCGTCGTGGCTCCGTTCACCTGGAGCGCTCCGGCAGTCAGACTGCCCGGGACGTTGAAGTCGCCCGCGACGCCGCCCATCGCGACGCCGCCGGTGAAGGACAGAGGCCCGGTGACGGTGAGCGGACCGCTGACGGTCGCGCCGGATACGCCGACGGTGAGTCCATCGACGCTCGCGGAGGCAGCACGCACGCTTCCGGCTGCCACCAGGTTGCCGCCAAGCGCCAGGTCTCCGGTGACGTTCGCGCCGCCCGTCGTGACCGTCAGCGAGCCGGAGGTGAGTGCTCCGGTGAGCGACAGGTTTCCGGAATGGTCGGAGTCGCCGGTCACGTGCAGGCCGCCGGCGGCGACCGTCGTCACGTCGCCGATTCCCAAGGTGTCGCCGAACGTGCCTGGTCCGCGTACCGCCGCGCCGGAAGGACTTCCGCCGGGCCCGCTCGCGGACAGCATGCCGACGACGGTGGTCGCCCCGTCGATGGACGCGGCCCCGTTGACCACGAGCCCGTTGGACCTGACGACGAGCCGTCCGAGACTCTCCGTGCTGTTCGACATGAGCAGCAGCCTGCCCAGAGGCATGGGAGTGTCGCGAACGGCATCGCGGGCTGCGATGTGCAGGGTCGGCGAGCCTTCCTGCACCGGCGTCCAGGTCAGGAAGCCTCCCTTGGCGAAAGGCGCGAAGTCGGCGTCGGTCGCGTGGAGCCTTGGCGCGGAGTCGGGAGTGCTGAAGTCGAAGTACCCGATCCCGAGAGCCTTGCGCACGACCATGTCGCGGTCGGCGGTTGCACGCTGCATGTAGGTCGCCTGGCCGGCGAGGTCCGAGAAGGGCACTTCCTGCGCAAGGACCGCGAAAGAGCTCTTGAACGCGTAGGCATCCGTTCCAAGCGGGATCGGTCTCAGGCAGTTGTCGGTGCCGCCGATGCAGACCTGGAACGCGAGGTCCCGGTTCGCGGCCACGACCTGGTCCAGCTCGCAGTCGATGTTGCGGCCGATCTCGAGATTCATCGTGCCGTCCGAGACGCGGACCTTGCTGAATTCCTCGGAGCAAAGCGTCTGGTTGCCGCGCTTGAGCGCCACGAGGACCCGGTGGAAGAGCCCTTGACCGGTCGGCAGCTTCGCTTGCGAGACGCGCGCCTGGAACTTGAAAAGCGCCGGCGACGGCTGGAGGTGCAAGTTGTCGATCTGATAGCCGCACGGGAAGGTGCCCGCGCCGTCGCACGGGACCGATTGCGCGCGGGCGCCGCCGGACGCGAGGGCGACGGCGCAGAAGGCCAGCGAAGCGACCGCGATTCTCATGGCGCACCCGCGGCGATCAGCGCAGGGGGACTTGGCATGCCGGGCTCCATCGGGCGCACGGGTCCATTCCGGGGCGGAATCTGCGAGGCAGCGCGGCGACATGGTCGGCATCTGCATGGTCCTTGGTCACCACAGCCCGGAGAGACAACCCACGCGACCCAATACTGCCGACTCCAAGGTCCCGTATCCTTCGCCCTCGCAGGCGAAGGACACCGTCCTGCCGCTCGGGTCGCCGTTGGTAGTTCCCATCAGGCCGGGAGTGCCAGAATAGCCGGGACAGGCAGGCAACCAGGAAATCGCCTTGTCGCCGGCATCGCAGCGGCAGGTATAGATCGATCCGGTACGGATGGTGACGTAGATGGGGTCGGGGATGCCAGTGGTGGTCCAACAGTCCGTAGCCCAGTAGAAGCGCAGTCCACCACCCGGCGTCTTCCCGTTGATCGTCGTGACCTGGAGGTTGCCGCCGAGGACGGCGCTCGTCGCACGGACCGTGCCGCTGCTGTCGATGGAGGCCGCCGGCGGGCCACCGCTCGGGCCGACGCCGAGCGAGCCCTCCGCGAGAACGTAGTTGGTGTGCATGCCGGACCATCCCGACGGGAAGCCGCTGCTCGCGGACTTCCCCGCGCTGCCGATGTTGCCGCTCGCCGCGACGCTGGCCAGCGTCGTCGCGCCGCTCACCTGAAGCGCCCCGGCGGTCAACGTGTTCGGGACGTTGAAATTGCCGGGGACGCCGCCCAATGGAATGGCGCCGGTAAGGGAAACCAGCCCGGTCACGGCGAGCGGACCGTTGACGGTCAGGCCGGTCGCGCCGACGGCGAGTCCGGTGAAGCTCGCGGCCGGGGCGCCAAGTGTTCCCGTCGCCACCAGGCTTCCTCCGAGCGTCAGGTCTCCGGCAATGCTCGCACCGCCGGTCATCACAGTCAGCGGCCTATTGGAGGAGAGCGCTCCCGAGATCGACAGAGCTCCGTCGAAATCCGAGTCTCCCGTTACGTGGAGGCCGCCGCCGCTCACGGTCATCGCCCTGCCGACGTCCAACGCGCCAGTGAACCTGCCGGGGCCTTGGACGGCCATCCCGGACGGAGCGCCGTCGGTTCTCGCCTCCACCTTGAGCATCCCGATGACCGTCGTGGGGCCGTCGATCGACGACGCTCCGGTGACCTGGATTCCGTTGGCCTTGACGACCAGTCGTCCGAGGGTCTCCGTGCTGTTCGACACGAGAAGCAGTCGGTCCAGGGGTATCGGAGTGTCGCGGACCGCGTCCCGCGCGGCGATGTGCAGTGTGGGAGCGCTCTCGTGCATCGGCGTCCAGGTCAGGAAGCCTCCGTGCGCGAACGGCGCGAAGTCGGCCGGGGCGGGGTGGAGCCCCGGCGCGGATCTCGGGGTGCTGAAGTCGAAGTACCCGGCGCCCAGCTCCTTGCGCTGGAGCATGTCGCGGTCGGCGCTCGCACGGTGCGCATAGTGCGCCTGGCCGGCGACGTCGCTGACGTGCGCCTGCTGCGCAAGCTGCGCGAACGTGCTCTTGATCGAGTAGGGCGTCGCCCCGAGGGCGACCGGGTTCAGGCAGTTCGTGGCGCCCCCGATGCAGACTTGGAACGCGAGCTCCTGGTTCTCGGCCACGACCTGGTCCAGCTCGCAGTCGATGTTGCGGCCGATCTCCAGGTTCACGGTGCTCTGGGAAATGCGCACGTCGTGGAACTCCTCGGTGCAGAGCGTTTCGCTGCCGCTCTTGAGCGACACGAGAATCTTCCTGAAGAGGCCGTCGGCGATGGGGAGCTTCGCCTGCGAGACGCGCGCCTGGAATTTCAGGAGCGTCGGCGACCGCTGGATCTCCGCGTTCTGGATCTGGTTGCCGCAGGGGAAGTCGGCTGCACCGTTGCAGATGACGGATTGCGCGCGGGCGGTGCCGCCCGCGAGAAGAGTCGCGAGAGCCATGACTATTGAGTAGACGCACCTCGCGGGCGACCAGCGGCCCCCTCCCCGACCCTCCCCCGAAAGAGCCCGGGGGAGGGAGTGTGCGCCGAAGGCGCCCCCGGCGCGATCCCCCTCCCCCGCGCTTTCTGCGGGGGAGGGTCGGGGAGGGGGCCGGCGGTGGGGCGCCCAGTGCGTCGCCAAGATAGGCATGGTGCAAGCACAGGATGATGCGAGGGCGGCTCTCATTGTGCACCCGCCAGTGTGATCGACTGCTGGGAGGCCGTCACGCTCACGTTGGCCTTGAATCCGATGTAGTCGGGCGCGTCGAGAGACCCGTCGGGTTTGGCCCCGGCCGTGCCCATGTCCACCCAGCAGGTCAGGTCGTAGGTGCCTGCCACGAGAGGCTCGCGCACGCCGGTCGTGCCCTTGCCGGAGGTCCAGCATTTCAGGCCCTGCGGACAGACGAGCAGGCTCGTCGCGACCACCGGAGTATCGACGCGAGGGGGCACGGGCGGCTGGCTGCCCGTGGCGTGGGTCCAGTAGCAGCGTGCGGAATCGCCGGCGGCGAGGCTCCCCGCGGTCATCTCGATGGGCGGCGCGACGGTGGCCACGAAGCCGGAGAGCGAGAGCGATTTCACCAGCTCCTGACCCGAAGTCGTGGTCAGGGTGACCGAGAGGCCCGGGTTGTTCGGCGTCCAGATCTGGTGGCCCTGGTCGTCCTCGGTCTCATTGACGTTGAGCAGCGCGTAGAGCTGGTACTGGCCCGCGGGGAAAGTGGCCCGCGGCGCCGCGCCCTGATCCGCGACGCGGCTGGGCTCCACCATGCGGACGTCGCCGCCGCCGGCAGGCACCTCGGCCCCGTCCGCCGAACGCGCGACGACTTTGCCGGTCGTCTTCGAGACAAGCATGGCCCGTACGGCCAGCGGCGACGCTCCGACCGCGCCGACGCGCAGCGTCACCGCCGTGGCGTCCACGCACACGACCCCGATGTCGACGACGTCGGCACTGGCGACCGTTCCGCTGCCGTTGGATACGCTGCACGACTGCATGGGCAGGAGGGGCTGCTGCGCGACCGACACTTCGTAGACGGAGCCCGCCGGCAACGGGGTCATGAACGCGAAAGCGCCGTTTCTCGCGATGTCAACGACATCGGCACCGCGGTTCGTGAGCTTCAACCCGGTGCCGTTGAGGCCGGACACCGTGCCGCCGACCGCGTAGCTCGTCGAGGAAATCACCTGCGTACAGACGACCTGCGCCGAGGCGTTCGCGCCTTGGATGGTGCCGCTGCCGTTGACGACCTGGCACGTCTGATCGGGCAGAATCGGCTGCGTCGCGACGGCGACCGAATACGAGGCGGCGTCCAGGAGGCGTTTTGCGAAGCTCCGCGTGCCGTCGGCCGCGATGGCCAGTGTTTCGCTTCCGCTCAACGAGAGTGACAGGTTCTTTCCCCGGAGGCCCGTCGTGGTCACCGACACCGTGTAGGTCGGCCGCGACGTGCAGAGCACCGCCACGCTGGTGTCCTGGTTGGGCATGGTCCCGCTCGGATTGTCGACGGCGCACGAGGTTCCAAGAGTCGTCGGGCCAGCGGTAATCGTGACCGAGTAGGCCCGCCCCGGCGCGACTTTCTGCGCAAACGGGAAAGTCCCGTCGGCGTTGCGGGTAATCGATTCGTTGGTCGCGGAATTCACGAGCGTGATGGAATCGCCGGCCGGCAGACCGCTCACCGACACGCTGAGGAGGCGCGGCACGACGATGCTGCACCGCACCACGAGGCTGTTGGCACCGCCCGCCGGCAATATTCCCTTGGTAGGAGTCAGCGTACACGTCTCGGTCGGGGTCCGCGGCTCGCCTGCGACGTAGGCGCTCCACGCCGAGCCCTCCAGCAGGGGTGCGGCGAACTTGAACGGGCCGTTCTGCCTCACTTCCAGCTCGAAACGCCCGCGGGCCGCGACGGCGTTGCCGGCGACGTACTGGTCGGTCGCCAGGCGCAGCAGCACGCGATCGCCTGCGATGCCCGTGGCGGTGCCGCCGAGCGTGACAACCGGACCACACACGACGCGGGCGGTTGCGCCGCCGGTGGGCATGCGGCCCTTGCCGGTGGTCGCGTCCACAGCGCACAGCGTACCGCCAATCGGAGGAGGCTGCGAAACAAGCTTCACCGCGTAACGCCGCCCCTGGCCGACTTGCATCGCAAAGGTTGCGCTCGGTTGCGACGCCGTCAGAGTCACCTGCTCGGTGCCGTTGGACACGACGACGCTGCCCGCGGTGAGGCCGGATATCGCGGCGGCCAGCGGGAACGACGGGGCCGGTGCGCTCGTGTATCCGCGATCGTGGGCAAAGCCCTTCGGTATCGAGAACTCCAGCGTGCGGAACACGTCGATGTCGCCGTTGACCGGGTCGAACGAAACGTCGCCGCCCATCCACTCGTAGCAGAGCTCGGTGCGGTTCTGGTCCAGCTCCACGAGGCAGGCGTTGGCGGTTTCCGTGATCGTGCCGTTGGTGAGTGCCTGGACGTACGGCGGCACTGCGAACTCGACCTGCGCCGAAATGCCCGTGACGTCGGTGTAGTTGCAGTTGAGAAGTCCCCACGCGCCGCCGCTCGCCGCGGTGAAGTCGACGAGACCGGTCGTCTGACACCCGTTCGCGGCGCAGAAGGCCGCGGTCGCGGGGGAATCCTCGAGCGTGACGTCTCCGTAGAAGAGCAGGCGCGGGCGGCCCGTTCCCGGCTCGACGGGCTGCGTCGTGCCCTCGTAGGAACACGCCATGTTCGTGAGAATCGGGGCAATGGCGCTGCGCACCTGCGCCTCGGTGACGATGACCGCGGGGTAGCCTCCGAGCAGGTATTGACGCAGCGAGTCCGTGAGCCTCGGGCACCCGGAGGCGCCGCTCGCCGCGCAGTCGGCCGCCGCGAGGTAATCGGGGATGTCTCCGCCGTAACCCAGGTAGAAGGAGCTTCCCGGCGGCCGGTTGCGACAGCGGTTCGTGTCGATCGTGCCGCCGCCCTGCGCCACCGAAAGCGCGAGGTCGTTCAGACAGAAGTCCTTGTCCGCCAATCCCAGGCCGGTGGCCGCGTAGTCGAGGTTGCGGTAGGGCGACTGGATGAGCCGTGCGCGGAGCGAGGAGATGGGATGCGGCACCTCGAACACGTACGGGTTCGTCTCAGCCTCGACGCGCGTGCGATTGTCCACGAACACCTTTCCGATGCGGAACCAGTTGCCTCCGTAGAGCGCTCCGTCGCTGGCCTCGAACTTCCCTTCGAGTACGAGTTCCGGCGGGATGTTGCGATCGCTCACGCCGTAGGCTTTGATGGTCACCGACACCATTTCGCCCAGCGCCACCGTGCGCCGGATGCCGCCCGGAAGCTTGTCGTAGATCGTTTCACTGAGCCCGCCGAAGGAGCCCGGCGCGAAGTCGGGCCAGTCCCAGTCGCGCAGCAGGCATCGGCCGTGCGAGCAGTATTCGAGCGTCGGATCGCACAGGGCAATCGACCGCCCGTCCACGAACGCGAAACACTCGGTGCGGCAGGCGCCGCTGGCGCAGTAGAAGGCATTGGAGTCGGGACAGCCTTCCACCGTGCGCACCTGGAAGGAGCCGTAGTCTTTCACCGCGTCGCGGCACTCCATGCAGGTCAGCGTCGTCACGTCGCAGAAGCGGCACGGACCGTTGAGGCACGTCTGCGTGAAGCACTGCTGATCGCTGGCGCAATCGCTCGAGCACACGAAGCCGAAGCCCGGATTCTCCTGTTTCACCGAGGCGGGACGCATCGAGCAGCGGCCACCGGCAGACACGCAGGAGTAGGCATCCGTCGGATCGCAGGCGACCATCGTGCAGCGCGAGTTCACGCACGCGTAGTACGGCGGGCAGTCGAGATTCGACATGCCGCAGGCGGGAAGCAGCGACGGCAACTGTCCCGCGCGGCCATCCCTCACGAGCCGCTCGAAGCCGATGGCCGCATCCGACGCGAAGGCTTCCGGCACACGGAGTCCGGCCCACAGCTTCACTTCGTCGACGCCTCCGTGCAGGGCCATCGTGTACTGCTTGCTCGACGGGTGCAGGAACGCTCCGACCCAGTTGCACGGGTAGTAGCGTTCCTCGCGGACCCACACGAGTCCCTCGATCAGCTCGGGCTTGCCCCCCACGCGCGTGCCTCCCGCGAGCGTCGTCAGCCCGAGGCTGCGCACGATCTGCGGCCTGGAATGGCTGGTTCCGTACAGGAGCAGGCGCGAGCCCTCGGGCGAGAAGACGCCGGCCTGCACGTCGTCGAGCAGTCCCGCTAGATCGACCGCCGCCGGCGCGGCGCCCGTCGAGAGGTTCGCGACGAACACCTTGGAATCGTGTCGCCGCTGGCGCGCCGAGAACGCCGGGGAAGCGGTCCCTGGGTTCCTGCGGTCGAATTTCAGCGTCGCGAGCAATCCCGGCGTGAGCGGAATGGCGTCGCCATAAGCACTCTTGACCTCGACGCGGACAAAGGACCCCGATTGTCCGCTCGTCTCGGTCAGGACCAGTTGCCTGCCCATGGCCGCCTCGACGGTCCCCTGCGCCGCGTCGGCGGCGTCGGCGGGCGTCAGACGCGGCTGGTACGTGTTGGAATCGAAGGCGACGTACAGGTCGTGAATCTCGTTGGGGTAGCAGTCCGTCACGTCCCAGGCGCCGTCCTGGTTTGCGTCCTCGTCGGTGTCCTGGACGTGATCGCGGCTCTTGTCCCAGCAATCCGCACCGTAGCCGGTCGGGGCGAACCGAACCGTCACCGTGGCCGTCGCGCCTCCCTCGACAGCGCCGGCCGTGTATTGAGTGGATGCCGGGTAGGTCGTGCTGCTCTTGTCGTAGAGCACCTGGACCGTCTCCGGCGGCGTCGCCCCCGGGCGCCCCTGCCGGAAGGCCGAGAGCAGCCGCGCTTCCTCGGTATTGCCTGCCAGCGAAGCCACCGTCTGCACCGACGAGTCGCGGATGTTCTGCAGGATTTCGAGTTTCGTGACCGCGTGTGCCTTGAACATGGTGTCCGAAGAGTCGAAGAGCACGATGCCCCGCGTCCCGCCCGTGCCGCGACCGCGCAGCCACCACCCGTTCTGATGATTGCCGTCCGAGCGCGTGAGCTGCACGGCGCCGAGGCTCTGGCTCGCAGTCAATGCGTCGTAGTCGAGCTGCGGGACCTTCACGCCGCCGTCCAGCTCCGTCGAGACGACGCGGCGTACCGGGTCGAAGCCGATGAAATAGAGCTGGAAACCGCGGCTCGTGTTGTGGCCGTCGGGCAGGCTGTACACGTTGCTCTCGAAGAGCAGAGCGGACCCGTCGGGCGCCCACCTGGGGCGCCGCGCCTCGATGCCTCGCGCAGTGTCCCCGAAGCCGATCGTCAACTGTCTGGGCGCGGAGCCGTCGAGGTTCGCGATCCAGATCTCGCTGCTGCCGCCCGCGTCCGAGCTGTACGCGATGAGGCCGAGGTTCGGGCTCACGTCGACGTCGCGGAACGAGTGGCCGGGGTCCGCGACGACCGGAGCCGTCATCAGCGCGTTCGGGTCCGCGCGGCGGATGGAGAAAAGACCGTTCACGCGGTCGGCGAACCAGATGCTCTCGGGCGGCCGTCCTCCCATGAAATCGCCTTCTTCGTGGAGGATCACGTCGCTGCCGTTGGCGAACGCGGGGCACACGATCGACGGCGGAATCGTCGTGAGCAGCACCGAGCCCGCGGCCGACCCGTCGAAGTAGAGCTGCACGTCGCCCGTCACGGCATTGAGCGTGAAACCGGCGTGGTGCCACGCGCGCAGTGCGAGCCCTGCCGCCAGGCTCGTGCGCGCCGCGCGGTGACCCGAGGCGAGATCGCCTACGAAGAAGGATACTTCCGCCGTGCCGTCCGTCGCGAAGTCGGTCACGAGTCCGAAGTGCGTGCGCTCGTCGGGACCGTTGTGGCTGAACAGAATCTGCGGCTCGCCGGCGGTCTCGGTGGACGTGTTGCCTTCGGTGTAGAACCACATCGAGTACGAGAAGGACTGCCCCGACGCGACGAGCGGGTCGAGGACCTGCACCGGCAGCTCGAGGTGGTGCCCGGAGCCGTCCAGGTACGCGCCGTCGCGCACGACGCCCTCGATGCGTCCGGCGGATGCAACCCTTCCGGCTTGGAGCGCGGACAGCCGTGCGGTCAGCTTCGCCCTCTGCTGCGCGTCCGTCTCGAGCGAGCAAACCGGAACTCCGGCACACAGCGCGTCTCCATCGAGCACGTTGGAGTACGACAGCGGTGTCGCATCGCTCTCGAAGCCGTACCAGAGCAGCAATCGCCTGTCCCACTCCTGTACACGGCCGGGGACGGTCACCGGCGGGCCCCACAGCGCTGCGTCCGCAAGGTCGCCCTGCCGGTTGCGGTCGCCCTGCAGCGGCGCAATCGCCCCGGTCATGAGCGTCGGGTTGGTCGAGAACGAGACGTTCGCAGCGCCGTCGCCGATCCGCTGGAAAACAAGCTCCACGATGGGCCCGGTCGGGATCGCGTCGGAAGAGGCCATGTCGTAGACGGTGAGCCGCAGCACGCCTGTGGAAGTGTGCCCCACCGCGAGCCTCTTGCCGAAGCCGGTCAGGTTCGGAAGCGGCCGTGCATCCTGCAGGAGGAGGTTGAGGCGATCATATTCTATGCGCAGATCAAGGACGGTCGCGGGAACGGGCGAGTAGTCGTAGACGATGTTGAGGAGCGCCTGCTGGTCGTCCACCGACTTCAGCTCCAGGTGGAACGCGGTGCAGGCGGTTGCACAACTGCGCGACAGGCAGAGCGGGAGCATCGCGTCGGGGTCGAGCGCGCAGGCGTGGCGGAAGTCGCAGTCGGCGTCGGTCTGACATGCGCCGCCCGCAGGCACTCCGGTGCGGCCGGCGAAGTTCCTGATCCACTGCGGGATGCCGTCGCCGCCGTCCGCGCAGTTGGCGGCGTCGCGCACGGGCGTCGCCCGGCACACGAGGTCGGGGCAGTTGGGCGTTCGGGATGCCTCGGGCGCCGCGCAGTCGGAGGCGGAGCACGCGGGCGTGTTCAGGCAGAGCGCTCCCGGGCAGAGAGCCGCCGGCATCACGACCGCGCCGTTGTCGCGGTAGCAGATTTCGGTGCCGCGGCCGGCGTCGGCGTATTCCAGCCTGGCAAGCTCCAAGTCGCGCCGTCCGACGGGGGGCACTCCATCCTTTTCCCAGAAGTCCTTGACGATACCGCAAGCGAGGCGGCAGACTTGGACGTTGTCGGCCGGGCCCCCGTCGCAGGCGTCCCCGCAGTCGAGCCATGCGGACAGCTCGTCGATTTCCGCGAGCGTGAGCGGCCGCGCGAGGGCAAGCGCGGGCGCGAGAACGAGCAGCGGCACAAGGAGGCGCAGGGGGCGGCTCATGGCTGCGCCTCCGCGTCAACGGTGAGCGGCGAGTCCCATGCTCCCGCCTGCAGGGCCGCGTCGGCATCGAGGGGAGCGAGGGTCTGCTCGCGGCGCACGAGACTGAACTTCACGCTCCGGTATTCCGGCCCGCTTGCGCCGGGCGGACGCGAGAACCGAAGCGTGAGCCAGCGTCCGGGATCGATGGGCAATGCCTTGTCCAAAGAGAAGACGAGGAGTTGAGTGCTGCCGTCGGCATGCCGAAAGTACGGCAGATTCGTGCCCGCGAAGCGGTAGAGGCGCTTGCCTGCCACCTGGAGGGGCGGTCCCAGCTCCACGGCGTTGAGCTGCATTGGCGGGTCGGCGACGACGCGCAGGTCGGCGATGCGCGGTGCCACACCGGCGGCAGTGGACTCGACCGCGATCGTGGCGCGCGAGATCTCGCCAAGCACGAGCGTCTGGTCGACGCGCACAAGGCGCAGCTTGCACGCCCTGCAGGTCGTGTCGGTGTCGCAGGGACCGCAGGTGCCGCCGCATCCGTCGGAGTCGCGGCAGCTCCTGCCGTCGCACTGCGGCGTGCAGACGCAGCGCCCCTGCCGGCATTCGCCTGCGCCCGCACAGGCGCCGCAGGAGCGACCGCACACCTCGCCGCACTGCGCACCGGTGGATTCGCAGGTGTCGATGCAGGCCGGCGCCGAAGGAGGTGAACCCGACGGCGCGCACGCCGGGACGAACAGCAAGACCGCGAGGACGAGACACCACCGCGAGGCGCCGGGCAAGACGTACCCCCTTGCGCTGCTGGTTCACTGCTTCCGAACCGTCGTCTCCAAGGCGAGTCGGCCCTTGGTTTGCCCCACACTGTCCAGCAGGCCACGGTGCCCGGCAAGCCCTTTTTCACGGTGTCAAGTTTTCGCTCAACATTTCTTGACCTGCGCTCCGTGGGGTCGGCGACAGCATCCGCATTCCCGCATTTCGGACGGTCGAGGCGTCCAAGCGGTCGCCCGCCTGCCGCAGGATGTGCACAACGGCAGGACAGCCGCTTTCCGAGCACGGGACCGAGCGTGCGGACGATCGGTTCAGTACAGTGCGGCGCTGTAGAGGTAGAACTCGGCGATCAGGCCGTTGAAATAGAACCAAGGGCCCACCATGTACGGTCTGCTGCTGCCGACGGCCGTGCCGATTTGACTGTAGGACATGCTGAGCGACTGCACGGTGCCGCTGCTGGTGCCAAGAGGGCTGCCATCCAAGTACAGCGTGATCGAGCCGGGAGTCGCGGAGAAGTAGACCGTATGCCAAGCTCCTTCGTCCACGCGGTTCGACGACAGCACCGTGATGTCGCCGTAGTTCGTCCAAAGGATGCCGACAAGCCTGCCGTCCGTGCGGACCGAGATGATCGGGATGTACTGGACCGGGTTTCCGCCGACGGGCGTCTGCTGGTAGCCGACGAGGCTTCCGCTCTGCCCGTAGGCCGCCTTGAACCGCACCATGATCGTGAAACTGGGAAGGGTCCTGAGAATGTCGTAGGGCAGGAGCATGTAGCTGTTCCCGCCGTTGAACGAAGCGGCGTAGCCGCCGGCGCCGTCGGAGACCCAGGCAACGTTGTACGCGGTGCAGTGGTTGTTGCGTCCGCTGAGGTCGTTGCAGTTCCGGTTGTTGAAGTTGTACTTGGCCACGAGCGAACCGGTCGCCGCCCATACGGCGTACAGAGTGACGTTGGACGCCCCCATGGTGTAGCTCTGCTGGTCGTTGTACGCGACGCCGCCCGAAGGCGAGGTCGCCCACCCGGCGAACGAGTAGCCGGAGCGCCAGAAGCTGTTGGCAGTCAGGTTCGCCGTCGTCCCTTGGGCGAAGGTCTGGGGGGACATGGACCCGCTGCCGGCGTTGGCATTGAATGTAATCGTGCGGTTGGGCGGCGGCGCCACGGTCACGGTCACGGTGTACGCCTTGGTCGAGCCGTCCGCCGCCGTCACGGTGTAGGTCGCCGGGCTGCTGAAATTCGCGGCGACTCCGCTGGCCGGGCTGACGCTCGCGCCCGTGATGACGATGGTCGGCGTCAGAGACGTCAAGCTGGTGCCATAGGGAACCGTCAGGGATATGCTCGTGCCGCCGATGGTGCCGTTGACGCCGAGGATCGTGAACTGGGTGATGTCCTTGGCGGGGTTGAGCGCGACGGTCACGGTCACCGTGTACGCCTTGGTCGAGCCGTCCTCGGCCGTCACCGTGTAGACCACGGGGTTCGTGAAGTCGCGCGCGACGCCGCTGGCCGGACTGACGCTCGCGCCCGTGATGACGACCGTCGGCGTCAGCGAGGTCCTGCTGGTTCCATAGGGCACCGTGAGAGAGATGCTCGTGCCGGCGATGGTGCCGGTGAGGCCGAGGATCGTGAACTGCGTGATGTCCTTGGCAGGGTTGAGTGCCACGGTCACTGTCACCGTGTACGCCTTGGTCGAGCCATCCTGCGCGGTCACCGTGTAGACCACCGGGTTCGTGAAGTCGCGCGCGACACCGCTGGCCGGACTGACGCTCGCACCGGTGATGGCGATGGTCGGCACGAGCGCAGCCCGGCTGGTGCCGTAGGGAACCGTCAGGGCGATGCTCGTGCCGCTGATCGTGCCGCCGATGGCGAGGATCGAGAATTGAGCGACATCCCTCGCGCAGGATGCGGAATCGCACGCGGCGCAGTCCGTGCTGGAATAGCCCGGATCGCAGGCGCACCTCGCGGTTCCCGTCGAATCCGAGCACGCGCCGTGACCGCTGCACGAGAGCGCCGCCGTGGTGCAGTCGACGGTACACGTCCCGTTGGCGTCGTTGTCCTGGTATCCGGAGGCACAGGCGGCGCAGCTCGCGCCCGAGTAGCCCGCGCTGCACACGCACGCGGCGGTGCCCGTGGCGTCCGAGCACGAGCCGTGTCCGCTGCACGAGAGCGCCGCCGTCGTGCAGTCCGGAGAGCACGTCGCGTTGGCGTCCTTGTCCTGGTACCCGGCCGCGCACTGCGAGCAATCCGCGGTCGTGTAGCCCGTGTTGCACGCGCAGGCCGCGGTCCCCGTCGTGTCCGAACACGCGCCGTGGCTGCTGCACGAAAGCGCAGCCGTCGTGCAATCGGGCGAACAGGATCCGTCCGTGTCGCCGTCCTGGTACCCGCCCGCGCACTGCGTGCAGTCCGTGCCGGAGTAGGCCGTTTCGCAGACGCATGCCGCGGTTCCCGAGGCGTCGGAGCACGCGCCGTGTCCGCACGAAGGCGCCGCCGTGGTGCAGTCGGGAGAGCACGTGCCGTTGGCATCCCTGTCCTGGTTCCCGGAGGCGCAGGCGGCGCAGCTCGCGCCCGCGTAGCCCGTGCTGCAGACGCACGCCGCGGTTCCCGTCGAATCGGAGCAGGCGCCGTGCCCGCTGCACGAGAGCGCCGCCGTCGTGCAATCGGGAGAGCACGTTCCGTTGGCGTCCTTGTCCTGGTATCCGGAGCCGCAGGCGGAGCAGTCCGCGGTCGCGTAGCCCGTGTTGCAGACGCACGCCGCGGTGCCGGTCGAATCCGAGCACGCGCCGTGCCCGCTGCACGATAGCGCCGCCGTGGTGCAGTCGGGAGAGCAGGTGCCGTCGGCATCCTTGTCCTGATATCCGGAAGCACAGGTGCCGCAGGTTGCGCCCGCGTATCCCGTGCTGCAGACGCAGGCCGCGGTCCCCGTCGCGTCCGAGCAGGTGCCGTGGCCGCTGCACGCGAGCTCGGCCGTCGCGCAGTCGGGCGAGCATATTCCGTTGGCATCCTTGTCCTGGTATCCGGAGGCGCAGACGGAGCAATCCGCGGTCGAATAGCCGGTGTTGCAGACGCACGCCGCGGTGCCGGTCGAATCCGAACATGCGCCGTGCCCGCTGCACGAGAGCGCCGCCGTGGTGCAGTCGGGCGAACAGGTTCCGTTGGCATCCTTGTCCTGGTATCCGGAGGCGCAGGTGCCGCAGCTTGCGCCCGCGTAGCCGGCGTTGCAGACGCACGCCGCGGTCCCCGTCGAATCCGAGCACGCCCCGTGTCCGCTGCACGACAGCGCCGCCGTCGTGCAGTCGGGCGAACAGGTCCCGTTGGCATCCCTGTCCTGGTATCCGGAGGCGCAGGCGGAGCAATCCGAGGTCGCGTACCCCTTGTTGCAGACGCACGCCGCGGTGCCCGTCGAATCCGAGCACGCACCGTGCCCGCTGCACGCGAGCGGTGCCGTCGTGCAGTCGGGCGAGCACGTTCCGTTGGCGTCCTTGTCCTGGTATCCGGGGGCACAGGTGGCGCAGCTTGCGCCCGCGTAGCCCGTGCTGCAAACGCACGCCGCGGTCCCCGTCGAGTCCGAACACGTGCCGTGGCCGCTGCACCCGAGCGCCGCCGTCGTGCAGTCGGGCGAGCACGTTCCGTTGGCATCCTTGTCCTGGTATCCGGAGGCGCAGACGGAGCAATCCGCGGTCGAATAGCCTGTGTTGCAGACGCACGCCGCGGTTCCCGCCGTGTCCGAGCACGCACCGTGGCCGCTGCACCCGAGCGTCGCGGTGGTGCAGTCGGGCGAGCAGGATCCGTCCGTGTTCCCGTCCTGGTATCCGTCCGCGCACTGCGTGCAGTCGGCGCCGGCGTAGGCCGTTTCGCACACGCAGGCGGCGGTTCCCGAGGCGTCGGAGCACGCACCGTGTCCGCACGACGGCGCGGCGGTCGCGCACTCGGGCGCGCACGTCCCGCTGGCGTCGTTGTCCTGGTATCCGGCCGCGCAAGCGGAGCATGCAGTGCCCGTGTAGCCGGTTCCGCACACGCAGGCGGCGGTCCCCGTCGCGTCCGAGCACGCGCCATGGCCGCTGCACGTCGGCGCCGCCGTGGTGCAGTCGGGGGAGCACGTCCCGTCGGCATCCTTGTCCTGGTAGCCGGAGGCGCAGGCGGCGCAACCCGCGCCCGCGTAGCCCGTCTCGCACACGCACGCGGCGGTGCCCGAGGCGTCGGAGCATGCACCGTGTCCGCACGAGAGAGCGGCGGTCGCGCATTCGGGAGCGCAGGTCCCGTCGTGATCGTTGTCCTGGTATCCGGCCGCGCACGCGGCGCAGGCGGCGCCCGCGTATCCCCCGTTGCACGCGCACGCCGCCGTTCCCGTCGCGTCCGAGCACGCGCCGTGTCCGCTGCACGTCAGCGCGGCCGTGGTGCAGTCGGGCGCGCACGTCCCGTCGACATCCCTGTCCTGGTAGCCGGAGGCGCAGACGGTGCAGCCCGCGCCCGCGTAGCCCGTGTTGCAGACGCACGCGGCGGTCCCCGTCGAATCCGAGCACGCCCCGTGTCCGCAGGAGAGCGCGGCGGTCGCGCAATCGGGAGAGCACGTGCCGTCGGCATCCCCGTCCTGGTATCCGGCCGCACAGGCGGAGCAGGCGGTGCCCGCGTAGCCGGTGCCGCACACGCAGGCCGCGGTTCCGGCGGCGTCCGAACACGTGCCGTGGCCGCTGCACGTCGGCGCTGCCGTGATGCAGTCCGGCGCGCACGTCGCGTCGTGGTCGTTGTCCTGGTACCCGGCGGCGCAGGCGGCGCAGTCCGCGTCCGCGTAGCCGGCGATGCAGACGCAGGCGGCGGTCCCCGTTGCGGCCGAGCATGCGCCGTGCCCGCTGCACCCGAGCGCCGCCGTGGTGCAGTCCTGCGAGCAGGTGCCGTCGGTGTCCCCGTCCTGGTATCCGTCCGCGCACTGCGCGCAATCCGCCCCGGAGTAGGCCGTTTCGCAGACGCACGCCGCGGCCCCCGAAGCGTCGGAGCACGCGCCGTGTCCGCACGGGAGCGCGGCGGCCGCACAGTCGGGAGAGCACGTCCCGTTTCCGTCGTTGTCCTGGAATCCCGCCGCGCACGACGCGCAGGCGGGGCCCGCGTAGCCCGCCTGGCACACGCACGCCGCGACGCCCGAAGCGTCGGAACACGCGCCGTGTCCGCACGCGAGCGCGGCGATCGCGCAACGGGGCGCGCACGTCGCGTCGTGGTCGTTGTCCTGGTGGCCGGCCGCGCAGGCGGAGCAGTCGGGGCCCGTGTATTCCGTTCCACAGACGCACGCCGCTGTTCCCGTCGAGTCCGAACACGTGCCGTGGCCGCTGCACGCGAGCGCTGCCGTCGTGCAGTCGGGAGAACAGGTCCCGTCGGCATCCCTGTTCTGGTATCCGGAGGCGCAGGCGGTGCAGTCCGTGCCCGCGTAGCCCGTCGTACACACGCACGCAGCGGTCCCGCCGGCGTCCGAGCACGCGCCGTGTCCGCACGCGAGAGCGGCGGTCGCGCAACGGGGCGCGCACGTCGCGTCGTGGTCGTTGTCCTGGTAGCCGGCCGCGCAGGCGGAGCAGTCGGGCCCCGTGTACCCCGTTCCACACACGCATCCCGCGGTGCCGCCTTCGTCCGAACACGTGCCGTGGCCGCTGCACGCGAGCGCCGCCGTCGTGCAGTCGGGAAGACAGGTCCCGTTGGCATCCTTGTCCTGGTATCCGGAGGCGCAGACGGTACACCGCGCGCCCGCGTAGCCCGTCGCACACGCGCATGCCGCCGTGCCCGAGGCGTCGGAACACGCGCCGTGCGCGCACGAGAGCGCGGCCGCGGTGCAGTCGGGCGAGCAGGTTCCGTTGGCATCCCTGTCCTGGTATCCCGGCGCGCACACGGAGCATGCCGTTCCGGTGTAGCCCGTGCCGCACGCGCACGCGGCGGTGCCCGAGATGTCGGAGCACGCGCCGTGGCCGCAGGAGAGCGCGGCCGTGGTGCAGTCGGGCGAGCAGGCTCCGTTGGCGTCCCTGTCCTGGTATCCCGCCGCGCACAGGGTGCACGCCTCGCCCGCGTAGCCCGTCTCGCACGTGCACGCGGCCGTGCCGGAGAGGTCGGAGCATGCGCCGTGCCGGCAAGAGAGCCCGCCGGTCCCGCACGCGGGAAGACAGGTTCCGTCGTGGTCGTTGTCCTGGTATCCGGCCGCGCAGGAAGGGCAATCCGGGCCCGCGTGGCCCGCGGCGCACACGCACGCCGCGGTTCCGGTCGAGTCCGAGCACGTGCCGTGACCGCTGCACGCGAGCGCCGCCGTCGTGCAGTCGGGCAGGCAGTTTCCGTCGGCGTCGTGGTCCTGGTACCCCGCCGCGCACAGAGTGCAGGCCGCGCCCGCGAAGCCCGCCTCGCACGTGCAGGCCGCGGTCCCGGAAGCGTCGGAGCACGCGCCGCGTCCGCACCGGATCGCGGCCGTCGCGCACTCGGGCGCGCACGTGCCGTCATGGTCGTTGTCCTGGTATCCGGCCGCGCAGACGCCGCAGTCCGCGCCCGCGCCGCCCGCGTCGCACACGCACGCCGCGGTCCCCGTCGAATCCGAGCACGCGCCGTGGCCGCTGCACGACAACGCTGCCGTCGTGCAGTCGGGAAGGCACGTCCCGTCGGAGTCCCGGTCCTGGTATCCGGCCGCGCACGCCGTGCAGTCCGCGCCTGCGTGGCCGGTCTCGCAGACGCACGCGGCGGATCCCGTCGCATCCGAGCACGTGCCGTGGCCGCCGCACGAAAGCCCGGCGATCGGGCATCCGCGCGCGCACGTCCCGTCGCCGTCGTTGTCCTGGTATCCGGCCGCGCACAAGGCGCAGTCCGCGCCCGCGTAGCCCGCGTTGCAGACGCACGAGGCGGTGCCCGTCGCGTCCGAGCAGGCGCCGCGGGCGCTGCACGATAGCGCCGCCGTCGTGCATCGCGGCGAGCACGTTCCGTTGCGGTCGTTGTCCTGGTATCCGGTCGCGCAGACGGAGCAGTCGGAGCCGGCGTATCCCGTCGCGCACACGCACGCGGCGGTGCCGCCCGCGTCCGAACACGCCCCGCCGCCGCACGCGAGCGCCGCCGTCGTGCAGTCGGGCGAACAGCTCCCGTCGGAATCGTTGTCCTGGTATCCGGAGGTACAGGCGGCGCAGTCCGCGCCCGCGTAGCCGGCGTTGCAGACGCACGCGGCGGTCCCCGTCGAATCCGAGCACGTGCCGTGGCCGCTGCAGGCGGACGCCGACGTGCAGTCGGGCGAGCACGTCCCGTCGCCGTCGCGGTCGCGGTAGCCGGGGGCGCAGGTGCTGCAGTCCGCACCCGCATAGCCCGCGCTGCAGACGCACGCCGGGGTCCCCGTCGCGTCCGAGCACGCACCGTGCCCGCACGGAAGCGCGGCCGTGGTGCAGTCGGACCCCTCGCCGCTGCACCCGCCCGCGCACAGCAGCATGGCCGCCACCATCAGGGACCGCCGCTGCCTGCTCGGATTCGACATGCTCCGCTCCCGTTTCCGGACGCTTCGACGCCGAAGCGCCCCGTTTTCCCGGCGTTCCCGCGTCCCCGGCGTCGCTCCGCGTCGACGGAAGCCGGCGGTTCCGGCTGTCCGATCGGCGACGTTGCGCGAAGCGTGCCGGCGGACCGGAGCAGCGATCAAGCGCTCGGGGCGCGCCGCTCAAGCTTTCTTGAATCGCCGCTGCGACCTCGATGCGGGCGGGACGGACGCGCTTCCGACGGGATCGGGCCTCGCCTCCGGCGTTCCGGGTGAACGGCGGCGCGCGAAGCCCGCGTTCGAACCGGTACCCTGCGGCGCAGCAGCAGCCTTGCATCGGTGACAGGCCGCAGCGCGGCCATCGTGGTTAGCGGTGGCGGTCCAGGATTCCGTCGCGGCGGTCCGCCGGGCCCGGCTCGGATGCCGAAGTCCGGCGCGGGCCTTCGCCGGCAGGACTGCCCGTGCCCGGCAAGCGGAAGAGAGCAACGATCCGCCGGAAGAAGGCCATCGATTGTTGCAGAAGTAGATGCATCCCGGGCGGACCGGGACAAGCCGGGCACAGGAGTGAAGTACACTCGCGCCGGATCCGATCCACGGGGCGGCCGCGACGCCCTCGCACTTCCCCGACCCCCCCGACCCACGCGGGATCTCGCCGGGCGACGTTTTCGCGACTTTCCCCGCGCAACCGCCGCAGGCATGCCGTCCGGGTCCTGGCCACGAGAGCTTCGCGGTCATTGGCCC
>Ga0172369_10003159_pt1 | contig 21889 bp, 18 predicted proteins | sample LakKiv25m_FD_114539 | JGI IMG/M metagenome (GOLD analysis project Ga0172369, IMG submission 114539) | Freshwater microbial communities from Kabuno Bay, South-Kivu, Congo - kab_022012_11.25m | ecosystem: Environmental > Aquatic > Freshwater > Lake | place: Democratic Republic of the Congo...
CCTCCAACAGCGATGGATAACTCATTGAAACTACGTGTCGGCGCCAGACTCGACAGACTCCTAGGGAAGCCGCGGCTGCGGGTTCCCATTCGCACGAAAAACCCAATGAATGACTTCATGGCTCTTCTTGTGCGAATGCCCCAAACAACAAGCACCGATGGAGCCTGGACGGACGATAGTCCGACACACTCCTAGTCCAAAGCTGTTGGTTTTTCAGCCTGTTTCTGCGAAGGCCGCGCGTTGAGCGCTTCAGACGGCTTGGGCGGCGCCGCCTCGGCAGGCTTGGACGTCGCGGAAGCCTGAGCCGGAGCTTGGGGTGCCACGGCGCGGACTCTGACCTCTGACTTGCTGCTATCGGGCGACGTCCGTTTGCGATGCGGCGGCGCCGGGTTGGGAACCGGCGCGGGTTGAGCCAGTTGCGCCGGAATCGGGACAGGTGCCGGAGCCATTGCCCGCGACGACTTCGGCGGTTGCACGACGTGCGGCGACTCCGCAGGTCGTTCGGCCACCGGCGTCGCCCGCGGATGCGGCTCCAGCGCGGGAACCGCAACCGGTGGCGCCGGCGCCCGGGCCGCCCAAAGCAACGCAGCCAGGCCTGCCAGGCCCATCACCATGGCCAACATCCACACCTTGCGCGAGCGCGGCGGCCGCGATGGCGCCGCTGTCGCTGCGGCCGCACGTGCCGGTTCAGCGAGCGGCTCAAGAAGCTGCGTCGGCGCCTCGTAGTGGCCCGCCGTTGCCTGCAGCGCCTCGCGCATGTCACGTGCATCCGCATAACGCTCGTCTGGTCGCTTGGCCATCGCGCGCATGATGCAGCGCGCAAATCCGGCTGACAGGGGCGATGGCGCCACGGTGCGCGGATCGGGCACCGGCGTCTCCGCGTGATGAAACATGACCGTCAGCGCATTCTCGTCCGCAAAAGGCACACGGCCGGTCACGCAACGGAACAGCATCGCACCCAAGGCATACAGGTCGCTGCGCGCGTCGACGCCGATGCCGCGACACTGCTCGGGGCTCATGTAGGCCGGCGTGCCGAGTGCGGATCCTTCCCCGGTCAACGACGAATCCGCACGCCGCGCAATGCCGAAATCGAGCACCTTGACCAGCGGCCCCAGCCCTTCGTCGCCCTGCACGAGCATCACATTGCCGGGCTTCAGATCGCGGTGGACCAGCCCCGCCTTGTGCGCCTCCTGCAGGCTGCGCAGCATCTGCACACCGATGTCGCGCGCTTCGGCCTCGGTCAGCGAGCGGCCGTGCCGCGCACGTTTGTCGAGCAAATCTGTCAGCGTCTCGCCGCGCAGGTGCTCCATCGCCAGATAGAATGCACCTTCTTCTGTCTGGCCCACATCGAACACGCGCACGGTATTGGGATGGCGCAGTTGCGAGGTGATCTGCGCCTCCTGCCAAAACCGCCTGACAATCGCAGTGTTGTCGAACGACAGGTCGACGTGCAGCACCTTGAGCGCCACCTCCTGTCCCGTCCCCGTGTGCACGGCAGAGAAAACGGCGCCAAAGCCGCCGCAACCGAGGCGGCCGGTGACACGGTAGCGTCCTTCGACGATGTGGCCGGGTGCATAGTCGATGGCACCGGCCTGCAAGCGCTTGCGCGCGACCGTGGCCGTGCCGTCGCGTTGGCAAAAGCGCGCGCTGGCATCCTGGCCACAGAGCGGGCAAAAGCGGTCGAGAAGGTCGGCGCTCACGTTACCCCAGCCGCGGCACTTCGCCGGCCAGGAAGGAGGCCAGCCGCGCGCGCGACGGGTGATCCATCTGATCGAATTGCGCTTGGACGCCAGCCAATTCGCCCTGTTCGCCCGAGACGACACGCAGCACCGCCGCGCCCAGCGTGATCTCGACGTCGGTCTCCGGATGCACCAACACGACGCGGATGCGCTGCCCGAGTTCGGCCGGCACGGTGACGCGCAGGAACAGCGTCTGCCCCCGTTCCGCCCGCGACGCGACCGCCATCAGGCGCTCGACCGTCGATGGCGTGATCGTCACGAACAGCGGCCGGCCGGACGCAATGGGCTGGCGCAACTCGCCGGACTCGCGCATTTTACGAAGCATATCGCGCACTTCCGGTGGTGGCAACCTGTCGCGCAGCACTTCGCTGTTTTCCGCGTAGCTGTGATCGCTCGGCTTGGGCCGCAGCGACGTAATGAACGCGTTCCAGTCATTCTTCAGTTCCGGCCCCGCGGCAAAGAACTGCAGCCCCATGCCCGGGCCGAGCGGATGTTCGTCACCGTCCTTGGCGACCTGGCGCACCTGCGCCATCAGATCCATCGGCGGCTTGCCATTCGGAATCTGAATGCGCAGTTGCACGACATGGCCGACCGCCGATGGCGACGATGTGCGCACGAACATGCCAACGCGCGACACGTCCGCTGTCTGCAACTCCTGCCAGCCTTGAACGGTCTTGACCTGCACTTGCAGCGAAATCGGATGGCGGGTGTAGACGCGATTGGGGTGCATGACTTCGTTCCTTCGCGAACTTGCGGGCCCGAGCATACCGCTGCTGTGACCGGGCGTCGACGGATGCCGTTCAGCGGAAGACCCAGGTGCGCGAAAGCAAGTAGTTGCTGACGGTGCCAGCGGCAATGCCGGTCAGATTGCTCACACCGTAATGGTGCGTCACGAGGGCCTCACACAAGGAGGACAGCAAACCGGGATGCGGCGCGCACGCGGGGCCAAGGCGGGGAAGCAGCCACTCGACTGCGTTGAAGATGCCGAACTGCAATGCGAAACCCGTGAGCGCCGCCGCGTAGTAGCGCAGCATGCGGCGTTGCCGCGTTGACTGGAAACCCGCTTCAGGCGCAGTGAACGTGACGAGATCGTTGAGGACGAAGTTGCTCGCAACCGAGACCAGCCAGGCGACGGAGACGGCGACGTTGGCCGCCAGGCGGTTCACGCTCCCGGTCTGGCTGCCCCAGATCCAGAGGGTGCTGTGAAAGACCACCATGTTGACGAGGACGCCGCTGCCGCCAACCGCGCAGAACATCAGAAATTGTCGGCGCCGGATCGCGAAATCGCGCAAGCGCTGGGGCAACAATTCCGGTCGGGTCATGGTGCCACCACGGCGCGCGACAGGCCCGCTTCGGTGCAAACGCAATGCAGCGCGATGTCGTGCCCCTCGACGGGAGACCAGTCGAGGATGGTCGCGGCGGCCGCGCTACCGATGGTGAGGGTGTGCGCGGCAAGTGTCGGCAAGTAGCGATCGAAATGGCCGCCTCCGCGCCCTAGTCGCTTCAGATCGCTGCGCAATGCCAGAGACGGTACGACGACGAGGTCCAGTTCTTGAGGCAGGAGCGCGGCGCCGGTCGGCTCGAGCAGGCGGCTGCGCGGTCGCCCCGTCAACGCCTCGGGTCCTGCACAATCCGCAAATTCCATGGTGGATCCGTCGGATCGGAGACGCGGATACGCGAGCAGGACGCCACTTGCGCGCAGCGCGTACGCCAGGTCGCGGGTCTCGACTTCGGCGCCAATCGGACTGTAGAGGCCGACGCGACGGGCACCTACGGTTTGCGCCAATGCCGTGATTTCCTTGGCGAGGATCAGGGCGTGCGCCCGCCGGTCTTGCGCGGGCCGCGCGCGCAGCCGGGCGTCGGCAACCGCACGCCAGGCTGCCTTGGTCGCGGGCCAAGGCTCGGGAGCCGGCGCCAACGCAACAGTTTGAAAGGAAAGGCAAGCAGGCGGCAGGACCGGTCGAGGCGCGTCAATCATCTTGCTCCGCTGAAATGGGGAGGGCAGGCGCCGCGGCGCCGCCAACGTCGTCGAGTCCCGTCAGGTCTCGCTCGCAAGGGTGCCCAACCGGTCGCGCAACCGCCTGGCAAGAACCTCGGCCTCACTGCGCAAGATATTGTTTTTCTGACGCTCTTTCTCAAGATCGTCCCCCAGGGTCAGGGCAGCCAGCAGCGCCAGAGACTCCACCGGCAAACGCGCGCGCGCCTGCAGATCGGTGAGGCGACCATCCACCAACAACGCGACACGCTGAACGTGCGCCTCGTCTTCATCGGTCTGCAACGTGAAGGAACGACCCATCAAAGTGACTTTCACGGGCCTGGCCATGTGGGCTCCTGGGCAGCCATGGACGGCAGCCATTGCGCTCGGAGGCGGATAGACGTTGGGGAACTGGTTGTCAAGCAACGTCGGCAAGGGTCGAGGACCGGTACGAACGACCGCGGATTCGAGTCAAGCTTGGCTGTGCTGGTTGACGCCCAACTTGCGAACGATCACCGCAAGCTGCTCGCCCGCCGCATCCAATTGGGCGAGATCGCCGCGCTCAGCCAAGACATCCACGCGCTGCGCCAGCGTCTCGGCGGCAATCAAGTCCCGCCAAGCCGCAATCGCCTGGCGGAGTTCGGCAGAGCCTGCCCAAAGCCCAAGTGCAATGCGATCTTCCACTTCGAGACCAGCGTCCTTGCGCGCCTGTTGCACCTTCGAGATGACCTCGCGCGCCCAGCCTTCGGCGCGCAATTCTGGAGTGATCGTTGTGTCGAGCGCCACGACCACGGGCCCTTCGCTGGCCACGACGGCGCCCGCGCGCGGCTGCTTGTCGATGAGGACATCGGCCGCGCTGATCGACTCGCCTTCCACCTGCAGCGCGCCGCCGATTTGCAGTGCTTTGATATCACTTGCGGACAGCGTCGAAATCGCGCTCGCCACCTGCTTCATCTTCGCGCCCAACTTCTTGCCCAGGCTCTTGAAGTTCGCCTTGACGGTCAGCGTCACGAGTTCTCCGGCATCCTCCACCCAAACGAGATCCTTGACGTTCAGTTCCTCGCACACGATTTCCGTCGTCAGGGCGAGGTGCGCGGCACTGGTGCCGGCCACGGCCACGGTCAGCGACGGCAGCGGCTGACGAACGCGAATCTTCTGCTGTTCTCGCAGGTTGCGTCCAAGCGCCACGAATGTCCGGCACAAGGCCATCTGGCTCTCCAGCGCCACGTCGACCAGGTCGGTGCGCTCCTGCGGAAATGCCTCCAGATGCACGCTTTGCGCGCCTGCACGCTGCCCGACCTCCAAACGCCGGTACAGTACCTCGGCAAGGAACGGCAGGATCGGCGCCAGCACGCGGGCAAACGTCGTCAATACCTCGTACAAGGTCTCGAATGCAAACTGTTTGTCGTGATCATTCTCGGTGCGCCAGAAACGTCGGCGGCTGCGGCGAATGTACCAGTTGGTCAGGTCGTCGATGAAGCCCAACACCCGCGGAATCACGTTGTAGAGTCGGTACTCCGCCATCTCCTGGTTCACGTCGCGGATCAGGCTCTGCAGGAGGCTCGTCACCCAACGGTCCAGCGTGGCACGATCCTTGAGATCACTCGGCACTACAGGTGGTTGCCAGCCATCCGCGGCAGCGTAGGTGCCGAAGAAACTGTACGCATTCCACAGTGGCAGCACGACCGCGCGCACGACCTCGCGCACCCCCGCCTCGGAAAAGCGCATCGGTTCGGCACGAACGGCCGGCGACGTCACCAGGTAGGCGCGCAAGGCATCAGCGCCGTAGCTCTCGAAAATCAAATTTGGATCCGGGTAGTTCTTGAGCCGCTTGGACATCTTCTGGCCGTCTTCCGCGAGGATCAGGCCGTTGACGATGACATTCTTGAAGGCCGGCCGATCGAACAGCGCCGTCGACAGCACCAGCAGCGTGTAGAACCAGCCGCGCGTCTGATCGAGACCCTCGGCGATGAAGGCGGCGGGCAGATTCTGCTCGACCAACTCTTTGTTTTCAAATGGATAGTGATTCTGGGCATAGGGCATCGAGCCGGATTCGAACCAGCAGTCGAGCACCTCCGGGATGCGCCGCACACAGCCCTGGCACTTGGTGCACGACCACTCCAGGCCGTCGACGTGGTGCTTGTGCAGGTCGGCCACGAGGATGCCCGACTTCTCATGCAATTCAGCAATCGATCCAATGGCTTCATAGGCGCCGCAGCCATCGCACTGCCAGACCGGCAGCGGCGTCCCCCAGAAGCGGTTGCGCGAGATGGCCCAGTCGCGGGCGTCCTTGAGCCAGTTGGAAAAGCGCTTTTGTCCAACGTATTCCGGCACCCAGCGCGTCTGCTCGTTGAGCTCGGCCATGCGCTCGCGCAGGTCGGTCACGCGCACGAACCAAGTGGAAATCGCTTTGTAGATGAGCGGTGTACCTGAGCGCCAGCAATACGGATACTCGTGATCGAGCGTGGCGTGATGAAAGAGCAGTCCACGGTCTTTCAAATCCTTGATCAGCGCCTTGTCCGCGTCCTTCACGAGTTGACCGACGATGTGACCGCTGGCGATGGTCGCGACATCGCCCGTGAATTTGCCTTCGGCATCGACGGGATCGCGCAGCGGCAGGCCCCAGCGCAGCGCGACGCGGTGGTCATCCTCGCCGAACGCTGGCGCCTGGTGCACGATGCCGGTGCCGTCTTCAACGGTGACATACGCATCCGAAACGACGCGATAGGCGCCATCCTCTGCCGCGTCCGGGTAGCAGTCGAACAAGGGCTGGTAACGCAGGTATTCGAGATCGTGCCCTTTGTGCGTTGCGAGGACCTCGTGCGGCCCGAGCACCTTTTCCGCCAGCGCCGCGGCGACGATGTAGCGCGCCGTTTCTCCAGCGCGAAGGGCCTCGACATAATCGACGTCGGGCCCGACGCAAAGGCCCATGTTGGCGGGCAAGGTCCACGGCGTGGTGGTCCAGGCGAGGAGGTAGCGGCCGGTTCCGGCGGCGGTTTCGGAAAGAATCTCGAACGCTACGGTCACTGCGGGATCCTGTACCGTCCGGTAGTCCATGCCCGCTTCGAAGTTCGACAGCGGCGTACCCAGGCGCCACGAATACGGCATGACCTTGTGGCCGCGGTAGATCAGGCCTTTGTCCCAAAGCGTCTTGAACACCCACCAGACGCTCTCCATGAACGCCGGATCCATCGTCTTGTAATCGTTGTCGAAATCCACCCAACGGCCCATGCGCTCAACGGTTCGGCGCCACTCCTCCGTGTAGCGCAGCACGATGGCGCGACAGGCTTCGTTGTAGCGCGCCACGCCATAGGCCATGGTATCGCTTGGACTTTGCAGGCCCAATTGCTTGTCGATCTCCATCTCGACGGGCAAGCCATGCGTGTCCCAGCCGAAGCGCCGCTCGACGCGGTAGCCGCGCATCGCCTGATAGCGCGGCACGATGTCCTTGAGCGTCCCCGCCAGCAGGTGCCCGTAATGCGGCGTGCCCGTGGCAAAAGGAGGGCCGTCGTAGAATACGAAATCCTCTGTGCCCTTCGCGACTTGCTTGGCAAAGGTGCGGTGTTCGCGCCAGAAGGCGAGGATCTCGCGCTCCAGGGCGGGAAAGTCGGGATTGGCTTCTGGCTTCTGAAACATGGCAAACGCTCCCACACGAGGCGGCGGAAGTGTAATGCACCGGCAAGCCTGCGGCCAGCGTCGGCTTCAGCGCAGATCCAGCACGGAGCCGCGCGGATCGAGTCCAACGACGTCCGCCTCGCTCAGCGCATGCAACTCGGACGTCCCGTGCACCGCAACGTAGTCCGGCCGCAGACCGTGACACCAGCGGCGCACCGCACACGTCTCGCAGGGCAAGTGAAAAGCGCCTGCTTCCAGCCGCGAATCCTCCATCTTGAACGCGTGACCGCCCGGATTCACGACGAGCATGTCCATTCCCGCGGCATCGAACAGGAGATCCCAGGCATCCAGAGGTAGCGTACAATGCGGCGAAGCCAAAGAACAAAGCGTCACGCCGCGCGCGTGCGCCAGGGCTCGGGCGGCCAGGATGTGCGGCAACGCATCCGAAAGCCGCGGCACGAACCGGCTCAGGTCCGTCTGCCCCTGGTCGGCCAGGGAGAAGAGCCACAGGTTGAAATGCTTCAGGCCCAGATCTGCATAGTGACGCACTAGTTCAGGCAGTTCGGCAATCGTGTCGGCGGTCAGCAGCACGTCGCCCTCCAGGCGGATGTGTTTGATGCGCAGCCGTTCGAGCCCTCGATGCAGCGCACGCAGGCCATTGTGCGTGCGGTTGAGCGCGTCGTGTGTCGACGGATCCAAGGTCTTGAGCAGCAGGTTTGCCTCGTTCATGCCCGCCGCCACGGCTCTATCAGCAAAACCATCATAAGCAAACAACATTCCGTTGGTCTGCACCTTGATGCGCCGGTAACCGAGCTGCCTGGCGGCGCGCAGCGTAGCGAGGAAATCCTTGCGCAACGTCGGCTCGCCGCCACTCAGCCAGAGGTGCTGCGCGCCACGCTGCCGCCCGTCCTGCAGCCACTGCACGACTTCGTCGAATGGCATTTGCTGCGCGGCCTCAGCGCTGCAAGCGTGGCAGCCCAAACACGCGGCATTGCAGGCATATCCTGGGGCCAGTTCGAGCCAGCGCACGTGATCCTCCAGTCCGTGTTACACCGTTTGCCTGCCCACCTGGGTCACGTCTTCATCGGCGGTCGCATTGGTCACGGCTTGCCCGCGCAACGCCGCGGCGTGCGAGACAGCGGCCACGCGCGGCGGCACCAGTGCCACGCGGGCTGCCAGCGACGGCCGGACGTGCGAGTGGCCGGAGCCTGACTCCAGCCGCTCCATCAGCGCCGTCAACATCTCAGCCACCTGATCGCCATCCTGCGGCCGTTGGGCTGGATCGACGGCGAGCAGCCGCTGAATCAGAGACCCAAGCGGTTCAGCGACGATGGCCGGGAGATCCTGGATGCCTTCGAACCGCGCGCCCTGTACGCGCAGCAGCGTCTCATTGCGATCCGCTGTGGCAAAGGGCGCTTTGCCGACGATGCACTCGACCAACACCGACCCCAGCGCGAACAGGTCGCTGCGCCCGTCGATGACACCACCGGTGACTTGCTCCGGCGAGAGATAGGCCCATTTCCCTTTGAGGCTGCGCCCTTGCGTCGTCAGCGCCAGACCGGCCACGCGCGCGATGCCGAAATCGAGCAGCAGCACCTGGCCTTGGCTCGTCACCTGCACGTTCGACGGCGATACGTCACGGTGCACGATGCCTTGGCGGTGCGCAGCCGCCAGACCTTGCGCCAGCCGCGCCGTCAGCCAGAGCGCGTCGAGGAGCGTCAGCGGCTGCGGCGCACTGTCATCGCCCGCCGGACCCTGCAGCAGCCGGCGCAGCGAGCAGCCATCGAGCAACGGCATCACGAGGTACGGCAAACCAGCTGCCTCGCCGTGTTCGAGCAGCCGGACGACAGCGGGGTGATCGATGCGCGACAAGGCCCCAACTTCACGCAGAAACATCCGCGACAACTCACTGTCTTGCGCCAGCCACGTCAGCAGGCGCTTGAGGGCCACCTCGGGTTCGCCGGGACGGCGACCGCGGCGAACAGCACGAAATACCTCAGCAGTACCGCCGACGCCGATGCGTTCGAGCAGCAGGTAGTCGCCAAATGGAATCGGAGCCGAGCCAGCCATGCCCTTCCAATGTGGCCGCGTGGCGCGGCCCGTCAAGTGCGGTTGCGGCAGCCCCAGCTACAAATTGCCGATTGACTCGATGCCTGTCGCGTACTTCGAGTGCCGCACCGCACGCCAAGGCATGTCGGCCAGGACGCGCGCTGCCCGCGGCCGGTCGTCGACGGCGCACTTGACCTCAACGACGAGGGCATCGGCGCGGTGCGCCGCGAATCGCGTCGCCGGCCTTGCGCGGCCCAACTGAGGAAACGACTGAATCTCGCGATCCACCGTCAACCGCACGCGCCCATCGCGCGACACGAAGTACGATCGCAGGTAGCGGTTCACCAGCGTGACGAACGGCTGCTGGTCGAGTAGAAAAACAAAGAGATCGTCCAAGCTGGCCCGCAGACCGTCGCGAAACTGCTGCCAGGTCTGCCGCTCCAGGTCAAACGGCCTGGCGACGGGCGCCGACCATTTCCACCCTACGCTGTCGCTGCGGCATTTGACTTCCAGCGTGCCCGCTTGCGCCGCCCACGTGTTGCCGTACCAGCGAAAGCGCAACTTGTCGCGGTCGCCGATGCCGGCGACGTTCTCTTCGTACGCCTGCAAGTCCGCTGTATCCATGTAGATATTGCCAACATGGCGATCAGGAAACGCCTCGCGGAACCCGCACGGATGCGTCGCAACCCAGCCGAGCGCGTGCGGCAACTCCCCATTCGACAAGGAGAACTTGACCTCGTAGCGCAGGTCCTGGCGCGGCGGCATCTGGCGGATCGCCCCACGATCCGAGGGAGCCAGGATGGAAAAGTGATCGCTGGAACTTCGGGCCATGGCGCGTGCGACTCTAGGAGCCTGTGGCGCATCGCGCAAGACAGGTTTCCGGCTCTTGTCTCGGCGCCAGCAGCGACCAGTGCGGCAGACCCTGCGGGTTCACGAACGCAGACGGTTGTAGAGCGTGCCACGGTCGATGCCAAGGCTTTCAGCCGCCTGGCGCTTGTTGCCACCACATGCCTCAATGCGCGCGCGGATGACCTGCGCCTCGATGTCCGCCAGTGTCGCCGTCAGCGACCAATTCCCTTGCGCTGGCGCGGCTGCCACCGCCTCTGACGGCGCACGATCGCGCAGCAGCAGCGGTTCCACGTCCGACACGTCGAGCACCGTCGAGGATGCGAACAAACATGCACTCTTGAGCGTCGTTTCCAGTTGGCGCACGTTGCCCGGCCACGCGAACTGGCGCAGGCGCGCCAGCGCGGCAGGCGAAATGCGCTCGATCTTGCCGACCCCGGCCTTGAGGTTCTCGGCCAGGAAATGCTCAATCAGCAAGGGCAGATCTTCAAGGCGACGGCGCAGCGGCGGCACCTCCAATTCGACGACGCGCAAGCGATAGAGCAAGTCCTCGCGAAACGTGCCTTCGCCCACCAGCGCCGCCAGATCGCGGTGCGTCGCCGCCACGACGCGCACGTCGACACGACGCACGGCGCTGTCGCCGACGCGCTGCAACTCGCCACTTTGCAGCACGCGCAACAGCTTGACCTGCATTTCCGGCGGCATGTCGCCGACTTCATCGAGCAGCAACGTGCCACCATTGGCCGATTCGAACAGGCCGCGACGCTCCGCCACAGCGCCGGTAAACGCACCGCGAGCATGGCCGAACAGTTCTGATTCCAGCAAGTTGCTCGGGAGCGCCCCACAGTTGATCGCAATGAACGGCCCTTGCTTGCGGCGCCCGGTGAAGTGGATGGAGCGCGCGACCAGCTCCTTGCCCGTGCCACTCTCGCCGCGCACCAGCACTGGAAAGTCGTGGTCGCGTACCCGATCCATGAGCGCGAACAGCCGATGCAAGGGAGCGCTTTCGCCGCGAATTTGCGCGTACTCGCTGCGGCGCGCCAGGTCATGGCGCTGCGCCGACAAGTCGGCACGGGCCGTGTCCAAGGCCGTCGCCACGTCGGCCAGTTGTGCCTGCAGTTGCGCATTCAACTGCTCGACTTCGCTGCGGCTGCGCGCCAACGCCTCCGCCGTCGCGCGCTGGCGGGCAATGAGCCGCGCAGTCTGGATGGCGATGCCGGCCTGATCAGCCAGCGCCTCGAGCAGATCTGCGTGTTCTGCCGTGAAGGCGCCGGATGTAAAGCGATTATCGACGTAGAGCACGCCGATGGCCCGCCCGCGGCTCGTCAGCGGCACACACAGAATCGAGCGCAGGCTGCCCGCGTGGATGCTCGCCTGTTCGCGCCAGCGTTCGTCGGCCTGCGCGTCGACGCTCAGCACGCGCTCGCCGGTCTCGAACACGCGCGTAGCAATGGTCTGGCTGAGTTTATGTTGTGGTTTGCGGAGGTTTTCACGATCGAGGTTGCGCGCGACGGCCACGCGCATGTCCGTCCGTGACCGCGCGCGGCCGTCTCCGATCTCGCCCTCACTGTCGCCGGCCTCATCCAGGAGCAGAAAGCCGCGCTCGGCCCCCGTCAGCAACACCGCAGAATCCATCACAATTTCAAGGAGTGCCGCGAGATCGTGCTCCATCCCAAGGCGGCGGTTGATGGCCAGGACCGGATGCAGGTGACCGTGTGCCAATCCGAACGACGCGCCATCGGCGGACTCCGGCAGGTTCGCGAGGATCTGCAATGTGCCGCGCATGGCCGCATGGCATGGCGCGCGTGCGAAGCGGCGGCTCGCCTGCAGGTCGAGCGTGGCGCCCACGCGCTGCAACGCCGCGAGTTGCTCGCGCGCCAGTTGGCGGGCCTGGGCAAACGCACCGGTGAAGGCCAGCGCCCGCGCGCGATCCGCCGCAATGCCGGCTCGCAGCAATGGTTTGGCGGTCGGCGCAATTCCTTGGGCTGTCGTGAGATCTTCCACGACGGCGCGCAACTCCGATGGCGTCGGCACGGCGGCTGCGCCATCGAGCCGGCAAGACGCGTCCAGCCAGAGGGATCTGGCCTGCAGCTCGGCACTGTTCAACGCAGCCGCCGCAGCCCGCACTTCCCTGGCCAGCGAGCGAGCCGCTGCGACGTCGCCGCGCGCCAGAGCCAAATACCCAGATTCCAAGCTAATCTCGGAGAGTTCGCTTTGCGCACCCGCCAGGCTCAGCCCTGCCGCCGCACGCTCGAGATGCTGCGCCGCATCCACGAAGCGATCACCACGTCGATCGATCTCGGCAAGAAGACAGCGAACATTGCCCTCCAGGTACGCGTTGCCCGCCTCTGTCAGGCCACCCAGCACGCCTTCGAGATCCGCGCGCGCCTCGGCATCGAAGCCAATCAACGTTAGAAGATTCCCGCGGTTTTGCTGCGCGCGCTGCAAGGCGCCCGTTTGACCCAACCGGCGCGCGGCCGCGATCACGCGGTCATAGCCCGCCAGGGCGCGGCCCAAGTCACCGGCTTCGTGGTCGAGCACGGCAACATTCATCGCCATGTTGAGGGCGCGCGCACGATCTCCAGCTTGTTCCGCGCACTTGCGCGCTGTCTCGTAGAGTCCGCGCGCGGCCTCGAGATCGCCGCGCCGGTGCGCGCACAGACCTCGGCCACCTGCGGCAGCCGCGCGCAGGTGCGCCCACCGCGCGTCGCAAAGGCGGGCAAACACGGTGTCCGCGGCATCCAGACGACCTGAGTAGTAGTGGTGCAGCGCGCCCAAGTACTCAAAAACCGCAAGGGCTTGTGCATCACCGAGTGCCGCGAACCGGCCGGATTGGTTGGCCTGCGCTGCGACGGCATGATCGCCTTGCCATGTGGCGGAAAATGCCAGCCACATCCATGCTTGCACTGCGTGCGCGCCTTCCGCGGTGTCGAGGACGCGTTGCGCACATTGGCGCGCGTCGGGATAATCGCCGCAGCGAAAACCGAGTTCGGCCAGGGCAATCTGCACATCATCGTTCGCATGTACGGCCGGTGCGAGGGCATTCGAAGCGGCACGGGCCTCGGCAAAGCGGCCCAGCGCGGTCAGCGCGGACAAGTGCGCGGCAGCAACGGCCGCGGCTTCGGCAACGCTGCAACCAGCAGGCAGCGCTTGCCAGAGCTTGGCGAGCGTGACGGCGCGTTCGGCGTCGGCCGCAGCGACCATGCCTCGCAAGCAGGCGGCGACCGCCGTGGGGGCGGGCGCGGCACCGCCATCCCAGGAAGCGGCAAGCAAGCGCAACCGGACGGACTCACTGCTGTGATCCGGCAACTGCGCGGCACTCTCGCGCGCGGTTTGCGCCAGAAGGCCGGGCGGCAACCGCGCCAGGAGAAAGTCGCGCGCGGCGGCGTCGGCCACCTCGATGCCACCGCCGTCGACGCGGCGCAGGAGCGGCATGCGGTCTGGTGGTCCAAGGGCCAGACGTGGCGCCACACTGCCCTCCCGGTCGGGATGGACGCGCCCCCCGAGGGCAGCCGCCGCGGCCACAGGCCACCATGCTTGTGGCGGCAATGTCTGATCGCCCTTTGCGCCGGCTGCGGCAGCGATCCAAGCGCGCCACGCGGACGAGTCGGCGACATCGACCCGGTCTGCCGCAACGTCAAGAGCCCCCGACGCCAAGGCTGCTGCAGCCACTGGAAACAGGGCTGCGCGAGAACCGCCCGCAAAGGCTGCGAGATCGGCCACGACGCCCGCGTCCCAGACGCGCCCGGCGCACGCGGCGGTCAGGGCGGCTCCGACTTCGGCGGCGCAGACGGACGGCAGCAACCACACGGCTTCGGCATCGCCAGCTATCGCCGTCGAGCCAGCCAGAGCGAGGGCCGCCGCGTTGCCTGCTCCATCCGACCACGCGGCGAGCGCAGCGCGCGCGGCGGCGGGCCATTGCTCCCAGTCATCGGCGGCCAGCAAACCGTCTGCGCCGATGGCGCAGCGCAACGCGTCGAAGCGGCCTTGCCACCTGGCGATTTCTGCGGCGGCGGGCTCCGCCAGCGCGGCCATCCCGACAGCGTCGTCGGCATCGTCGTGGTCAGGTTGGGGCTCGCGCTGCCCGAGCAACTGCCAGGCAGCCAGAAGGGGATCCGCGGTGTTTCCAGGGACCAGCCGCAGTGCCACATGCCCGGTCGCTTGGGCCGCCGCCACGAGGCTGACGAGCGCGCCCGAACGCCCGGATCCCGACGGGCCGATCACCCACATCGGCCGGCCATCCCGCGGCAGTTCAGGCACTTGCGGCACACCCGGCCACCGCCCCCAACGCCACGGCCGATCCCGCACGAACGCCAGATCTGCCTTGAGCTGCTCGGAATGATTCTGTTCAATGCCGCACATTTGCAGCCATTCGCGCAGCGCCTGCTCTGCGTCCGCCGGCCGGTGCTCACGGGCCGGCGCCATCCAACCGCTGAGGACTCGAAGAATATCGGCACGATCGCCCGGCACTTCCGGCAGGATGGGCCGTTGTCCCGGCACGGGCAGCAGCGCGGGATAGTCGGGATAGGGCGGCGGAAATCCCCAGGAAAACCAGACAGATAGCGCGAGCGAGAACAAGTCGTCGCGCGGATCGGCAAAGCCCTGCCGTACCCGATCCGGTGCGGCGAAAGCCAGGCGCCCGATGGCCTGCACGGGCTCGCCGGGACGCTGCGAAAGACCAAGATCGAGCAGCGTCGCGTCGCCAACATCGGTGCCAACAAGCAGATTCCCTGGATGCAGATCGCCGTGCACGCAACCCGCGGCGTGCAGCGCCCCCAGACCACGCAGCGCGGTGGCCATCCAGACCGCTACCGCGTGCGGGGTGGCACCGGCCAGCGCCTGCGCCAGCGTCCGACCGGGGCGCCGCGTCATCACGATCGCGGCGGGCTGACCGGACTGCTGCGGCAGCCAGGCCACCGGTTCGGGCAACATGCCCGAGGGCACATCGTGCAGGGCGTGCCACTCGCGGTGCAGCGCCGCTTCCTGACCCGGCGCCGCGAGCTTGAGAACGAGCGTCGCATCCGTCGTGCCGCGCCGACGCGCCAGGAAGACATCGCCGCCGCCGCCACTGCCGAGGGGTTCGAGCCGCTCAAAGCACCCGAAGTGGTTGGAGATCGTGCTGTCCATGTCGTCGCCTCGCGCTACCGGACGGTCTCGGCCGCCGCGGTGCTGAAGAATTCCACACTGTGTGGAGAAATTCAACAGCGGCCAGCGACCGACCCGCCGCCGCTGCACGGACCCGGAGCATCTTTTCGCTGTTGGATCAGCGCAGTCTGCAACACGGCACGCCGCTTGCACCGTGAACCATCGGGTTTGGACGCGACCCGAACCGGCAGGGTGCGCCTCGGCCGGTTCGGGCCCTCCCGCCCCACGGTGTCGCAAGGAATGACACGCCCGGGCGTCTAGCGACGCACACTTTCGACAACCGCCGTTCGCAGCCCGATGGCTGGCAAGGACGCCATGATCGCACGCAGCAAACAGATTCGTCGCTGGCGTCGGCGTGCGCGTTCCATCGGCGTGGCGGCGCTGCTCGGACTGGTGGCGCTCGGCGGATGTGTCGTGAATCCCGTACCCACGCCCGGACCCGAGGGTGCAGGGGCCGTGATGACGGTCGACAACGGGCGCAAGTCGGTCGACGCCGTTGCCGGCATGGATGGATCGAACGCGCCAACTTCCTTTGCAGACACGGCTTCTGGCGCCGATGCCGCAGCCATGGACGCCGCGGCGCTACCCGAAGATGCCACAGCCGATGTCGGCACACGTCAACTGGAACAGTGATCAGCCTGCTGCGCGGCGCAAGTCGGCCAGCGCAGTGTGGGCGACCAGCAGCTTGAAGCGCGAGCGACCGATCGCGCCCATGCGCAACGCTCTCACCCGACATCCGTTTTCGCTGGCCACAGCGACGTACACCAGGCCCACGGGTTTGGCCGCCGTGCCGCCGTCGGGCCCGGCGATGCCCGTGGTTGCGACGCCGAACGTCGCGCCGCAGCGCTCGCGTACGCCTTGAGCCATCGCACGAGCGGTCTGTTCGCTGACCGCGCCGAATTCGTCCAGTGTTTCTTGGGGTACGCCGAGCAGGATATGCTTGGCGCTGTTGGCGTAGACCACAGCAGCGGCGATCAAGCAGCGGCTGGCGCCGGGCACTTCGGTCAGCAGGTGGCCGATGAGGCCGCCTGTACAGGATTCCGCAATGGCCACGGTGCATTCCTTGGCCAGCAAAGCGCGCAGGACGGCTGCCGCATGGCTATCGTCGTCGCGCTCGCTGTAGATGCGCCAGGTGAGCGCTGCGCGCACCTCATCCAGCAATACATTGAAATCGTTTATATCGTCGCACGATGCCAGCTTGAGCCGGATCTCGGGAAAAGTCGGCAGCGATCGCATCGTCGCCGCGCGGTAGTGCGGCAGCCCCGTCAACACACCCTGCATGTCGCTCTCGGGAATGCCGAACAGGCGCAAGGTGATTTCGTTTCTCAGAATGGGCGTCAACTGCACTTGCAGGAGCAGGTTGTCCAGGTGATCACGAATCAGCGCTCGAAACTCGGCAGGTACGCCTGGCAGGCACGCGACCAGCCCACCCGCCACGGCCAGCGCGAATGCTGGCGCCGTGCCATGCGCGTTGACAAGCACTTCTGCGCCTTGCGGAAAATCTGCCTGCCGCGCATTGGTCGCGTGCATCGTGCGGCCGAGCCCGTCGTAGCGCGCCTGCAGCGATGCCAGCACCTGCGCATCGCGCAACAGAGCGACACCAAGAGCCTTTGCCACCGCCGCGCGCGTGAAGTCATCGTCCGTCGGCCCGAGCCCACCCGAGCACACGACCAGCGTCGGTTCGGCCGTCAGCTCGCGCAGCGCGCCGGCGATGGCGCCAAAGTCATCGGCGACCACCCGTATCTCAGCGAGTACAAACCCGCGCGCGGCAAGCGCTTCTGCCAGCACCGCACCATTGCCTTCGCGCGATTCGCCGCGCAGAAGCTCGTCGCCGATGGCCAAGAAGACGATGCGCATGTTCACCTCAGCGCCGATGATGGATGACGGGATACGCCGCGACAAGGCACCCTACGCCCGTTCACCGCCAGGAGTCCGCCATGCGCCTGTTCGTCGCCCTGCCTGTCCCCGAGCCGATCGCCGCGGCGTTGTCCTCGCTCTACCTCGGGATTCCCGCTGCGCGTTGGATGGCGCCAGGCCCGTTTCATCTGACGCTGCGCTTTCTCGGCGATGTCGCTCCGGCGCTGGCCCAGGACGTGGCGGAAGAGCTGGCCGAGATTCGCGTGCCGCCGTTTTCGCTGAACTTGAAAGGTGTCGGGCACTTTCCGCCGCGCGGCTCGCCCAAGGTGCTGTGGGCCGGCGTGGCGCCGAGCGAACCCTTGCTGCGCCTGCAGCAGCGCATCGAACGTGCCGTGGTTCACGCGGGTTGCCAGCCAGACCAGCGGCGCTTTCATCCGCACATCACGCTGGCGCGCCTGGGTCCGGGCACGCGCACGGATCGGGTGGCGGCATTCTTGGGGCTGTATGGGCTGTTTGGCAGCGAAGTGTTTGAGGTCACGGAGTTCGGGCTGTACAGCAGCGTGTTGCGCGAGGAGGGTGCGCTGCATGTGCTGGAGGAGCGGTTTGGGCTGGGAGGTTGACTACACCAGACTCTCGGCCGCCGCCCGCGCCGTCTCCGCGTCGCGCCGCGCCTGCAAGCGCGCCTTCACGCCCTCGTCGCCCAGGGCCAGGATGCTCGCGGCAAACAGCGCCGCATTCGCCGCACCCGAATGGCCGATCGCCAGCGTTCCCACCGGCACGCCCTTGGGCATCTGCACGATCGACAACAAGGAATCCATGCCGTTCAAGGCTTTGGACTGAATCGGCACCCCCAGCACCGGCAGCATGGTCTTGGCCGCCGTCACGCCCGCCAGGTGCGCCGCACCGCCCGCGCCCGCGATGATCACCTGCAGGCCGCGCCCCGCCGCGGTGCTCGCATAGTCGAACAGCAGATCCGGCGTGCGGTGCGCCGAGATGACGCGCGCCTCAAATGGAATCTGCAATTCGGTCAGCATGTCGCAGGCGTGGCGCATGGTCTCCCAGTCGCTGCGGCTGCCCATGATGACGCCGACACGCGGCGCGACTTCCGACATGCTGCACCTTGGCTGGCTAGGGCACGATGGTCGCGCTCAGGATGCTGTCGAGCTTGGGGAATTCCGCTTTCAAGTACTTGTTGCCCTCGAACTGCACCCGCATCTGGTTCGGCCCGTTGCCGCCCGGCGCGCCTTCGCCGTAGCCGCCGTAGACTTTGTCCAGGACGTCCTGCCCTTCGGCGATCTTGCCGATCGGCGAAAAGCCCATGCGATCCAGGTTCGGATTGTCGACCAGATTGATGAACATCTGCGTGGTGCGCGTGTCGCGGCCGCGCGTGGCGAACGTCAAGTAGCCGCGCTTGTTGCTCTCCTTGACCGGGTCGTCGGTGATGCTGGCATCGCGCCAGGCCTTGCTGATCGCTGGATCGCCGTGGATGCCGAATTGCGCCATGAAGCCGGGCACGACGCGGAACAGCTCGATGTCGGTGAAAAAGCCGATCTTGACCAGGTTGAAGAAGCGGTCGGCCCCCTGAGGTGCCCAGTCGCGGTGCACTTCGAGGGTGATGTCGCCGACCGTCGTGTGGAACTTCACCTTGTACAATTCCGGTGCTTTTTCCAGTGCCAGTGCGGGGTCTTTCAAGGCCGGGTTCTCCACACCGGGCGGCGTCACAGGTGCGGGAGCCGTCGGCGCCGGCTCAGGGGCCTTGGCCACCGGCGCCGGCTCGGCCGGCTTGGGCGCTTCGACAGGGGCAGGCTCGGCGGCCTTGGGCGCTTCAGCCGCCGGCTCCTTGGCGCCGGGTCCGTCGGCAGGCGCCGCGGTCTCTTTGTTGCAACCAGTTGCCAGGACAAAAGTAGCCAGGGCATAGAGGCCCAAGCGGTGCATCGTCTTCATGGGATTCTCCTCGAATGGTGCAGCAGGCACGGCAGCTGCGGACTGCGCAGGTTGGTACAGGAAACCGGGCGCGGCGGCAAGACCCGGATCGCGAACTGGCGCAAGTGCGGCAGCCGGCTACCATCGCCACGCCGCGCCATCTGGCGCAACCTTCGGAGCGACCGCATGTCCACCATCCTCTTGCTCCTTGCCAGCAACGTGTTCATGACGATCGCCTGGTACGGACACTTGCGCTTTCGCGACGTCGCGTTGTGGAAGGTGATCCTCGTGAGCTGGGGCATCGCCCTGTTCGAATACTGCCTGCAGGTGCCGGCCAACCGCTGGGGCTATGGGCAGTTCTCGGCTTTCCAACTCAAGATCATCCAGGAGGTCATCACGCTGTGCGTCTTCCTGGTCTTCGCCATCTTGTGGCTCAAGGAACCGCCGGCATGGAACCACTTGGTGTCGTTTGCGTTGGTGGTCGGGGCGGTGTGGTTTGCCTTCCTGCCATCGGGAGCGCCGGGCTGACTACGCACCCAGCCACGCCGACTCCTCGGCAACCAGGCAAGCGCGCTCGCCATCGCTCAGCACCAGCCAGTTCGGCGCCCACTGCGGCCCCAGCTGCGCCGGCACCGTCGCGTGCGTCGCCAGGAAGGACGCCAGCAACTGCCGCCTCTCGACCAGCGCCCTCTCGATGCCCGCCCGCTGGTGCAGCAGCTCAGGCTCGCCTTGCTGTTCCTGCCACAGCACCGCCGCCCGCCTCGCGATACGCGGACAGCGGGCCAACACCTGCGCTGGCAGGTCCGGCAGCGGCGTCAGGGTCGCGGGTGGCGGCTTGCAGTTCGGCAGCAGCGCCGCAACCGCCGCCGCACGCTGCCGACAGTACGGCACAAACCACGGCGGCAGATCCGCCCCGGCCGCCGCCACCGCCGCGTGCAGCCAAGGCAGCGATCGCGCGGGGTCCAGGTGCGACAAGCCATCGAGCGCCGTCCAGCGCGCCACGGCATCGGTGGCGGCTAGGCGGCAAGCGAGTTCCAGATTCGCGAGCCACGGCTGCAGATCGGGCGCCGTTTGTTGTGCGAGCGTGACCGCCTGCAAGCATTCGAGCGTGGCGACACCGGTTTGCAGCAACGCCCGATTCCACGCGGCGGCGCGCGCATCGGCGAAACGCCCGATGTTGGCGATGGCCGTCAGCCGATCTTCCGCGTCTTCTGGCCCTGGGCGAAACGCCGTCAAGGCCACCGTCGGCAACGCTTGTCGGGGTCCGCAGCGCGCCAGCAACAGCGCCGCCTCCTTGTCCGGCACGGTCTTGTCGCGTTCCATGCGCGCGACACGCGCCACGCGCTGCCACTCGACCGGTTGCCAGTCCTCTGCGGCAGTCGCGGCCAGCAGATCCAGCGCGGCATTGGCCGAGGCCGCATCCGCCTCGACACTGTCCAGCAGCGCCGCACGCAGCGCCGGGCCCACGGAGATGCCATCCAGGAGCGGTTGCAGGCCCAGCGCCCGCGCCACCGGCCTGGCCGCTTGCCACAACTGCGCCAGTCCTTGATCCAGCGCGGCATCCCGGCTGTCTCGGGCGCGCAGCCGGGCCTGGAGCGCGCGCAGCATCGGCGCCGCCATCTGTGGATCGTCCGCCAACACCTGCAGATCGATCAGCAACGCGGGAATGTCGTTTGCCGGCATCGCCGCCTCACCATTCGTCAGTGGGCGACGAAGGAAAACGCGATCGGCCTGCCCACCGCAGCCGAGATCGTGTGGCCCAGCGTGGTTTCGAGGTCATCGCCGTTGCGCGGATCGACCCAGTGCCCCGAAGCGCCGTCCAACTGGAAGTGCCAGGCGCGATCGCCTGCCGCATACCACACTTCGCGCAAAGGCGGCTGGACATTGAGCACGTAGACAACGCCGCCACGGCTGCGGATGCGCACGACGCCCGCGTTCATCTCGCCTTCCACCTCATCGGGGTCTTCCAGGTCCAGGCGCGCCAGCACCGCGGTGTAGATGGCGCTGGCACGATCGCGAAACTCTCTTTCTTCCATGGGGCTCCTCAGCAACGCGGCGCCTCGCTGCGGCCGGACTGCAGGCCGGAGGCGTCGCGCTGCGGCCGATGGTGAGCCAGCCACGCGATCGTGGCAACTGCCGGGCAAGCTACGCAGGTCAGGCGCGCCCCACCGCGCACGTTCCGCGGCGCCCATTTTGGCGGCCGGGCGGCGAGGCGCTAGGTTGTCCGCATCCACATCTCGACCGCCCGACGCCTGCCGGGCCGGAGGTCCCGCCATGGGTCAGCCGGTTGCTCGCATCGCTTTGCTGTTCCCTTTCGCCCTCTCTGCACTCGGCTGCACATCTGGCGCGCCCGCCAGTTCGCTGCCCCGCGCCGTTCCCGCGGTTGCGGCAACCGATACGGCACCGCCCGGACTCGGCGCGGCCGTGCCAGATGCCGGTTCGATTTCGCTGGCTTTGGATCGCGGCCTGGCGGATGTCGCTTCGCTGCAGCCTGGCTTTGCGCCGTTTGCGCTTGCTGATGTGCAGACGCCTTTGCCCGACTTGCAGACGCCTTCGCTCGACTTGCAGCAGCCTTCGCTCGACCTGGAGCAGCCTTCGCTCGACCTGCAGACGCCTTCGCTCGACCTGCAGCAGCCTTCGCTCGACCTGCAGCAGCCTTCGCTCGACCTGCAGCAGCCTTCGCTCGACCTGCAGCAGCCTTCGCTCGACCTGCAGCAGCCTTCGCTCGACCTGCAGCAGC
>Ga0172369_10003160_pt1 | contig 21888 bp, 15 predicted proteins | sample LakKiv25m_FD_114539 | JGI IMG/M metagenome (GOLD analysis project Ga0172369, IMG submission 114539) | Freshwater microbial communities from Kabuno Bay, South-Kivu, Congo - kab_022012_11.25m | ecosystem: Environmental > Aquatic > Freshwater > Lake | place: Democratic Republic of the Congo...
AGTCCCGGAATCGCCCGCATCTTCTCTTCGAGCTCGGGCGCATACCGGTACAGCTCGCGCGTGTCGGCGCCTTGGAGCGCGTACTGGTACTGGCTGCGGGCCAGGCGCCCTCCGAGCTGGATGGGCGGCGGCACCTGAAGGAACGCGCTGATTCCGGGCACCTGCGCGATCTTGGCCCGCAGATCCTCCACCACCTGGAACGCGCTGCGCCGCTCGCCGCGCGGCTTCAGGCGCATGAACACGACTCCGGTGTTCGTCGTCGAGAATCCGCGCGTGCCCGCCGACGACATGAACGCCTCGACGTCCGGCGACTTCGAGACCACGTCGCCCAGTGCCTGCTGGTGACGCGACATCGACTCCCACGACACGTCCTCGGCCGCCTCCGTGAATCCGAACACCTGGCCCGTGTCCTCCGCGGGCAGGAAGCCCTTCGGAACCGCCGCAAACAGCGGCACCGTCAGCACCAGCATCAGCGCGCTGGCAATCATCACGACGCCCCGGTGCCGCAGCGACCAGCGCAACGCGCGCTCGTAGGCGCCCAGCGTGCGGTCCCAGAGCCCCTCGGCCGCGCGGTCGAAGCGTCCCGGCGCACGACCCTCCCCGCGCGCCCGAAGCAGACGGCTCGCCAGCAGCGGGGTGAGCGACAGCGACACGAATCCGCTCGCGATGATGGCGATCGCGATCGTCACGGAGAACTCGCGGAACAGCCTCCCGACCAGTCCTTCCATGAACAGCACCGGAATGAACACGGCGCACAGCGACAGCGTCATCGAGAGGATGGTGAAGACGATTTCACGTGAGCCGGTGAACGACGCCTGCACCGGCGGCTCGCCTTTCTCCACGTGCCGCACGATGTTCTCCAGCATCACGATCGCGTCGTCCACGACGAACCCGACCGACAGCGTCAGCGCCAGCAGCGACAGGTTGTCGAGACTGTAGCCGAGCAGATCCATCGCCGCGAACGTCCCCACGATGCTCATGGGCAGCGCCGTCGCGGGAATGAGCGTCGCGCGCGCCGACCGCAGGAACAGGAAGATCACGAGCACCACGAGCGCGAGCGTCACGAGCAATGTCACCTTCACGTCGTGCACGGAGGCCGCCACCGACTCCGAGCGGTCGTAGAGCACGCGCATCTGCACGCTCGCGGGGAGCTGCGCCTCGAACTTCGGCAGCAGCGCGCGCACCGCCTTCGCGACCTCGACCGTGTTGACGCCGGGCTGGCGAAGCACCGCGAGCACGAGCGCGCGCCGCTGTCCCGACGCGTCCCCGAGCCACGCCGCGGTGCGATCGTTCTCGACGCTGTCGACGACGGTGCCGACGTCCTCGTAGCGCACGGGGGCGCCGTTTCGCCACGCGACGACCGCGCGGCGCCACGCGTCCGCGTTCGAAAGCTGCCCGGTCGCCTGCACGGTCCACGCGCGGTCGGCGCCGGCGAGCGTGCCGGTGGGCAGGTTCACGTTCGCCGCCGCCGCCGACTGCGCGACCTCGTCGAACCCCAGCCCGCGCGTGGCCAGCTCGCGCGGATCCAGGCGCAGGCGCACCGCGTACTTCTGCGCGCCGAACACGACCACCTGCGCGACGCCGCCGGTCATGGAGATCCGCTGTGCAAGAAGGTTCTCCGCGAAGTCGTTCAGCTCGTAGAGCGGCAGCGTGGGGCTGGAGAGCGCGACGTACAGAATCGGCTGATCCGCGGGGTTGACCTTGCGCGGCACGGGAGGCGAGGGCAGCTCGGGCGGAAGCTGCTGCACCGCGGCGGCGATGGCCTCCTGCACGTCCTGCGCGGCGGCGTCGAGGCTGCGCTCCAGCGAGAAGACGAGCGTCACCGTCGTCGAGCCGAGGCTGCTGGTGCTGCTCATCTGCTCGACGCCCGCAATCGCCGAGAACTGGCGCTCCAGCGGCGTCGCAACCGTGGACGCCATGGTCTCGGCGCTCGCGCCCGGCAGCGCCGCGGTCACGAGAATCACCGGGAAGTCCACGTTCGGCAGATCGCTCACGGGCAGCGACCGGTAGGAAGCTGCGCCGAACAGGAGCATCGCGGACATGACGAGCGTCGTCATGACCGGACGGCGGATGAACGGTGCGGAAAGGTTCATGCGCGCCTACGCCCCGCCGCCCACCTGCACGCGCGCGCCCGGCGTCAGGCGCGCCTGTCCGTCGGTGACCACGGTTTCTCCCGCCTGCAGGCCGCCGCCGATGACCGCCGTGCCCGCCTCCGACGCGAGCACGCGCACCTGGCGCGACTCGACGGTGCGATCCGGTTTCACGACGAACACGAACGCCCCCGACTGCCCGCGCTGCACGGCCGCCGCCGGCGCCACGAGCGCGTCGCGCCGCTCGCCCAGCACGAGCACCACGTCCACGCTCTGGCCGGGCCACAGGAGCCGGTCCTCGTTCTCGAACGTGCCGCGCAGCAGCACGGTTCCGGTCGTCGGATCGACCGTGTTCTCCACGAAATCCAGCTTTCCCTGCTCCGACTTGCCCCCCGGCGGCGTCGCGGCTACGGGCGCCGGCTTCGCCGCCAGCAGCGCCGGCAGGTTCTCCTGCGGCACCGAGAACGCCACGCGCACGGGACGAATCTGCTGAATCGTCACGAGCACGGGCGCGTTCGCGGTCTGAACGAGATTGCCCTCGCGCACGAGGAGGCTGCCCGTGCGGCCCGGCACGGGTGCGCGGATGGTGCAGTACTGCAGGGCGAGCTGCGCGGTGCGCACGGCAGCGTCGTCGGACTGCACGGCAGCGCCCAAGGCGGCGGCGGTGGTCTTGGCTGCCTGGAGCTGCTGTGCCGTCACGAATTCGCGCCGCGCCAGGTCATCGTAGCGCCGAACGTCGGCGCGGGCCTGTTCGAGCTGGGCGCGATCCCTTGCGAGCTCGGCCTGCGCTCTTGCGAGTGCGGCCTCGTACGGCCTGCGGTCGATCTCGAACAGGAGCTGGCCGGCGCGCACCTCGTCGCCCTCCTGGAAAGCCACCTTCGTGACGAGGCCGCCCGCCTGCGGCCGAACCTGCACGGTGTTCCATGCCTGGACGGTGCCCACGGTGCGCAGCCGGATGGGCACGGTGCGCCGCTCCACGGCCGCGACGCGCACGGGCACGGCAGGGCGCTCGGGAGGTTTGCGTTCGACGGGCCGGCACGAGGCGAGCGCTGCCAGGAAGCATGCGGCAGCCCTCACCCCCCCGCCCCCTCTCCACACGGGCCGCGGCGGCGGGTGCCTTGTTTCATCCCTGTTGCGGCCCGGTGGAGAGGGGGAGAACTCCGTGCCCGACCGGCGCCTGACGCCGAATCCAGGCGCGGCAGCCCTCCCCTCTCCACCGGGCCGCTGTGCGGTGAGAAGAGCAATGCCGCCCTGGCCCGTGTGGAGAGGGGTCGGGGGTGAGGGCCGCGCGGCCGGCACGAGCAGGACACTTCTCATCTCTCCCCCTCCGGCTCCGGTCCCAGCGCGCCCGTCTCGTGCGCGAGCACGGCGAGTGACTGGAACCACGACGCCCGCGCCTGCACCTCCTGCGCGCGCGCCCCGGCCAGAGCCGCCTGCGCCGTCAGCAGATCCAGCACGCTGCCGAGTCCGGAACGGTACCTTCCCTCGGCCGCCTCGGCGGACTGCTGCGCGCTCTGCACGAGCGCGCGGGCGGTTTCCATCTGCTGCGACGCGGTGCGCAGCCCCTGCCAGGCGTCCCACACCCGCAGCGAGGCGAGAAGCTCCGCCGACGCGAGCTGCGCGCGCGCCGCCTCCTCCCGGTCGCGCGCGGCCTCAAGCGCCGCCGCCAGCGCGCCGCCGCGGAACAGCGGCACCCGAATCGACGCGCCCGCGGCGAGATTCTCCCCGAACGACACTCCGTCACTCTTCGGATAGAAGTTCTCGCCGACGGTTCCGCTCAGCACCAGGCTCGGCAAGCGCGCGGAGCGCGCGACGCGCACGGCGGCCTGCGCGCGCTGCACCTCCTGCCGCGCCCGTGCGAGGTCGGGCCTGCGCCGCGCGGCCTGATCCAGCGCCTCGCCCGCCGTGCGCGAGGCGGCCGACACGTCGACCTCGACCGGAAGCTCGTCCAGTTCGATCGCGGTGTCGGCCCGCAGCCCCGCGGCGGCGGCGAGCGCTCCCTGCCGGCGCGCCGCCTCTCCCCGCGTCGTCTGGAGCGAGAACTGCGCCTGGGCGAGCGCCGTCTTCGCCTGCAGCACGTCGGCGACGGTCGCCACGCCCGCCCGGCGTCTCTCCTCGGCGGCGTCCAGCGCGCGCTGCACCTCGTCCACGGCGACCGCCTGCGCCGACGCCAGCGCCCGAGCACCCAGCGTCGCGAAGTAGGACTGCTCGACGACGAACACCACGTCCTGAACGGCTCCGTTGTGGACGAGATTCGCCTGCGCGAGCGCCGCGCGCGCCTGCTCGACGGCGGCCGACCGCCCGCCGAAGTCCAGTGCGAGCCAGCTCAGCGTCACCGCGGGTGCCAGCGACGCCTGCTCGACGAGGAACCGGCCGCCCAGCATCGACTGGCGCTGCACGGCGATCGGAAGCTCCGCGTCGAGCTGCGGCCACCGGGCCCCCTGCGCCTGCACGACCGCGGCGGCGGCGATGCGCGCCTCCAGCCAGGCCGTGCGCGTCTGCGGGTTGGAGCGCAGGGCCAGGTCCACGAGAGCTGCCAGCGGCTGGCGGCCGACAGGAACCGCCGGCGTGGCCGACAGTTCTCCGGAGAACGCCGGGACGGGCAGCGGTACGGAAGGCGCGACGAACATGGCAGCATCGACGGTCGGGCCGGGTCGCAGGGAGGCACAGCCGGCCGCCAGCACAAGCGCACCGCAGCGCGCTGGCCCGCGCACGCCCCCTAGCCCCATCGGTCGAATCCCCCGCCCCGCGGCGCCGCGCCGCCGGGACATTCCCCGGCAATGGCGGCGCTGCTCAGAGGTAGGGTGCTGCCGCCCGGCGGGCAAGCGCGACGCGGCGCGTCACGGCCGGGCGGACAGACGGTTGGTTCCATGCCTATCCGGTTGACGCACTTGGCCCGCGCAGCCGGAGCCGGGCACGCCAGTGCCCGGGTGGAGGCCGGGCGCGGCTCGCGCCCGGCGTCGGGGATTCCGCGCCACGACAGACGACCCGGGCACTTGCGTGCCCGGCTGTCCGCAGGCGGCGGTGTGTCAACCGGATTGGTCTGGTTGGTTCTATCCCAAGAAATCGAACGGCGCCGTTCGATTTCTTGCGATGGAGTAAAACAGGCCGTGACGCGACGCGTCACCGCCTCTGGTGCCGGACAACGGGTCGAGGGTCCAGGAAGAGCCGCATTTCTACTGGTTCTCGTGCAGCTCGTCGCGCGTGAAGCGCCGGATACCGCCGGCCGGGACGCGCAGCCCGGACGTCTTCGCCTGCTCGTGGAGGCGAATGTACGCGTCGTCGGAGTGCCCGCCGACGAGGCGTCCGACCGCCTCTTCAACGGCCCGGTTCGCGCTCGTCCGACGCTACCGTGCGCGCTGCCGGACGCGTTGCAGCAGCGAGGACCGGAGCCGGATGGTCATGTTCGTCGTGCCCTCTGCTTTACTCATGCCCGGAATGGCAGATGCGCGGCCGCCGTGCATCACACGGCGACCGTGCGAATCGGATCGGACGACCCGCGGTCAAGCGGGTTGCTTCTATCCCAAGAAATCGTCCGGCGTCGGACGATTTCTTGGGATGGAGTAAAGCGCAGCCGCGACGCAGCGCGTCATCGCTAGTGCCGGACGACGGGTCGGGTTGTCTCGCGTCGCGGCGGGGGCGCCTGCGGGCGGGGGCAGGTGTCGGTCCCGGTGAAGTCGAGCCTGACGCAGGCCTCGTCGCTGACGGGCATCGCGTGCGCGACCGAACCTCTGCTCGCCCGAAAACCGTAGGAACGTCGCGGATTTGGAAGCGAGCCGTTGACAGCAAGGCGACGGATGAGCACACTTGCACTGCTCCTTGCCGGAGTGTCGGGCGGCCCGCGAGGGCGGCTGCGAAGTTCAAGAACCCGCCGCACAGACATCGTCGAAGACCGGCCTTTCCATGCGTGGCTTTCGCTGCGTCGGCGACGACCGAGGTTCCCCATGACGCCCGAATCGGGCCGTTCCGCCGCCGCCCATCTTCCTTGGGTGGATGCAGACGAGGCCCTGCTCAACGCCGAAGGAAACAAGCACGAATCCCGCGACATCGTGACGACGCTGCTGCTGGCCGGGTGGATAGCCACCTCCGACCTGGCGCTGCGCGCGCTGGCCGTCCTGCACAAGCACGAGGAGTGGATCGGCGGCGATCTGCTCGCGCGGCTGCTCGACCTTGCGTGCGTGAAGCGCGAGTGGAACGTCGAGCGCTCCGCCTGGCAGGAACCCGCTGCCGCCGCACTGGCGCGCGCCGCGGCGCAGAACATCGACCTCGAGCGCTTCCATCGGTGGTGCGAGCCGCTGCCGTTCTCCCCCTTCTCGTTCCGCCGCCTCGCCGAGGCGCTGCCGCCCGACTACGCGGCGGACCTCGCCCTCGTGCGCCTGCGCGGCAGGAAATGGCCCGAAGGGGAGCCGTGCCGCGTTCTGGGACGAAGCGGTCGCCTGGACCTGATCGACACGTTCATGAGGGAGGGGCCGCACCAAGACCACGCCGACGCACTCGTGGTGGCGCACGCGCTGGATGCCGCGACCGCTCCCGCACCGGCGCTCGGCGAGCTGGCTGTGGCCGCGGGACTCAAACACATCGTCGTCGAAGCGCGCGGCTGGCGGCGCGACTTCGCGCTTCTCGATGGCATCGACAACTCGGACTTCGACGCGGCGCTGGTGGCCTTCGCCCGCCGGCTCGCCGTCGTCGCGCCGCAAGCGCTCGGGGCCGCCTGCCCCCGCTTTCCCGTCGTCGAGGAGGTCCAGGCGCTCGCCCCGGTCCTGCGCACCGTTCCGGGCGCCGCTCTGGAGTGGCTCGACTCGCTGCGCGAAATCGGGTGGTTCGACCTGCTCGTCGAGGCCGCGCTCCCCGGCACGGAGCCCGCTTCCGATGCTGCTCCGGGAACGCTTCCCGATGGGTACCTGCAAAATACCGCCGGTGACGAGAGCTGGTTCGGAGGCCCCGACCTCCTTCGCGATGCGCCGGAGCTGAAGCGGCTGGTCGAGGACTACCGGGCCCGTCCGGCCGCACGTGTGCTGCAAGCGCTGGAGATGCGCTCGGATCATGACAGGGGCATGACGCTCGCGAGGCGCGTCGTCGATCATGTGTTCGCTCCGGCGGATCTCGCCGGCCTGTTTGCGTCTTGCACGCTCTCCTCACGGCTCATGCGGCCCGAGCTCGTCGCACGACTGCCGGCGGACGCCTTCGTTCCCCTGGCGGCGGCGCTGCGTCCCGACCCGATAGGCGGCTCCCCGTGTCTTGAAAATTGGATCGCGAGGCTGCCCGATCCACTCGTCGCATGGCGCGCGGTTGCCCGACACGCGCCGACTCCCGAGCTGCGCGGGCGCGGTCGCGCGCGGCTTGCAGCCCGCGACGTCGATCCGGGCGAGCCCGTGGAGGAGCCGGACCCCACCTGGACGTTCGGCCACCAGTTGCACAGCGAGCCGGTCACGCCCGCGCTCTGCAACGAGGCGCGCCGCGTCCTGTCGGATGCCTTCGTTGCCGCTCCCGGCCACGTCGAGTGCTGGTCCGACTTGGCGTGGGTCGTCTCCCGCTCCGGGGATGCAGACCTGATCGACCGACTGCGCCGGGTCTGGCGCACCGTGGTCGGGAAACAGGAAAGGGGCGGCACGGAGCTGACATGCACGTTCGCGAGCGAGCTGGATGCTACGAGCGACCGCGACTTCGCGGTGCGCGCGCTGGCCGGCCTGAACATGCACGACCCAGGCTCCGCCGAATGGTTCCTCGAGAAGTGCACACCGATCTGCGTCCTTCTCGCCGCGCGTTCCCCGAAGATCGCGCCCGTGCTGCGGGCGGCCGCCGTCGCACGCGTCATCGCGCGCGGTGAGGTCGATCCTTCCCAGCTCGAACTCACGGATCCGGAAGTGCTCGCACTATTGCTGGACCCGAACCGGCTGCTCGACCAGCGGAAGGTGTACGATCTCGCCCTCGAACGAAGCTGGCACGTCGTGCTGGAGCGGCCGCTAGATCCCGGCGCCGAGGATGCGCAGAGCGTGGCGCTCCGACGAATCCGGGAGGAAACCCGGAGGGTTCGAACCCATGGGGATTGGCTCCGCGAGTTGGTGCGTCAGCGCCTGCGTCGCCTCTTCCAGAAGGTCAGCTACGCTGCGGGTCGACTGACGACTCCACCCGAGACGGTGGGCTGCTGGCTGCGAGCGGCAGCCACGGTGCGCGACTGGCCTGACGGCAGGCTCGCGACCGAGATCGCCCAGCTCGCCGCCCGCCTCGATCCGGCGGAGAAGGCAACGCTCTCGGACTCATTCGAGCGGGTCCGCACCGAGCTTTCGAAGGCGCCTCTGGAAGACGAGGCAGAACGGAGTCTCCTGTTGAAAGTGCTCACGCTGCACCCGGTCGGGAGCGCCTCATGAACGCGAAGGTCAAGTTCGTCGGCCCCATCGACCGAGTGACCGGTTCGTGCACGCTGGTGAGGATCGGCCGGCCCTCAGGCGACATCGACGTGCTGGTCGACTGCGGGATCGTGCAGGGAGAGCTGGGCGCCGCCGACTGGAATTCCGGCAAGCTCTTCCCCTTCGACCCGAAGAGGATCTCCGCCGTGTTCCTGACGCACGCGCACGTGAACCACTGTGGCCTCGTCCCGCTGCTGGTCAGGAACGGTTTCAGGGGGACTGTCTACTGCACCGTAGAGACGGAGGAACTCGCACGCGCGGTGCTGCACGACTGCGTGAACCTGGGCGCGGCCTACTCGCACGAGGACGTGGACGGCATTCGCTTCCACGAGCCGAGCGGCGACGCGGCGCACGACGGATTCGCGCCTGTGGGAGACGATCTGTTCCTCTCCTGGGTGCGCAGCGGGCACGTGTTCGGCGCGGTGAGCCTCACGCTGCACATCGGGCCGCCTCGGTCGGCGGCGCAGCGCAGCATCACGTTCTCGGGCGACATCGGCGACGTCGAGGACGGCCGCGAGCACCTGACCCTGAACCGTTTCCGCGAGAACCCGCATGCCGCCCACTTCGCGGTCGTCGAGTCCACCTACGGCAGCCGGAATCGGCCTGCGGAGGCGTCGGACTGCGATGCGCGGCTTGCCCGGCTCGAGGACGAGTTGCTGCGCGCGGCCGCGGGAGCGGTCCTCGTCATCCCGGCCTTCGCGATGGACCGGACCCAGCAACTGCTGCTCGACCTCCACGAAGCGCTGCGCCGGGACGCTGCGGGACCGCGTTCCCTGAAGAACGTGTCGGTGCTGCTGCACGCGAAACTCGCGATCAAGATGAACGCAATCTACGCCCGGGCCGCCGCGCGCAAGTTCGTTACCCGGACGGGAAAAGTTCGCCCGTGGTGGCTCGGCAAGGACCTCTTCACGCTGCTCGAGCTCGATGCACACAACGCCGAGCACGAGCGAGCCGTCGAGGCGTACGTGCGGCAGTGCCTCGGCCAGGTCCCGCTCGACGGGGACGACGCGTGCCTCGCCCGCCGGGTTCCGGGAGCGAGGCCCCGCCTCGCAAGGGCAATCGGAGGTCCGGCCGAGCTGGCGCCGGGAACCGTGCTGGTGACCGGCGGCGGCATGTGCGATGGCGGCACGGTCCAAGCGTACCTCGACAAGTACCTGCACCGGACGGACGTGACGGTCGCATTCACCGGCTATCTGTCCGGCGGAACCGTCGGCGCCCGGCTGGCGCGGATCGCCGAACTGCCGCCCGAGGAGCGCGCGCGGCTGCCCGACAAGATCCACCTCGACGTCGGCGGCAACCAGTCCGTCGAGTACCCGCTTGCCAGGGTGCGCGCGCGCTTCGTGCAACTGCACGGATACTCCGGGCACGCCGACCAAGCCGGGCTCGTTCGCTGGGTCTTCGCCGACATGGACCGCTCGAAGCCCCCGGTGGCTCCGCACCTTTTCGTGCAGCACGGGAACGCGCACGCTCGCGTCGCACTCGCCGAGGCGCTCCGAGCGGAGGCCGCGAGACGCGGAGCCCCGCTGGCGGTCGAGTTGCCGGATGCCGGCGGGTGGTTCGACCTGTCGGCCGGCTGCTGGGACGCCGACGATCGCAGCAGGCGGGATACCGAGCAGGAGATCGCGCAACTGGAGGCGCGCCTCGCCGAACTCAGAGCGATCCAGGCCGCGTAGGCTTCGAGTCGCTGCCGGAGCGGCGGCGGCGGTCCGACGCGGCGCGGCGTCGCCCCGCGGGTGCTGGAAGACGGGTCGCGTCGCCTTGCGGCGCGGCGGCGGCGCCTGCGGACGGGCGCTGGTGTCGATTCCGGTGAAGTCGAGCGTGACGCAGGTCGCACCGTCGCCTGGACGCGCGGGCTCGCGGCGCGCCGCGCACGCGCCGAACACGTGCCGCACGGTCGGTCGGGCGCGAACTCTACGAGTCGGCCGTCGCAACCGGCACGTAGCCCTCGGGGAACGGACTCTCGAACGCGAGCTCGCGCCTCATCCCCTCGCCGAAGGAGTCGAGCGTCTCGAACCGGTCGCACCGGGCGCGCCTCGACGTCGCGGCCACCACCGCATCCCAGTACTGCGCCTGATGTTCGAGGCGCATCCGCAGCCCTTCCAGCACGTCCTCGGCGAAGACCGGCACCACCTCGTGGCTCTGGGCCACAGCCCGCACCAGCACAGCCGCACCCTTGAAGTCCATCAAGGGCGCCGGGCGCCCTCTCTTCTTCGTCAGCGCCGAGTAGGTCTCGCCCAGCACCTGACTGCTCACGACCCGCGCATGACCCGCGCAGCGCGCGGTCAGGTGCCCGGCCGCCGCTGCCGAGATCAGGCTTTCAACGAGCACCGAGGTGTCCAGGAAGAGCCGCATCTCTACTCGTCCTCGTGCAGCTCGTCGCGCGTGAAGCGCCGGACGCCGCCGGACGGGACGCGCAGCCCCGACGCCTTCGCCAGCTCGTGAAGGCGGATGTACACGTCGTCGGGCTGCCCGCCGACGAGGCGCTCGACGGCCTCCTCGACGATCCGGTTCGCGCTCGTCTGGCGCTCCCGCGCGCGCTGCCGCACGCGCTGCAGCAGCGAGGACCGCAGCCGGATGGTCATGTTCGTCGTGGCCTCTGCTTTGCCCATGCCCGAAACGTAGCAGACGCACGGTCGCCGTGCAAGTCCGCACGGCGACCGTGCGAATCATGGCGGACGACCCGCGGACACGCCGGTTGCTTCTATCTCAAGAAATCGAACGGCGCCGTTCGATTTCCTGGGATGGAGTAAAACAGGTCTCGACGCAGGGCGTCATCGCCCCCGCTAGTGCCGGACGACGGGTCGCGTGGCCTCGCGGCGTGGCGGCGGCGCCTGCGGACGGGCGTAGGTGTCGGTTCCGGTGAAGTCGAGCATGACGCAGGCCTCGTCGCCGACGACCCAGGCGTCGTGCCCGGGCGCGATGGAGAAGTACTGGCCCGAGGAGATTTCGGCCTCCTCGCCGTCGTCCATGCGCACGCGCATGCGGCCCGACAGGCAGCAGCCGGTGTGCGCGGTGTTGCAGCTCGGCGTGCCGGCGATGGGCTGCACGTGGCTGGACCAGCGCCATCCGGGCTCGAAATGGCCGCAGCCGACGGCCATGCCGTTGCCGAGCCGCACGATGTCCAGGCGCCCCTTGTCGGTGAAGGCGCGTGTCTCGTCCGGGGAATCGGGGCTGCGCACCTGAATGCCGGCCATGGATCCTCCTCGCCCCCGCGGGGGCCCTGCGGATCGTCCGCCCGTTCCACGGTAGGGCGCGTGAATCCGCCCGGCCTGCCCGGATGCATGCCGGACGGGGCGGAGCGGCTGCCACCGGTGCCGGACGCGGCGCGGCTACTCCGGCTGCGGCATGGTGCGCAGGCGGTTGCCGCCGTCGATGACCAGCGTGGCGCCGGTGATGAACGCGGCTGCCTCGCTGGCGAGGAACACGACGGCGCCGGCGCAGTCGCGGGCAGTGGCCATGCGGCCGCCCAAGGGGGTTTTCTCCGCGACCCTGCGGCGCACGTCCTCCTGCGGCCACAGGCGCGAGTCGGCGCCCTCGGTGGACACCGGCCCGGGCGCGATGGCGTTCACGGTGATCCCGAACGGTCCCCACTCGACCGCCAGCGTCTCCGTGAGCGAGAGCACCCCGGCTTTCGCGGCGCCCGAGTGCGCCATGAGCGGCGAGCCGTCGTGCGCGTTGGTGGCCGCGTTGTTCACGATGCGTCCGCCGCCCTTGTCGACCATGCGTCGCGCCGCCTCGCGCGAGCAGTGGAAGGTCCCGTCCAGGACCGTGGAGACGACCGCGCGCCATCCGTTGGGCGTCATGGCGAGCGCGGGGCAGACGAAGTTGGCGCCGGCGTTGTTGACGAGGACGTCGACCGGTCCGAGCGCCGCGTCCAGCGCGTCGAAGCAGCGCGAAACCGACGCCGGATCGCGCACGTCCAGCTCCAGCGCCGCCGAACGCACGCCCAGCCCGCGCACCTCCGCGGCGACGGCCTCGCGCGGCGCCTCGCGCCTTCCGGCCACCGCGACGTCGGCGCCCGCGCCCGCCAGCGCGAGCGCGATCTCGCGACCGATGCCGCTGCCGCCCCCTGTGACGAGACAGACGCGGCCGGACAGAGCATCGCTTCGGAACGTGGGCACGGGCGCTCTCCGCACGGCGCGCGCAGGCGGCGCCGGAATCGGGACGATATTATGTGCCTCGGACGGGAGCGCCCGGCCCGGCATCGTCCGCCGCCGCCGCCAGAGGGCGCATCCTCCGGAGGATCCATGGCCGCGACTCGAACCCGCAAGCCCGGGAAGGCATCCCGCAAGTCCGCGAAATCACAGAAGAAATCGGCCCGCAAGGCGCCCCCGGCTCCGGCGAAGGCGGCCGCCCGCAAAGGCGGGGCAGTGCCGAAGGCAGCGAAGAAAACGCCGCGCGCGAAGCCCGCACGGGCCGCGAGGCCCGCGAAGCGCAAGGGCGCCGTTTCCGGTGCGCCCGCACCCGGCCGGGCCCGGGCAAAGGCGCCCTCGACGACGCCGTCCCGCCGCGCGGCGGCGAAGGCGCCGCCCGAAGCCCGCGCGAAGGCGCCGAAGCGCGCCGCGAAAGCACCGCCGCGCAAGCCGGTCCGGCGCCCGCCGCCCCGCCGGCCCGCCGCGCCGGAACCCGCTCCGTCGGCCGAAAAGGCCGTGCCGCTCCCGGCGCCCGCGCCGGAACCCGTGCCGCCCCCGGCGCCCGAGGCCGCCCCGATCACGCCCCCGGGCCTCGAAACCGGCGGCGGCCCGGCGCCCGAACCCGCCACGCCCGCCCCAACTCCGATGCCCGCCCCGGGCGACGAGGCCCCGGGCTTCGCGCTGCCCGCCGACGACGGCACCACGGTGGACCTCGCCGGCCTGCGCGGACGCAAGGTCGTCCTTTATTTCTATCCGAAGGATGACACGCCGGGCTGCACGCGCGAGGCTCAGGCCTTCACGCGTCTGCGGGCGGAGTTCGAGACACGCGGCGCGGCGGTGTTCGGCGTGAGCCGCGACTCGGGCGAGTCGCACTGCCGCTTCCGCGACAAGTACGGGCTCGCGGTGCGGCTGCTCAGCGACGCGGATCACACCGTCGCCGAGCGCTTCGGGGTCTGGCAGCTCAAGCGCGGCCCGTCGGGCACGCACATGGGCACGGTTCGCTCGACGTTCCTCGTGGACGAGGCGGGGCGCGTTTCGCGCGTCTGGTCGCCGGTGAAGGTGGACGGGCACGCAGAAGACGTGCTGGCGGCGCTGTGAGCGGCGCCGGGGATCTCCACGGGCTGCTGCGCCGGGCGGCCGCGGAGCTGGAGAGGCTGGAGGCGGTGCGCCTGTCGCGCGCGAGGGCGCGGCTGCGGCCGGCGCACGTGGCGGTGCTCGGGGCGCTGCTGGACACGAGCCCGCTCACGCCGGGCGAGCTGTGCGCACGCTGCGAGGCGGAGCCTTCCACGATGACGGGCCTGTTGCGCGCGCTGGAGGTGCAGGGGCTGCTGGAACGCCGGCGGCTGCTGCGCGACGAGCGCACGAGCGCCGTGGAGCTGACCCCGCGGGGCCGTGCGGCGGCGCGGGTGGCCATGCGCGCGCGCGCCGCGGCCCAGGGTGCGGCGCTGCGCCCGCTGCCGCGCGGCGCGGGCACGAAGCTCGCGGGGCTGCTCGCCCAGTTCTCGGCGGCGGCGCGGCTGGCGCGCGAGGAGATCGCGCCGGTCCCGCGCGCCGCCGGCGGGGACGCCTCGTGACCCCGGAGGATCTCGACCGCCGCTGCGGAACGTCCCCCGCGGAGCGCGACGAGCTTCGCGCGGGCCGCCTGCCCGATCGCTTCCGCCGCGGGGCGCGGGCGGCGGGCGTGCTCGCGGCGGCGGCCGCCGCGGCGGGAGCGGCCGCCGGAGCATTCTTTGCATGGAACATCGCGCCCCTGGCTGCGGGGCGCCTCGGAGTGGCGCCGATCGTGCTCGTCGGCGCGGGCGCGGCGGCCGGGGCGGCGCTCGCCGGGGCGTTTTTCCACGCCCGCTTCGGTCCCGTCCTGCGCGCGACCGCCCGGATGCTGCGCGAGGGCGAGGTACACGTGGAGCGGCTTTCGCTCCGCCTCGACCTCGCGGGGGATCGTCTGCGCCTCGTCGCCGGCGACGGCCGGACGTTCCAGCCGCCTGCGGGATTCGGAAGCGAGCCGTTTTCAGGCGAATTCACCTCGTTCTACGTCGATGTCCCGGCGGAGGCCATGGCGGCCGGAGTCTCGCCTCTGCGCGAGCCGCACCTCCTGGTCGCGCTGGAGCCGGCCCAGTGACCCGGGCGACGCACCCGAACGAAGTGAGAGGCGCAGCCCCGCGCCGTGCTACGATGCCCCGTTCCAGGGGAGCGTCATGGAGGCACTGCAGAAACGCGTCGAGAAGCTGACGGCGATTCTCGAGGTCGCCAAGGCGATGACCGAGGAGCGCGACCTGGACCGGCTCCTGGTGCTCATCGCGCAGGCGGCCACGCGGGTCGTCGGCTCCGAGCGTTCGTCGATCTTCGTATACGACGCCGAGCGCGGCGAGCTCTGGAGCAAGGTGGCGCAGGGGCGCGAAGGCGTCATGCGCTTCCCCGCGAACACGGGCATCGCGGGCGCGGTGGCGACCACCGGCACGGTGTCGAACATCGCCGACGCCTACGACGACCCGCGCTTCAACCGCCGCTTCGACGAGGAATCGGGCTTCCGCACGCGCACGGTGCTCACGGTGCCCATGCACGACTCGCGCGGGGGCGTCGTGGGCGTGCTGCAGACGCTCAACAAGAAGGACGGCGGCGCCTTCGACTCGGACGACGTGGAGCTGGCTCTGGCGCTGGCGGGCGTGGCCGCGGCGGCGCTCGTCAACGCGCTGCTCAACGAGGAGATCGACCGTCTCTTCGACGGCTTCGTGCAGGCATCCATCAAGGCCATCGAGTCGCGCGACCCGTCCACCGCCGGCCACTCGGGCCGCGTCGCGCGCCTCACCTGCGGCCTCGCCGCGACCCTGCAGGACGTGCGCACGGGGCGCTGGGCCGGCACGACCTTCACGCACGACCAGATGCGCGAGCTGCGCTACGCGTCTCTTCTGCACGACTTCGGCAAGGTCGGCGTGCGCGAGCACGTGCTCGTCAAGGCCGAAAAACTCTATCCTGCGGATATGCAGGCGGTGCGGCTGCGTTTCGAGGCCATCCGCCGCTCGCTGCAGGCCGAAAGCGCGCGCAGGGTCGCGGAGCTCGCGCTGCGGCCGGGCACGGCGGAGGAGCGCGCGCGCGAGGAGGCGGGGCTGGCCGAGCAGCTCGACGACGTGGACCGCGTGCTCGATTTCGTGCTGGCCGCCAACCGCCCGTCGGTGCTGGAAGAGGGTTCGTTCGAGCGGCTGCTGGAGGTGGCGCGGCGCACTTGGACCGACAGCCGCGGCGAGCGGCGCCCGTGGCTGGCCGAGCGCGAGGTGGAGCTGCTGTCGGTGCGCAAGGGCACGTTCGCGACCGCCGAGCGGCGCGAGATCGAGAGCCACGTCGACCACACCTGGCGCTTCCTGTCGCTCATCCCTTGGACGCGCACGCTGCGCAGCGTGCCGGAGATCGCGCGCGGCCACCACGAGAAGCCCAGCGGGCGCGGCTATCCGCGGGGGCTCGCCGCGGACGCCATTCCGCTGCAGACGCGCATGATGTCCATCGCCGACGTTTACGACGCGCTCACGGCGTCGGACCGGCCCTACAAGCGCGCGGTGGCGCACGAGCGCGCGCTCGACATCCTCGCGATGGAGGCGAAGGAAGGCGGGCTGGACGGGGATCTGCTGCGCGTCTTCGTGGAGGCGGACATCGGGCGAAGCGCACCGCCGCTGTAGGAGCCGGCTTTCGACTTGGGTGCAGCTCTTGCCGCGCCAGGCCCTTTCGTGCAGACCGGCCGGCCGCCCTCACCCCCGGCCCCTCTCCACACGGGCCACAACCGTACTGCCCCTTCGATCGCACAGCGGCCCGGTGGAGTGGGGAGAGCTGCCGCTCCTGGACTCGGCGGCGCGGCTATTCCCGTTCGCGCGCCGTGCGGTCCCACCTCAGGCGCACGATTCGACGCGCTCTTCTCCCCCTCTCCACCGGGCCGCAACCACGCAGGATCGAGCGTTGCGCACCGCGGCCCGTGTGGAGAGGGGGTCGGGGGGTGAAGGCCGCGGGCGCCCCCAATGGCGTCGGATCTGGCACGAGCTGCACCCTTTCGACTTTCAGCCCCTCGACAGGCTCGGGACAGGCTTTCGGCTTTCGGAAGAACTCGCGGGAGCCGGCTTTCGGCCTTTCGAAGAACTCGCAGCGCGCGCCGGCCGGACAAGCCCCGCGCGCCCTTCGCCCCCCCTCGGCAGAAGTGCTTTTCCGAAAGCCGAAAGTCGAAAGCCGAACGCCGAACATTGCCGCGCCTGCGGCCGTGCGCTAATATCGTGTGGCGCCTGCGGGCCGGCGGTCCGGTTTTCCGAAAGCCGAAAGCATGCCCCGAGCTCGTCGAGGGGTCGAAAGCCGAAAGCCGGAAATGGTCCGTGCTTCCGGGGGGTTGTGCGACCCGCCGGAAGGCCGGGCGCGGGGGCGGCGTGCCTCCCGTGCGGCGCACCGGCGGGTTCCCCCGGGGCGCCGCGGCCTCCCGCGCGTCCTCCAGTGGTCTTCTTGCGGTCCCCGGCGGGACCGCGCGGAAAGGCGAGCATGCGTGAGATGCGCGAGGAGCAGAACCTGGTCGCCCGCATCGCGGCGCTGCAGGATCGGGCATCCTACCAGGATCAGCACTGGGAAGGTTCGTTCGAGGACTACCTGAAGATCGTGCGCGAGAACCCGCGTGTCACCCGCACGGCGTTCCAGCGCATCTACGACATGATCCTCTCGCACGGCAAAACCGAGTACGTGGACAACAAGAAGAAGCTGGTGCGCTACCACTTCTTCCTGGACGAGCAGTACGGCGGCAAGGACGCCATCTACGGCCTCGACATCGCGCTCATGAAGCTGGTGAACATCTTCAAGAGCGCCGCCCAGGGCTACGGCACCGAGAAGCGCGTCATCCTGCTGCACGGCCCGGTGGGCTCCAGCAAGAGCACCATCGTGCGCCTGCTCAAGAAGGGCCAGGAGGCCTACAGCCGCACGCCCGACGGCGGCATGTACACGTTCTCCTGGAACGTGGAGCGCACGGGCGCCGACGGCGTCGCGCGCCGCGAGACGATGCCGTGCCCCATGCACGAGGAGCCCCTGCACCTCGTGCCCGAGGACTGGCGCGAGCGCGTGTACAAGGAACTTTCCGGCGACAGCGGCTTCCAGCTCACCGACACGGGCGACCTGTGCCCGGCGTGCCGCTTCGTCTACCGCGAGCTCATGAGCCAGTACCACGGCGACTGGGGCAAGGTGCTCGAACACGTGAAGGTGCGCCGGCTCATCCTGAGCGAGAAGGATCGCGTGGGCATCGGCACGTTCCAGCCCAAGGACGAGAAGAACCAGGACTCCACCGAGCTCACCGGCGACATCAACTACCGCAAGATCGCCGAGTACGGCTCGGACTCGGACCCGCGCGCGTTCAACTTCGACGGGGAGTTCAACATCGCCAACCGCGGCATCATCGAGTTCATCGAGGTCCTGAAGCTGGACGTGGCGTTCCTCTACGACCTGCTCGGGGCCAGCCAGGAGCACAAGATCAAGCCCAAGAAGTTCCCGCAGACCGACATCGACGAGGTCATCATCGGGCACACGAACGAGCCCGAGTTCCGCAAGCTCCAGAACAACGAGTTCATGGAGGCGCTGCGCGACCGCACGGTGAAGATCGACATCCCCTACATCACCAAGCTCGCCGAGGAAGTGAAGATCTACGAGAAGGACTACAACTCGAAGAAGATCCGCGGCAAGCACATCGCGCCGCACACGCTGGAAATGGCGGCCATGTGGGCCGTGCTCACGCGTCTGGAGGAGCCCAAGAAGAGCAACCTCACGGCGCTGCAGAAGCTCAAGCTCTACAACGGCAAGACGCTGCCGGGCTTCACCGAGGACAACATCAAGGAGCTGCGCAAGGAGGCGGTGCGCGAGGGCATGGAGGGCATCAGCCCGCGCTACGTGCAGGACAAGATTTCCAACGCGCTCGTGTCCGACAAGGGCGAGGGCTGCATCAACCCGTTCATGGTGCTGAACGAGCTGGAGGCGGGGCTGCGCCAGCACTCGCTCATCAACAGCGAGGAACTGCGCAAGCGCTACAAGGAGCTGCTGGGCGTCGTCAAGCAGGAGTACGAGGACGTCGTGAAGAACGAGGTCCAGCGCGCCATCAGCGCCGACGAGGACGCCATCAGCAAGCTGTGCGGCAACTACATCGACAACATCAAGGCGTACACGCAGAAGGAGAAGGTCCGCAACAAGTACACGGGCCAGGCCGAGGAGCCCGACGAGCGGCTCATGCGCTCCATCGAGGAGAAGATCGACATCCCCGAGAGCCGCAAGGACGACTTCCGCCGCGAGATCATGAACTACATCGGCGCGCTGGCCATCGAGGGCAAGCGCTTCGAGTACCGCACGAACGAGCGCCTGCACAAGGCGCTGGAACTCAAGCTCTTCGAGGACCAGAAGGACTCCATCAAGCTGAAGAACCTCGTCAGCAGCGTCGTGGACCGCGAGACGCAGGAGAAGATCGACGTCGTCAAGGAGCGCATGATCAAGAACCACGCGTACTGCGAGATCTGCTCGACCGACGTGCTCAACTTCGTGGCGAGCATCTTCGCGCGCGGGGACGCCAAGGACTGAAAAGCCGAGCCCCCTCCCCGACCCTCCCCCGAAAGAGCCCGGGGGAGGGGGATCGCGCCGGAGGCGCTTCCAGCGCACACTCCCTCCCCCGGGCTTTATCGGGGGAGGGTCGGGGAGGGGGATGAAGCGGGACGGGAGCCCAGATGCCGCTCAAGATCAAGGGTGATCACGCCCGCTTCAAGGAGATCATCCGCGGGCGCATCAAGGACAACCTGCGCAAGTACATCCAGAAGGGGGAGATGATCGGCCGCAAGGGCAAGGACCTCATCTCCATCCCGCTGCCGACCATCGACATCCCGCACTTCCGCTTCGGCCACAAGGAGCAGGGCGGCGTCGGCCAGGGCGACGGCGAGCCCGGCACCGTGCTCGCGCCCGGCTCCGTCGAGGGCGACGGCAAGGGCAAGGCCGGCCAGGGCGAGGGCGAGCACGCGCTCGAGGTCGACATCTCGCTCGAGGAGCTGGCCCAGATGCTCGGCGAGGAGCTGCAGCTCCCGCGCATCCGGCCCAAGGGCGACAAGCAGCTCGAGACCTACAAGCTCAAGTACACCGGCGTCCACACCACCGGCCCCGAGTCCCTGCGCCACTTCAAACGCACCTACAAACAGGCCCTCCGCCGCCAGATCGCCAGTGGCCAGTACAACGCCAAGACGCCGGTCATCATACCCTGCCGCGAGGATAAGCGTTACCGGAGCTGGAAAGTAGTGCCCAAGCCCCACTCCAACGCGGTCATCGTCTACATGATGGACGTGTCCGGCTCCATGGGCGACGAGCAGAAGGAGATCGTGCGCATCGAGTCCTTCTGGATCGACACCTGGCTGCGCAGCCACTACAAGGGCCTGGAGGCGCGCTACATCATCCACGACGCCGTGGCCCGCGAGGTGGACCGCGACACGTTCTTCCACACCCGCGAGTCCGGCGGCACGATGATCAGCAGCGCCTACAAGCTCTGCCACGAGATCGTCAAGCACGACTACGACCCGGACCGCTGGAACATCTACCCGTTCCACTTCTCCGACGGCGACAACTGGAGCGCCGACGACACGCGCACGTGCGTGGACCTGCTGCGCCAGGAAATCGTCCCGAAGGTGAACCAGTTCAGCTACGGCCAGGTCGAGAGCCCCTACGGCTCGGGCCAGTTCGTCAAGGACCTGCGCGAGGCGTTCGCCAACGAGGAGCGCGTGAGCCTCTCGGAAATCGCCGACAAGGACGCCATCTACTCCTCGATCAAGGATTTTCTCGGCAGCGGCCGGTAGCCGCCAGGCCGACGGGTCCCCCGGACCGGAGCCCCCCTGCGATGGAGCTGCCTCCCCGCCTGCTGGACATGAAACGGGAAATCGAGGGCTACGCCCGCGAGTTCGGGCTGGACCCCTGGGAGACCGTCTTCGAGGTCCTCACCTACGACGAGATCAACATGGTCGCCTCCTACGGCGGGTTCCCGAACCGCTATCCGCACTGGCGCCACGGCATGGAGTACGAGCAGCTCTCCAAGGGCTACGAATACGGCCTCTCGAAGATCTACGAGATGGTCATCAACAACGAGCCCAGCTACGCCTACCTGCTCGAGAGCAACATGGACGTGGACCAGAAGATCGTCATGGCCCACGTGTACGGGCACGTCGACTTCTTCCGGCACAACCTCGCGTTCCGCCCCACGGGGCACGTCGATTCGGGGGGGACCTACCACGGCCCCAAGGCGATGGACGAGTTCGCCAACCACGCCAGCCGCGTGCGCCGGCTCATCGACCGCCACGGCCTGGACGTGGTCGAGGGGCTCGTCGACCGCGTGCTGTCGCTGGAGAACCTCATCGACCCGCAGTCGCTCTACATCCGGCGCACGCCCGCGGAGCCCGAGCCCGAGGACCAGCCCGTGGAAGTACACGGCTTCAAGACCGGGCGCGAGTACATGGGCCGCTACATCAACCCGCCGTCTTTCATGGAGGAGCAGCGCAAGAAGCTCGAGGACGAGCGGGCGAAGAAGAAGAAGTTCCCCGAGCGACCCGAGCGCGACGTGCTGCGCTTCCTGCTGGAGCACGCGCCGCTGGAGAACTGGGAGCGCGACGTGCTCGGGATCCTGCGCGAGGAAGCCTACTACTTCGCGCCGCAGGGGCAGACCAAGATCATGAACGAGGGCTGGGCGAGCTACTGGCACTCGACCATCATGACGCGCCGGGCGCTGCGCGACTCGGAGGTCATCGACTACGCCGACCACCACTCCGGCACGCTGGGCACGCGTCCCGGTGCAATCAACCCGTACAAGCTGGGCATCGAGCTGTTCCGAGACATCGAGGAGCGCTGGAACAAGGGGCGCTACGGCAAGGAGTGGGAGGAGTGCGACGACATGGTCGAGCGCCGGCGCTGGGACACGGGCGCGGGACTCGGCCGCAGGAAGATCTTCGAAGTGCGCCGCTTCTACAACGACGTGACGTTCATCGACGAGTTCCTCACCCCCGAGTTCGCCGTGGACCAGAAGCTGTTCGTGTACGGCTTCAACGAGAAGGCGAACCAGTGGGAGATCCTCGACCGCGAGTTCCGCAAGATCAAGCAGAAGCTGCTGCAGTCGCTGACGAACTTCGGCCAGCCGGTCATCGAGGTCGTGGACGGCAACCACGACAACCGCGGCGAGCTGCTGCTCGTGCACCGCCACGACGGCACGGACCTGAAGATGGACTACGCGCGCGACACGCTGCG
>Ga0172369_10003162_pt1 | contig 21877 bp, 16 predicted proteins | sample LakKiv25m_FD_114539 | JGI IMG/M metagenome (GOLD analysis project Ga0172369, IMG submission 114539) | Freshwater microbial communities from Kabuno Bay, South-Kivu, Congo - kab_022012_11.25m | ecosystem: Environmental > Aquatic > Freshwater > Lake | place: Democratic Republic of the Congo...
CCGGGATCGGGAGCTTTTCGGCAGACTCATCGGGCTGAAATGGAATGGCTGGATCGGCAACTTCTACGAGAGCCTCGCTAGGGATGGAGGGGTTCCCGACTGGATCGTGGCGAACTGGGAGAAGGCGACGAAAAAGCAGTGGACCTTCTCGGGCAGCGGCTTTGTGCTCCTCGATGGAGACGGCAATGTCGAAGTGCTCTCGCAGAATGAGGACCTTGGCCCTTCGGCGATGAAGGTTATCCTCAATACACCATGGAATACTACAATCGGCGTCTCCAAACCCACCTCGTACCGATACTGGTTTGAGTGGGTTTCAGCCGATCCGCTGGTGGAGGAGGTGGCGCACTACCACCTCGACCTCACCGCTTCAGGCAAGAAAAAACTCGAAACCCTGGGGCTCTCCGACACTTTCCCAGCGATTGTCCGCTTCAAGAACGATCAATTCACGAGCTGGTACTTCGCGGGCGACTTCGCGGACCTTCAATTCTCGGGAACACCCTACACGATTCGCGGCATTCAAACGATCAAGCGCGTGCTCGCCGACGACACGGTCGACAACAACAGCTACTTTTTCTGGAAGGTCTACGCGCCGCTCATGGACTACATACTCAAGGGGGCCGAGCAGCATCGCGCCCAGATCAAGGCAACCACGCCCCCCACCGAACCAAGCGTGCCGTTCCGCGCCGTGAAGGCGGGCATCCAGATGCAATCGAAACCCGGCACCTGGAACAACCTTTTCGTGCGGAGCGTCAATCTCGGGACCGCGGAACCAGGCAAATACTTTACCGATTTTCCGATGGATACCGACACCTACGCGCGCTGGCTGAAGAGCATCGGCGATATGGGGGCGAACACCCTGCGGCTCTACACGCTCCTGCCGCCTGAGTTCTACAGGGCGCTCGCGATCTACAACACCACGCACAACGACGCGCCCCTCTTCCTGCTCCAGGAAATCTGGCCCGAAGAGCAGCCGCCAGGAAACGATTATCTCCAGTCCGGGTATCAGGAAGCGTTTGAGAAAGAGATAAACTACGCTATCGACGCGGTGTACGGCCGCGCGAACGTGCCTGAGCGCAAGGGCAGAGCCTGGGGTGTCTACTCGACGGATGTCTCGAAGTGGCTCTTGGGTTGGCTCGTAGGACGAGAGCTCGAGAGCGCCGAAGTGATGCAGACCGACGCGAACCACAGGGGCGCGACCTACAAGGGAGAGTACATATCCGCCGGGGAAAAGGCGTCGGCCACCGAAGTGTGGCTCGCCGAGTCGCTCGACGCGGTAGCCACCGCTGAGGCCGAGCGCTACAGCACCCTCCACCCTGTTGGCATCGTGAGCTGGCCAACCCTCGACCCCATCGAGCACGACACCGAGTGGGACCCGAAGACCGGCAAAAAGAATCGCTGGAACGACCGCGCGAGCATCTCGATCGAACATCTGGACACGACGGAGAAGATGAAGGCCGGGCTTTTCGGAGCTTTCCACATCTATCCGAATTATCCCGACTTCATCGTCAATGAACCGAAGTACGATGAATATCGGGATGAATATGGAGTGCTTCGCTATGGCGGGTACTTGGAAGAGTTCGGCAAGACTCTCGTGCGGTACCCCGCGATCGTCGCCGAGTTTGGAATGGCGAACGGCGCTGGCGTGGCACACCTCTCGTCGGACGGCCTCAACCACGGCGGGGTCGACGAGGCCACCGCGGGAAAAGATATCCTCCGCATGTACGCCGCGATACAGAAAACGGGCTACGCTGGCGCCTCAATATTTGAATTCATGGACGAATGGGCGAAGAAGACCTGGATCACCGAGCCCTACATGATCCCCTTCGACCGCAGGGTGCTCTGGCACAACGCGGTCGATCCCGAGCAGAACTACGGGCTCATGGCGAACGAGAGCATCCCGCCCGCCTCAGCGGAGAAAACGCTCGCGGGCAGCAGCGCCTTGAGCCAGCTCGAAATCGCCCACGATGCCTCCTACCTTTATCTGACCTTCCACCTCGCCGGTGCCAGACAGCTCAACGCTGTAGAGATACTCCTCGGCATCGATACCTACGATAGAGCCCTGGGACAGATGGAGTGGCCTCGGGGCCTTGGCGCCGCCGCGTCGGGAATGGAATTCCTCCTCGACGTGAAGCGCGGAGACGTGCGGCTCCAGGTCATGCCGACCTACAACATCGCCGCCGCGAAATTCGCGAGTTCGGTGATGCGCGATGGCTCCTTCGAAGACATCGACATGCTCGTAAACGGCAAGGTGACTACGAAAGACGGTATTGAAATACCCGAGAAGCGCTTCAACGCCTCGGTGATGCGCCAGGGCCCTTACGACGAGTCGGGGAATCTGTGGAACGCCAGCGGCTCCATTATCCGCGTGCGGATTCCCTGGAACAGGCTCAACGTATCCGACCCCTCGTCGCTCAATGTGCTGAACGATAATCGGCCCATCGGCGACCCGGTCGCGGATCAGCTCCGCACCGCGGTGACGGATGGCTTCGTCTTCGACGCGCGCGTGCTCGACAGCGCCTCCGGCGCCGTGATCGGGCGGCTTTCGCCGAATACCGCATCTCCTTACCTTTGGGCAGGCTGGGAAGTGACACCTCCCTACCGAGAGCGCCTCAAAAAGAGCTATACTGTCGTCCGCGAAGCTTGGCTCAAGGAGGCTGAGAGCGACCTGGCCCTCCGCGCGGAGTACGCCAAGACCGCCACGGCCAAATAGACCGAGCCTCACGACAAGAAAGGAACACTATGGAAGACCCACGGCTGAGAAAATTGGCTAGACTGCTCGTCAACTATTCCACGGCGGTCAAGCCGGGAGACAATGTCCTCATCGAGAACGTCAATCCTGAACCTGATTTCTTGAAACTTCTCATCGAGGAAGTGCACGCGGCGGGCGCGAAAGCCTTTCTCTCGCTGAGAGATCGGCACCTCGAGCGCACGCTCTTCGCGGATGCCCCGGAGGAGCAGTTCGCCCTCCAGGCCGAATTCGAGTGCGCGCGCATGGAGAAGATGCAGGTGTACATCGGCTTCACGAGTATGCGCAACTCATTCGCGTGGAAAGACCTGCCCTCGGATCAAGCCGAACTCTACAACAGCTACATCTGGAAGAAAGTGCACATCGAGCGGCGCGTACCGCACACACGCTGGGTGGTCCTGCGCTACCCGAGTCCCGCGATGGCGCAAAACGCGGGCATGAGCGAAGACAGCTTCGAGCAGTTCTACTTCGATGTCTGCACCATGGACTATCAGAAGATGTCGAGGGCGATGGGCCCGCTCAAAGCGCTCCTCGAGCGGAGCGATCGGGTGAAAATCCTCGGTCCCGGCACGGATCTTGAATTTTCAGTAAAGGGAATGCCCGCCATCAAGTGCGACGGCACCATGAACATCCCCGACGGCGAGGTGTACACCGCGCCTCTGCGTGAATCGGTCAACGGTGTGCTCAGCTACAACACTCCCAGCGAGAAGGACGGCTTCAAGTTCGAACAAATCGTCCTCACGTTTAAAAACGGAAAAATAGTGGAGGCGCGCGCCAACGACAGCGCGCGCATCAACAAGATTCTCGACATCGACCCCGGCGCGCGCTACCTCGGGGAGTTCGCGTTCGGCCTGAATCCCTACATCACGAGCCCGATGCTCGAGACCCTCTTCGACGAGAAAATCGCCGGATCGCTGCACATCACGCCGGGCAACTCGTACGACGACTGCGACAACGGCAACCACTCGGCGCTCCACTGGGACATCGTGCTCATGCAGGACGAGGCCTCGGGCGGCGGCGAAGTCTGGATCGACGATGTGCTCGTTCGCAAAAATGGCATCTTCGTGCTCCCGGAGCTCGCCGGCCTCAACCCCGAGGCGCTCAAGGGCTGAACCACCAGGACTCTGTGGCGCGCGAACCCACGCGCCTGTGTCGCAGTCACCGCGCGCCGCGATTATTCGCCGTCGTTGCCGATCGACTGCACAGGGCAGTCGTTGAGCGCCTGCTCCGCCAGTTCGGTCTCATCCGGGCTCGCGGGCTGGCGTTTGACGATCGCCTGGCCTCCATCGTTCAGCTCAAAGATATCCGGCGCGTTCGCGGAGCAGAGTCCGCAGCCTATGCAGTTTGAATCGATGTACCAAGCTCCCTTCGCGTTTTCTGGAAGGCGGGAAGATTTATCTGCCATACTATATCTCCTTAGGCGGCGCGGTGGCCGCACATGCATTCGCTCTACTTCTATGATAGCGCATCGAGCGAGCGCGCGGCGGTAACAATGGTTACAAATAGCGAGAGCCGGGACGGTGCCCGGCTCTCGCGCGTGGTGCCACAATGGCGATAGCGGCGATGCGCCGCGCGCTTCCGGTGCCGTCACGCTTGGCGGGCACCGAAGCGCCGCCATCTATGAATTGATTTTCACCTCGAAGGTCTTCGGGGCGGATTCGGGCTTCTTGGGCATGACCACCTGGAGCACGCCATTCTTGAACGTGGCCTGGATACCGCTCTCGTCCACGTCCTCGGGGAGGGTGAAGCTGCGCGCGAATTGGAATTCGCGGCGCTCTCTGCGGATCCACTGGTTCTTCTTGGTCTTCTCTTCGCTCTTTTCAGTCTTTGCGGTAGAGAAGGTGAGCTCGCCATTGCGCACCTCAAGCTTGATGTCCTTCTCGGTCAAACCGGGAAGATCAGCCTCGAGCACATAGGTGTTGTTCTCTTCGTAGACATCGATCTCGGGAGTGCGGAAGCGCGGGGCCAACCACTCATCGTCGCTGAAGAATTTCTCGAAGAGATCAAAGGGATTGTTTTCGTAAAGTACCATGCTGTTCATGATGAACCTCCACTGAACGGAGAATGCGGTGGGTTTGGATCCTCACGGGATCTCGACACCCATCCGGAGCCCTTTTTGGCGCTCGTATATAGTCAAGCAAAAGGTGTGCCAAATTTTAAATAAATTTAAAACATTCAAATAAATATATATAATAAAAACAGATGATAGTGATTTCAGGAAGGCTGCTTTTGGGCATGGTTAGCGCCCAAGGGGGTAGTGTGGCGCGAATGGAGCGCGCGGCGCGGGAGCGGCTCCCTGTAGTATTTCTCTAGGAAACACCTGTATTAGAATGACCCATATATGTGTGTAGAAATGTAACAGTTGGCAGTCGGACGGTCTTCGGTTTAAAGCTTGCGGCCTGTGGTTCGCGGTCTATAGCTCACGGTCTGCGATGTGCTATGTGCGGCCGCTCCGAAGAGCGGCGGCCGGCGTCGCGCGCGGCTCAGCTTCGCTCTCGCCACCTGAGGAGGTAGGCCTCGATCGCGTCGATGACGAGGTAGAGGGCGAGACCGAAGAGCGAGAGCGCGAGAATCGCGGCGTACATGTCGGGATAGTCGATGCGCGACCACGCGTCCATGATGTACCAGCCGAGGCCGTCGACTGAGGCGAAGGTCTCGGAGAGGAAGAGCACGGCGATCGAAGTGCCGAGGCTCACCCGCAGCGCCGACATGAGGGAGGGCGCGGTCGAGGGGGCGATGACGAGGCGGACAATCGCCATCGGCGAAAAACCGAGCACGCGCACACTGTCGATGAGGGCGGATGGGATTGCCTTCGAGGCGTCCCGCCCGGTCACGAAGAGCTGTCCGAAGATGACAAGGCCCATGAGCGCAACCTTCGACGCGTCGCCAAGGCCGAGAAAGAGCATGAGGAGCGGCAGGAAAGCCACTTTGGGCAGGGGATGCAGGAGATAGACGAGCGGCGCGAAGAAATTGTCGAAGAGCCTCACTCTTCCCGCGAGCATGCCGAGAATCCACGCGAGCGGCCCCGCGATGAGAAGGGCGAGAAACACGCGCCGGGCGGATGCCGCCACGTGGACCGCAAAGGCGCCATCGCGCAGGTTCTGGGCGAACCGCTCAAAGGCGAGGGCCGGCGAGGGAAGGAAGGGCCTCGTGAGGAGGGCTGCGGCGGCCCACCACAGCGCGGTGAGGAAGAGCGCCGCGCCGAGAATCTGGGCGGTTTTTCTAAAAAACTTCGCGACCGAAGGAGCGAGGACGGAGCTTCGTTCAGGCGCTTGGCTGGAAGAGGCCCCTGTGGCGGTTGGCGAGGCATCCCGAAGGCGCGAGGCAGCGGCGTCGAAGGCGCGGCGCAGTCCGCCCACGGCATCCAGGTAGGCCGCGTGCTCGCGCGGGTTCGGAGGCAGGGCTCCCTCGTCGCGGGCGCGGGGCGCGGGGCTAGGGATATCCTCGGCTGGACGGAGCATGGTGCCTCGGTGGAACTCCTCGCCAAGATCCTGGCGAAGCTCGCCTGTCGAGTCCCACAGGTGCGGATTCTGCCGCTGAATTGCCGCCTTCGCGGGCATGGATCCGTCGAGGATGAGGATGTCGTCGGCGAGGTAGACCGCCTCCTCGATCGAATGCGTGACGATGATGATCGTGCTGTGGTGGACGCGCTGGATCTCGCGGAGACTCTCCTGCACCGACTCGCGGGTCAGGGCATCGAGGCTCGAAAAGGGTTCGTCCATGAGGATGAGGTCGGCGTCGAGGGCGAGCGCGCGCGCGACGGCGACCCGCTGCTGCATGCCGCCGGAGAGGCGGACGGGGTAGGCGTTTTCCCAGCGCGCGAGCCCGAGCTCATCGAGAATCGCCATCGCACGTTCGCGCCGCTCTCCCGAGGGCACGCCGCGCGCTTCGAGTCCGAGTTCGGCGTTGCGCGCGACGCTGAACCAGGGCAGAAGCCCGAAATCCTGAAAAATGAACGCGATGCGGGCATCGCGTTCGCGCGCCGCGCCTCGGTCAGCCGTGCCGCTCCCCGCCTCGGCGCTTTCCTCTTCACCTCCGTCCGCCGGTCTCGGTTCGATCCTCACGCGCCCGCGCTGCGGCGACTCGAGTCCCGCGATGAGCCGCAGGAGGCTCGTCTTGCCGCAACCAGAGGGGCCTATGATCGCCGTGATGCGGCCGCGCTCGAAGCGTGCCGAAAAGTGTTGAAAAACCGGCGCGGGCGCGCCGTGTATCGTGTACGAGAACGAAATGTCTTCGAGTGTCACCATCCGCCCACCACACTCGCGTCGACGATGGCAGAGGGTTTTGGCGCGGTCTTTATGAGACCTTTCGCCAGAAGCCACTGTTCGGCGCTCTCGATGCTCGGCTGCGAGGGGAGACGGGGCGCGACATAGGTGGGGAACACGAAGGCTCGCGCCGCGTCCTCGGGGAAGCTGAGCGAGGAGGCGAGGATGCCGCGGTAACGCTCCGCGTCGGCGTTGATGCGCTGTGCGGCCTTCCAGTATGCGCGATACAAGGCGGCGAGCGCGTTGGGTGAGCGCGCGATGGTCGAGGGCGGGAACGCCAGTACTCCCGCTTCGAGCCCCGAATCATCGGAGGCGGCAAGAATGCGCGCGCCGCGCAGTTTTGCCTCGGTGAGGAAGGGCTCGGGCATGACAGCGGCGGCGAGCTGGCCTGCGAGAAGCATCTCGAGGCGCACCGGCATCTTGGGAATCGGCACGAGGTGCATGGCGTTGGGGGTCATCCCGGCCTGCGCCGCGCTCCAGTCCGCGAAGTAGTGGATGATGGTGTTGAGCGAGACAGCTACATCCTTGCCCTCGAGTCCCCGCACTGAAGTGATCGTGGAGCCCGGGGCGGCCGCCACGCCGTAGCGTCCATTGGTGAGGCTCGTTATTTTGAGCGGGAAACCGCCCTGATTGGCGAGAACGACGGCGAGCACGTCGGTCACGGCGCCGTCGATTTTGCCAGCCTGGAGCGCCGAGTCGCGCTCGATCGCGCTCGAGAAGCGCACGAGCTCAACCTTCACGCCCTCGCTGGCGAAGAGGCCCTCGGTGTCCGCCACGATGAGCGGCAGCGAGTCAGCGTCGGCGAAAATGCCGATCTTGAGTGGTGCGCTCTGCGGATTTGAACTCACAGGAGCGCTCGCGGGCGCATTCGCCTGCGCGAATGGCTGCGCCGCCGCGATCAGCGCGAAAATGAGAAAATATGCTGTTCTCATGGAAGTTATGACTCCTCTCGACTCCATCTGAATGCATTTTTATCGACTATGCCGAGATGGTCAAGCACGCGGTAGACGACGGTGTCGACGAGGGATTCGATATCGCGGGGCTTGCTGTAGAACGAGGGCGACGCGGGGAGAATAACCGCGCCCGCCTCCTTGAGCTGAGCCATAGCCCGCAGGGAGATGAGGGAGAGCGGTGTCTCTCGGGGCACGACGATGAGGGGCCAGCCCTCTTTGAGCGCGACCGCGCCGGCCCGGTGGATCAGGTTCGAGCAGGTGCCGGTGGCGAGGGCGCCCAAGGTGCCCATCGAGCACGGCGCGATCACCGTACCGTGCAGCCGGAAAGAGCCCGACGCGACGGCTGAGGAGAGATCGTTGCTGTTGTGAAGGGTGATCAGGGCCGGGCCGCCCTCGGGGCCACCCTGCGCGCGTAGCCTCCCGAGCCAGTAGCCGAGCGGCCTGGCTGTCTCTTCCATCAAGACGCGGGCGCCCCAGGGGCTCGCGGCGACGTGGACCGTGACACCCCTCGCCGCCAATGCCGACATCAGGCGGAGTGAATATATAGCGCCCGACGCGCCGGTTATGCAGACGAGGTACCGCAGAGCCATACTGTCATTTTAGCCGAGGTATATATCTAACGCAATCCCGCATAGGAAAATAATGGGGATTATCTGATTCATAGTGTACGCGGCGAGTTTGATGCGCGTCGCGGTTTTTCGCGCCGATATCAAATGTTCGGCGGCAATGAGAATTGTGCACCCTGCGAGCGCGATCGCCGAGAATATTCCAGGTGTCCTCCAGAAAATATAAATGCTTGCAAAGCTTATACATGCGACCAAGTGACTCAGCGCGGCGATGACGCGCGCTCCCCGCTCGCCAAAGCGCGCGGGCACCGAATGGAGGCGCTCGCGGCGGTCGAATTCGATATCCTGGAGCGCGTAGATGATGTCGAATCCCGCGACCCAGAGCGCGACTCCCGCGGTGAGCGGGAAGTAGCGGAGGTGGAAAGCGCCGGAGATGCCGAGGAATGCGCCCATGGTCGCCGCGGAACAAGCCAGCCCGAGCCAGAAGTGCGCAAGCCAGGTGAAGCGCTTTGTGTAGGAGTAGCCGAAGAGCAGGATGCCCGCGGCTGGCAAGAGGGCGAGACACAGGACATTAAGCATGGCGGCGCCGAGGACGAGAAGGGCGAGCATCGCGGCGGTGAAGATCCACAGATCCCGCGCGGAGAGGCGCCCTGAGGGGAGGTGGCGGCGCGCGGTCCGCGGATTCTTCGCGTCGATGTCCTTGTCGATGATGCGGTTGAGGGCATTGGCAGCGTTGCGCGCGCCGAAGGCTGCCACGACGATCCAGAACAGCTTCCAGAAGGGAGGCCGTCCGTCGGTTTCGAGAAGGATCGCGCTCACCACGAAGGGGAGAGAGAAGAGGGTGTGCGTGATCATCACCGAGTCGCCGATGGCGCCAAGGCGCTTGAGCGCGGCTGCGGGGCCGCGCGGGGAGGCGTCGTCGCCACGATTCGCGCGCGCCGGCTGGAGCATTAGCTCAGCTGGGACGCCGCCATGCTCCGGCGCGCGCTCAGCCGATGCCATACTCGCTCCATCGCCTCGAGACGAGCTCGACGATATCGGGGGGCATCGCGAGAGGGTCGGGCCACTCGCGCGGGTGTCCCTCTTCGGGCCACTTCCGTGTGGCGTCGATGCCGAGGCGCGTGCCGAATCGCGGCTGGGGCGACGAGTGGTCCAGCGCGTCGAGCGGGCCCTCGGAGAGTTCGAAGTCGCGACGCGCGTCGATATTGTTGAAAGTACGCCAGGCCACCATCGACAGATCCTGGACCGAGATGTCGTCGTCGACCACCACGATCAGCTTGGTATACATCATCTGACCCATGCCCCAGAGAAAGTGCATCACCTTGCGCGCCTGGCCGGGGTAGCGCTTTCTGATCGACACGAGGACACAGTTGTGGAACACGCCCTCGAGCGGCATGTTGATGTCGCTGATTTCGGGACAGAGCTGTTTGAGGAGCGGAAGAAAGAGGCGCTCGGTGGCCTTGGCGAGGTAGCAGTCCTCTTTGGGAGGAATGCCGACAATGGTGGCGGGGTAGACGGGGCTCGCGCGCCTCGTCATCCGCTCGAGGTGGAAGACGGGGTACTGTTCGGGCAGGGAGTAGAAGCCCGTGTGGTCGCCGAATGGTCCCTCGAGCCGCGTCTCGTCGGGGTCGACGTAGCCTTCGAGGATGAATTCCGCGTCGGCAGGCGCGAGGATGCCGGTATCGCCTATTTCGACGACCTCGGTCGGCTTGCCGCGCAGGAAGCCCGCGAACATCGCCTCCCAGATCCCCTCCGGAAGCGGGGCGGTAGACGCGTAGGTGACGGCGGGGTCTCCTCCCAGGGCGACGACCACCGGCATGCGCCGGCCCACTTTTTTATATTTCTGCAGGAAATGGGCTCCATCCTTGTGGATATGCCAGTGCATGCCCGCGCTTCGGTCGTCGTAGACCTGCATGCGGTACATTCCCCAATTCTGCGACTTCGTCTCGGGATCGACAGTGCAGACGACGGGCAGGGTGATAAAGCGGCCGCCATCCTCGGGCCAGCACTTGATGATCGGCAGGCTGTCGAAGCCGCCATCGTCCGCGACTTCGCGGCAGGGCGCGCGGCGGACTTTTTTCGGCATGAGGGAGCGGGCTACGGGGAGTTTGGGAAGCGCCTCGGGGAGGGCTGAGAGGAGTGAAAAATCCCGCACTTGGCTCCAAGCCCAGCTGATGAGCGATTCGATCTCGGCGGCCTTCGCGTCGAGGCTCTCCGCCCCGAGCGCCCAGGCCATTCTCTTCTCGGAACCGTACGCGTTGATGAGGAGCGGCCACTTTGAGCCGCGCACGCGCTCGAAGAGCAGGGCCGGCCCGCCCTGGCGCATCACGCGGTCCGCGATCTCTCCCAGTTCGAGTATGGGATCGACTTCGGCCGCGATTCGCGTGAGCTCGCCCTTCGATTCGAGGAGCGCGGTGTAATCCTGAAGACCACGGTATGCCATGCGCTCGAGTATAGCCCCGGGCCCGCAATTGTCCAAGGCCTGTTATAATTATTCATTTCATTTTCAAGCCTATATTATGGAATACACTGATGCGGGACAGTAGGATTCATGGTGAAATTTTCCAAAGGAAGTGCCATGTCCGACATCATCATCAGTCTAGAAAAGGTGAAGAAAGTCTACTTTCTCGATACGGTCGAAGTGGACGCGCTCAAGGATATTTCTCTCGATATCCACGCGGGAGACTTCGTGAGCATCGCGGGGCCGTCCGGCTCGGGAAAGACCACCATCCTCAACCTTATCGGCTGTGTCGACAAACCGACCTCCGGAACGGTCATCGTGCACGGCAAGAACACGAGCGACCTCGACGACGACAAGCTCACCGAGCTGCGCCACAGGTCGATCGGCTTCATTTTCCAAACCTTCAATCTAATCCCGGTGCTCAATATCCGCGAGAATGTGGAGCTTCCGCTCCTTCTGGACAATCAGGGCGGCGAGCGCAAGGCTGAGAGGAAAGACTGGGTCGATTACCTCGTGGAGAGCGTCGGCCTCAAGGATCGCATGTTGCACAAGCCCGCCGAACTCTCCGGCGGCCAGCGCCAGCGCATCGCCATCGCGCGCGCCCTCGTCATGAAGCCCGCGATCGTGCTCGCCGACGAGCCGACGGCAAACCTCGACTCGGCCACGGGCGAGAGCATTCTCCGCCTCATGCACCACATGAACGAAACATTCGGAACTACCTTTATATTCAGTACCCACGACCCCGACATCGTCGAGGAAGCCGACCACATCATCCGCCTCAAAGACGGCAGGATCGTTGAGGACAGGCGGAGAAACAGGGCGTTGGCGCGCACGGTTCGCGAGGTTGAGGTGGAGAGCCTATGATCGCGGCTCGTCTCGCCTGGGGCAACCTCGGCCTCCATCGGCGAAAATCGTTTCTCATCGGCATGATCATGGGCATGGGAATTCTCATTCTCTTCTTGGGGAATTCTCTTATCGATACGGCGCTCTCGGGGCTCCAGCGCATGTTTGTGCAGGGCTACACCGGCGACCTCATGGTCACGGGACCCACGGAGTTCCCCACGACGGTGCTCGGCGAGACCGCGGGCAGCGAAGAGGTGCTGCCGCACATCGCCGCCATCAATAAATACCAGGATTTTCTTTCGAAGCGGAAGGATGTCGCCGCCACGCTGCCGATTCTCAGCGGTCAGGTCTCCTTCGGCATCGGCGAGACTGAGCTCGGTTCGGGGTACTGCTTTGGCGTCAACGCGGACAGCTACCGGAGCTTCTTTCCCGGCAATGTGACGCTGGTGAGCGGCGCTTGGCCCAAAGACAGCGATGGGCCATGGGTGCTCCTCTCGGAGCCCACGCTGGCGATGATCAACAAGAGCGCGTCGGCCCCCGTTCAGCCCGGCACCAAGATCATCATGACCGCGCTGGCGAATTCCGCCGGCACGGTGATCCGCGAGGTGACCGTGGCGGGCGTCATGAAATTCAATCAGAGCAATCAGCAGCTCGCGGGCATCACGCTTGTCGACGCGGACACGATGCGCGACCTCCTCGGGTTCGCGAGTCTCCGCGATGGCGCGCCCAACCTCAGCGGCCAGGAAGCCGCCTTTGTCTCGAGCTTCGATCCCAACAGCGTTTTCAGCAATCTCTTTGGCGGCCCGTCTGAAACCGCCGGCCAAGGAAGCGGAACCGGCAGCCAGTCTCCGGGAGCCGCCAGCCAATTGGCCGCGGCACCCTCAGCGGGCGCGCCTTCGTCGACAGTGACTTCAGCCGCCGCCACGGCTGGGTCGACCTCCGCGACAGCCGCGGCAGCTTCCACCCTCATTCCCGCCTGGCAATTCCTTCTCATCCGAGCCACCTCTGGCGCCAACGCGAACAAGCTTCTCTCCGATCTCTCAGCCTACGCGAAGCAGATCGGCGACGGCGACAGAGTTCAGAACTGGGTGGCGGGCGCGGGGGCGGTGGCGCGCACCGCCGTGACGATCCGGCTCGCCTTCGACCTCCTCGTGGCGGTGGTGGCGGTCGTCGTCGTGATGATCATGATGAATGTGCTCATCATCTCGGTGAATGAGCGCCTTTACGAGATTGGCACGCTCCGCGCGATCGGGGCCAAGCGGCGAGTCGTTCGCGGCATGATCCTCTACGAGACAACGTTCATCGCGATTATCGCGGGCGCGGCGGGACTCATCATCGGGCTCTTTGTGCTCCTCGCCCTCGGCAAGATTGGAATCCGCGCGCCGAATCTCTTCTTCGAAGCGCTCTTCGGAGGGCAGGTGCTGAAGCCGATGGTCTCCGGCGGAGCGGCGCTCAGAGCCTTCGCGTGGATACTCGTCATGGGCCTTGGAGCCTCGTGGTACCCGACGGTGGTCGCCCTGCGGATCGAGCCTGTCATCGCGATGAGGGGGGAGTGAGTATGCGCGTCATCCATCTGAAGCTCGCGGCGAGGAATGTCCAGCGGCAGCCGCACCGGACGCTCGCCCTCGGCGGAGCCGTCGCGTTCAGCGCCCTCATCATGACCCTCATTTCCAGTTTCGTGAACGGCATGGACCTCGCGATTCAGGACAACGTGACGCTCTACTCCGGCGGCCATGTGCTCATTTCGGGCTACACGGCGAGCTGGAGCGGCAAGCTGCAGAACCGATTTGTGGACGACAAGGTGGCGCAGATCGCGCAGAGCGCCGGCGGGGACGTGCTCACGGTGTCGCCCCTCGCGCAGTCGAGGGCCACGGTGGTGTTCGGAACCCGCGAGATACAGCTCACGATCCGTGGCGTGGATTGGACAAAGGATAAGCTCTACCACGATTCCCTCATCCTGTCGAAGGGAGACTGGAATGGGCTCGAACCCGCGCGCACCATGCTCATGAGTGCCCAGACCGCGAATAGATTTGGGCTCGCCGTGGGCGATCAGGTCACCGTGCGCCTCACCACCGCCTCGGGGCAGGAGAACGTCACCAACTACAGCGTGGGCGCGATTTACGACGATGGTGCGGCTGGCGGCATGAACACCGCCTTCGTGTCCTTCGGCGACCTCGCGGCGGATCTCAACCTGAAATCGAATGAGCAGCAGGAAATCGCCGTATTCCTCCAAAACAGCACCGGCGCCGAAGCGGTCGCCGCAAAAATCAGCTCGCTCATGAGTTCCCAGGGCTATACGGTGAGCCGAGGGACTGGCTCGGCGTCGAGCGGCTCCAATCAGGCGCAGCCGGCGAGCCTCGCTTCGAGCGACTCGCTTACCGCCCCCTTGGGCGGCGCGACGCAGGGCAATGGACTGCCGCAGGGCAACGGACAAGCGCAGTTCCAGAACGGAGGCGCTCGTCTCGCCGAAGGCACTGTCAGCTACCGCGTCTCGACCATCCAGGATCTCGCGGGCGAGATCGGCTCCGCCCTCGGCTCCATCAGGTGGATCGGGTACGCCGTCTTCGCGCTCATGCTGATCGTGAGCGCCACGGGCATCTCGAATTCCTACCGCATGGTGCTCCTCGAGCGAACGAAGGAGATCGGCATGCTGCGCTGCATCGGTTACAAGAAGAGGGATGTGTTCTCCTCGTTCATCGCGGAGGGAATCATCCTCGCGGGCGGTTCCGCGCTTCTCGGAGCGATCCTCGCGCTGCCTGTCGGGCTGGGCATCGGGCTCATCCCCTTCAATCCGCACGGCGATTTCGGCTCGGCGCTCGTGCGCGGACACCTGCTGTTCGCGCCGACACTGGGCCAGTTCGCCCTTATATTCGTGTTTGTGACCATTGTCGCCATCGCGGCAGTGTATTTCCCCGCGCGCCGCGCCGCGGAAGTGGTGCCTGTAGAGGCGCTCAGAAAGATCGCGTGACGCGACGAAAGCCAAGGAGAATCGAATGAACGGAGTCAGAGATGTGACAGCAAAATTCATGCATGCCAAATTGACGGGGAAATTGAGTCTTGTGCTCTTTGGCCTCGTGCTCGTATTCAGCGCCAGGGCGCAGGGCGGCCCTCCCGCGGGCGGCGGTCATGGCGGGGGCGGAGGCCCCATGGGCGGAATTGAACTTCCTCTCAACTTTTTGCAGGCTGACCAGAATTACAAGTTCCCGGACGATATCACCAAGTACACCGCCAACGATTTTCTCATGCTGGTGCGCCGCACGGACATCCGCTCGAGCTTCTACAACAGCGACATGAGCGCGACCATCTCCATGGTCAGCGTGAGCCCCGACCGCGGCACCTTCGCGAACAAAGAGCAGATCTACCGGCGTGACAAGGACGACGCATTCCTCACCATCATGACCGAGCCCGAGTCGAGGAAGGGCCAGGGCATGCTCCGCGTGGACAACAACATGTGGCGCTATGACCCCACGAGCCGGAAGTTCACCCACACCACGCTCAAGGACACCTACGAGAACTCCACCGTGACCAACAACGATTTCCGCCGCTGGCAGCGCTCGATCGACTACTCCGTCGTGAACATCACCACGGGAACGCTGGGCAACTACAAGGTGATCATCGGCGAGCTCAAGGCGAACAACGATGAAGTTCCCTTCCCTTATATCAAGATGTATATCGAGGCTGACCGGAAGATCGTCCTCAAGGTCGAGGAGTACAGCCTCTCGATGAAGCTTCTGCGCACCGCCTACTACACCCAGTACGTGCAGATCGGCGACTCGCTCATCCCCACAGTCCAGATTTTCCAGGACGGCCTCATCCCCGAGAAGCGCTCGCAGGTCACCTACACCGACATCTCGACAAAGCCGCTCCCCGACTACTACTTCACCAAAGAGTATCTCGAGCGCGTGAGCCAGTAGGAGTTGCCCATGAACAACAGAATAATGCGTCGCGCTCTGCCCTTCGCGGTCGCGGCGATCTTCGCGCTCTGCTCGGCGAACCTGTGGGCGCAGACGAGCTCAACCACGACTCCGTCTACCGAGGCGCCCCCCGCGGTGATCGATGAAAACCAGCTCTTTGGCGGTACGAAGGACATCGTCACAGTGATCGACCCCGCCACCGCGGCGGCGGGAAACGTGCAGCTTGTCAAAGACACGAAGACCTACCCCGTGTTCATCATCAGCGGCACGGCGGGCGCGGGCCTCTATGGCAACTACACGCCGGTCGGTTCGAGCTCGTCGGACCTGCAGACCCTCTATGGCGCGGTCAATGTGTCGGGGCTCGAGTTCGATTACCTCCCGACGAAACAGCTCCACTTCTCGCTGTCGAACGATCTCCTGGCAGTGCCGAACCAGATCCTCGCCGCCTCCGTGAGCGGCTACGCCGACCTGCGCATGAGCGACCTCGTGCGTCTCTACGCGGCGGGCTCGTTCAACTACGACCCCACGAGCTACCTGTCCACCGAGATCTACAGCTCGCCCGCGTTCAGCCTCGATGAGCTCTTTGTCGATAGCCAGATCAACGATCAGATTTTCTTCCGCCTCGGCAAGCAGCGGATCAGCTGGGGCGTCGGCTACTGGTACAAACCCTCCGATGTGCTCAGCCTCTCCGCGATCGATCCAGACAATCCCACCGCGGTGAGAGAGGGTCCCTTCGCGTTCAAAGTCGATGTGCCGATGAAATTGAACCACCTCATGGTCTACATGGTTCCGCCGGTCACCGGGCTCGCGGACTCTTCATCGATCGCGAGCAAGTACGACCTCGTGGTGAATGGCTGGGAGCTCAGCTTCGCGGGCTATGCCCGCGCGGACATGCTCGCCAGGCCTCGGGGAATTTTCACCTTTACCGGTGCCCTCGGCCCCTTCGATGTGTACGGCGAGAACGTGCTGCTCTATGGCTCCGACCGCACCTACGTGAAGGAATCCACGACGCCCGGAACCTATGAGACCTACAGCGTCAAAGATACTCCCTTCTTCCAGTCGACCCTCGGCATCAAGTACTCGGCGAGCTATACGAGCGGGCTCTCCTACGCGCTCCATGTGCAGGGATACTACAACGGCACTGGCTACGCGGATTCGAGCATCCTGCAGACCGCCGCCGCGCGAGCCGCGGTGAAAGCCAGCAGCACCTATCAATCGACGGACCTGACACAGGCGGGCATGTGGTACCTCGCAGGTTCCGCCTCGCTCTCGGGACGCTTCGGCGAGGGCAGGAATCTCACGCAGGTGACGGGCTCAGTCTACGCCCTGACGAACTTTTCCGATGGGTCGCTCCGCTTCAATCCGCAACTGCAGATTCAGGTTGGCGACCAGGGCGGCCGCGCGACTTTCACATTCTCGGACCTCACCGCCATCGGTTCGAGCCTCTCCGAATACGCACCGACCGGCAACAAGACCACACCAGCGGTCACCGTGGGAATACTCAATGATGCGGTCGACCTTCAGGCTTCCGTCCCGATTTCGCTGAACAGCGATTTTTCAGTGAAGAAGGTTCAGACTGAATTCAGCGTATTTTGGAACGCGGTTCAGTATTGAATGAGGAAAGGTATAGTATAATAAAGCCGGCGGTCACCCTTGCGGGACAACGTGAGGGGGCCGCGCCGAGCGAACCCTCGGCCCTCGGCCCTCGGCCGCCGGCAAAAGGAGAGAGCATGCACGGAAGAATCCTGATTGTCGAAGACACGAAAGAGCTCGCCGAGCTCTACATGCTCTACTTGCAAAACGAAGGCTTCGAGTGCAGGCTTGCCTACGACGCGGAGAGCGCCCTGCCTTCGGCGCAGAACGAGGACTGGGATCTCATCGTGCTCGATCTCAACCTTCCCGGCATGGATGGCTTTCAGTTCCTTGAGCTCCTGCGCAAAACGAAATCGGTGCCGGTCATGATTCTGACCGCGCGCGAGGCGGACGAGGACGTGATCTTCGGCCTCGGCGTCGGAGCGGACGATTTTGTGACCAAACCATGCCCGCCCAAAGTGCTCGCCGCCCGCGTGCGCGCGCACATTCGCCGCACGATCGCCCTGCAGACCCGACAGAATGGAAGCGTCATAAAGTTCGGTCCCTACGAGCTCGATATGGAGGGCATGTACCTCACGAAGGGAGGAGAGCCCCTGAGCCTCTCGGCGCGCGAATTCAACATTCTCAAGGAACTCGTCGGCAGCCCGGGGAAGCCGTTTTCCCCCGAGGATATCTATGCCCGCGTCTGGGGTCAGGAGTATGGCGACGTAAGCGCGGTGGGGGTGTATATCCAGCGCCTCAGGAAGAAGCTCGAGAGCGACCCCGCGAATCCGTTCTACATCCAGACGCAGTACGGCATGGGGTATCGTTTCAACCCTGAGGCGTTCGTGGAGGAGAACGCATGAAATTGAAGCTCCGCACCCAGTTCTTCATTCTCACGGTTGCGGTGACGCTCTTTCCCATCATTTTTGGCTTTCTCGTCTTCACGAACCAGCAGACCAAACGCGACCCGCGCGAACCCACAAAAGCTTTTCTGAACGAAGTGGCGGAACGATGGAGCAGGAGCCAGCTCAAGTCGATTGAAGACATCCGCGATGCCGGGGAATCCGCCGGCCTCCCGATCATCAATGCCGCGCTGATAGATCCCGACGGCACCGTGCGGATCTCGTCCTTCAGCGACCTTCCCGTTGGATTCAAGCTCGAGGTCGCCGACCTCGTTCGTCCGCCCCTGCTCCCTGTGGGCAAACCGCGTCCCGAACTCCGCTTCCTGCCCATCGACCAGAGTCAGGAGAAAAGCCCGCTTCTTCTCTTCGATATTCAACCCTTCTGGTCGAGAGAGGATCTTAGAAACAGGAATCTGATGCTCGTTTCGAGCTTTGCGCTCGGCGCGTTCTTGATCGCGGGCCTCATGTCGCTCCTCATTTTGAGATCCACCAACCGCGCGATCAAGAATCTGATCAACGATACCGCGACGGTGGCGCGCGGACGCCTGGATCATGAAGTCAAGGGCAGAGGCGCCGAAGAGCTGCGATCTCTGGCAGAGAGCATCAACCGCATGCGCGTAACGCTTCGCGACATGATCACGCGGCGGATGAATATGCTCATCGGTGTCAGCCACGACCTCAAGACACCGATCGCCCTCATCCAGGGCTATACCGACGCGCTCAGCGACAACATGGCGAGCGATGAAGCGACCCGTGTGCATTACCTGGAGATAATCCGCGAGAAGAGCGCGCAGCTCGAGGATCTCGTATCGGATCTTATCGAATTCATGAAGATCGACGACTTCGATACCCCCCTCGAGAGTGTGAATATTCCCGAACTCATGACATCGCTCGGGAAACGCTTCGAGGAGGACGCGCGCCTCTTGGGCCTGAGCCTGACGCACGGATATGGTCGCCCAGGCGGTCCGGTGTCGGAGGAAGCTCCGCAGGATATGCCGATGGTGCGGATGAACAGAATGTTGTTCGAGCGTTCGGTCGAGAATCTCGTATCGAACGCGTTCAGATATACGGGGCCAGGCGGAAAAGTCGAGATGCTCGCCTATCTTGAGGGCGGGCAGCCGGTGCTTGCGGTGGCCGACAACGGCCCGGGCGTTCCCGCCGAAGAGCTCCAGTACATTTTTGACGCGTTCTATCGAGGCAGCCATTCGCGGCAGGAAGCCGGGCACGGACTCGGCCTCACGATCGTGAAATCGGTGGTCGATCTGCATGGCTGGAGCGTGGAGGCCAGCAACCGCGCGCCGCACGGTCTCGTCATTTTGATCAAGATGAAGGCGTGAGCGCGCCAGAGGCTGAGACTGCACAACGATCGCGCGGCGCGGCTTCCCGGCTTAGGTGCTGCCCGGGTACCGCGCCGCACTCTACCACCCACGCGCGCCATACACCGCGCGCCATCCTCGTGATGCGCCCTGCCGCGATTCTTCGCGGCGACGTTGGCGCGCGCTCCGGGCCAATTTCTGTTTCACGCGCCATGCATGCGCGCTTCCGTCGACCAGAGCCCGAGCGCTGGATTGGGCACGAAGAAGAATTCCTCGCCGTCGGACGCGCGGTGGTAGCCTGCGAGCTTGCCCTCGGGGCGGTAGCGGCGCAGGGCCGCGTCGAGGTCTGCCCAGCGGTAGCTCACCGATTCGATCTCCTGGCGGGAGACGCCGGGGCCTGGCGCGTAGCTGATGGTGAAGCGGCCCTCGCTCGAACCGTGGATGAGGTGGGCGGCGGCGGAGAGGTTGCCGGCGAGTTCGGGCTCGCGGGCGACGAGCTCCTGGATTTCGGCGCTCGGGCGGTACCCGTAGCGGCGGATCACCGCGTCGATCTTCGGATCCTCTCCGAAACCTCGGAGCCCCGGCGCGAGGATGAGGAGTTCGCCCCCGTCCGCCATCGCCATTCTCGTGCGGTAAATCGATTTATTCCCAAGCCAGGTGCTCCGGTACTCTTCGGGGTCGAGCCACACCACGGCCTTTGTAATCGGCGCGGGCAAGAGCTGGATGTTCACCTCCGCGGCGAGCGCCGCCGCCCCTTCGAAGGACCTTCGATCGAGACTGGAAAAGTATCCCCGCATCGCCAGCGAGCCGTCGCGCGCGGTGCCTACCACCGTCAAGATCCACGCGATGGGGGGGAGCCTGGGCTTCGCGACTTCAAGCCCCTCGTCGAAGAGCGCGCGCACGGGCGTGTCCGCCCGCCCCATGATCCCTTCCAAACCGCAGGCGGCTCCGACATAGTGGCTGCGGTCGATCGCCTCCTTGCCGCCCGTGCCCACGAAGATGTTCTTCGCGTGATTCGCCATGCCCGCGACTTCGTGGGGCACGACCTGTCCCACCGAGAAGATGAAATCAATTTCGCCTGATGCGAGGAGCTTGTTCGCCTGAACTGGATATTCGTAGCGCACTTTTCCACCGGAGATCTCCTCGACGCGCCCCTCCGGGATGCGTCCGAGCTCGACGACATCTCTTCGCCAGTCGTGCACCCTGAAGAGCGCCACAGGCGAATTCGGGTACATCTTCGCGATTTCCTCCCGCGTCATGGGGGCGTGCGTCCCCAAGGCGGGCATGATCGCCGCCACCTTCTTGCCGAGTTTTTCAACGAGCAGGTCGGTGATTCTCCCTGCCCGCGAGTGATAGCGCGTGATGTCCGGCGGTAGAATGAGAATGCGCGAAGCGCGGTCGGCGCCGGACGCTGCGATCGATCGTTCGACGAGCTCGCCGAGTTCGCGATCGTCGATGCCTTCGGTCATGTTCGTTGCGGAAATGAGCATACGCACCTCTCGGAGCACTGCAGTGACGTCAAAAATAGCGCGCGGCCGCTGTCTGGCGTTCCACTCTTGCGCTTTCTGAATTCTACCGACATTATATAAAAAAGAAAATTGGAGGAACATTCATGCAGCTTTCGCGTTTTTCTATCGGTACGGGAGATCGATTCGGCCTCGAGGGCGAGGCCCAGATCGCCGCGTTCAAGGCGCTTCGCGAGCGTGGCGGAGATGCCGATATCGTCTGGAACAAGAGTAACCGTGAACATGTGATCATTGGATCAAGCCCCGCCGACCAGGAGCGCGCCGCGGCGGAATCCATTCGAAATACCGGCTGGAACGGCAAATGGTTCGTCGATGCGGACCACATCACCATGAAAACAGTCGACTGGTTCATTCCGCACTCCAATTTTTTCACCATCGATGTCGCCGAGACGATCGGCACGCCCGCTTCCCAGTCTTCGAAAAGCGCATACCTGGAGCGCGCCGCCTTCCTCCTGAGTAAGGACGCGGCTCCGGTCGAAGTGACGAAGTCCGATCTCGAAACGGTAGCCAATAAATTCCTCGCCGCGGTCGAAGAGGCTGGCATCACCTATCGGCACATCGCCGAGCGCCGCGCCCCGGGATCCTTCGTGGTCGAGCTCTCGATGGACGAGACCGACGCGCCTCAGACGCCTGGCCAAGTCGCCGCCATCCTCGTCGCGGTTGCGGCGGAGAAGCTCCCCATCGCGACCTTCGCTCCCCGCTTTCCCGGCAAATTCCTCAAGGGCGTCGACTATGTGGGCGACGTCGCCGAGTTTATGCGCGCCTTCGAGGCCGAGACTAAAATTGTCCAATGGGCTCCTTCCGCGCTCG
>Ga0172369_10003163_pt1 | contig 21875 bp, 22 predicted proteins | sample LakKiv25m_FD_114539 | JGI IMG/M metagenome (GOLD analysis project Ga0172369, IMG submission 114539) | Freshwater microbial communities from Kabuno Bay, South-Kivu, Congo - kab_022012_11.25m | ecosystem: Environmental > Aquatic > Freshwater > Lake | place: Democratic Republic of the Congo...
CTTTTCAATGAGCTTGTAGAAGTTCTCAGGCACATTCACCTTCACGCCCTTTTCCTTGCCAATCTCTGAGACCAGCTCAGGCGGGATGCCGTCTGATTCGTAGAGGCGCTTGAGCTCTTCAACGCCTATTGCCTTGCCTTTCGCAAGAAGTGTTGCCACCTTGCCCCTGCCCTTTTCCTTGCCTGTTGCGTATTTCTTCTGCTCCTCCTCGATTACCGCAATTGCAGTCTGCACGCCTGACTGGAGCTTGGGCGCAAAGTCGCGCAGATGATGCGCATGCGCCTCCAGCACGCCTGCGTAATCCAGCCCGAGCGAAAACTCGCCGTCAAAGCCGAAAACCCTGCGCAGTATCATGCGAAGATTGTAGCCGCCCCCGGAGTTTGAGGGAAGCATGCCGTCCGTCGAAGTGAAAAGAATTGTCTTGAGATGGTCTGCGCAGGCATACGTTGCATGGAGCGGCGCGAATGTGGATTGCATTTCCTCCAAAGACAGCCCAAGCTTTGCAGCAACTGCAGCCTTTTCCGCGCCAATGTCCGCAACATCGTCAATGTCCAGCGAGCCTGAGAGCTTGGCATACTCCAAGAAGAGCTTTTCATCCGACTTTATCCCTGCTTTCTTCTGCATCTTGGCAACCGCATCGCCAAAAACAATGCCATAGCTCACCGGCGAGGCATGCGTTATCCAGGCGAGCCTTTCCAGGCCTGCACCCATATCAATGACCTTGGTGGAAAGCTCGCGGCTGCCGCCATCAGGCAGGTTCTCATACTGCATGAACACGCAGTTGCCAAGCTCAAGCCCGTCTGCAAAATACTCAATGCAGGGCCCGAAGTTGCCTCCGCCCATCCAGACATCCTCAAGGAATACGATGTTTTTCTCATCAATGCCAAGATGCGTTAGATAGCCGATGTCATGGCTTATTGCCTCATCCTTCCAGTAGAAGTTGCCGGTTTTTTTCGTGTTGAATGCGTGCTGGCCGACCATGACAAAATTCGTGTAGTGCCTGCCTGTGACGCCCACATTTGAAATATCTGGGAAGCGTATGCACTGCTGTGGCACAATAAGCGGGTTTGCCGGCGGCTCAAGCTCGCCTGAGACCACATAGGGCTGGAAATCGTTGATGGATGCTATCGAAAAGTACAAGTCATCGCGCCAGCGCGCAACTGTCGGGAACGATTCTATCGATGCATGCCCATGCTTTGTGAAGTATTCCTCAATTTTTTTCCAGGTCTCGACATAGCCAAGGGGCTTTTTCGCCATTTTCTTGCCAATGAACTTGTAGCCCATGCAGGACGCGTCGGAGCAGATTTCGCGAGCCTCCACTGACCAGAAGTGCCGCTTGCATTTCGCGCATTGCTGGCGCGAATACCCGCGCTCCACAAGCGCTGAGACCTTGTAGTGCTTTTCCCACTCGCGCGCAAACTCGATGCGCAGCTCCTTCTTGTCCATGATATCTACTCTGACCATCAAAATTTAAAAGCAGCTAGCAACGACGATGAGTGGGCTCGACCGGGATCGAACCGGTAGTCTTCGCTGTGTGAGAGCGACGTGTTAACCATTCCACTACGAGCCCAACAAGTTCAATATTTTCGCTAGGTATTAAAGCCCTTTCCCTTGAAGAGCCGTCAGTCGAGGCTTTTTATTGCTTTGCCTGCTTATCTCCAATGCGCTCCCATAGTCTAGTGGCTGACTTCGGTGCAATTGTGCACTGGCGCGAGCCGGACAACCCGGTCAAGGACGGAGCCCTCTCACAACCCTTTTGCTCGCTCCAAATGGGGACGCTCGCAAAAGCGTTGACGGAAAATGTTAAAGGGTTGCAGAAAGGCTCTAACACGGGTTCAAAAGCACGCCTTGCTGGCGTTTCGCCAGCGCTGCGCGCTGACGATCCCGTTGGGAGCGTATTTTATTCATAGAGATCAAGTATTTGTGCCGCCGCACAAATATTGGCGGCTTTTTATTTTTGCAAAGGGTGCTTGGATGCAAATGAAAACATTCAATGGGAACTCACAGCATGCGGCAAAATCCGCATTTGAATCCGACCTGGAGGCGCCCCGCACCGTGGCTTCCGAGGCTTTTGGCAGGGTGAAGAAGGGCATGCGGAAAATGCAGCTTGCCACTGGCAAGCCAGAGCCTGACTTGCAGAAAGGCCTCAAGAGAATGTGCAGGCACAGGAGCGAGGACATACACATATACAAAGAGGTCAAGCTGACGGCTGGCAGGCTGGCATATGCGGAAAATGGGGGCGGGTCTGCAATTGTTTTCAGCGAGAGCGAAGTGACCTGTGCAAGCGCGCTTGAGAAAAGCGTGGATTCGATAGGGTATAAGATTTACACTGTGGCAACGGTAGAAAATGCGGAATTCTCGCGCAAGGGCGCGCTTGGCTTCAAGCGCGAGGCCGGCGATTACAAAGACATCGGCGGGCATCTCAACGGCCTTGCCGTGCGCCATGCAAGGGCAAACTATTCAACCGAAATGGATGCCGGCTCAATTGAGCTGATGAACGGGCATGTGGACAGCAAGCACGGCGATTACTTCTTCAGGTTCTTTGCAGGCAATTTCTGGTTTGACGGAAGCCTAGTACGCTGCGACTACCATATGGTGATTGAGGGGGAAATTCTGACGGACCGCTTGCTTGGCGGCATTCTGGAGCAGGGCGGCACTATTTCGCGCCATCTGAAGAAGGAATTCGAGAAAATGGGCGCAGCTGCGAAGAAAATGTTCCCAAGCGAACTTTGGGACAGGGTAATGCTTGAGAATGTGATAAGCCGCTGACATGCCCTTAATGAATTATAAACAATGCTGCGGAAGCAAGAACGATGGCAAAAAAGGCAGTTAAAGAAGAGCCTTCTCCTAAAATCCCGGGAAGCGTCAAACTGGCAATCGAGCTTGCAGTGCTTGGGGTGGCGCTTGCAATAATCATAATCGCATTTACCCAGCCCGGCTCCAAGACGCCCCCACCACCTGCAACCGTGCAGGGCTGCGACTCCGCCTCAGGCTATGTCTGGTGTGCAGAAAAAGGCAAGTGCCTTAGGCTTTGGGAGGAGAACTGCACTATCGCAGGGCTTGGAAGCATGGAAAAAGACTCACATGGCTGCATCCCAACTGCAGGCTATGTATGGTGCGAAAGCAAGGGCAAATGCCTGCGCCTGTGGGAAGAGGAATGCCAAATGCCCCAGGCGCTTGGCAGCAGCGGAGATGTGCATGGATGCATTCCATCCGCAGGTTATGTATGGTGCGAGGAAAACAGCAGGTGCATAAGGCAGTGGGCAGAGAACTGCAGCCCATCAAATTCGCAGATAGCGCCAATCCATCCTTCAGCGAACGATGCCGTGCCAAGATACTCGTTTGACCAGAACGGCTGCGTCCCATCAGCAGGCTATGTGTGGTGCGAGGAAAAGCGCAAGTGCCTGCGCTTGTGGGAGGAAAGTTGCGGTGGAAGCGAAGTAGTTGGTGGGGACACTGACAGCCATGGCTGCATTCCAACTGCAGGCTATGTCTGGTGCGAAGGATTGCAAGCGTGCGTGCAGCCCTGGGAAACGCCCTGCAACACAACTGTGCAGGAAAACGCCACGGTTGATGAGAACGGGTGCGACACTACTCAGGGCTACACGTGGTGCGCTGAAAAAAACAAGTGCCTTAGGCTTTGGGAGGAAAACTGCACCATGCAGGCGGCAAACCTGACCGACTTGCATGGCTGCTTATTGTCGCAAGGATATGTGTGGTGCGAGGAAAAGCAGAAATGCCTGCAGCTTGTGGTTGAGAACTGCACCAGCGGGGCAGGGGACGACCCGAACGCCTATTGCAACGGGCTGGCGAGAGTGTACCTCTGCGGGAGCTACATAAAGGTGGTGAGCCACATCCCGGGCAACGGCTCGGTCTTCTACAAGTCAGGATTTCCGCCGCTCCAGTGCGAAGGCATGCCCTCGCCTGATTTTGTCACTCCGCTTTGCAGGATACTGATGGACAGCTGCAGCGAAGTGCGCGTGTGCTGATGGCCAGCGGCATTGGAAGCCTATGGGCTTGCAAAAAACCACCCAGTGTGCTCAAGCAGTATCTTCACTCCGATGGCAATGAGCACAACCCCTCCGAAAAGCTCGGCATTCCGGCCCAAAGTTGCGCGCATGTGCGAGCCGAAATATGCACCGATGAATGAAAGTGCCAGCGTGACTGCCGCGATGGCTAAGAGATAAACAGCCGGGCCCACACCCATGAATGCAAAGCCTATCCCGACTGCAAGCGCATCCATACTAGTGGCAAGCGAGAGCGTGACGACCCTTGCCAAGCCAAGCGATTTGTCGCACTTTATTTTCGCTCCGAAAATTGACTCATAGACCATCTTGCCGCCTACATAGCAAAGCAATATGAACGCAATCCAGTGGTCGTATGACTCGATTGCCGAAAGGAAGGCAAAGCCTGCAAACCAGCCTATTGCAGCAAGCGCAGTCTGGAAAAAGCAGAACGAGAATGAGAGGATTGCCGCATTGCCGAGCCTGTTTTTCCCAGATGTTGCGCCGCAGGCCATGGCAACCGCAAAGGAGTCCATGGAAAGGCCAATTGCGATGAGAAGGGCAGTTAACATGGGGGCACCGCGCAAATCAGGCGTACTCCTTAGCAGCCTTCACGATGTTCTCGAAGAAGCGCAGGCTGTTCTTTTCGAACGATATGCCTGCTGTGAAGCGCGGAAACTGCGTCCTGTACACGCTGCACTCAGGGTGCGGCATCAGGCCCAAAATCTTTCCCGACTTGTCGCATATGCCTGCAATGTCGTATGGCGAGCCATTAGGGTTTGATGGATAACCTGGCGAGTCTTTCATTTTTGCATCAGTGTAGCGAAGCGCCACCATGCCCTGCTTCTGCAGCTGCGAAAGAAGCGCGGAGTCGCGCGGAATGAACTGCCCCTCGCCATGCCTTACAGGGCAATTGATGAATTCCACGCCCTCAAAATACCTGCATGCTGACTTGTGCGGCTTGAGGTAGACCCAGCGGTCCTCAAACCTGCCTGACTTGTTGAAAGTGAGGGTGGACTCCTGGGAGAAGCTTCCTGAAACATTGGGAAGCGCGCCCAGCTTCACCAGTGTTTGAAAGCCGTTGCACACGCCCAATATTGGCTTGCCAGATGTTACAAATGCCTCGAACTGGGACCTGAATGTGTTTTTCAGCTTGTTGGAAAGCACCCTGCCACCTGCAATATCGTCGCCAAAGGACCAGCCGCCAGGGATTGCGAATATCTGGTAGTCTGAAAGCTTCCTCTTTCCTGAGGAGATATCCGAGAAGTGCACGATTTCGGCATCAGCGCCTGCAAGGGAGAATGCATGCGCAAGCTCTGCCTCTGCGTTCAAGCCAAAGCCTGCAAGCACTATGCAGCGGGGCTTGCGGGAGGCCGGCGGAGTAGCGGTTGGCTTTGCCAATGCGCGAGTGACTGGCTTGGTTGCTGCTTTCAGCACGCCTGCCGTTTTCATCCTATTTTTTGCCTGCATCTTCTTCGCCGCCTTCTTCGCGATTTTCCTTGCCGGTTTCTTTGCAATTTTTTTCACAGCCTTCTTTTTCGCTTTCATGGCATTTTTCTTAGCAATTTTTTTCACTGTTTTCCTGCTTGCTTTCTTTGGCTTGGCGTTGGTTTTCTTTTTCATGATGATTACCAGTCCATGGTCACTTTCCAAGCTGCACAAAGCACATTGACAGATTGGGAAATGCATTGCTTGCCGTTCACGCTTATGCGAAGCTCGCTCCCGGACACGCTGCCTATGCGCTCGCACGCTGCCCCGCGCATGAGCGCGGCAAACGCGCGCTCGTCCTTCTTTTTCACAGACACTACGAATCTGCCTGCCGATTCCGAGAACAACAGCTGCGAGGGTGCAAGCTTTGTTTTTGCAAACGACACGTCCGCGCCCAACTTGCCGCCAATGCAGCATTCCGCAAGCGCAACAGCCAGCCCCCCCTCGGAGCAGTCATGGCACGAGGATACGATGCCGCGCTTTATCGCCGCTTCCAGCTTTCCGTAAAGCGCAAAGTTCTTCCTGAAGTTGACATGCGGCACACTGCCGCCTGATGCGTTGTGCATTGCAAGGTATTCTGACGCGCCAAGCTCGGCCTTCGTCTCGCCAAGCACGAAAATCACGTCGCCTGATGACTTGAAATCAGTGGTCTGCGCAAGAGAGACGTCCTCCATCCTGCCGATTGCTGAGACGAGCAGGGTGGGGGGCACAGATATCCTCCACTTGCCGTGCTTGTAGTCGTTTTTCATGCTGTCCTTGCCGGAAATGAGGGGCGCGCCGTATGCAAGGCAGGCGTCGTGCAGACCCTGGCATGCAAGCACCAGCTGCGCAAGGCGGTGCCTTCCGTCAGGGTTGTCAGGCGAATGGACCGGGTCGCACCAGCAGAAATTGTCAAGAAGCGCCAACCTGTCAAGCGAGCCGCCGGCTGCAACATAGTTCCTCACCGCCTCATCTGTTGCATTGGCAGCCATCTGGTAGGCATCCAAGTCAGAGTAGCGCGCGCAGATTCCGTTGGATATTACCAGTCCTTCCTTCCTGCCAAGCAAGGGCGCCACCACGCCTGCGTCACAGGGGCCGTCTGCCTCCACGCCGCAAAGCGGCTTTATCACCGAGCTTCCCTGCACCTCGTGGTCGTACTGCCGTATGATGTATTCCTTGGAGCAGATGTTTGGCCGCGCAAGCAGTGATAGGAGCGCAGGCGAAAGGTCTTCTGGCTCGGCAATCTTGGGCTCAGATAGCTTTGGCTCGCGAAGCTCTGCCTCAAGCTGCAGCTGCGGCACGCCCTTGTGCAGGAATTGCATGGACAGGCAGGCAACTGTCTTTGCGCCATACATCACGCGCAGGAATCCTGATGAGTTGAAATGCCCAAGGTCGGAAACCTCGACGTCGCGCAGGCGCGCAAGCGAGGCGAACTGGCTGGACTTTGACTGCGGCACCGCCACAGTCATCCGCTCCTGCGACTCGGAAACGAAAATCTCCCACGGGTCAAGCCCAGGGTATTTGAGCGGGGCGCGGTCCAGGTGCACTGTGCAGCCGCCCGAGCCTTCTGCCATTTCGCCAACGGATGATGAAAGCCCGCCTGCGCCATTGTCGGTGATTGCGTTGTAAAGCCCTGCGTCTCGCGCCTCAAGCAGGAAGTCAGCCACCTTTTTCTGCGTGTATGGGTCGCCAAGCTGCACTGCGGAAACCGGCGAGCCCTCGTGGAGCTCCTGGCTGGAGAAGGTGGCGCCGTGTATGCCGTCCTTGCCAATCCTGCCGCCCACCATGAATATCCGGTCGCCATTAAGCGCGCGCTTCTCGTGCGTGGGCTTGCCGTTTGGAAGCAATGATGGCATGAGCCCGCCTGTGCCGCAATACACCAATGGCTTGCCAAGGTAGCGCTCGTCAAAGTAAAGCGAGCCGTTCACTGTTGGTATGCCTGATGCATTGCCCCCTGCTGCCACGCCTGCGCGGACGCCTTCCAGCACGCGGCGCGGGTGGAAGAGCCGCGGGGGCACCTCGCCTTTGTAGTGCGGGTCTGCAAAGCAAAAAACATCGGTGTTGAAAATCGGGCGCGCGCCCATGCCGCAGCCCAGCACGTCGCGGTTCACGCCTAATATGCCTGTGAGCGCGCCGCCGTATGGGTCAAGCGCCGATGGGGAGTTGTGCGTCTCCACCTTCATCGCCGCGTTCCAGCCAGGCACGAACTCGAATATGCCTGCATTGTCCACGAAAACCGAGAGCAGCCATTTCTTCTTATTGGAAAGCTTGTGCGTGGCGCCCTTTATGTACGTCTTGAAAATCGAGTCCACTGCCTTCTTTTTCTTGCCGGTTTTCAGCGTGATTTTTGCATTGAATATCTTGTGCTTGCAGTGCTCTGACCAGGTCTGCGCCAGCGCCTCAAGCTCCACATCTGTCGGCATTGGGGAAAGCCCTGCCTTCCTGCGCTCTTCCGCAACCGCAGGGTCAAGGTAGTATGACTTTATCCTCTTCATTTCCTCCAAGGATAGCGCAAGCAGCCTTTCGCGCGAGATTTCAATGAGGCGCTTGTCAGGTGCGTTGAGGTCGATTTCCGCCACATGGCCCCCGCCAGCGCCTTCCACGCGCGCAAGTGTTGACTCAAAGCCTGCTGCGCCGAATTCCTGCGCGGACTTCACTTCAAATTTCTGTATGAGCACGTTTGCCAGCAATCCCCTCGCCACTTTCTCTGCGTCAGGCTTTTGCACCTTGCCTGAGATGAGGTAATGCCTGCTTGTGTAGACTGCGCCTTGGAGTTTTTTGCCCATCAATTCCTCGATTGCCTCGCGCGCAGTGCCGCCGACATTGTCTTTTACGCCAGGGCGGAAGGAAACCGAAATCGCGGAAGTGAAGCGTGGAGGAAGAAAGAGCGGCTTGTTCACTGAAAAGCACTGGTTTATGGGGTCGCAGAGAAGCTCCCCGCCTACGCGCGCAAGCTCTTCATCTGCCAAATCAGCATCAATGGTGTAAACATCCAGCACGCGCACCGAAGTGGCGGCAGATAGGCCAAAATCCGCGCGCATGCGCTTTAGTATGGCATCGCCTGCGGGGTCGAAGAAATCCGGCAAGTAGCCAACTTCTATCCTAGACACCATTGTCCCACGTCAATGCATGCGGGAGCAACATTTATAAGCAGGGGATGGATTTTGCCCGCGAAAGAACAGGAAAAAACACTAAAAATAGGAAAAAAGGGAAAAATGGAAATTATTGCTTTCCAGGGATTTTTGTCCCATGGATTTGCGGCTGGGTGGCAGCCTTTACATTGGCGCCAAGCGCAACCACGGTTTGGCGCTTATCAGCCAAAAGAGAGGTCTGCAGACTTTCCACTGCCGCCTCCCTTGCTTGCTTTGCTGCTAGTTGAAGCTGCGGGAACTTGTCCAGCCTGGAGTCTCCTTCGATGCTCTTCAGCTGTTCATAATTTTCTGCCGTAACTGCAATGTTTATGGCATTCTGAACTGCTTCTGGGATTTTGCCAGTTGCATATGAGCGGTAGGTATCATTGCAGCCTGGTTCCTTGCACCAAGCCATCTCCATGACGTGGGCATATTCGCCTGAGTTGGCGTAAGAATCCGTAGCCATGTTAAAGGAAGCGGCAAGCTTTGAAACCGCAGTGGTGCGGATATCTTCTGCTTGCGCATGCTTGGCAATGAAACTAAGAATGCGCCGGTAACCACCCCAGCTGAACCCCTGAAATGCCCAGTGGCCAGTATAATTGTAGTCGATCTTGTCAGGTGCCGCATTTAGGCATTCGCGCTGCCATTTCACCAAAATGCCTTTTACTTCGTTCCGGGTTTTTGCAGGATATGCCGCATCACCCGGGATTGCGACCAGATAGGTCTTGTCGTCCCCTATTAATTCGAGCGCTGCATCAGCGGCGATAATCCTGCCCTCTTCAAGAAGATTCTTGCCCTTGGCAAGGTTGAGGAGCCCGGAGATTGTTGATGGCTTTTCCCCGGTTTCTGCAATTCTATGATAGTGGTACAGATTCATGGTGCAGATGTTCATTGCCCAAAGCTCCAAGTCTTTTGAGACAACGTAGCCATTGCTCTTCATGGAAACAATGTATCTAGCAGCCTCAGCGAAAGTTCTCGTTATGATGTCTTTGTATTCTGGCACATAGCTTACGATTGTTTTTTTCACATGCTCCTGGTATTTTGCAACTATTTCAGGCTTGAGGACAAGCCCATATTTTTCAGGCTGCCCTCCGAACCATCTGGCCATGCGCTCCCGCATGGCGTCGAGGGGGGTAAAAAGTACTTCGAGGTGCAAATTGCAATCCGCTTCCATCCCAATGTGGAGCCGCCCAGCAGATAAGTAATCATCCATTGCCTTCTGGCGCTTGGCAACATCGATGTCAGTGGATTTCAAGATTTGCCCCATTCCATACGACCAGCGGTGCTGCAAGATTTTTGGGATAAGCTCCGCGGCAGCAAGATTTTTGGCGTCTTTGGAGCCGTTTTCAATGATGAGCATCAGGCTGTTGATCCTTTTCTCTTCAGCGTCGTTCATCCCACCACCTCGATTAATGGTGGAATTTCAGGTTAGAAGTGTTTATATGATTATCTAAAATACCACAGATGCATATAGATGGGAATTCGCCTTGCCTTAAAACAAGTACCCGCTCGCATCTTCTGCAATGCCCACTGCGCCGCCCAAATCATCAAGCGTGTATTCGCGCGAGCCGTCCTTGAATGCGAATGCGCGTGCGCGCACCAGGAATTCGTCATACTGGAACACTGTTTTTTGCCTCATGATGAAAGGCTGCAGGGAGTATGATTCCAACACTGCCACGAGGTGCTTGTTTGAAAGCAGCCACACGCGCTTCTCGCCCTCCAGCCAGGTGGAAAGCTCCAGCCCCTTTAGCTTCACGCGCCTGCCTGCAAGCTCTATATAGGCGTTTGACGCGATGTGCCACCCTGCTTTGTCGCCCAATGGCTTTCCTGTGAAAAAGTCCAATGAATCTCCGTTGCCGAATTCGAGGCGCACCCAGTTCCAAGGCGCCAGGGGCATGGAAGCCACCACTTTCTGCAAGTATGCCTTCCCCTTCATCCTCTTGCCCTCAAGCAAGCCCTCGAACTCAAAGTAATAGTTTATCATCACCGTGCCAAAGCTTGGCACCAGCGGGTTGGAAAGTATGTTCACCATCTCGTAAGGGTGGCCTTTGCACGGATGCGAGGCGTGCGCATAGAATATTCTCTTGCCCCCTTTCACAAGCGAGATGTCAAAGTGCGGGTACTTGCCTGTGATTGATATTTTGCTTTCCCCCTTTTGCGCAACTATGCTGTTCTTCTCGCCCTTTTTCAGCTGCACGTTTGCAGTGGAATCGAAAATGACATGCTTTTTGCCGCGCGAGTGCAGCCAGCACACTGCAGCGCACACCACGCCTTTCTGCTCGTCTGCTTCCGGCACCGACGCCTCGTTCACGCGCACAGGGTCAACAGACCTTCCGAATGTGAATATCACCTGCTCCTCGCGCGGAGGTGAGCAGAAATGCAAAAACCAGTATTCCTTGCCCATGGAAGGCAGGTCCTCAATCTCGAAGAACAGGTCGTCTGGTGTGGGGTATTTTTTGGACTTGAAAAGCCGCGAGAACTCGGAGAGCTTGTTGTTAAGCTCGCCTGTCTTCTTTTTCCATTCAGGCGCGAACTTGAAATTGCGAAGTTTTGAAAGAGTCTTGAGGGGCATGGCAACCAAAGGGGTTTCAGCGGCAACTTTAATTAACATTTATTCCGCCCCGCAGGAATGTGGCGCATTTAAAACATGATGCTATAGAAAGAAACACAAGGTGGAAGGCGATGCTGCGCTACAATTCCCAAACGCTGAGAAGGTTTGCCAGGCTTGACCCAAAGGTGCTGGCTTACAACGTATTTTATGAGCTGCACAGCGGAGTCATCACGCCGACCTCGAAAAAAAGCGGCCTCATGCTTCCGAACAGCATTTATGTGGAAACAAACAGCAGCTGCAAGAAAAGCTGCAGGGACTGCTATGTCCCGCTTGAGGACAGGAAGCAGCACATCTCGCTTTCAGGCAAGAACCTGAAGGGCATAACCGATGTTGCAAGGGCAATAAGGATGAATTACCTGACCATACTTGGAGGCGCCCCGTTTGCCGAATCAACTGCCAAGATAAACCTTGAATGGATGGGAAGCAACCCAGGCATGAGATTTGCAGTATGCACCGGCGGGGAAGGGCTGGAAAAGCCAGATGTGATGGGAAAGCTCAAATCGCTGTACAACGCAACCATTGTCTTCTCATTGGACGGGTTTGCAAAAGCCAATGACAGGATAAGGGGGAATGGAAGCTTTGCTGAAACAATCGCTGCGCTGAGGGAATACAGCCAGGGCGGCAGACGGCTATCAGGCGTGATTGCCACCTTGAGGAAGGACAATATTGAGGAAGTTGCCAGCCAGGATTTCCTGCAGGCAATGTGCTCCAACGGCTGCTATTATTTCACATTTGGCCCGTATTATACGCAAAACAGCGATTACTCGATAACGCCAAAGGAATATGCCGACGCCATTTTGAGGCTGATGGAAGCTGCGCGCAGCCTGCCAGCAGTGATATTCTCCAACCATTTCGGACAGCTTTTCGGGAAGGAAGCGAAAATCGCAAACAGGATACAGGCAATCAACATAGATTACCGCGGCAATGTCTACACTGCACGCAGGGGAAAAATCTTCGGCAACATAAACGAGCAACCCCTGCTTGAAATCCTGAACTCGCGCGCATTCCAAGGCTTGTTTGCCAGCAAGCACAGGGAATATGATTTCGAGGCTGTGTCCGAGACAGACCTCAGGTACCCGCTCCTGCTCAAGGAAACAGTCAGGATACTGGAAAGCTCCGGCGTTTCCATCCTGAGGTAACGCGCGCCTTCGGGAAGTTTCCCTTAATAAGCTATCATTTCTTAAGAATAAAATAACGGGGGAATGGGCTAACCTGGTATGCTACTAGGTTTGGGACCTAGTGATTCGAGTTCAAATCTCGATTCCCCCATCAGCATCGAACGTCGCAACGTTCGATGTCTGATGCATTTTGCCTTAAGCAAAATGCACATCGCTATTTTCGCAACAGCGAAAATGGCGACAAGTCGAGCGGACCGCTGCTCGGCTGTGTAGCCAAATCGCAGTCGATTTGGCTCCTTCTTCGGTGCATCCATGAAATACGGAAACTCTGAACTGCGCGGGAAGTTTGTGCTTGGCCCCATGGCAGCCTACACAGACATTGCCTTCCGCCTTCTTTGCAGGCGCGCGGGCGCGGCAATGTGCTTCACCGAGTTTGCGAATGCCGAAGCCATAGTGCGCGGCGGGAAGAATACAGACGCGCTTTTGCAGACATGCAAGGAAGAGATGCCAGTTGGCATACAGATTTTCGGAAGCACGCCTGATGCGATGGGAAAGGCAGCAGGCATAATTTCGAGGCGCGTCTCAGACGGGGAGCTTTTCGCATCCTGCATTGACATCAATTTCGGCTGCCCTGCAGGAAGCGTGATTCGCGCTGGCGCTGGTTCGGCATTGCTTCGCAGCCCGGAAAAGATGCACGCGATTGCTGAAGCTTGCGTTGCCTCGTCTTCAATTCCTGTGACTGCGAAAATCCGCGCTGGCTGGAAAAGCGACTCTGCATTGGAGATTGCGCAAATGCTTGAGAAAGCAGGTGTGGCGGGAATTACTGTTCATTGGAGGACGGCAACCGAAGGAAGGAAGCGCTCTGAAGGATGGGAAGTTGTTGGTGAGGTGAAGAGAGTAGTTGGCATCCCAGTGATTGGCAATGGCGGCGCCTCCACGCCGGAAAAGGCAGTGCGGTTCCTGAAGGAAACAGCATGCGATGCCGTAATGATTTCATCCGCTGCATTGGGCAACCCTCACATCTTTTCCCAGGCAAACGAAATGCTGGCGCATGGAAATCACAAGGAAATAATGTGGGGCGAGAAGCGCGCCTCTTTTATGGAATATTCCTCGCTTGCGCAAAAATATGGCGTGGCAACGCCGAAAAGGATGCGTGCCCAGGCAATCGAATGGGTAAGGAGCTTTGAGGGCGTGAAGGAGGCTCGAAAAGCGCTCAACTCTGCAAAAACAGTGGAGGCAGTCGAGGGGATAGTCTCTGGGTTCGAGCCTTCAGTCACTCAGGCTCGACAGGCATGAAGGGCAGCGGCGGGCTTCGCCTGCTTACTCAAGATCATCAGATATGAAGGAAAAGTCGGCTCGCTCGAACTTCTCGTGCAGCTTTTTCCGCTCCGAGGCGTCGTATGGCTCGTCTATCACCTTGCCAATGCCAGTGAACATGCCATACCAGCCAGCAGGCACCAGCAAGATGGTGATGAGATGGTAAAAGAGGCTTTCATAGGAGAGGTAGAAATAGAAATATGTGTCGGCAAGCAGTATGAGGAAGCCTATAAGCATGTAAAGGTAGCCCCTGCTCTTGGTCTTCTGTATTGTGTCTGACTCGCGCTTCACCATGAAGGTGAAATGATCCCGCAGCCTCTTCTTTATCAATGCCTCTGCCTTGAGGTCGCGCACTGCAGATGGGATGGTAAAATGCACCTCGAACCTTCCGTGCTTGCTCTCCATGTAGCGCCGGCTAATCTCTTTTAGGAAGTCCTCGGACATTTCGCGCTGGGAATATGGGCGCGGGTCGAAGTCGGAAAAGATGTCATCGTAAGTGTCAAGCGTGATGGATATATCGCGCAAATTCTCTGCCTGCTCTGCCATGCCAAAACTGGGCAGGCTACCAATAAAAATGCTCGCAAGCGAAAAAAATGCATGGAGCTTTTGCTTGACAGCGTGGTGGAGGAAGGCGGCGAGGTGCGCAGCCTGTACTTTTCAGGCAGCGTGCCGCCTTACAAGCCCGGCAACTTCTTCAGGCTGTGGCTGCAGGGCAATGATGGGAAGAGGATATTTCGCCCATATTCCGCGGCCTCGCACCCGTCTGAGCCTGGGCTTCGCCTAAGCATAAAGAAGCACACGAGTGCTTCTTTAGCAGCGGAAGGAGCATCAGCGAGTTCCGCTCCAATAAAGAAAAACGGCTCATTTTCCGACATGGTATTTTGCCTGAAGCAAGGAGACAGGGTGGAAGTGGACGGGCCATATGGGATTTTCACGCTCGGGCAGAACGACGGGGAAAGGGTATTCATCGCAGGAGGGGTGGGAATCACGCCTTTGCGCGGAATGATAATACAGACTCTTATGGAAGGAAAGCCGGCCGTGCTTTTCCATTCCTCGCGCACGCTTGAGGGCATAACCTGCATAGGCGAGATGAAGCTTCTGGAGCTTCAAAGCCAAGGCTTTAAGTATTTCCCCGCAGTGACGCGCGAGTTGATGCCCGAGGGCTGGGGCGGCATGACGGGAAGGGTGGGCACTGAGGAAATCAGGGGAAAGCTTGGCACTTTATCAGGCAAGACGTTTTACATCTGCGGACCCCCAGAAATGGTGGAAGGTGTGGTGAAGGGGCTGCTTGATGCAGGCGTGAAAAAAGAGAGCATCAGGAAAGAGGAATGGGGCTAGTTAACTCGGTCTCCTTCGCACCATCACCAAAGTCTCGCCAATCCTCTTTTCGAAAAAGCCAAGCGACAGGTACAGCTTTGCCGCAGTGTTAAGCGCGCGCACCTTGAGGTACGTCGACTGCGCGCCGTGCCTGTCAGCATAGTAAAGCGCATGCTCCAGAAGCGAGGTGCCTAAGCCATGCTCGCGATAGTGGACGAGCACGCCCAGGCCTGCGATATAGCACCTGTTCTCGCGCAATCTCAGGTGGCAAAAGCCGATTGGAATCCCGCTTCGCTCAGCAAGAAAAAAAACGTCATGCGGAAGGATTTTTGGCGATGCGTTGGGGAAAAGGAGCGCCATCATCTCCTCTACTGCCCCCATGTCGGCCTTGCGCGCGCGGCGCACAGAAAAGCCGTGCGTGGAACCAGCCATGGCATCACAGGTTGATGAACTTTACCTCGATGTTGTCCTTTATCTCAATCTCGGCTGCGCGCAGCTTCTCTGCAGGCGCAAGCTTGACCACCAATGTTTCGCCAAGTATCTCCTTGCCCTCGTGCTCGTGCACATGGCCGCAGATTAGAAGTATGGGGCGGCGGTCCTCCACCATTTTCCGAACTGCCTTGCTGCCCACATGCACCCCGCCTGCCACTTCGTCAAAAACACCGTATGGAGGGGGGTGGGAAAGCACAATGGAAAACTCGTCCACGCCTGCGCGGCCAAGCGTTGCTGCAATTTCCTCCTCGCTGTACTCCGAAGGGGTGCCAAATGGGGTGGGATTTGAGCCGCCAAGCCCGACAAGGTTCCACTCGCCCATTTTCATTTTCTTTCCGTGCACCAGCACGCCCATGCCGCGCAGCTTCTCAACCACATCCGGCGTGTCTATGTTGCCATGCACTGCATATGCTTTTGGGAAAAGGGAGAGCACTTCCTCTGCGTATGATACTGGCCCGCGGTTGGTGATGTCCCCGCAAAAAAGGACTGCGTCGTAATTGGACCTTGATGAAAGAGCCCGAAGCCTGTCCAGCAGCTCCTCGTCAGCGTGGAGGTCTGAAAGTGCGAGCAGTTTCATGAAAACACTTTTGCCTTAAGGGCGGGAGGGCTTGCCTGATTGCGCCGCGTTCTCCTTGTCCATTATGCGCTTGACCTGGGCCTCGAACTGCGCCTTTAGCTTCTCGGCAATGAAGTTGTGCGAGAATGCATCGGCCTTGGTGGCGATGGTGAGCTTTGCCGCAAGGCAGCGGGCTATCTTGCCCCTTGCCCTGCGCGGCGACTTGCCCACAAGCGCATGCTGGAAAATAAGCCCGTGCTTGGGCGGGCGGCTGCCGCTCTTGAGGTGCTTGAACAGCGCTTTCTCGGCGCCAAGCACCTGTATGGTGCTGGCAGGGAAGGTTGCCATCCTCTGAAGGCCGCCTGACTGCGCAACAAGCTTTGCTGCAAGCTCAGGCCCTGCGATGTAAGAAAGATTCGGGCAAAGCTCGTTCGCCACTTTTGCCTCGTAGGCCTCGATGGAATCGCGAAGCTGCCACATTGCCTTGACCTGCATTGCAAGCGTGCGCACCTGCGCAATGTCCTCAGGTGGCAATTCCGTGCCAACCGAGGCTCTTGCCCTGTCTGCAATTGACTGCGCAGCTGGGCCAAACGCGGCTGAGAGCTTTGCCATGTCAGGCGCCTTCCTGTCCAGGTTTAGCACCACTTCGACGTAGCGCGCATTGTCCGCTGTCTTGTACTCTGGGAAGTACATGCCATACCATTCAGTAAGGCGCTCGAAAAGGAGGTTGGAGCTCTTGTTCAGCTCATCCACTGCCGAGACAGACTGGATAAGAAGGTTGTCGCGCGATGAAATCGCAACGTGAACCTTCTTCCTTGCTTTCTTGAAGAAATCCTCCCTTGATGGCATTGGCGTCATTATAATCAACCCCGAAACATTCTCTCCCGCCTATTTACTGCCAGCAATGTTTAAAGAGCTTCGCGCAGAGAGTAAAATATGGGATTACGCGCGCAAGGTGCCACTGAATACCTTGTCCTATTGGCAGTGGTTCTCATTGTCGCGCTCGTCTCGGTCGCTTTGCTTGGCTTCTTCCCAGGCATGGCATCAGACGCGCAGATAACTCAGTCGCAGACGTATTGGAGGGGCGCAACGCCGTTTGCCATCACAGAAAGCGTGGCGAGAGTGTATTCATCCAGCGGAGCTACATATCTTTACCTAAGATTCAGGAACACTGGTGGCTATCCAATAAGGATAACGGGGGTTGTTGGGGCGGATGGGCAGAAAGCGACGCAGTTTTGGGGGGGCAACACCTGTGGCGCACCGGCAGCCTTTGTGAACATGAGCGATTACTTCTACTTGGGGCCTGGAGAGGAAAAATATTTTGGATGGAGCAGTGGGTTTGGCACCGCGTGTGATTGGCAAATTTTTGCAAGCACTGGCTCGTCCACAGGTTGGGGCGTCGGCGGCGCCTCCTCAGTCTGCCAGAACTCAAGCGCATCGCCGGGCGCGCTGGACTTTAAGTTGATTGGCTTTGAGTACATACAATACATCGAAGGGCAGCAGGTAACGAAAAGGCAAATCGGCAAGGACTTCATAGTAAAGTGCCTGCCGCCGAAGTAGGAGGGCAACTTTCCAGGGAAATTTGCCCGAGTTCGCAGAGTGCCCGCATTACGAATACAATTAAAACGTTAATCCAGGAGAAACTACCATGGCATCCGACGCAAAAAAGAAGGCAGACGCGCTGGTGGATGTTGCCATCCGCCGCTCCATGCTCATACCCTCTGCCGAGATTTACGGCTCGCAGGCTGGGTTTTTCGACTACGGGCCGATTGGCTGCGCCATAAAGCGCAAGATTGAGAACCTGTGGCGCGAGGAAATGATGGTAAAGGAGGGCTTCCACGAGATTGAGACCTCCCTCATACTGCCAGAGGCAGTGCTGGTGGCGTCAGGGCATGCGACCAACTTCAAGGATCCTGTTGTTTCCTGCAAGAAGTGCAACTCGCGCTTCCGCGCAGACCACTTGCTTGCCGAGAACGAAGGCGTGAAAAAGGCAGGCTTGAAAGTGGAAGGGCTGCCTGCTGAGAAGCTCACTGAACTTTTGCGGCAGCACAAGGTGGCATGCCCTGCCGACAAGGGCGAATTGTCCGACGTTGGCTACTTCAACATGATGTTCAAGACGGCAATCGGCGCAGGCGACGACCGCGTGGCATACTGCCGCCCCGAGACTGCACAGGGGATATTCCTTGATTTTGGGAGGATTGTGAAGAATTACGGCAACCGCCTGCCAATCGGCATTGGGCAGGTGGGCCGCTCTTTCAGGAACGAAATTTCCCCAAGGCAGGGGCTCGTGCGCATGCGCGAGTTTTCGCAGATGGAACTCGAATATTTCTTCAACCCCGCAAATCAATCGCACCCGAAATTCGCCTCAGTGAAGGACGAGAAGCTCGTCTTTGAGATGGAAGACGGCGCTGTGCGCGAACTTTCACTTGCGCAGGCGCTCTCCGAGGGAATCGTGCCAAACGAGATAATGGCTTATTTCCTGTGGAAGCAAGAAAGGCTTTACCTTGCCGCAGGCATCCCGCGCGACAAGTTCCGCTTCAGGAAAATCCCTGCAGATGACACCCCGCACTACTCGCGAGGCAACATTGACTTGGTGGTTGACACTTCATATGGCTGGATTGAGACCACTGGCACTGCCTACAGGACGGATTATGACCTGTCCTCGCACGCTAAGGCGTCAGGCGCAGACCTGTCGGTTTTTGTCGAGGAGGAAAAGAAGAAAGTGGTGCCGCACGTGGTGGAGCCGTCCATGGGAGTGGACCGGATGTTCTGGTGCGTGCTTGAGCACTCTTTCCGTGAAAAAAGTGCGGAGAAGGACTGGGAATGGTTCAACTTCCCGCCGGCAATCGCGCCATACCACGCCTGGGTTTTCCCGCTCATGAAAAAAGACGGAATGGATGCAAAAGCGCGTGAGGTGGAGGCGCTTCTTCGCTTCGCTGGCCTGTCAGTCTACTGCCAGGAGAGCGGGAGCATAGGAAAGCGCTACGCGCGCGCAGACGAGGTCGGCGTGCCATATTGCATCACAGTGGATTATGACACCCTCAAGGACGGCACGGTTACGCTTCGCTTCCGCAACGACGGCAAGCAGGCCAGGCTCAAGATAGATGAGCTTGCAGGGAAAATACTCTCCTTTGTGAAGGAAGGCAAGGTTGCCCTTGCCTGATATCGGTGATGGAAACATGAAAAACGCTTTCTTCAAGTGGCATGCGCGAGAAATAATCGTAGTGGGCCTTGCTGCTGCGCTCATGCTGACACAGTTTTCTTCCTGCAAGAGCTCGGGCTATGGCACGGGCGTCAAGTATTCTCCAGGCAACAGCATCCACAAGACAGGCAGGGGCCATGTGGCACCGTGCGCAAGATGATTCTTGCAAAGGCGATGGACACACAAAAGATAAACAATAACAACATCTTTTATAAACCTTTCCCCATATATTACCCATTGTTAATGTTGTTTTAGAGGTAATATTATGGAAATAAAAAACAATCCGTTCTTCGGAAAGATGTTGGTCAATCTTGCCCTGGCAGGCGCAGTGGCCGCGACGATGGCAATTCAAGGCTGCACCATCCAGAATGGATATTATGGAGGAGGAAACAGATATTACAAGGTTAGGGCAGTGGGAAAAAGCTGCAGCGGAGGCAATTGCGGAAACAACCCGAAGAGATACCAAGTGCAGAACGTGAACCGTTAAATCTTTCTTTTTTCCCGCTTTCCCATTTTTGTTTTTTCCTTAGCGCTTGCACTATATCTTTTCCTTTTTCTTCCAGAAACACGCTTTACGGCTCGCAGGCAATGATGCCCTGGTCTGCGTAAATTGACTGCAACACTGGCTGCGCCACCACAACAATTAGTATGGCAATCAGGGTGCCTGTGAGGCATGCCGTTGCCCAGACGTTTGCGCGTGCGCGCGTCTCTGCCCCAAGTATCTGGCCTGCAGCGTAAATCACCCCTGCCAGCACCAGCATCATCATGGCTATTACTGGAAGCAGCGACTTGAGGCCGACACACAGCTGCGAAACCGCGTTTTGCAGAGTGGTGAGCATTGTCGGGTAAACTAGCGTGAAGCACAGCGCGAAAAGCGCGAATGAGAACAGGATTGCTTTGAACCTCATGAATGCACCTTGCAAACATTAAATTTATGGGAAACGGATAAAAAGCATCCGCAGACGCTTTTCTAGCCGCCCCTCTCATTGTCTTTCAGTATATACTTGGCTAATAGTGTTTATAAATGTATCTATGTGTTGCTTGCGCTAATAGGAATGAAAAAAACGCAGTTGCGCCAATGCGCAACTTGTCATTTTTTCTTGAAAGAAAAAAAGACGCCGGGGGGAGACGGAGCAGTGCAGAGAACTGCGACGGATTTCGAGCTTCAGCTCGAAACCCCCACGGCGCGGCAGCTGATGGGACAAAAAAGGAGCGCCGGGGGGGAGATTTGAACTCCCGAGTAGGTTTCCCCACAACAGGTTAGCAACCTGCCGCACTGGACCGGGCTATGCGACCCCAGCACCATCAAATTTCCGCAGAAATTTGGTGGGTATTTGCGAGCGAAGCTCGCAAATCTGATGGCCAACTCTCCGCAGAGAGTTGGGCAGCCACTTTTAGGAATGAAGCAGGCTTTTATTCCTTTGCCGGATAATAGGTTTGGAAGAAGTTATTCGAAGGTGCCAATATGTACAACAACTACCTCTCCTGTGAAGTCTGCAATGCAGAGCTTACGCGCGCAAACCAGAAGCAGAAGCTCGACTCGGCGGGCTATACGCACAACTATTGCGCAAAGTGCTACTCGGAAAAATACCCCAAATGAGGCTTGCATGGCAAAAAAGGCTAAAAAAACCAAGGCGGCACCCGAGCCCCAGGGCGGGTGGAAGGGAAAGCTGCTTGAGGCATGGCAGAAATTCGGCAATGCGCTTGAGTCATCTGCGGCCAAACTTTCCTGGAAGCGCCCCAGTCTTTGGCTTGCAGGATTTTTCCACCCTGAGGAAACGTACGGCAAGGAAGGGGGGCACGCCACGCTTCCTGAGCTTTTCGGGAACCTGCTGATTTTCTATTTCGTATATTCCGCAATCTTTTTCGCAGTGCTGGTTGCCGTGACCTCGCTTGTTCCACAGGCAGAGGCAGATCTGATGGGCTTCCGCAAGCCCGAGAACATCCTCTGGACAGGAATAAGCCTGATGGTGGCAAACACAGCGGTGAGCGCGCTTGGGGCGATTGCGATGTTCGCATTCATCTACATCGCAGCCAAGGCGCTGGGCGGCAAGGGAGACTATGTTAAGCCGTCGTATTTCCTGTCCCTTGTCCTGTGCGGGGAGAATGTCATATTGCTCCTGTTCGCATTGGCAGGGCTTATCCTTCTCGCCCCTACTTACCTAGTCAAGGGCGTGCTCATCTTGGACCTGATTTTCATGCTAGGGGCAGTGGTGATAGGCATCCCGCTTCTCCTGTTCTGCCTTGCAATAATATTGTATTCCATATACGCCTATTATATCGTGGTGAAAAAGGCGCATGAGTTGTCCTCCTGGAAGGCAGTAGGCTCTATCGTTGTGGGCATGGCGCTTGTATGGCTGGTCAACACTGTGCTTGAAATCCTTACTAAGTCCGTTTGAGGTGGTTTGATGGCTGTGAAAAAGAAGAGTGCGCCTGCCAAGGCGCCAGTGAAGCCCGCATCGGAGCTAAGCGGGGATGACAAGACGCTCGCGCAGGCAGAGGGGCTTGCCATGAACGCATACGCACCTATGGGGGTGCCGCAGTTCAAGGCATGGATTCTTGCGTATTTCCACCCATACCAGAGATATGAGGCTGAGAAGAAGAATGCAGACATGGGCAGCTCGACTTTGAACCTAGCATTGGTCGGCCTGGTGCACGCA
>Ga0172369_10003166_pt1 | contig 21872 bp, 19 predicted proteins | sample LakKiv25m_FD_114539 | JGI IMG/M metagenome (GOLD analysis project Ga0172369, IMG submission 114539) | Freshwater microbial communities from Kabuno Bay, South-Kivu, Congo - kab_022012_11.25m | ecosystem: Environmental > Aquatic > Freshwater > Lake | place: Democratic Republic of the Congo...
CATCCTCAGCCTGGCGTGCACCATCGCCAGGCTGAGGATGTTATCGGTGCAGATGGTTTCGGGCGGCTGGCCGCTGCGCGCGCACTCGACGAACTCGCGGATCTGCCCGGCATGACCGCCGATTTTGGCCGGGTTGTCATAGGCTGGAATTTCGGCTGGGACGCATTCGGAGATGAAAGTGCCGGTCTGCTTGACCACCTGGGCCGCCATCTCCTGCTGTCCATCCCATTTGAGCGACCCGCGCTGGCCGATCACGCGCCAGTCGCACTCCCAGGTGGTGTTGAGCCCTTCGGAGCACCAGCTGCCGCGGTAGGTGTAGACCAGGCCATTGGTCATCTCGAAGATGGCCACCGCCGAAGCACCGTGGGCATACCACGACCCGGCCGGGTTCCACTCGTGGCAGGTGACCGCGACGGGATCGGCACCGGAGATGTAGCGGGCCGCGTCGAAGGTGTGGATGGCCATGTCCAACAGCAAGACATGCCGCATGACATCGCGGAAGCCGCCAAAGTGGGCGCCGATGTAGAAATCGCAGTTGAGCGTGGTCAGCTCGCCCAGCCCGCCGCCGGCCAGAAACTGGCGCAGCTGGCGGATCTCGGGCTGGTAGCGTCGGTTTTGAATCACGCCGTACAGCTTGCCCGCCTTTTCGGCGGCGGCGACCATCTCGCGCGCGTTTTCGATGGAGTCGGCCATCGGCTTTTCGCCAAAGACATGGCATCCGTGAGCCAGGCCGCTCAGGGTGGTGGCTTTGTGCGCCTCGGGAATCGTACAGTCGAACAGCACATCCGGCTTGAGGTCGGCGAGCAGCGCGTCCAGGTCTGTGCCGGTTTGCGCACCGTCCAGGTTGTATTGGGTTTTGCGCTTGCGGGCCGCGTCCTCGATCAGGTCGACCAGCCCGACGATTTGCAGGCCTTCGATGTTCTGACAGGCCTTCAGCCAGGCGTTGCTGATTCCGCCGCAGCCGGCCAGGACCACCCGTATGGTTTGTGTCATGTGATTTCTCCTTCTAATAAAATCAGGGTGAGAGACGGGCGCGGAAGCGCCAGGGTATGCTGCGCCACGGTTCGCCCGCATAATCGATACCAACCCGCGGGCCGGCGCTGACCAGGCTGTCCGAAACCGGCTGGCCTGGCTCGATCCACAGCGCCTGACCAGCCTGGCACAGGCTGCTGCCGTTTAATCGGCCATCGATGTCGAATGCCTTGCACAGCTTGGCCGGGCCGTCGGTCCAGGCAGCCGATTTGACCCCCAGGCGGCGCAGTGCAACCGTTTGCGCGCCCTCACAAACGGATACGGCGCGGATCAGGACCGCGGCGGGAAAACCGGGCTCTTCGCAAACCACGTTGAGCATCCAGTGCATTCCATAGGTAAAATAAATGTAGGCCGTGCCCGGCGGGCCGTACATTACACTGGTGCGCTGCGTGCGCCCGGCGTGGGCGTGACAGGCCTGGTCTTGCTCGCCGCGATAGGCTTCGGTCTCGACAATCAGACCCGCAAGCCGCTGACCATCCAGGCAGCGCACCAGGCGCATCCCCAGCAGAGCGCGGGCGGCCTGGGGGGCGGGGATCGAGTAGAATTCAGAGGACAGGGCGCAAGATGGCATGGCAAAATTGTACAATAAAGGCAACCAGACTGGAGGAAAAGAGATGAAGATTCGTCAGCAAATTGGCTGGACGTTTGATGATGTGCTGCTGGTTCCCAAGCGCTCATCGATTCGCAGCCGGCGCGATGCGTCGACGGCAGGCTGGCTGACGCCAGGTCTGCGCCTGCAAATCCCGATTCTTTCCGCCAACATGGATACGGTGACCGAATCGCGCATGGCGATTGTCATGGCCCAGCAGGGCGGGATCGGCATCCTGCACCGTTTCATGCCGATCGAACGCCAGGCCGAGATGGTCCAGCGCGTCAAGCGCGCCGAAAGCATGGTGGTTGACCACCCGGTCGAAATTGCTCCGGATGCCAGCGTGATCGATGCGCGGGTCAAGATGCTCGAGTTGGAGGTGGGCGGTCTGGTGGTGACCGGTCCGGACGGCCGCCTGCTTGGGTTGGTAACTTCGCGGGATGTGCTGCTGGCCCCTTCGGGCAAGGCTTCGGTGGCGAGCGTGATGACCCCGCGCGAGCGCTTGATTGTGGGGCGCAAGGGCGAAACCCCGGAGATGGCCCGCCAGAAACTGCACTTGCACCGCATCGAAAAGCTGCCGCTGGTGGACGAAAACGACCGGATCGCTGGGCTGATCACCGTGCAGGATATCGTCAAGTTGGAAGACCACCCCGACGCCACCAAGGACAAACGCGGACGGCTGATGGTGGGCGTGGCGGTCGGCGTGCGCGCGGATGACCTGGACCGCGCCGCGGCCTGCGTGGAAGCCGGGGCGGATATGCTGGTGCTGGATATCGCCCACGGCCATTCAGATCATACGCTTGGCATGGTTAAAAAGTTGAAGGCGCGCTTCTCCGTGCCGGTGATCGCTGGCAACGTCGCCGCGCAGGATGGCGTGCGCGACCTGGCCGAGGCGGGCGCAGATGCGGTCAAGGTGGGGGTTGGGGCCGGTTCGATCTGCATTACACGGATTGTGACCGGGTTTGGCGTTCCGCAGCTGACCGCGATTGCCGAATGCGCCGAGGTTGGTCATCAGCTGAATGTGCCGATCATCGCCGACGGCGGGATCCGCACTTCGGGCGACATCGTCAAGGCGCTGGCGGCCGGGGCCAGCACGGTCATGGTGGGCAGCATGCTGGCGGGCACCGAAGAGAGCCCCGGCGCGCCGGTGGTGCGCGACGGGCGGCGCTACAAGGTCGTGCGCGGGATGGCCTCGCTCAGCGCGAATATGCAGCGCAAGGCGATGGACAAGGAAGAAGTCTCCGACGAAGAGTGGAGTGATGTGGTTCCCGAGGGCGTCGAAGCGGTGGTCCCCTACCGCGGCTCGGTCAAGGACATCCTGCACCAGCTGGTTGGCGGGGTGCGCTCAGGTTTGAGCTACGCCGGCGCGCACTCGATCGAAGAGCTGTGGGACCTGGCCGAGTTCATCCCGATCACCCAGGCCGGCATGCGCGAATCAGGCTCGCATGACGTGAGCAAGATTTAAGGTGACTGCTCACCCTAGCGGGAAAGCCCATCCCCTCTGCTCCCCGCCCCTCCGAGGGGCGGGGTTGGGGGTGGGGTGAGCAGTTATTGGATTTTTTCAACAAGCCGGACCAGGTGCAGTGAATTGGGCGGCTGTGTCGCCCAATTCACTGCACCCCCCAATTTTCTTGAGAGGACACGTTGGTTCAGCGCAGGCGCAGGCGCGGATCTTGTTCGAGGGTCTTGCGCAGTCCATCGGCCAGCGAGATCTTGGGCTGGTAATCGAGAATGGCGCGCGCGACACTCAGATCGGCGCACATGCGGCGCACCCCGCCCTCGTGGCGTGGGTTGTAAATCACCTGCGGCGAGCCGCCGGCGGTTTCGATCGCCATGCGCACCAGGTCGCGGATGGTGGTTTCTTCGCCGCTGCCAATGTTGATGATCTTGCCGTTGGCGGCGGAGCTGCCGCCAGCCGCGACCAGGGCTTCGACCACATCGTCGATGTAGACGTAATCGCGGGTTTGCGCCCCGTCGCTGTGGACAACCAGGTTGCCATTGCTGCTGGCCTGGCGCAGGAAGCTGGGGATGACCGGCGCGTGGGCTGGGGGCAGGTGCTGACCGGGACCGTAGGCGTTGAAGACGCGCAGCACAACGCTATCGATCTCCCACAGCGCGCCGATCGTGCGAATATAAAACTCGGACGAGAGCTTGGAAACAGCATAGGGCGAGCCTGGGTTAGGTGAGGCGCTCTCCGCGAGCGGCTGGGCGCCCTGGTTGCCATAAACCGCGCCGGAGGAAACAAAGATCACCCGTTTCACCCCCACATCGCGCATCGCCTCCAACAGGCTGACCGTGCCGCCCACGTTGACGTGGTTGTACTCGCGCGGGTAGAGCATCGATTCCTGAACCGAGACGCGCGCTGCAAGGTGGTAGACGCAGTCGATATCCTGCAAGAGCGTCCACAGCTTGGGCCGGTCGTTGACGTCGCCGCGGTTGAGAAAAACCTCAGGCGCCAGCGCTTCAGGGTTTCCTGTCGAAAGATCATCCAGGCCGCGCACCGTGTGACCGTCGCGAACCAGGCGGTTTGATAGGGCGGCGCCCAAAAAACCGGCAGCGCCAGTGATCAAAATTCGCATATCGGCTTCCGTACCTCTAGGTTTGGGGGATGGTCACGATCCAGTAGGGGCTGAGCAGATAACAAGGTTGTTGGGTATCAGCTCAAAAAGAAGGTGCGTTGTGTGTGAGTTTGACGCAAAGCGCCAAATTGACACATAACGTACCCCGCTTTATTGAGATTGTACATTGTTTGATTATAGCATAGCGACATGATGTTTGTCTTTTAGAGTAGTGACAGATGGCGGCGCGTCTCACCGGACATGCGGTATAGAATAGGAATGCGTCTATTTTGATATTTTTTCGTAGGAGGATCCATGTCTAAGTCATACGATGATTTGATGGCAGCTTTCGCTGGCGAATCCCAGGCCCGCAATAAATATATCGCGTTTGCCAATAAGGCCGATGAAGAGGGCTATCCCGCCGCCGCGAAACTGTTCCGCGCCGCTGCCGAGGCCGAAAAGGTGCATGCCCAGAATCATTTCCGGGCTGCTGGCGAAGTCAAGTCCACGGTTGAAAACCTGCAGGCTGCGATTGGCGGTGAAAACTACGAAGTCACCACCATGTACCCGCCCATGCTGGCAAACGCTGAGAGCGAAGGCAACAAGCGCGCCGCGACGACCTTCAAGTACGCATTGGAAGTTGAGAAGGTCCACGAATCGCTCTACCGCGCCGAGCTGGCCGGTTTGAGCAAGGACGCCGAAGTCTTCGATTATTATGTCTGCCCGGTGTGCGGTTACACCCACCCGCGCAACGCCCCTGAGAAATGCCCGGTGTGCGGCGCGGCTGGCAGCAAATTCACCCAGGTCAAGTAAGCCAACCCATTCGAACAAAAAACAGGCGCATTAGCGCCTGTTTTTTGTTCGGGTGCAGGGATGGTTTAGCGTTTGAGCGAGAGCACGGCCGGGATGCGGTCAAACATCCAGAAACCGAGCGGCAGGCCGATGATCGTGGTGCAGAGCAGGTAAGCGGCTTCCATCCACAGGGCCGACAGCCACCAGCCGATCAGGATGAAGTACAGCGCGCGCAGCAGGATGTTGATCTGCGGCCGCCCGATTTCGCGTTCTTCCAGGCTGCCGTCTTCGCGGCGCGAGATGCGCATCCGCTGGGCAGGTTCGCGCAGGGCGTAGACCTTGGGCAGCATGTTGAGCATGGCTACCCCCAGCGGAATGCCGATGATGGTGACCATCAGAACCCAGGCGGCGATCATCCAGGCCTGGCCCAGCCAGATGCCGATGAAGGCAAACCACAGCAGCTGCAGCAGGCAGCCCGGGTTGCGGCGGGTCTCGACGACGACAGAATTTGACGACATGTTGTTCTCCTTCAAGGCGGGCGCTGCGCTGGATTTGCCTGCGCGGGCCGGCGCCCGGCTAATACTTGTTTCATATTTATTTACGCAGGGCGTTCAAAAAGGTTGCGGGTCATTGAAAGCGCCTAGTCTGGTAATCTTTAGGGGAAAAGTCGCAATTTTAGATTTGTCAATAGGCAGTTTTGGGGAGAAAGCTTACAAATCCCGTACAAACACGCTACATGCCCTTGAATAATCGCTCCAACCTGGCGATAATAAGCATAGAAATAAAAAACGCAGGTGACCATTACGAAATAAAAGCTCTGCTGAGCCAGGGTCACAACGATTGGCGCCTGATGTTATGCAAGTGTTGTAACGCACATAAAGCACCGAAATGCCTCCGTTATTACGGGGGCATTTCTGGTTAAAAATGGTTTGGGGAGTGCCGCAGAGCGGCACTCCCCAAACCATTTAATTCGATTCGACCAGCGGTTCGTCCAGGGCCGGGGCCGGGCTGGCGATGCGGATTTGGCCGTCCTCCACCAGCCAGACCTCGCTGGCGAAACGCTCGATGAAGTAGCGGTCGTGGACGATGGCCAGCACCGCGCCTTCAAACTGGCTGAGGGCTTCTTCAAACTGGGCGCGGCTGGCGATGTCGAGATGGTTGAGCGGCTCGTCGAGCAGCAGGAAGTTGCATTCGCGGGCGGTCATCAATGCCAGCAGCAAACGCGCGCGCTGCCCGTAGCTCATCTGTGCGCAGGGCTTGAGCGCTTCGTCGCCCATGATCAGGAAGCGGGCCAGGAAGGTGCGCGCGGCGGTCTGGTTGGGGAAGTGCGGCAGCAGCGTTTCGAGTGCGGTTTTGTGCATTTCCAGCGCGCTGTGCTCCTGGGGCATATAGCCGAGGCGCGCGGTTGCGCCCAGTTCCACCTGCCCGCCTAATGCGGGCAGGTCGCCCAGCAGGGTGCGCAGCAGGGTGGTTTTGCCGCTGCCGTTGTCGCCGTTCAGCACGATCTTTTGCCCGCTTTGCACGCTCAAGTTCAGCCCGCAGAGCAAGGGCTGGCCGGGCTGGTAGCCCACACTCAGTTCAAAGGTGCGCAGCACGGTTTTGCCGAGGTGCGGCGAGCCGCCAAATTCCATCCGGATCGCGCGCGCCTCGCGCGGCCGTTCAACGCGCTCCTCGCCTTCCATGTAGTGTTCCAGCTTGGTTTCGCGCGCTTTGGCCTTGCGCGCGACCTTGGTGGCCCGGCTGCGCAGGTAGTCCTTCAGACCTTTTTGTTTCATTTCGTGCCCGCCGATGCGCGCCGAGCGGGTCTCGCGCTCGGTGTGCGCGGCCTGGCGTTTGGCGCGTTCGATATCGGCGCGCATGGTTTGGATCGCTTCCTGCTGGTCCTGATAGGCGCTCAGCTGCTGCTCAAACTCGGCCTGGCGCTGATCGAGGTAGGCACTGTAGTTGCCGGCGTAGAAGCGCACGGCGGCCCTCTCCGGGTTCATCTCCAGGATGCCATTGGCACAGTGATCGAGGAAGGCGCGGTCGTGGGAAATGAACAGCACGCCGGCCGGGGAGCGGTTGAGCCACTCCTCCAGCCACTCCAGCATGTGCACGTCGAGATGATTGGTCGGCTCATCCAGCAGCAGCTGCTGCGGCTCGCCCAGCAGCACCAGCGCCAGGCCGAGGCGGGTCTTTTCGCCGCCGCTCAGCTTGCCCGCGGGCAGGCCGGGCGGGATGTGATCGAGCCCCAGCCCTGCCAGGATCTGGCTGGCGCGGCCGGTCTCGGCGGCTTCGATACGCGCCAGCAGATCGTTATATTGGTCCGACAGGGATACATCGCTGGGGTTGGCCGCCAGCAGCGCGGCGGTTTCGGCCAGATCTGCTTCCAGGGCCTGCGGGTCGCCCGCGGCGCGCCCGATGATCTGGCCAAGCGTCTCGGCCGGGTCCAGTTCCAGGCCCTGGGGCAGGTAGCCCAGGCGCAGGCGCGCGGTGCGGCGTACATGGCCCGCGCTGGGCTGTTCCAGCCCGGCCAGGATGCGCATCAGGGTCGTTTTACCGCAGCCGTTTGGCCCGATCAGTCCCAGGCGGTCGCCCGGCTGCAGGCTGAAGGTGACATTTTCAAAGAGAACGTTAAGATCAAAAGACTTTTTTAAAGAATGAACGCTAAGCATATAAACTCCCGGCTGCTTCATCAAAGAACGCGACCGTTCCCGCCCGGCCAGGGCCGGATGGGAAAACAACATGAGCTGCTTAGCGAATGATAATCACTGTTACTCTCTCTAAATCCTGCCCGGAAGCATACCGCAGGCCAGAAATTTTGTCAACCTGATTTGATTGCGGCCCAGGGATTTTTCACTATAATGGTCATAGTATCACCTCAAAAAGCAGGGGTGTTGTGTGTTACACACAACATGATCTTTTTCCGAGATCCATATTCTTTCGCTGGAGGGCAGGCATGGATGAAAAGCAGCGCAAGCGGGCGATAACCGCCTGGACGATGTATGACTGGGCCAATTCCGCCTTTGCGACGACGATCATGGCGGCGGTCCTGCCGGTGTATTACTCCAGCGTGGCGGCGGCTGGCCTGGCGCCCAATATCGCGACCGCCTACTGGGGCTACACGACCTCCATTTCACTGCTGGTGGCGGCCGTGCTCGGCCCGATCCTGGGGGCCGTGGCCGATTTTTCGGGGGCCAAAAAACGCTTCCTGGCGATTTTTATGGCGATTGGGGTGGCTGGGACGGCTCTGCTGTACCTGGTCAAGTCGGGCGACTGGCTGATGGCTTCGGCCTTTTTCGTGCTGGGTGAGCTGGGTTTTGCCGGTTCGCTGGTTTTCTACGATTCGCTGCTGCCGCACATCGCCCGGCCAGATGAAGTCGATATGGTTTCGTCGCGCGGGTATGCCATCGGCTACCTGGGCGGCGGACTGCTGCTGGCGGTCAACCTGGCGATGATCATGCTGGCCCCCAAGGAAATGGCCGGTTTGATGACGCGCCTGTCCTTTGTGACCGTGGCGGTGTGGTGGTTTATTTTTACCATCCCGCTGCTGCGCCTGGTGCCCGAGCCCCCGCGGCGTTTCACCGCCAGCGAGGCGGGCAAAAGCGCGATCACGGTTTCGTTCAAGCGGCTTGGCCAAACCTTCCGCGAAATCCGGCGTTTTCGCGAGCTGTTCATTTTTTTGGTGGCGTTCTGGTTCTACAATGATGGGATCGGCACGATCATCAAAATGGCCACGATCTACGGCGCTGAGATCGGGATCAGCCAGACGTCGCTGATTGGCACGCTGCTGCTTGTGCAGTTTGTCGGCATCCCCTTTGCATTCTTGTTCGGCTGGCTGGCGCGCAAAATCGGCGCCAAGCGCTCGATTTACATCAGCCTGGTGGTGTATGCGCTGATCGCGATCTGCGGCTATTTCCTGCAGAAGGAATGGCAGTTCTGGGCGCTGGGGATCGCGGTCGCCACGGTGCAGGGCGGCAGCCAGGCCCTTTCGCGCTCGCTGTTCAGCCGCCTGGCCCCGCGCAGCAAATCGGCCGAGTTTTTCGGTTTCTTCAGCGTCTCCGAAAAATTCGCCGGAATCGTCGGCCCATTTGTGTTCGCGGTGGTCGGCCAGCTGATGGGCTCCAGCCGCCTGAGCATCGTCTCGCTGATCATCTTCTTCATCGTCGGGGCGGTGCTGTTGTCGAAGGTGGATGAGGAAAAGGGCGTGCGCGCGGCCCAGCTGGAAGAAGAGCAGCTGCTCGCCGCCGCCCGCGAGGGATAAAGCTCTTGCGCGGCTGGTTCCTCTTTGTAAAAGGTAAGGGAAATGCGCTTGACTTTCATGACGCGCTGCGTTATATTGAAGATAACGCAGCGCGTTATTTAAGGAGCAAATATGGCAGACGAGAAAGAATGTCCAAAAAATGACCGGCCGTTGTTCAAAGCGACGCGCATGGTGCTGCTGGCCGCGGTCGGCGCGGCGGCGTTGGCGCGTGATGAAATGAAAGGGGTGATGGAGCGCTCGGTGGCGCGCGGTGAAGTCGCCGAGGCTGAAGCGCGCAAATTGATGCGCGAAATGCTCGACCGGCGCGAAAAAGCCGCCCAGGAACGCAAAGAACACAGCGCGGCTGCCCAGTCCCAGGCCGCTTCTCACGCGGATGTGGAAGCCCTGTCAGCGCGGATTGCCGAGCTGACTCGCCAGATCGAGGATCTGAAGAAGCAAAAAGCCGCTTGAGATGGCCCAGATTAAGCGTTATGCCAACCGCAAGCTGTATCACAGTGAGGGGGGCTGTTATGTCAGCCTGGAAGATGTGGCGGGGATGGTGCGGCGGGGCGAGGACGTGCGCGTGGTCGAGCACGCCAGCGGCCGGGATATCACCACCCTGATCTTGCTGCAGGCGCTGGTGGCGGAAGAGAAACGCCTGGGTGAACTGCTGCCAGGGGTTGTGCTGACCCATCTGCTGCAAAACGGTGAGGAGACCCTGGCTTCTCTGCGGGCGCGCATGCTGGCCGCGTTTGACCCGCAGCGCCAGTTTGAGGAAGAATTGCGCGCGCGCCTGGCCCGGCTGGTTGAGCGCGGGGATCTGGGACAGGCGGAAGGCGCGCGGCTGGCGGAGATGCTGCTGCGAGCCGGGGGCGAGGCGGAGCCGCCAGGCGAACCGCTGCCAGGCGCCGATCTGGCGGGCTTATCCAGGCAAGTTGCTGAACTGGAACAAGAATTGCAGCGTTTGAAAGACCGTTCCGGGGATTAAGCCGCGAACGCTGAAGCTGTCACCGGAGGGACTGACCTCTTTTCCGGTATTGTTGCTATAATTCTTTCAAGCCTATGAACCTGACGATTCAGCCTGTGCGCAGCGCGCAAGACTTTGAAACCTTCCTGCATTTCCCCTGGAAAGTTTACCAGGGGGATAAGTGTTGGGTACCGCCGGTGTTAACGGAGCGCCGCGACCGGCTGGATCCGGCGCACTATGCATTTTGGAAGAAGAACGCAAGAGAGCTGTGGGTGGCCTGGCGCGGCAAAGAGCCCGTAGGGACGATCCTGGCTTCGTGGAACAATACCGCGCCGCGCGGCGAAGCGGGTTTCTTTGGCTTTTTTGAGGCGCTGCAAGACCCGCAAGCTGCCGCGCTGCTGCTCAGCACCGCTGCCAGCTGGCTGCGTGAGAAGGGCGCGGGGGTGATGCGCGGGCCGTACAATCCTTCGCGCCAGGATGAATTGGGCATATTGATCTACGGTTTTAATACGCGTCCGTCCATTCTGGAAGGCCACAACCCGCCTTATTACCGCGCTTTTTTTGAAGAAAATGGCTTCCAGCAGCATACGGATTTGCTGGCACGCATTTGCAAAATTCAACCTGGCTGGAAAACCGTTGAAGAAGCCATGCCCGAACGATTAAATGAAATTTACCGGCGGGTGACGACCCGGCGCAAAGATCTGCTGGTCCGGCCGCTGGATGTCAAACATTGGCAGGAAGAGATCGACATGGCGCGCGACCTGTACAACCGTTCGCTGGCGGATGTGCGCGGGTTTGATGAAGCGCCAGCCGACGAGTTTCGCCAGATGGCGGAGGGTTTCCGCCCGATTATCTTGCCCGATCTGGCCCTGGTTGCCGAGCTGGCAGGCAAGCCAGTGGGTTTTGCGCTGGCCCTGCCGGATGTCAATGAAGCTTTGCAGCCGTTGAACGGGCGCTTGGGGCCGCTGGAAACGCTGAGCCTGGCTTACCGCATTCATCATGTCAGCCGGGCCAGCTTCAAGATTCTGGTTTTGCTGCCCGAATACCAGGGGCGCGGGTTTGAAGCCGTGCTGATTCATCAGCTGGGAAAAAATATTTTAAAGCACAAGTTCCACGAAGTGGATATGTCATTGACCGGGGATGATAACCCGAAGAGCAGCCTGTTCCAGGATCATCTTGGTTTTAAGATATACCGGCGCTACAGGGTCTATCAAAAAGAGTTAACCGAATAACTATTTGCGGAAACCCGTCCACAGTGTCAGGATCAGGCCCAGGCCGCATATAGCGATCATCGCATACAGCAAATAGGTGCGGTTGGTTTCCCACAGGTTGTTGACGCTGGTGAGCATGGGATCCGTGGTCGGGCTGGGCAGCGGGGTTGGCGTGCCGGTCAGGGTCGGGCGCGGCGTTCGGGTGGGAATGAAAGGCGTCGGCGTGCGCGTGGGGCGCGGCACGGTTGGGGTGAAGGTGGGGGTTTCGGTGGGCGGTTGGGGCGGCAGGATGATCAGGCGCTGGCCGGGGAATATCATGCCGGTATTGGATGCCAGTCCGTTTTGTGCGACCAGCGCGCCGATGGTGATGCCGTAGGATTCGGCGATACTGGCCAGGGATTCTTCGGTCTGCACGACGTGAATGATCGATCCATCCGCGCCGGGGGTTGAGGTGAGGATGAGTGCCAGTGGAGCCGCAGCCTCGCGCGCATTCGCAACGGCAAGCGGGGCGGGCCAAAAAATGGCCAGCAGTACGGCTGCGCCGATCAGGCAAATCCAGCTCAGTTTGGACATGCCCCGAATTATACCCGATTCGCTTGGGCAGTTTTAGCGGCTTGGGGCGCGGCTGGCGCTGGGTTTATTTTTCGCCGCGCGGGAAGGCGTCGTAAACAGCCTTAAATTCACGGATGATTTCGGCCTGGCGCGCGGTGATAAATTGGGAGATGATCAGGCGCGCCCGCTCTTCCTGCATCAGGCGCAGGCCAAGCCGGTAGCGCCCGCGGGCCAGGTCGGGGCGGACATTGGCGATGAAACCCTGCGCGTTAATCTTGCCCGGGCCGGAAAAGGTGGTATTTCCGGCTGGTTTGCGCCCGGCGGGGGTTTCCTCGCTTAAGAAACCCATCCCGCGGATCGATTCGCGGCTGAAGCGCGTGGTCAGATCCCCGGTCAGCGCGCCTGATTGGCCGCTGCCGGCGCGCACGAACATGGTGTCGGGCAGCGGGATGATCACTTTGATATCGTTGCCCACCGCGAACAGGCGCGGAACGTAGAATGAGCGGTCCATAAACACACCAATCCCGTTCAGCGAGATGTCGGCCAGCAGGGTGTCGACCGTTGAAATGCTGCCGCTCAGCTGCAGCACGGCGGTGATCGGCTCGGTCGGCTCGACGCGGATCTGGTTGCGCAGGACAAACGGTTTCTCGACGTATTCCAGGCCGGCCAAAATCGCCTCGTCGCGGGCCGGGATCAGGCCAGTGACCCGGGCGTGGATGGTTCCCTGAATCTTGTCGCTGAGGATGTACACCTCGTGTGTCAGATAGAGGCAGGCCAGCTGGTATTTATTGCACTGCACGTGGATGCCGGTTGGATCGATGGAGACAATCGTGGCGTCGTAGTTGATCGGCAGGCCTTTATAGATGTTGGCAAGCCGGATACCGTATCCGTACTTGGCAATCACCCGCATCAAATCCAAAATTTCTGCGTTTCGGTCCACGGTCTTCTGCTAGCCCCACAAATAAAGGATAGGTAATCTCACTAGGCGATCTTGGTGATCGAGAGCGTCTGGCTGGTTGGATCGATGGGCGCGCCGTCCCGCCGGATTTCATAGTGCAGGTGCGGTCCGGTTGAATTGCCGGTGTTGCCCGACAGGCCGATCACCTGGCCCTGGCTTACTTGATCGCCAACGTTCACCGGAATGCTGGATAGATGCGCGTAATAGGTCTGGTAAGGGCCGTTTTCAACAATCACCAGGTTTCCGTAACCCTGATTATTCCAACCGGCATAGACCACTTTGCCGGACATAGTTGATTTTACATCGGTTCCAACTGGGATGCCAAAATCCAGGCCAAAGTGGCGGTTGTGGTATTTTTGGGTGAGCCCGCCGCCCACCGGCCTGCCCGAGGGTACGCTGGCCAGCGCGGCGTTGGTGTAGAAGTCCAATCCAGTTCGCGCGCTGGTTTGTGCCAGGCCGTTCAGGCTGGCGGGCGCAGTCGGATCGTTCTCCAGATCTGTTTTTTGGGCCAGGATTTGCTCCATCAACAGCATCATCAGCGGCATGAGCATGCCAGAAACGCCGCTGCTGTTTTCACTGCCGGATGAGCCGCCAAACAAACTGCCCGTGAGCATGGACGAAGACAGCATTTGCGCAAAGGTGTCGCCGAAATCATTCGACGTGGACAGATTGCTGGCAAGATTGTTCTGCGGGGTGTTTGCCAGCTTGGACAAGAAAGCGTTGTTGAGGGTGGGCTCGATCATTTCAGCTAAAGTATACTCAGCGGGGCCAGTTTCGCCTGTAAAAGCTCCATAAAAATCGGACTGAAAATGTCGTTTGAGTTCAGCCGGTCGGGCCGGATGGCTTTTACTTCAAGTTTACGGGATATTCAGAAATCTTTTACAGATGCGCTCAGCAAAGGTCAGTATGATAGGATGTGCGGGTAACATGTACTTTTGTCCCGTTGGGTATTGATTGGACTGAGGAGAGGTCGCCTTGCCGCCAGCAGATATCGCAAATCCGGAACTGAAAGTCCGCAAGATCATGGGACGGACATACCTCAACCAAAGCCGCCTGGAAGAGGCGCTTGAGGTATACGCTGGCATACTGCGCGATTACCCCGATGACATCGATTCGCTGGTGGTGCTGGGCAACCTCTATCTGGCGGGCGGCGACCCGCAGACCGCCAGCGCGGTGTACCGCCGCGCGCTGGAATTGGACGGCACCAATGTCACGATTCGCCGCCAGCTGGAATTGGCCGAGGCCGAAGAAACCCAGCTGCGCCCCGAGGCTGTGCCAACCGACCCCACCGCGATCCGCCGCCTGCTGCAGCGCCTGACGGGCAAGACCAGTGCGATCGAAGAGGCCGACCTGCAAAAGGCCGCCGCATTATTAGAGACGATCCTGCACAGCAGCCAGCCCGCCGAGCAGGTCGCGAAATATCTTGACGAGATCGATGAGCTGCTGCCCGCGCTGATTGAATTGAATATTCGCCAGGCCGAGGCAGACGGCAATCCTGAACTGGCCAACGGCCTGCACGCTTTGCAGGAAAACATCTTGCTGCAGATGGGGCCGCGCGCGCGCCAGGCGGGCGAACCGGCCGGGCGAGCGGGCAAAGACGCACCCCCGGCGCGTTTCAGCGGCAGCGTGCTGCTGCTGCTGCCAGATCCATCCCATCTCTCGCCGCGCATGGAACAAATGCGCGCCGCCTTGAGCAGCCAGGGATGCCAGGTGACGGTTGCCGCCAGTTTTGCGCCAAATTCTTCCACGCGCCCAGACATCGCGATCGTCAGCAACCCGCACGTCAATCCCAAGCTGCTGAGGGCATGGCCTCGCTTTCGGTGCGCGGCGCGCCAGTTTTGGTCGACCTTGACGCCGATTTTGAGCACATGCCCATCTCGCATCCAGATTACCCAACCAAAGGGCTGGGTATCCCGGTGCGCGCGCGCGCCTATACGGCAGCGCTGCTGCTGGCCAACCAGATCACGGTCAATTCACAGATGATGGCAGATTCACTGCGTATGGCCGGACATGACGCCAGCTATATTCCGGATGGCTGGTCGCGCCAAAACCTGCTGTGGGAGAAGAGTTCCAGCCCGCGCCGCACGATCAATATCGGCTGGATTGGCCATCAGGGCCAGCTGGAAGACTTGATGCTGGTGCGGCGCGCCGCGCTGCGCATTTTGCGCGAATACACCCAGACCCAGATTGTTGTCATCGGTGATTTGCAGGCCTACCGCATGTTTGACAGCCTGCCAGACAGCCGGCGGATTTATCTGCCGATGATCACCGAAGAAGAGTTCCCCTATCTGTTGGGGCAGATCGATGTGTTATTGGTGCCAATGCGCAACCAGCCTTTTTACCATTCGCTGTCGGATCTGCCCCTTGTCCAGGCGGGCGTGAAGGGGATTCCCTGGATCGCATCGCCGATCCCATCCTTTAAAGCCTGGCAGGCCGGCGGATTGATTGCGGACAACCCCGAAGAATGGCACCTTTATCTGCGCCAGCTGGTGTTAGACCCCGCCACGCGCAAAAATTTATCTGAGGCTGGGCAGGCAGCCGCCCGCAAGCGTGAAAGCGGCGTGGTGGGCCAGATGTGGCTGGAAAAAATTGAACAAGTGCTCGCCGGCGGTGGACGTGCCAACGTTTCGTCATAGGGAAGGGCGAAATTGATCGTCACCTATATTCATTCCAAGGGAAGAACTGACTGGCACCGCGTTCAAACGCGCTGCCGGAACCTGGCAAACGCGATCCGCCGCACAGGCATTAACCAGGCGAATCTGCTGGACCTGGAGAGCTTTGTATGCAATCATCAGGCGGCGCGCACGCTGTGCGCCTCCTCGGACCTGTTGATCGTGCACCGCTATATGTTTGGCCCGGTTTTGCACGCGGTGCAGTTCTGGATGGCGCGCGATAAGAAAGTGTTGGTCGATATCGACGAGGCTGTGCATTTACTGCCGCCAGCTTCACTGGCCTATGATTTCTGGCATAAGGGCATGCCTTTTGATGGCTGCGGCGTAGATCCTGGCGCGGGGGTGATTTCTCCCAGCCCGATTGAGCAGCTGCGCATGGGGATGCGCCTGGCAAGCGGGGTGACAGTCTCTTCCGTGCGCCTTGCCGATGACTGGTCGGAGGCAGGGAATGTGTTGTATATACCCGACTATGTCAACACCGACCAATATCTGACCGTCAAGCAGCAGCATACCGAAGAAATCTGGCTGGGGCTGAACGCCGAGGCGATGAATTCCGCCTGTTTGGAACAAACTGGATTAAAATTGGCCCTTGAAGCTGTTTGCGCGAAACGCAAGAATGTCCGTATAATGTTAGTAGGCTTTTCAGCGCAGCAGGCGCGCGAGTTGAATATCGCAGTGGAACAGAAAATGCTCTATCCGGCTGCGCTGGTTGAGGAATGGCCGCAGTTGTTGGCTCAGATCGATCTTGGCCTGGCTCCGGCGGACAGGGAGTACGGCGCGCGAATGAGCTGGCTGCGCGCCATCGAGTTTATGCTGATGAAGATTCCTTGGGTTGGTTCAGACCTGCCGCTGCACCGCGACCTGGCGCGATTTGGCTGGATGGTGCAAAATTCGCCGGGAGCGTGGGAGCGGGTTTTGTTGGAAGTGATCGACCACCTGGATGCGTACCGCACCGAAGCAGCTGGAGAAGCTTTCTTCTATGCCTTGGGTCAGGATGTCAACGAGAATATTGGTAAAGTTTTAGCAGCCTATTCATCGATTCTATATAAGTCTTAGGAATTTCGAGGGCAGTGATGAACAAACGGATGAAGGAAATTATTGCGGGGGCGGTTGATCCCACGACTTCCAAGGTGAAGCTGCCAGTGATGATCACGGTGCCAGCGAGTTCTTTTTTGATGGGGACCAGCGATGAGGACATCACTCGCCTGCAGTTGAAAGAATCGGAATGGGCTTATGACTGGTCGGATAATGACCTGTTTGAAAATGAGCAGCCCCAGCATGAAATCGCCCTGCCCACGTTTGAAATCGCGCAAAACCCGGTCACCAATGCCGAGTATTTTCTTTTTACCTGGGACACCGGGCACCGCCTGCCGAAGGGCTGGGTCGGCATCCGGTTCGCCGACGACACTGGCAACCATCCCGTGACCGGCGTATCACGCAACGACGCGCTGGCGTATGCCAAATGGTTGAGCGACCGCTCTAAGTTGAAATTCCGGCTGCCGAGTGAGGCGGAGTGGGAGCGCGCCGCGCGCGGCACGGATGGGCGGATTTATCCCTGGGGCCATACATTTGATCCCTGGCGCTGCAACACGGCCGAGAGCATGAAAAAGGGCACCACGCCGGTCGGGCTTTATTCGCAAGGCGGCGACAGCCTGTGCGGATGCGTGGACATGGTTGGCAATGTTTGGGAGTGGACGAGCTCGGTTTTTATGCCCTATCCATACAACCCGGCCGACGGGCGCGAGGAGATCAAGCCGGGGGTGAAGTATGTGATCCGCGGCGGGGCCTGGTATTACACGCGCAAGATGGCGCGCTGCGCCGCGCGCGAGGCGCTTCTGCCAGACCACACATCGCCTTCGCTCGGTTTTCGCATCGCGCGCACGCCGGACCCTGCGCCCCAGCCTTAATCCAGCCCGGGCGTGGTGCCGGAGAGGGAGAATGGCTGTGACAGGCCGCGCATCCCAGCCTTGATTTGTTCAGCTGCGATTGAGATCGGGCAGGATGATGATGAAGCGCGTGCCTTTGCCGGGCAGGCTCTCCACGTTGACACTGCCTTGATGTTCTTTAATAACGCGCAGGCAGACCGACAGTCCCAGCCCGGTGCCTTTGCCGGCCACCTTGGTTGTATAAAATGGCTCGAAGATGCGCGTCAGCTGGTCTTCGGGGATGCCTTTGCCGTTATCGGCGAAGGTGACGCGGAACTCCCGGTCGACATAGCGGGTGGTGATGCTGATCTGCCCGTGCTGGTTTTCAATCGCGTCGATGCTGTTGACGATCATGTTAATCCAGACCCCCTGGATCTGGTTTTTGCTGGCGATGATCTCGGGCAGGTCGTCCGCCAGGTCCAGTTTAATATCAATCGAGTGGTTAATCACCTCGTGATGGACAAGCGAGAGCGCGCTGAGAATCGTGTCGTTCAGCGAGAGCATCTCAAATTCGTAGTGTTTCTCTTTGCGAGCGATCCCGAGCAAGTTGCTGACCACCTGTGAGGCGCGGATCCCGGCGGTTTCGATCAACTTGATCGAATCGAGAGTGTCCGGGTCGCCATGGGCCAGCTCGCGTTTGAGCATCTGGGCGTTGGCGATGATGGCGGCCAGCGGGTTGTTAATCTCATGGGCCACACCAGCGGCCAGCTGACCAACCGCGGCCAGTTTTTCCGACTGGATCAGGTTGGCCTCCAGGTTGCGCTTGTCGGTCACATCTTCCTCGAAGATAATCGCCTGGTGCGGCAGGTTGCTTTTTTCCTGGATGGGGAAGATCGTGATCTCCCATTCCACAAAGCGCTCGTGTTCGAGCCATTCGCGGTTGAAGCGGGTGTTGATGCTGCCGTTGTTGAAAGTTTCCATAACCCGGCAGGATGGGCAGGGGTCTGTGCGGGCATAGAGCAGATCATAGCATTTCTTGCCCACCAGGGAACTTGGCCGGCGGCCGGCGCGGTTGCTGCGGCGGATATTGATCGAAATGATTGTGTAAGAACGGTCGATGATATAAACCGAGGAGGGGATCGAGTCGAACAGGGTGCGCAGCGTGTTGCGCGAGTTGACAATTTCCCAGCGGCTGGCTTCCAGATCCGCGATCGAAATCTTGAGGTTGAGCATTTGGCGGCTGGTGTAGATCGCGTTGGCCAGGGTCGCGGTCAGCTGGGCCAGCAGGCTGTTGCGGAAGGCGGCTGAGCAGTCCAGTTCCGGGTTGAGCAGCACCACCGCGCCGATTACACAGCGGTTGGTGACCAATGGGGCGCACAGGATGCTGTGGACTTTGACGCCGGCGGTCGAATTGAGCCAGGACAGATAATTCTGGCTGGCAACCAGATCTTCCTGGATGCAGCGCAGCTCTTTGATCGCGCGGTGGACCGGCGTGTTTTCAATATCCAGGCTGCTGCGCTCGACCCAGTTGTCGCCCATGCCCAGCTGTTTTTTGATGGCCATACGCGGGTTGTCGTCATCCAGCAGGATCAGCAGGGCATCCTCGCTCTCAAAAATTTCGCGCAAGCCCTGCAGCACAGCCCGCTGCAGGGTATTGATATCGTTCTCGCTGCTTTGGACGGCTGAAATTGACAGCAGCGCGCTGACGACCGCGCGGTGGACATCCTGGGAGCGCATCGAAGGGCGGTTCAAAATCGCCCGGCCAAGCGGTCTGAGATAGGCGGCCCAACGCGGGTATTCGTGGGGCGGGATGGGCTGGCCTTGAAGAATCAATGCGCCGACAACTTCAGTGCCAGCGCGAACCGGGAAAGCGCCGGCCACATCGCCGTAGGTATTTTCCGGGAACGAATCGCCGCTGTCCAAAATCTGGCGGGCGATCAGCTGCAGCTGGCTGTAGGGGTCTTCGATTTGGTTTTGCCAGTGCGTGGGCAAGTTTTGATGGATCCAGAAGCCGATTTCACCATTTAACCAGCTGCGCACGTAAAGCGCAGCGCGCGGCTGGCCCAGCCATTCCAGAATCTGACCCAGCATGTGCTGAAGGTCGGCAGATGATCCGCCGGTCATGGCGGGCAGATCATGCAGGCTTTCAATTTGCTGCCAGTCCTGTTGGGTCGGTTGGAATGGAGAGATGTCGAGCATTTACCCCCGACTCTCTTCGCTGGGTTGGATCGTGTAGCCGTAGCCCGGCACCGTGCGGATAAAGGATGGGTTGCGCGGGTCCTCTTCGATCCGTTCGCGCAGGTTTTTGATATGCACGCGCACCAGGTCGGGGCTGCCCGCATCGCTGGGATAGTCCCACACTTCATCCAGCAGCCGCGAAGGCGAGAATATTTCACCCGGATGGGTCATCAGGTGGTACAGCAGGTCGTACTGCACCGGGGTGACACGAAACTTGCCTGTGCGCGGGCTGGAAAACTCATAGGTGCGCGTGTTGAGCGAGTACTGTCCGATGGTGATGGCGCGGTTGTCTTCCGCCTTGGCGGCGGTTTTGCCGGGTTCGGCGTCTTCACCCTGGGCGCTGGTCGATTCCACGGCTTCTTTGTTCTTGCGCGTGCGGCGCAGGATGGCGCGGATGCGCAGGAGCAGTTCATCGACGTTGAAGGGTTTCCCCAGATAGTCATCTGCGCCAGCCGAGAGACCGGTGATTTTGTCCTCGTCTTTCATCTTGGCGGTGAGGAACAGCACGGGCACATCGGCAAGCAGCGAATCCTGGCGCATTTCGCGGCAGACGGTATAACCGTCCATGCCGGGCATGATCACATCCAGCACAACCAGGTCTGGCACCTCGCGGTGGGCGGCCTGCAAGCCCTCAACGCCAGTATTGGCCACACGGGCGCGGTATTCGTTACCGCGTAAGCAGCGTTCAATCGTCTTTGCGACGATCTCATCGTCTTCAATAATCAGGATATTCGCGGGGGTCATGCTGCTTCTCTCTTTGGTAAGATGATTTCAAAAGTTATCGATGTTCCATCGCTGTTGACAGAAATTTCGCCGCTGTGCTGGCGCAATATTTCGCGGCAGATGCTCATTTCAATTCCGGTGCCTCTGCCGCCCGCGGGGACCAGCTGAGGCTCGAAGAGGGTTTGAATGCTCTCAGGGGGCAACCGGACGCCGTCATTGATGAACTTGACGGTCACGCTGCCCGCGGCGGACTGGCTGGCCAGGATGTGAATCACGGTCGGGATGCCCGCGTCCAGGTTGAGCGGCGCCAGCAGCAGGTTGACCCATAAGTCGACCAGCTGGCGCTCGTTGCCGTGGATTTCCGGCGACATTTCGGGCAGTTTTAAATCGAGCACGGCTCCGCCGGCGTGCAGGTGGGCTGTAGACAGGAGCAGAGCTTTTTCAATCGTCTCATTGATGTAGACCAGTTCGCGGCGGTTGTCAGCAGGCTGGGAGAATTTCAATAATTCACTGATAACCTGCTGCGCGCGCCAGCCGGCTTCCACGATCGCTTCGGTGGATTCGTAGCCGGGGTTGTTGGGTTTCATCACGCGCAGCAGCATTTGGGCGTCGGCGATGATTGTGGTGAGCGGGTTGCTGATCTGGTGGGCAACGCTGGCCGCCAGCTGGCCGACCGAGGCCAGGCGGGTCGCCTGAACCAGGCGGGCATGCGCGGTCTGGATCTGTTTTTCCATTTCCTTGCGTTCGCTGATATCGCGCCCGACCGCCTGAAACTCTTCCATCAGGCCGTCCGGGCCGCTGATCCCGCGCAAGACCCACTCTTGCCAGCGAACCTGGCCGCTTTTGAGCTGGGCGCGGAAATTGACGGTCACCGCGGGGTTTTCCAGCGATAGGCCCGCCATCGCTTCCTGCAAGCCGGGCAGGTCTTCGCCGATCACAAAATCCATGAAGTTGGTATCGAGCAAGGAAGCGCGATCGCAAGCATGGTAATTGCAGAAAGTTTCGTTGACAAAGCTCATTTGCCCGCCGCGCGCAAAACGGCAGATCATTTCGGTCTGGTGCTCTTCGACGATCGCGCGGTAGCGAGCTTCGCTTTGTTGGAGCTGGCGTTCACTCTGGTTTTGAATGAGAGCCTTGAGCAGCGTTTGGGCAAAGGTGAGCAGCAAATATTCCAGCTCGGGGTTCCAGTTGAGCGGCGCGCCGTTGCTGCTGAAGATCAATAAGCCGTAGATTAAGCCGCCATGCAAAATGGGGACAGCCACCGCCGGTTTGGCGGCCTGGCCAAGCGCTTGCTCGTAGACAGCGCGCCCTTCAGGCGTCAGATTTTCCAACGCATGGATGACGAAGATGGGCTGCTGGCGCAATTCGTCCTCGAGCCGCGCGGACAGTTCCACCCGTTCAGGATAAAAAACGCCTTCCGATTTTGCCGCCGCGCTGCAGTTAATCCGCGCCTGCAACCCCCCCTCGTTTGCGAGAAAGAGGGCGGCATGATC
>Ga0172369_10003174_pt1 | contig 21827 bp, 20 predicted proteins | sample LakKiv25m_FD_114539 | JGI IMG/M metagenome (GOLD analysis project Ga0172369, IMG submission 114539) | Freshwater microbial communities from Kabuno Bay, South-Kivu, Congo - kab_022012_11.25m | ecosystem: Environmental > Aquatic > Freshwater > Lake | place: Democratic Republic of the Congo...
ACCTTCTCAAGACTCGCCAGGTAATCGCTCAGGGAGTCCTTCATCTCTGCCCAGTAGGTGATATTGGGCGTAATATCAAAGAGAATATGATCGCCGGCGACCAGGATTTTCTTTTCCGCTTCATATAGGCTCGTATGCCCAGGCGAATGCCCTGGAGTAGCGACGCAGCGGAAGTGGAAATCCCCAATGTCAATCATGTCGCCGTCGTTGACTATGGTGAAGTCAATCGCTCGTTTCGAGTCGTACTTATGGGCCGGATGACTCATCATGGAGGTCCGGGCAGTGTCGGCGGCGAAGCCATTGGCAATATATACCGCCAGCGTCTTCTCCCAGTGTTTCTGCCCATTCGCGCGTTCGGCATATGTCCTCTTTGCTTCCCGCTCATTGAAATAGACTTTGGAATTGTCCGAGGCAAGTGTATCGAGAAGCCCCATGTGGTCCGCATGCAGATGGGTGATGAAGAAATCGGCTTTATTCAGATCGACATCGAGCTTTCGTAAGCTTGCGTTCATTGCGTTCAGGCACTCTTCACGGTTAAAGCCGGTATCGATAATCAGAAACCGGTCTTCCCCTTTGACGATATAGGCGTTCAACCATTTCAGCGGATTTTTTGGCAGAGGGATTTCAGTACGGTACAGATTGGGAAGAATTTCTTCAATCATGATTTGATGACCCCCGATGAACAATGGACAATGAAAAGAATTCAATCATTTCAACCCTCCCTCACACCTCGAAGCGGGCGTTGATCTTGAAGGTCCGGGTAGCCCGCAGGCTCAGGATGTCGTCGATCCCCGTCTCCCGCCTGATCCCCGCCAGCTCGGCGGCAAGCTCCTCCTCGCCGGGGGCGATCAGCGTGAACCAGACGTTGTAGTCGTCCTCCCGCCGGTAGTTGTGCGTCACGCCGGGGCGGGCGTTGACCGTCCGGACGAAGGCGGCCATTTTCTCCTCCGGGACGCGGGCGGCGCACAGGGTGCTCACGAAGCCCAGTTTCCTCAGATCAAAGACGGCCCCGAGCCGCCGGATGATCCCCTCCTCCTTGAGTTTGGCGACCCGCGCGCGGACCTCCGGCTCGCAGATCCCCAGCCGCCCGGCCACCTCCGCGAACGGCGCCTCCGCGAGCGGAAAATCCTCCTGGATGAGATTCAAGAGTTTCCTGTCGGTATCGTCCATTTCTATTCCCGCTTTCCCGGCTGGTATATGCACAGCGGCTCCTCGGCCAGATAATTCCCCGTCGCCTCGAACGCCCGCGCCCGGCAGCCGCCGCAGACCCGGATGAACTCGCAGCGGCCGCACTTGCCTTCGTAAAGATCGAGATCGCGCAGGTCGCGGAAGATCTTCGAATCGTTCCAGATCTCCGCAAAGCCCTGCCTGGAGACCTGGCCGCAGTCGAGCTCCAGATAGCCGCAGGGCTGGATCTGCCCCGTGTGGGAGATGAAGCAGAAGGAGATGCCCCCCATGCAGCCGCGCGTCATCGTATGGAGCGGGTGGCCGCCCTGCCCGGCTCCTGAAGACATTGCGGCCCCCAAAACCGTTGCCGGCGGCTCCCCGCCTGCCGCCTTTTGGGACGGCCCGGCTTTGCCCTTGCGTTCCTTCCGCCGCTGGTGGAAGATCCGGTAGTAGTGGGGGGCGCAGGTAGCCTTGAGCTGCAGGGCGCACTCGAGACCCTCCTCGTAGAACCAGTTGAGCGTCTCCTCGTAGGCCAGGGCCGTGATCGCCTGGCCGGCCATCTCCTTCCCCCGCCCGGTTGGGACCAAGAGAAAAATGTGGTGGGCGGCCGCGCCGAGCCGGTGGACCATCGCGTGGATCTCCCGGATCCGGGCGAGGTTGGTCTGGGTGATAGTCGTGTTGATCTGGAACTCCAGCCCCGCCCTCTTCATCGCCGCGATCCCGGCGAGCGCCTCGGCGAAGGCCCCCGGGACGCAGCGGAAGGCGTCGTGGCTTGCCGCGTCCGGCCCGTCGAGGCTGACGCTCACCCTCTTGATGCCCGCCTTGATCATCCGGTTCGCGACCGCCTCGGTCACGAATGTCCCATTCGTCGCCAGGACCATCCGGAGTCCCTTCCGGTCCCCGTACGCGGCGATCTCATAGATGTCCTCTCTCATAAGCGGCTCGCCGCCGGTCAGGATGATCACCGGTCTGGCTACCGCGGCGATCTCGTCGATAATTTGCAGGCATTTTTCCGTCCCGAGCTCCCCCGGATAAGGGCCGCGCAGGGCGGAGGCGCGGCAGTGCACGCACGCCAGGTTGCAGCTCCTGGTCAACTCCCAGGCGACCATCCGGAGCGTATTGGGCAGGATGCGCGCCGCCACTCTTTCCTTCGCTGTATCGTTTGCAATCATTTATTCACCAAGCTTTCCTCAGACGTTTCGCTGTTCAATTTCTCCCATCTGTACCAGAATGTCTTGTAGCTCATGCCGAGCAGCTTTGCGGCCTTCGTCATTACGCCGTTGGCCCGAAGCATCGATTTTCTTAAGAGATTCCTTTCCAGTTCTTCAAAATCGATTCCCCCGTCCGGCAGGTCGAAATCGAGCGAACCCTCCGTAATAGCCGTTCTGAGTTCGCTTCTGATATCATTTATGGTTATGGTTCTATTGTCACTCATGATCACCGATCTCTCCACGACCGATTCGAGTTGCCTGATATTGCCAGGCCAGTTGTAATCAATAAGCGCTTTCATTGCGGCCGGGTCTATCCTTTCTATCCTTTTTCCAAATTCGCGTTTGTACCTGTTCAAAAAGAATTGGGCCAGTTCCGGTATATCGTCCTTCCTGTCTCGAAGGGGGGGAAGTTCGATGACGACAACGCGGAGCCGGTAGTAGAGATCCTCCCGGAAACGCCCCCTTGCAAGCTCCTTCTCGATGTCCTTGTTGGTTGCGGTTATGATCCTGACATCGACCTTTATCGGATCCTTGCCCCCAATCCTCCTTATCTCCTTGTCCTGAATGACCCTCAGGAGCTTCGATTGCATCATGAGCGGCAGGTCGCCTATCTCGTCGAGAAACAGCGTTCCGTTGGCGGTTGTCTCAAAGAGCCCGATCTTCCGCGCGACCGCGCCGGTGAAGGCCCCCGGTTCATAGCCGAAGAGTTCGCTTTCGAAGAGAGTCTCCGGTATGGAGGCGCAATTGAGCGCCGTAAACGGCCTGGAACGCCGGGGACTGTTGTAGTGGATGGCCCGCGCCGCCAGTTCCTTGCCGGTGCCACTTTCACCCGTTAACAGGACCGTCGCGGAGCTGCCGGAGACCTTTTTCATGATATTGACGGCCTCCTGCATCTTGCCGGAATTGCCGATGATCCCTTCGATCCTGAACCTGCCGTACAACTCCTTCTGAAGATGGATATTTTCCTTCAGCAGCTCCGTCCGCTCGACGGCCCTCCTGACGGTTATCAGCAGGGATTCCATGTTCAGTGGCTTGGTAAGGTAGTCGAAGGCGCCCTTTTTCATCGCCTCGACGGCGGAGGAGATCGTGCCGTGGGCGGTCATTATTATCATGGTGGAAGCGGCATGGTCTCTCTTTACGGCCTCAAGCAGTTCTATCCCGTCCATCCCCTCCATCTTCAGGTCCGCGAGTATTATGTCGGGATTGTATTTTTTCGCGGTCCTCAATGCCTCTTCGCCCGAAGAGGCGGTGTAGGTCTCATGCCCCTCCTCGTCGAGGATGGTCTTCACTATGTCCCTCTGGAGCGGTTCATCGTCCACAACAAGGATCACGGCCATCTTATTTCCCCTTTTCCAGAGGCAAAAGTATCGTGATGACGCTCCCCTTGCCTTCCGTGCTCTTGAATTCTATCTTGCCGTGGTGTTCTTCCACGACCTTCTTTGTCAGGGCAAGCCCGATGCCGAGCCCGTCCTGTTTCGTAGTAAAGAAGGGATCGAATATATTCGAAATCTTCTCGGCCGAAACACCCACCCCCGTATCTTCAACGGCGATGCTCAATTTTTCATTGACATTGCTTGCCCTTATCGTCACCTTGCCGCCCCCGGGCATCGCGTGGAATGCGTTTAGTATAATATTGTAAAGACAGGTTTTTATAAATCCGGAATCCAGAGAAAGCTCCGGCAGGGGGTCTATTTCCGTGCTTATGGCAATATTTTCTTTCTCCGCCCTGGCCCTTGCGAGTTCCACAATATCCTCTATGAGCCTTCCGACATCAACCTTCTGGAAATCGAGCTTAAGCGGCCTGCTGTAATCGAGAAAACTCTCGGCAAACTTGCTCACCCGCTGAATCTCGTTTTTGATGTTGAGAATCAGAGAGTCGAAATGATTATTTCCACCTTCTTCATGAGGCTTATATTTCTTCTGGATATGGTCGATGGAAAGGTTGATAAAATTGAGGGGGTTTTTTATCTCGTGGGCAATGGTCAGGGAAAATTGTCCTATGCCCGCCAGGTGCTCCGCCTGGCGCAGCCTTTCCTCGAGAACGCGCTCCTCCTTGAGCTTTCCGACCATGTAGTTGAAACTCCGGGCAAGTTCCCCTATCTCGTCCCTTCTTGCCGTGCGTATTTCCTGATCGAGGTCGCCGCGGGCGACACTTCCGGCGGCCTGCACGACTTCCTCTATCGGTTTTGTGTATCTTTTCGCGAGGATAATGCTGAGCAACAGTCCTATCCCCAGGATGATCAGGGTGGCCGCAATCCTCCTCAGCATTCTGTTCTTAAGCAGGGACGAAAAGTCCTCGGTATTTACCGTCAGGTGTATATATCCGTAATGCTTGTTGTTTGCAACAACGGGAACGATTACGTTGTAGAATTGACCCTCGCCCACAACGGGTTCCCCGAGTTCCGCCCGGAAGATGAGTTCCTTTCTTGTTCTGGTGAGCCATTTGCCGATATTGCGCGGGTCGGTGCTGGAGATGATCCGGTCGGAATTGCTGATGATGGAAACCTCTTTGACGCCCTTTGTCTTGAGTTTCTTCAGGTAGTTCTGGAGGCGCTTCTCATCCGGGAGGCCGCTGCCGGTGACCTCCTCGACCCCCATCTGTATCCCCTTGGAGAGATCGGCGATATGTTTTTCGAATTCCCTGTAGATCGATGTTTCTGTTTTATAATAGAGAAAAATAAGGACGGCGATGATGCTGAAACTCTGAAAAAGCATCAGGGCGACGAGTTTCTTGTTTAGCGAGAGCCTCGGCAGATAGTCTCTCATGGCATGAATATTAAATCGCATGCTTCATTCTATAATTATTCCTTACGGGCAGTCAAACTATGATGTACGCATCCGGCCGCGCCAAGAAATCACGGGTGATATACGACGGCGGCCGACCCCTCGGAGAACGACCAGAAAATGGTCCGGGCGTCATTTTTATTCAGGACGATGTCCACGGCGCAATACGGCTTCCCTCTTACGGCATGCCAGAGCATTGCGAGCGGGCGCGTCAACAACCGCAGCGCCGAATGAAAGAGGTTGGATATTCCAGAGATCACCCCTTCCGTTTCAGGTCTTATGGAGATCCTCAGGCCGCCGTCAAAGACAAGTGTGAACCTGGACGGCATATCGGAGAGCTCCAATGCCTCTATCTTGTAATTGTCGTTATCCTTGCTTTCCCTGGGCTTGATCGTCTCCCGGCCGGGCTTGAAGAACGTTTTCTTCTCCTTCAGGCTATAGGCGGCGGCCGCCATGGGGCCGCCCCGGCGGCTGAAATCTTTTATTCTAAGTTCCCGCAGGGAAATGCCCCTGGCCTTGATATAAGCCGTTTTCTCTCTAAGATCGAAAACAAAATAGACCTGGGGTTTGCCGGCCAGTCTGATCTCTTCCTCAAGAATCCGGTTATCCCGGAGATAATTTTCTTTGCTGAGATCGGCCCAGGCAGGGACGGTAAGCGCGGCGAGAAAAAGAATTGCGAGCCACTGTCTCATCATCAAAAGATATATATCTTAGTACCTATGCCGGCGGCATTGAAAATAAACTTCAGGTCGTTGTCGCCGACCCGGATGCAGCCGTGCGTGACGTTTCTGCCCAGTAGTCGCGTATAGAGGGTCCCATGGATAAAATATCCGTCGCCGAAGCCCAGTGCATATGCTCCCAGGACGCCTTCCTCGATCCTCTTTCTGGGGTCTTTCGGCACCGCTTCGCCTTCCTCGATGAACGCCCAGTCCGGTTTTGTCCACGCAGGCGCCACGTATTTCGTTTGAACCCGGTACTCGCCCCGCGGGGTATCGAATACCCATTGCCGTTTGCCCGCCGGATCTTTCAGTATATTGCCGCTCCCGCTTGAAACGACTGCTTCCCGGATTGTCCGGGCGCCGTTTTTCAAATAGAGCCTGTTCATGCCGGTATCCACTACAATATAGTTCTCCTGCGGTGTCAGGCTCTTCAATCTTTGCCTGAGCAGGGAGTTTCTGGCCTTCAGAGCCTGCAAGCTCGCTTTGCCGTTTTTACTATAGCTGTTGTCGCTGAGCGCCGCCTTTTTAGTCCCGATATAAAATCCGGCAAGCCCAAAAACAATAAGCACAACCGACAAAATTACGATAAGTTTGGGATAGAATCCGTATTTGCTCATCAGAAGCTTTCGATGGCTGTGGAAAGGCTGTTGCGGGAGTCGACGGCCCCGACAATGGTCACGGGCGTTCCCACCTCGACGAGACCGAAGAGATGATCGATTTCCCTGTTGTCCATCGCTACGCAACCGTCTGTCATGCTGTCCTTGCCGCCGCCGTGTATCTCTATAAGTCCGCCGATTCCTGCATCCGCCGGAATTAGCCCCTTTTTCCTTGCTTGCAGGAAATTTCTCCTGTCCTCATCATTCGGGTAGTCTATCAATAATGCCTTGTGGTACAGGCTGTTGGATATCTTTTTTATCACCCGGTACTTGCCTTCCGGTGTTGAATTGTCGCCGGCGTGGAGTTTGTCGAGGGAACCGTTGCGGCCGAAGCCGATATTATATGTCTTGAAGGGGACGCCGTTTTTGTACAGCATAAGTGTGCGTTGGCTTTTATTTACGATGATGACCGGGACACCCGCGTTCCTGGATTCAAGGATGGTCTCTTCCGCCAGCCGCCGCCACTTGCTGATGTGCCTTCTGTCCGCATAGCGGATTAAAATGGGCAGGATCGTCTCTTCAGCCGTCTTAATGAATCCGGATGAGGTTTTTAGTTTGACCTCTGCCGCCTCATAATCACCGTTTTCATACCGCTTGGCCGCCTCCGATACAAGCAGTTCGGCTTTAACGAGATCCTTCCTGGCAAGCCTTCCCTCATTGATGGTTTCAGTCAGATTCTTAAGGGCTTCTATCCTGCTTTTCAGCGAGGATAACTGATTGGCGGCGCTCTCTTTTCTGATGTTCTTTTGCTCTATAATCTCTTTCTGCAAGGCATAACCGGCTGTCAAAACATCTCTTAACTCAGACTGAACGTGCCGGTAATCCTGAAACCAGGAAAATTTGGATTGTTCTTGTATGAGGGCTTCTTTCGCCCGCCGAAACGCAATCTTGTAACGATCATATCCTGCCGGCGCATAGGCTTGCGCCCCTAACCTCCAGAGGTTGTTCTCCTGTTCTTCGGAGAGTTTGACCTCTGGAGGCATTGGGGGGGCACTGCAACCGAACGTCACCGCCAACAGGAACAAAACAAGCGCTTTTCCGGTGACTGTTCGACCCATTGAAATCATCTATTTCTTTTTCGCACCCACTTTTTCCATTGCCTGTTTTATCTGGTCGGAAACGGCAACGGCCTTGCCCTTGATCGCATCGGCCTTCTCGATTACGACATTATAGTCTTCGGCGTCACTGGCTGTTTTTACCTCGGCCAACGAGTCTTCGATGCCCTTCAGATCGGCCTTCAGCGCCTCGATATCGGCCTTCGAGCCTTTCCCCTTCGGGGCCTTCGCCAGAAGCGCCTTGGCTTCGGCAACCGCCGCCTTGGCCGCATCCTGGGCCTCCGTCGCCTTCTTCTTGGCTTCCTCTTTCTTGGCGGGCAATGCGGCCTTGAGCGCATCCGCGTCGCTCTTTACCTTGGCGAGCAGTTCTTTCGTCTTATCATAGCTCTTGAACGTTTTTCCTTCCTGGACCTTTAATTCATCCTGGACTGCCTGCATGCTGTCGTTAATCTTCTTGGCGTCTTCCGCCGCGAACTTCTGGGCGCCTTCCGCCATGACCGCGTCCACCGCCGCCTTCGCCGCATTGATCTCCTCGGTCGGCTGTTTAGCGCAACCGGCGATCAAAAAGACCAAAACCATAACCAGTGCCAGATACTTCAATGTGCTTTTCATAATCCTTGTTCCTCCTTAAATCAAATTGTTTTTGTTTGTTCTACCGCTACTTCTTCTTTGTTGTCTTCTTTGTCGTCTTTGCCTTCTTGGCCGCGGCGGGTTTTGCCGGCGCGGAGGCCAACTCCTGGAAAGCGGCGTCCCACTTCTCGATAAGCGCCTTCAGCTCGCCCGCCTTCTCCTTGGCGCCCAAGGGGTCCGCGGCGATCATATCCTTCGTCGCCTTGAGACCTTCCGCGAAGGTCTTGCCATCGGCCGCCCAGGCGTCCTTCTTGTCCTTCAACTTCTTCTCCACCTTCTTGGCCGCCGCTTCGAGGCTCTTCCAGACCCCTTCCAGGTCGGCCGCCGCCGCCGTTACCTCGTCGGCCAAGGCCTTCTTCCCCGCTGCCGCCGCGCCGGCTGCCTTCTCAAAGGCGGCCTTGGCGTCTACATAGACCGGCTTGGCTTCCTTGTATTCCTTGTTTGCCATCTTGGCTTCCGCTGCGTCCCAGAGCTTTTTAGCTGCCTGGAAATCCGCGCCGGCATACTTATCGGCTCCGGCCGACACGGCGGCATCCAGGGCAGTTTTCGCCGCCGCCTTCTCGGCTTCGGGGGGCTTCGCGCAACCGATAAAAACCAGGGCCAGTGCAATAACCGCAAGCAGCGATACGGAACACCTCAAATACTTCATACGCTTCTTCCTCCTTCATCTTAAATTGAATTTTAACATCCCCGTCAACTCGCACCGCAATGCTATCAATTTTTATGCCATTCCTAACTGCTTGTATTTCCGTCGTATCATAAAAAAGATATTCCCCATTTGGGAAACATCATCCTCTTTTAAGGCTGATTACTCCGTAAAAGGCAAGTAGGGAACGGTTTTAAACCGTTCCCTACAGAGGAAAATGGGGAGGGGAAAATTTTATTTTTTATGAATCTGCCAATGAATTATTCTAACCTCTCAAGATCTGCACGGCGTCGGGGGCGAAATAGGTGATGATCATGTCCGCCCCGGCCCGCCGGATCGCCGTCAGGGTCTCCATCATGGCCCGCTCGCCGTCGAGCCAGCCCATCTGCGCGGCGGCCTTGAGCATGGAATACTCGCCGCTGACGTTGTAGGCGGCAAGCGGCAGGTCGAACTCCTCCTTCGCCCGCCGGATGACGTCGAGATAGGCCAGCGCCGGCTTGACCATGATGATGTCCGCCCCCTCCCCAACGTCGAGGATGATCTCGCGCATCGCCTCGTCGGAGTTGGCCGGATCCATCTGGTAGGCCCGCCGGTCGCCGAAAGATGGGGCGCTCTCCGCCGCCTCCCGGAATGGACCGTAGAAACAGGAGGCGTACTTTGCCGAGTAGGCCATGATCGGGACGGTCTCGAAACCGGCCTCGTCGAGTCCCTCGCGCAGGACGGCGATCTGGCCGTCCATCATCGCCGACGGCGCGACCACGTCCGCCCCGGCCTTCGCGTGGGAAACGGCCGTCTCCGCGAGGACCTCCAGGGTGGCGTCGTTGGCCACCTCGCCCTTCTCGAGCATCCCGCAGTGGCCGTGGCTGGTGTATTCGCACAGACAGACGTCGGTGATAACCAGGATGTCGGGAACCTTCTCCTTTATCCCGCGGATCGCCCGCTGGACGATCCCGTCTTTGGCCATCGCCCCGGAGGCGAGCTCGTCCTTCTTCTCGGGTATCCCGAACAGGAGGACCGCCGGGATCCCCAGGTCCTTCACCCGCTGCGTCTCCTTCACGATATGATCCACGGACATCTGGAAGATCCCGGGCATGGAGACGATCGGTTTTTTTACCTTCTGCCCCGGCACGGCGAACAGCGGATAGATCAGGTTGTCCGCGGAGAGATTCGTCTCCCGGATCATCCTCCGGAAATTCTCGTTTTTTCTCAACCTCCTCGACCGGTAATCGGGATAGTTCATGACAGCCCTCCTTTCTCTTCTTTTCGACCTTGCTCAACCTGGAAATCATCTCCCGGAAGCGCGCATTGTAGATTTTTCGGAACGAAAAATGTACAGCGCGCTGAGGGAGCATGATTTCCAAAGGCATCATTTTATCTCCTTGCCAGTCAGGTAGCAGGCGGGGTCGGGGGACCAGACATCTCCCGTCACCGCCTCCGCGCGGGCGCGGAAATTGCCGCCGCAGACGTCGAGCCAGCGGCAGGCCGCGCAGCGCCCCGTCACGTGGGGCTTCTTGTCCTTGAGTTTCGCCAGCAGGGGATCGGACATGTCGGTCCAGATCTCGCTGAAGGGCCGCTTTCTCACGTTTCCGAACGATATCCCCCGCCAGAACTGGTCGGGGTGGACCTCGCCGTCCCAGCTTATGCAGCCGATCCCGTTGCCGGAGCTGTTCCCCTCGTTCATCCGGAGGAGTTCCAGGACCTCCGCCGCCCGCGCTGGGTTTTCCCGGAGGAGGCGGAGATAGACGTAGGGGCCGTCCGCGTGGTTGTCCACGGTGAGGATCTCCTTCGGCAGCCCCCTCTCGAAGAGGTCCCTCGTCCGATCCATGATCAGATCCAGCAGCGCCCGCGTCTCTCCGTGCGGGAGGTCCTCCTCGATCAGTTTAGAACCGCGGCCCGAATAGACCAGGTGGTAGAAGCAGCAGCGGGGGATGTCCTCGGCCTCGAGGAGGTCGAAGATCGCCCGGACGTCGGCGACGTTGTGGCGGTTGATCGTAAAGCGGACGCCGACCTTGATCCCCATGTCCCGGCAGGTCCTGATCCCCTTCATCGCCGCCGCGAAGGCCCCGGCCATGCCCCGGAAACGGTCGTGGGTCGGCTGGGTCCCGTCGAGGCTCACCCCGACGTAGGAGAGGCCGATTTTCTTGAATATTCCGGCTTTCTCCTCGTCGATGAGCGTTCCGTTAGTCGAGATGACGGCCCGCATCCCGCGGTCCACGGCGAACTGCGCGAGTTCCGGCAGGTCCCGGCGCATCACGGGTTCGCCGCCGGAAAAGAGGATCACCGGGGCGCCGAAGGCCGCCAGGTCCGCGATCATCGTCTTCGCTTCTTCCGTGGTCAGTTCGTCCGGATAGTCGCGGTCCTGGGAGCTGGAGTAGCAGTGGATGCAATGGAGATTGCAGCGCCGCGACATGTTCCAGACGACTACCGGCTTCTTGTCCTTGGAAAACTGGAGGAGGTGCGAGGGGAGCTTTCCCGACTCCCGCTGATACCTAAGGACGTCCCCCGGCTCCACCGCCCCGCAATACAGCTTTGAAATACCGATCATGCTATCATTTCCTTATTTTATTTTTTTACGGCGTCTTGAAGGCCGCGACGAGCGCCTCGACGAGTCCGGGGATCGTGTAGCTCTCCTGGAGGATGTCCACCTTGAGGCCGGCCTTCCTCGCCGCCGCTTCGGTCACGGGGCCGATGCAGGCGATTTTTACCCTGGACGGGAGGCGGAAATCCGGCCCCATGATTCCGAGAAAATTGGTCACGGTCGAAGGACTCGTAAACGTGATCACGTCTATCTTTTCGTCGGCGAAATAAGGCGCCAGTTCGGACGCATCCCGGTCCGAACGGGCGGTCCGGTAGGCCGTCGCTATATCCACCTCCGCGCCCATCTTCGCGAGGCCCTCGGGGATGACGTCGCGCGCCTCCCTGGCCCGCGGCAGCAGGACCCTGCAACCCCGGAGGTCCTCCCCGGCGAAGGCCTTTACCACCCCCTCGGAGATGAACTCCTCCGGGACGAGATCCACACGGATCCCCCGCGCCTCGATCGCCGCGGCCGTCGCCGGACCGATCGTGGCAATCCTGATCCCCTTGAGATCGCGGACGTCCCTCCCCCGTTCCCGGAGACGGCGGAAGAAGAAGCCAACCCCGTTGGCGCTCGTGAAGATGAGCCAGCGGTAGTCCTCCAGGCAAGCGAGCGCACGGTCGAGCTCGTCCCACGTCTGGGGCGGTGCGATCCGGATCACCGGGAAATTGATCACCCGCGCCCCCCTGGCCCGCAGGAGTTCGGAGAACTCCGCCGCCTGCGCCTCCGGACGGGTGATCACGACCCCCCGGCCGAACAGGGGCTTTGTCTCGAACCAGTTGAGGGTCTCCCGCAGGCCCACCACGCCCCCGACAACGAAGATCGACGGCGGCAGGAAGCCGCGCTCTTCGGCCCTCTGCGCGATATTGCCGAGGGTCCCGGTCAGCGCCTCCTGGTCCGGCGTGGTCCCCCAGCGGATGAGCGCGGCGGGGGTTTCCGGATCTTTCCCGCTGCGGATCAGGTTCTCCGCGATCAACGGGAGGTTCTTCACCCCCATCAGGAACACCAGCGTCCCGATTCCGGCCAGCGCCGGCCAGTCGAGATCGCTCTTCCCCTTGGTCGGGTCCTCGTGGCCGGTGACGAAGGCCACCGACACGGTGTGATTCCGGTGGGTCAGCGGGATCCCCGCATAGGCGGGAACGGCCACCGCCGAACTGATGCCGGGTACGACCTCGAAGGGAATGCCCGCCTCGCGCAGGACCTCCGCCTCCTCGCCGCCTCGGCCGAAGATGAAGGGATCCCCCCCCTTGAGCCGGGCTACAATAGCCCCCTTCAAAGCCTCTTCCACCAGCAGGGCGTTGATCTGCCACTGGGAAAGGGTGTGGTCCCCCCCCTGCTTGCCGGCATAGATCAGCCGGGCCTTCTCCGTAGCGTGGCGCAGGATTTCCGGGCCGACCAGATAGTCGTAAATGATAACATCCGCCTCCCGGATGCATTGCACCGCCCGGAGGGTGATCAGCCCCGGATCGCCCGGCCCGGCGCCGATGATATAAACCCTGCCTTTTTCCGTCATTTACCTCTCCTTATTTGGTGGTCTTATAGACCTCCTCCAGCAGTTCGCGCCCGCCCCGCGCAAGGATGTTGTCCGCGAGCCCCCGCCCAAGCGCCTCGGCCTCCTCCCAGGGACCGGTCGCCTTGTGGCCGATCATCACCCGCCCGTCCGGGCTGCCGACCAGCCCCTCGACGGCCAGTGCGTCGCCTTTTCTCTTCGCGAAGGCGGCGATCGGAAGCTGGCAGCCGCCGCCAATCTGCTTCAGAAAGGCCCGCTCGGCCCCCGCCTCGCAGGCGGTGATCGGATCGTGGAGAAAGGCAACGGCCTCCTGGGCGCGGTCATCCGCACGCCTGGTTTCGATGCCGAGGACCCCCTGGCAAACCGCGGGGAGCATCACCTCCACGGGGATGAACTGGGAGACCTTGGCCGTCCAGCCCATCCTGCGGACGCCGGCCGCCGCAACGATGACGCCGGCGAGATCCTCCGTTTCCACCTTCCTGATCCGCGTATCGAGGTTCCCGCGGAGGGGCACGATCTCCAGATCCGGCATCCGGTTCCGAAGCTGCAACCCGCGCCGGAGCGAGCAGGTGCCGATGCGCGCCCCGTGCGGCATCTCTTCGAGTTTCCGGTTCCCCCGCGAGATCAGGACGTCCCGGGGGTCCTCCCGCTTCGGCGTCACCGCGATCTCCAATCCCTCGGGAAGCTCGGCGGGGACGTCCTTCATGCTGTGGACGGCGACATCGATATCGCCTCTGAGCAGCGCGTCCTCTATCTCCTTGATGAAGAGCCCCTTCCCGCCGATCTTGACGAGGGAGACGTCCTGCATGATGTCCCCCTTGGTCTTGATTGTGACCAGTTCCACCGCGAGCCCCGGTTGGCGCTTCCGGATTTGCTCCGCGACCCAGCCGGACTGCGTCAGCGCCAGGGCGCTCCCCCTCGTTCCTATTCTCAACATCCCGTTAATGATATCCTCCCTATATCTTAAACAACCTCCGGACGGCGGCCACGTAGGGCAGCTCGTCCCTGTCCTTGCTTTCCTCCTTGAGCACGGTGATCGGGTCGTGGAGAATCTTATTGACGATGGCTGCGGTCATGATCTCGATCCGGGAACGTTCCTCCCCTTCGAGGTTCCTCAGCCAGGAAGACGACCTCTCCAATTCCCCCTGCATGATCGCCTCCATCTTCTCGCGAAGGGAAACGATCGTCGGCACGACCGCCAGGGCGTTGAACCACTCCTCGTAAATCTCCACCTCCTCCGCGACGATGCCCTCCGCCTTCATCGCCTCGATCCTCCGCATCTCCTTGTTGGCGTCGACGACATCCTGGAGGTGGTCGATATTGTAGAGGTAGACGTTCTCGATCTCGCCCGCCGCCGGATCGATGTCCCGCGGGACGGCGATGTCGATCAGGAAGAAGAGGCGATTCCGCCGCCGCTTGAGGGCCGCGGCCACCATCTCCGCGGTCACGACATAGCCCGGGGCGCCGGTGGATGCGATGACGATATCCACCTCGGGGAGGACCTCCGGAAAGCGCTCGAAGGGGACGGGAACGCCCTGGAACATGACCGCCATCTCCTCGGCCCTGGCATAGGTGCGGTTGGCGATGCGGATGCTGCCTACGCCCTGGCGGATCAGGTGGCGGGCGGCCAGCTCCGACATCTCGCCCGCCCCGATCAGGAGGATGCTTTTCCCCTTGAGGTTCCCGAAGATCTTCTTCGCCAGTTCGACCGCCGCGTAGCTTACCGAGACGGCGTTGCCGGCAATCCCCGTTTCCGTCCGGACGCGCTTCGCCACCCGAAAGGCGTGGTGCAAAAGCCGGTTGAGAAGGACCGCCGTCGCGCGGTTATCGACGGCCTGCCGATATGCCGCCTTGAGCTGCCCCAGGATCTGCGGCTCGCCCATGATCATCGAATCGAGGCTCGCCGCCACGCGGAAGAGGTGGCGCACCGCCTCCCGATCCTGGTAAACGTAGAGGCAGCGTTCCAGTTCTTCGCGTTCGAGATTGCCCTGCCGGTAGATGAACTCCCTGAGCTGCTCGACCGCCTGCCCCCCGTCCTCCACGCGGGCGAGGACTTCCACCCGGTTGCAGGTTGCCAGGCAGAGCGCCTCCCTGATTTCCGGCAGCCGCATCAGCTCGCTGAGCGAATGGGCGTCGTCGCCGCTGGAGAGCTGCAGCCGCTCCCGGATTTCGAGAGGGGCCGTTTTATGATTCATGCCGATAAGAACGAGGCGCATTGTATTACAGAAAATCATGCCATGTCTGGAAAAAAGGCCTTCCCGCCACCGTCAGGACGAGCAGGATTACAAAGGCCGCAATGGACCAGCGGGCCGCCGTGCGCCCCCGCCACCCGGTCACCAGCCGTTGGTAGAGGAGGAAGCCGTAGGATCCCCACGCCAGGAGCGTCCAGATCTGCTTGGGGTCCCACTGCCAGTGGCTGCCCCAGACGATCCGCGCCCACAGAGATCCCGCCAGGACGCCGAGCGTCAGCAGGGGGAATCCCCACAACAGACAGAGATAGTTGATCCTGTCCAGATCGCCCAGCGAGGGCAGGAGCCGGCTGAATCCGCCCCCTTTCTTTCTCCGGAGCTGGTCGTCCTGGAACAGGTACATCAGCCCGGCGCAGGAGGCGACGGCAAACAGGGCCTCGCCGGCCACGGAGAGGATCACGTGCAGCGTGACGAGCGACCCGCGCAGGATCGCCGGCGCGGCGACCGTTCCTCCCAGACGGACCGAGGCAATCACCATGAAAAGACAGATCACGGGGGAGATGAAGGCCCCCAGGACGCGGGTCTTCGTTTTGAGCTGGAAGGCGAGATAGGCGGCCGCCATGACCCAGGCGAACAGGGAGGAGGCCTCGACGAGGCCGACAACCGGTCCCTCCTCCGCCGCAAGCCACCGGGCGGCGAAGGAGAAGGTGTGGATGGCGAGCGCCGCGAGCATAAGCCCCGTGGCGATACGCGCCAGCATCACCCTTCTTCCCAACAGCGAAGCGCCGTAAACGACGGCGCTGATCAGATAGACGGTCAGGGCCGTTTTGAACAGTACGACAGCAATCATCGCGGTTTCACCTCCAGCTCCACGCCGGTCATCTCCAGAATCAGTTCAGCTACCAGTCCCCATTGCCCCGCCCGGATCTTATCCAGAATATCCGACTGCACAACCGCCTCGAAAAGCGCGCGGTTCTCATCCGAAGAACGGCCCCGCGCGATCACCTTCTCTCGAAGTTCCCCCATGATCTCGAGCAGGACCGCGTACTCCGGACCGTAGGCCGCCTCCAGCTCCCGGCGGAGTTTCTTGGCCAGGGCGGGACTCTTTCCGCCGGTGGAGACGGCGAGCGAGAGATCACCGCGCTCGACGAGCGACGGGAGGATGAAATCGCACCGGGCCGGATCGTCGACGATATTGACCGGGATCCCCAGCGCCCGGGCGTCCAGCGCGATCCGCTCGTTCACTTCGTCGTCGTCCGTTGCGCCGATCACGAGAAAGGCGCCTCTGATATGGGCGCCGTCGTAGTCGGCGTCGCGGTGAAAAATCGCCCCCGCCCGCCTGAGTCCCTCAAGCTCCGGCGTCAGGTCCTTTCCGACAACCTCCACGCGCGCGCCGCAGGCGAGGAGCCTTCCGACCTTCCTCTCCGCCACGTTGCCGCCGCCGACGACGACGCAGAGTCGTCCGGATATGTTCATGAAAATGGGATAATACCGCATCGCTGCTCCCTTTCGGAATGGGGACAGATTTGAAATCTATCCCCATTCCCGTGTCCCCATTCCCATGTCCCCATCTTCATCTGTCCCCATTCCCACGTCAAATCCGTCCCGCTCCGCCCCGAAAGGGGTTGCAAACTACCACGAAGCATTTCAAAATTCAAGCCGCTTGAAAAATAATCCCGGAAGGGTTAATAATAATCTTCGCTTGGCGCAGGTCCTCTCTTGGCGCAGGTCTCCTGACCTCGCCGGCAAATATTTGTGAACCGGAAGAATAGGTGAATAAGGTCATGCCGGAAAATCTTGGCAAGGCACAGGAGAAGAAGGGCGACTGGCTGAAGATCGAGCTTTTCGCCCCGACGGAGCAGATCGACGCGCTGGGCGATTTCCTGACAGAGCTCGGCGCCCAGGGGGCGTTTCAGGAATCCCCGGCCCCGCAGCAGGCGAACGGCCGACCCGAATCTTCCGCCCGCGAGGCGCTCGCGGCCTTCCTTCCCTTCGATGATCGCTTGGAAGAGCGGCTCCTGGCGCTCAGGACGTACCTCGACAGCGTGGCGGAGCTCTTCCCGGAACTGGAGAAACCCGACTTTCGGACCGAAACCATCCGCGATCCCGGCTGGGGCGAGGCGTGGAAGCAATACTTCCGGCCGCTCCGGGCGAGCCGGAAAATCATTGTCAAGCCGACCTGGGAACCTTTCGTCCCGGCCGGCGGGGAGATCGTCATCGAGATCGACCCCGGCATGGCCTTCGGCACCGGCCAGCACCCCTCCACGCGGATGTGCCTGGAGGCGATCGAGGAGATCCTCCTCAGGGAGAAGACCTGCGAAACCTGGAACGTCCTGGACGTCGGGACGGGAACCGGCATCCTCGGCATCGCCGCCGCAAAGCTCGGCGCGCGGAGGGTGCTGTGCATAGACGTCGACCCAAAGGCCGCGGAGATCGCCCGGGAAAACTTCCTTCTCAACCGGGTTGAAGACCGCGTCGAGATCGCAGACAGTGCAATCGCCGCGCTCGCGGGAACCTTCCGACTGATCGCGGCAAACCTGACGGCTAACCTTCTCATCGAACTCCGCCCTCAACTCGCGCGCCTTACCGCCCCCGGCGGCTATCTCATCCTCTCGGGGATCGTCGAGCTCAACAAACCGGACATCGAGAAGCATTTCCCGGGCGATTCGTTTTCGCTCGATCGCATAAGCGCCGAAAAGGAATGGCTCTGCTATGTCCTCAGGAAGGAGGGCGGCCGGCCGTGACGATCCCCCGGATATACCTCCCGCGCCCCCTCGAGACGGGCGACGTCTGCGCGATCGCGGCGGATCAGGCGCGATACCTCATAGCCGTCCTCAGGATGCGCGAAGGAGACCCGCTTCTGGTCTTCAACGGTTCGGGGCGGGAGTACGAAGCGGCCATCCGGCAGGCGACGGACGAAGAGACGACGCTCGTCATTACCGGCGCCCGCAACGCCCCCGCCGGCCTCATCGAGATCACCCTCTGCCAGGCCATCCCCAAGGCGGACAAGATGGAGTCGATCGTCCGCCAAGCCACGGAGCTCGGCGCGGACCGGATCGTTCCGTTTTTCGCGAAACGGTCCGTCCCCCGCTGGCCGGCGGAAAAGTCGCCGCGGAAGCGCGCGCGCTGGCAGAAGATCGCCTCCGAGGCCGCCCGGCAATGCGGCCGGACCGATATACCGGAGATCGGCGAAATCGCGACGTTCGAGCAGATGCTCCTCTCCGCCCGCCCGGAGGGACTCAATCTGATCTTCTGGGAGGAGGAATCGGCAGCGGGAGTCCGTGAGGTCCTGCGCGATCCACAGCAAGCGGCAAGGGGGGCGTTCGTCCTGATCATCGGGCCGGAGGGCGGATTCGACAAAAGCGAGATCGACCTGGCCCGGCAGGCGGGCTTCATCTCCGTGAGCCTGGGGGAAAGGGTGCTCCGCGTGGATACCGCGGCGGCGGCGGTCCTGGCGGTGATCCAGTACGAACGGGGCTTTTTGGGAGACACATCATAGAGGATGATCTCGCAACAGAGCGAGTAGGGAACGGTTTCAAACCGTTCCCTACAGACGCAACATCCGGACTTTTTACGAAGTCGTCTAAGGAGGGTCCGCATGGCGGATAAAAGATCCGGCGGTTTCTGGCGGAGGCTGTTCGCCTATTTCATCGACAGGTTCATCCTCTATCTCGTCTCCGTAGTCCTGTTTCTGGTCGGCCTCTCCGCCCTGGAGGTAGAAGCAGGGGCCGTGGAACGGCTTCTCCTCTCCGGACGCCTCCCGGAGGGGGCGGGTTCTTTCACCCTGGTCTATATCCTTGCTGTCATTTTTACAGACATGGCCTATTTCACCTGGTTCCACGGGGCCGGCGGACGGACGCCGGGAAAGATGCTCTTCGGCCTCCGCGTCGTCCAGGCGTCCGGCGAACCGGCGACCTTCGGCGTCGCCTTCCTGAGATGGGTCGGCTACCTGATCTCCGGCCTGTTTTTTTGCCTCGGCTTTCTCTGGATCGCCTTCGACGGGAGGAAACAGGGCTGGCACGACAAGATCGCCGCCACTATCGTCGTCCGGCCCGGATACGAACCGGAAGCGGGCGTTGCCGCGCCGGCCTCTAAAACACAGGGGGAGTTCGTTTCTCCGTTGGATTCCCAGGGAGACGTACCGATTCCCCCCGGCTGATAGCATGTTGCCCCTCGAAAATTGCCTTGACAAACAGGGGCATATTTTATAGATACACCTTCCGCTTCGGCGGGGAACAGTCTTCCATCAACGGGGGCCGGTAGCTCAGTCGGTAGAGCAACGGACTGAAAATCCGTGTGTCGGCAGTTCAATTCTGCCCTGGCCCACCATGAATATCGAGGGGTTACAGACGAAAGCCTGCAGCCCCCTTTTCTTTGTGCTGCCCTATTGCTGCCCTCTGCGAACTTTTTTATGGAGCAAACCACCACCGACCTTGTCGGTGGCTTTAGGTGGAAGATCTTGTCTTCCAAAACTCGCCGACAATGTTGGCTCGCCAGAGGAGTGGGGCCTTCGCCCCCACGCCTCACCCCTGACCATGTCAGGGGATTTGCTGAGATTAAACAATGAACAATATTATAGATTAACGTTGGGACGGCAGCGTCTGTGGATCATTCTCCGACGACCCTGACGTTCATTATTTCTTGACACTCAAGGTCCGCCCCCCTATAGTTTTTCCGCGCAAGAGAAACCCGTTTCACACCCCTTAAAAAGGCATCCTCATTCAAGGAAGCGGCCATGAAAAAGAAAACCGGATGTCTTGCACATCTTGCCCTTTGCCTTACGCTTCTTGCCGTCTTCCTGCCGGGAATCGTAACCGCCGCGCCGGAAAGGCGCACCGCCCTGGTGATCGGCAACAGCGCCTACGGTTCCCGGCCTCTGAAAAATCCGGCGAATGATGCCGCTGCCGTTTCTTCTCAATTACAGGAGCTCGGCTTTACCGTTATTCTGAAAAGGAATGCCAATCTGCGGGCAATGAAAGATGCCCTTGCCGATTTCGGCAATCGGCTGAAGCAAGGGGGAATCGGTCTATTTTATTACTCCGGACACGGTCTGCATATCGGCGGCGTGAACTATCTTGTCCCCGTTGAGGAAAGAATCAACCAGGCGTCGGATTTCATGCATGAAACCCTGGATATGGGAAAGGTCATCAACGAGATGGCAAACGCCAACAACGGCCTGAATGTTGTGATTCTCGACGCCTGCCGGGACAACCCCTATTACCCCGGCTTTCGCAACGTCGCCCGCGGCCTGTCGCGTGTGAGCGAAATCCCGGCGGGGATGTTCATTGCTTATTCAACGTGGACAAACCGCATGGTGAAAGATGAAGACAGGGATGGGGAAATCAGCCCCTACACCAAGGCGCTTCTGGAGAATATCAGCAAACCCGGACTAACCATAAACGAAATCTTTGCGAAGGTGCGCGGCAAATTAATTAAGGAAACAGGTCAGATGCCTTGGGAGTTGTCTTCCCTGGACAGAAACTTCTTCTTTATACCCGACTCGCCTGTGACAGCCGCCGCGATTCCCGCTTCGAAAACGACTTATGATCTCGAGGACGCCAACCGAAAGGCGGAGGCAGAGGAGCGCCGCATAGCGGAAGAAAGAGCATCGTTTGAGAAAAAAAAGATGCCGGAGGTGAATCGCCAAATTACAGCGGTGGAGACGGAACGCCTGACGGCAGAACAGGGCAGGGCAAGTCAGGAGGAGGCTCGACGCCTTGAGGCGGCAAAGGTATCTCCGGAAGAGGAACGGCTAAAAAAAGCAGAGGAAGAAGAGAGGGCATCGTTTGTAAAGACGATAGAACTGGAGGTGCTGCGCCAAATTGCGGCGGCGGAGACGGAGCGCCTGAGGGCGGAATGGGCAAGGGCGCTCAAGGAAGAGGCGCGGCGCCTTGAAGCGGCCAAGGCGTCCCTGGAGGAGGAACGGCGACAAACAGCAGAAGAGAGGGAACGTCTAACAGCGGCGGAGGCGCGGGAGGGTCCGGCGGCGGAGGCGCGGGAGAAGGCGAAAAAGAGCGCCGTCCTCGCTCTGGCGAAACCCCCCTCTCCACCCGCAGTCAGGGAAACCGCGAGGGATGGGCGTTTTATCGCTTACAGGGATGGAACTGTCCTGGACACGAGTACAAACCTGATGTGGGCGGCGAAGGATAACGGGAGAGATATAAAGTGGGCAAAAGCCAAGTCCTATTGCGAGAGCTACCGCGGAGGCGGTTATAAGGACTGGCGGATGCCGACACAGGATGAGCTGGCGGGATTGTATGATAGCGATAAATCTTATAGATCCATGTGCGGAGATGTTAAACTGACAAAATTGATTCGTCTTACTTGCGGCGCCCCCTGGGCTTCCGAAACGCGAGGCTCCGACGCCGCCCTTTTCTATTTCTACTACGGCTCTCGGACCTGGGTTCGCCAGTCGTACGGCCGCAGCGCCCGGGCTCTCCCGGTGCGTTCACTCAAATAAGAGAAAGGGCAAAGTTCGTACATTCCAAAGCAGCTTGCGGGAAGACTTAAAAGATCCCGAGTTCAAGGCGCATTACCAAGAAGAGAGGCAGGCTCTAAAGCCGGCAATGAGGATTGCGGAGCTGCGTGATCAGAAGGGTTTATCGCAAAGGGAACTGGCAAGGCTTATGGGAACCAGCCAGCAGGCGATTTCAAGGATAGAGAGCGGCAAGTATGAGGGCTTCAC
>Ga0172369_10003177_pt1 | contig 21814 bp, 12 predicted proteins | sample LakKiv25m_FD_114539 | JGI IMG/M metagenome (GOLD analysis project Ga0172369, IMG submission 114539) | Freshwater microbial communities from Kabuno Bay, South-Kivu, Congo - kab_022012_11.25m | ecosystem: Environmental > Aquatic > Freshwater > Lake | place: Democratic Republic of the Congo...
CCCCCCCCAGTTCGCACTGCCGCGACTTCATCATCCATGCTGCCTCCGGCTTGCGAAAGTCCGGCGTTGGCTTCCAGTGATCTTTATTGGGACTCTCGCCATCTTGCCGCGCGCCGCCATCGCTGAGATGGGCAACGAATCCAGGCCCGCGCTCAATCTTCTCAATCGACTGTTTTGGAACGGAGAATCGGGATTCCTGACGCGCATGGTCGCGATCGTGATTCGGGACATCGAATCCCAAGCGACAGTTCCGATCGTATCGTTTCCATGTGACAATGACGAAGTATGTGAAACGGCCGCCGGGGAATGGTACACGTGGTGCCAGGACTGCCCGCCGGCCTGCGGCGACGGGATCTGCTCCCCCGGCGAGGACGCCCAGAATTGCCTTCCCGACTGCTGCCAATGTGGCGACAAGCTCTGCCAAGCGGAGTGCCCCGCCGATGCGGACTGCTTCGAGGATTGCCCCTGCGGCGACGGCAAGTGCGTTGGCGGCGAAAGTGCCGAATCCTGTCCGACTGATTGCTGCCTGTGCGGCGATGGAAAGTGCGAAGAGATCGTATGCCAGGTGGATGCGGGCTGCGCCACGGACTGTAGCTGCGGAAATGGCAAGTGCAATCCAGAGTTCAACGAAACGAACGCGTCGTGTCCACAAGATTGCCACTGCGGGGACTTGGTCTGTGACTGGACAGGCGACGAACCAGGAACATGCCAAGCGGACTGCTGCCACTGTGACGACGTCTGCAACGGTATGTGTTCAGGCAGCTCGGCGGATTGCGCGACCGATTGTCCGCCGTGTCTGGGCATCCCGTGCCATCCCGAGAAGTTCATACCGTCCGCGATTTGCGTCAGCCAGTGCCCGTGCGGCGACGGCGTCTGCGATTTCGCTACCAGCGAAGAGAACTTGGAGAAATGTCCGGCGGACTGCTGCAAGTTCGATTCGATGACCGGAAAGACGCTTGAAAATGCTTGCGGCGACGCCCACTGTTGCGGACCAGAGAACGAGACCGCATGCCCGGCGGACTGCGCCATCGACGGCGACACCTTCTGTTCTGCCAGCGAAAACCCGGCCCAGTCGAAGATCGACTGCTGCGGCCCGTGCGGCGACGGGATCTGCAAAGGCTACGCCTGCGGGGAAGATTCGCCTCTTGCGTCGTGCCCTGTCGATTGTGGCGGGAACAACTGCGGCAACGGCGTGTGCGACAAGGGCGAGTCGTTCGGGAATTGCCCTCTCGACTGCAAATGGCAGACGTGCGGCGATGGGGATTGCTCGGCAAGCGATGGGGGCTCAAAGGACTGTCCGACCGACTGCGGCGCGCCGTGCGGCGACGCCAAGTGCGACGGCGGCGAAAGCTGGCTGGCCTGTCCACAGGACTGCGGCTATTGTGGGGACGGGATTTGCAGCGAAACGGGCGACGAGACAGTCTGCAACTGCGCGTGGGATTGCGCTGCCAAGCTATTTGATGCGGCATGTCAATACCCAGAGTCAGCGAACTGGTGCTGGCCAGGTGTGCCTTGCGATTGCACTGGCGAGTCCGTCGGCGTCGATACCTGCAGCCAGCCACTATGCGGGGATGGCTGCTGCGCAAACAAGGAATCGGCCGCGTCCTGCCCGGCGGACTGTGCTGCGACTTCGGGCACTGCGAGCCTGTCTTGCGGCGACGGTTTCTGCTCAGCCAAGGATCTGAAGGCGGGTTGCACCGATGATTGCGGCTTGGTGATGTGCGCTGCGAGTGCGCCGCCTTGCACATTGCCGAACGGTTGTGGTTGTTGTGGCGATCTCCTGTGCAAAGGTAAGGAAAACGCAAAGAACTGCCCGGCCGACTGCATGCCTGTCTCGCCGATCTACGAGACCTGTGAGAAGAAGAAGGACACCTGCGGAGACGGAGTCTGTGAGTCGAATGAGAACGACTTGACTTGCGCTCAGGATTGCCCGTGCCCGCCTGGCGGCTGCACATGTCCGGACGGCGTTTGTTCGTTTGGCGAGATGGTGACGGTGCCACTGCCCAGCGGCGCAAAGACGAAGTGCTTCGACGACTGCACCAAAGGCAGCGTTCAGACCGATCTCCAGTACTGTGGCAACGGTGTGTGCGATGCGCTCCTGGCGAACGAGAGCGCCGCCACATGCCCCGCGGACTGCCAACACACATGCGGCGACACCGTTTGCGACGGAAACGAGTCCCCTGCTTCATGTCCATGGGACTGCGGATCCTGCGGCGATGGCGTTTGCTCGCAGGCGGAACAGCAGGTTCCGAAACCGATCGATCTGACAGCAATTCTGGCGCAGTGCCCGCCCTCGTACCTGGGAGCGTGGTCCTTTGACGGGGCAAAGAATTGGGCGGCTTGCCTGCAGTCGGTCGCACAAGCGACCTGTGCCTTCTGCTGGCTGGACTGTGCGCCGGCGTGCGGCGATGGGTTGTGCGAGTCCAACGAGACTGCGAAAGAATGCCCGACCGACTGCGTCGGACCGAACTAGGGGGAACGAATGAACACCGCTATTTGGCAGTTGTTCTGGCGCAAACTCGTGCCATTCGCCGCTGGGCTGGCCGTCGGCTGCACGTCGCCAAGCGTCGGCTTGGCGCCGAAGGCTGATGCAGCTGCCGCGGCAGATGCGCAGGTGACCGATAGTGGCCTGAACGATGCAGTGCCAGTGGCCGACACGGCGATGGACGACGGCGATGCGGCTGTGGACGACGTATACGTGCCCATCACTTTGGACCAATGGCCAAGCCTGCTGGCTGGCGCACGGTGCGACTGGACCCTGCGCTGCGGTGGCCTGCCGGTCTTCGGCACGCTCGAGGGTTGCATCGCAATTTCAGTTGATTCTGACTCGAAGGAGATCGCGGCGCTGGTTGCTGCAGCAAGCGCTGGGCACGTGTCGTTCGACGTGGCCAAGGCAGCACAGTGCCTGGAAGATTGGAAAGCGCTTGAGTGCGGCGCCGTTCCGTCGTCTGTTGCGTGCCATGCGGCGCTGGGCGGCAGCACGGCAAACGGCAAGGAGTGTGGGTGGACTTCGCAGTGCGGCGCCGGTTCCTTCTGCAAGAAGCTCGATGATGAATGCGCGACCGGCACATGCGCGCCGACCGGCGGCGAGGGCGCGTCCTGCACGTCGGCTTTTCGGTCCTGTTTTGCCGGGCTGACTTGCGCAGGTGACGTGTGCGTCAGCGCGAAGGCAAAGCTTCCCAAAGGCGTCAAGTGCTCGCAGGACAATCAATGCGGCGTCGGCCTTGTCTGCGTTCGCACAGGGAACACGGCGGCGCCGGCTCGCTGCGCAGAGCCGGCAGCCCAAGGCCAAGGGTGCGTCGATGCGAACGGCTGCGCTGCCGGGCTCTACTGTCACAGGGACAGCACAACCTACGTTCGAACCTGTCAGCCTCAAGCTGCGCTGGGGGCAGCATGCGAGCAGGCGCCGGACGCGCCGGGTACGCCGACTTCCTGTGTGACCGGTACGGCGTGTGCGCTCGTCGGTGGCAGTCCAACCTGCCTTGCCAGCGCCGGAGTCGGCGAGAGTTGTTCGAAAAACGAGGTCTGCGCAGGCGCCGACCTGCTCTGTCGAACCGTCGGTGGCGACGGCGTCAAGCAATGTACCCTGTTGCCGGTGCTGGGCCAGACGTGCAGCGCGGGTGGACTTTCTGCTGTCAAACCGCTTGCCTGCATGCCGCCAGCCCTGTGCGTGAAAGGCACATGTGCCGATGCGCCGCAGCTCGGCGATCCGTGCAGCATCCTGTGTGGCGAAGGCTTGCTGTGCGACAACACGTCTGCGACTTGCAAGATCTTACCCGGCGCCGGTCAGCCGTGCACGCTGAACACGTTCTGCGCGCCGCATACGCATTGTGTCTACACTGCCAGCGGCAACACCTACAACTGCGTCGCACCGGTCTGCGACGGATCGATGCCGGATGTCGATGCAGCCAGCGAGATCGGCGGCGACGGCGGTGCAGACGCAATTGAGGGCTCGGATGGCGCGCCGCCGATCGATGGCGCTGCCGACGCTGCTGCAGCGACTTGCGGCAATGGTTCGTGTGAGAAGACAGAGAGCAACACCTTTTGCCCGGCGGATTGCGCAAAGAACTGCGGCAACAAGTCGTGCCTGTGGGAAACGTCGTCCGACTGCCCGATCGACTGCTACTGCGGCAACAAGACCTGCGATGTCGGCGAGTCACAGATCCTGTGCCCAAGCGACTGCACGGGCGCGTGCGGCAATGGCAAGTGTGACAAAGGCGAAGGTGGAATGGTCTGCGCCGCTGATTGCGCCAAGACATGTGGCGATAAAACGTGCAGTTGGCCAGAGACCAGTTCGTCCTGCCCGACCGACTGCTACTGCGGCAACGGGCTGTGCGACTCGGGCGAATCGCAGGCGACGTGCGCGGCAGACTGCGTGGGAACCTGCGGCGACGGGACATGCCAGTACAGCATGACTGAACAAGTCTCGAACTGCGCTGCGGATTGCTGGTGCGGCAACGGCACCTGCGACATGAACGAAAGTTGGGATTGTCCCAAGGACTGCTACTGCGGCGACGGCGTGTGCGCCGCGAAGGATACGGTGGCCACCTGTGCATCGGACTGCTGCAAGTGCGGCGACGGCGTCTGCCATGGGAAGGCTTGCGGTGAGAACGCCGCGAAATGCCCGGCTGACTGTGCCGCTACATGCGGCAACGGCACATGCGATGCGCTGACCGGCGAAACGGCGATGAAGTGCCCCGACGAGTGTTTCTGTGGCGATGGCGCATGCGCAAACGACGAGTCGGTTGAAATCTGCCCGATCGATTGCTGCTACTGCGGTGACGGGTTCTGCAACCTGAAGGTCTGCAAGGAGACGCCGACCTCGTGCGCCGCCGACTGCAAGGCGTCATGCGGCAACGGCAAGTGCGAACCGACGCTGGGCGAGACGCAGAACAACTGCCTGACCGACTGCCACTGCGGTGATGGCCTCTGCTACCCGAAACAGGAGAACAAGTTCAGTTGCGCCAAGGACTGTTGCATCTGCGGCGACGGCACCTGTGACGTCATCGGCTGCGGAGAATCGCCCAACACTTGCATTGCGGATTGCCCTGCGAGTTGCGGCGACGCCAAGTGCTCATCCGGGGAGAGCATTGAGAATTGCCCGACCGATTGTTGCTTGTGCGGCGATGGCGCCTGCAACAACAGCGCGTGCGGTGAAACCTACGCGCTATGCAAAGTCGACTGCGCGCCATGTGGCGACAACGTGTGCGAGCCGGGCGAAACAGCCGCGTCGTGTGCGATTGATTGCTGCGGCGGCTGCGGCGATGGCAAGTGCAAGTGCAGTGAGACGGCGGCCACCTGCCCGAAGGACTGTCCGTAGCAAACAATTGAAAACGCATGCCTGTTTGCGAATCGCGCTTTGCGACGGCGTCTCGGCTGGCGCCACGTCAGCTCGGGCAAGGCAGCGTCGCGCACCAGGCTACCCCAGCGCACCCATGAAGCACTGAATGGGCACCTGGCGTAGCCGCCCAGCTTCAAAGGGCTTTTCCATATCGGTGCGCGCCGCGTGCTGCAGCCCGGCACACAGCGGATGTTCGAGCGCCAGCAATTCCGCGCGCGCCTGAAGAGCCGCTGACGCCTGCCCGCGGATACCCGCAAGCCGCGAACGCCACAGCAGGAATCGGCCACGGTAGAAGGGCGCGTGCTCCAATTCCAGGCCGGCGTCCAATGCCGCCACCGCCTCGTCGAGATCGCCGGAGCGCAAGGCAAATCCGGCGTGCAGCAATTGCCAGGTCGGTTCCAGCGGATCTGCAGCAGCCGCGCGCGCGATGTGCACGGCGGTGGCGGCAGGCTCGGCACCGTGGCACTCGAGCTGCACGGCACGAGAGAAATGCTGATAACCTGCAGCACCTTGTCCGGCATCGAAGCGGCTCGGCTTGCGCGCCGGCGCGCGGGATTGCGCCGGATCCAGCACCTCCACGCCGGGCTCGCGCGACCAATCCCAGTGCACGGGCGCGTAGCTGCCCTTGCCCGTCGGCGCCGCCCCGGTCGAGACCAGGCAACGTTGCGCTGCCGGATCCATGACGATGCTGTGCACGCCAGTCGGCTGCGCCAGTACGCCACCCGCCCCGCGCTCCAGATCCGCAAGCTCGCCATCCTCGTGGTCACCCAGCAGTGCCTGCAACTGCTCGATTGTCAAGCCCTGTTCGGACTCGCGCACGGCGCGTTCCAGCCGCTGCAACCGCCCGTGCGAGTGCGCCGTGAACCCGGAATTCGGCGCCAACTCGCCCGCGCGCAGGTGCTGGGCCAGGTAGTGGTTGGTGCACGCCAGGAAGGCGCCGCCAGGTCGGGTGACCGCCGCGCCGCGCGCCGTCGTCTCGATGAGAATCGCCGTCTTTTCGCGCGCGCACGACACGAGCAGACCCCAGGTCGAGGCGACGGGCCGCCGCCGCACGACCGCTTCCGCCTCTGCCAGCGACGACGCCGAACGAATGATTTCGTGGCACAGATCCGCCACAGCCGCGCCGCCAAAGCGGATGTGCTGGTGCAGGCGGGTATGCGTCGTCAGGCATAACCCTGCTTCGTTCCAGAGGCTTACCACAGATGCGTCGTTGCCGCGCGTGCTGGCATAGCCGTAGCGCAGACCCTCGTGCGGCGTACACAAGACCACGGTCGGGGCGGCATCCCAAATGCCATTGCCGGGAAAATCGAAATTGCGGGCGTGCAGCAGGTCGGCGCCCTGTGCCTCCCTTCCCCATACAACCAACGAAGAACATGCGGCGATCGCCTGCGCCGCCAACGAACGCGCCTGCGGCACGACGCGCATGCGCCCCGCGACACCGACCAGATTCTGAAACACATCCATCGCCAGGCTGTGGCGCGCGTGGCCGATCGGCAGCCCCATGGCCAGCGTGAACGCCTCGCTGCGCTGGCGCTGCAGGGTGGGGCGATCGGCATACAGGCGTCGCGTCAAGGCATCGATGGCAGGCGCCAGCAGATCGGGCATCGTGCGCAGCGGCCCGGCCGGCTGGCTGCCTTTCAACATGTGAATCGGCATCTGCGGGTAGTAGTCGAGTGCCGCTTCGTGACCACCGAGCTGTCGCTGCAACTCGCCGTGTTGGCGGCCCATCTCCTGCTCCGTACCAGAAAGACGAATGATGGTCAGCGGTTGAATACTCATGACGACCTTCCGGGCAAGGGCCGGCGCAGCGGATCGAGCACGCGCCGGCAGAAGAGATCGAGGGCGGGCAAGGGATCCGTGCCCTGCCGGATCTGCTGAATCAAGAGACCATCGAGGGTTGCCGCGCACAGATCCACGAGATCCTTGATGTTGCACGGCACGACCTGGCCATTCGCGACGGCTTCGCTCAGCAATTGGTGCGCGGCCTGCTGCAGTTGCAGGGCGTAATCGCGCGTTGTCTCCAAAACCTTCTGGGGTTGCGACGGCTCACCCAAAGCCCACAGCTGGATGAGCACAGCCAGCAACTGCGGATCTTCGGCGTAGAACGCGCACACGCCGCGCAACCAGGCTTCGATCAGGGCCAACGGATCGTCGCGGTCGGTCATGGCGGCGATGAGGAAGTCGCGCTGCCGCTGCAAGATGACGGCGAGGACGGCTTCGAATACCTCGCCCAAGTTCTTGAAATACCAGTACAGAGCCGGGCGGCCCATCTCAAGTGCGGCGGCGAGCTCGCTCATGGTCACCCGGCGCATGCCTTGGCTGCGCACGAATGCCAACGCGCGCAAGGCGAGATCGGCGCGGCGGGCGTGGTCGACGGGACGTGACATCGTGGGGTGCCTGTTGCGGGAAACGGCATGCCGGGCGACCGATGCCTGACACAGTGTCAAGCTAAGAGAAGCTTGACGGGTTGTCAAGGATCGATCCATTGGCGCAAGGGCGGTCGCAACGCGGGAAGGCGCCGGGGCGGCCGGGCGCCTCTTGACGACGCGCTGCCGTGCGCCTATCGTGTCGCTACCCCACCCCGGGAGGGGAGGGATGGAGGCGATCATGGTCAAACTCAAGATCGAAGGCATGACCTGCGGTCACTGCGTCCTCACGGTCAAGCAGGCGTTGTCGGGCGTCACAGGTGTGCAGGCGCCCGTGGATGTGAGCCTGGAGAAAGGCGAAGCGGTGGTCGGTGGTGCTCCCGATCCGCAGGCATTGATGGCGGCCTTGGTGCAAGAAGGGTTTCAGCCGACTTCGTGGGTGGTTGTGGAGTAGCGACATGAATCCAGACAGTTGCTGCTCGGGCGCGCTCGTCTTGGAAGGCAGCGTGCGCGAGGATGCGCGGCGCCGGCTGTTATCGGTGCGCGGCCACGTCGAAGGCATCTTGCGCATGCTGGGCGATGAAAAGGTCTATTGTGTCGACGTCTTGAGGCAATTGAAGGCGGTGGATGGTGCGCTCGGCAAGGTCGGCGAACTCGTGCTGCAGAGCCACCTGCGCCACCACGTCGTCACGGCCCACGAGCGCGGCGACGAGGAACGCATCGTCGAGGAGTTGATCGAAATCCTGAAATATCGCTAGGAGCTGCAGATGGCCACCCGCACTTTTCGCGTCCAAGGCATGACCTGTGCCAGTTGCGTGGCGCGCGTCGAGCGGGCGCTCAAGACCGTGCCCGGCGTCATCGGCGTCGAAGTGAACCTCGCCACCGAAGAGGCGCGCGTTGCGGTGACCGGCGCGACCGATCTGGCGCTGGCGGCAGCCGTCGAAGCGCGCGGCTACAAGTTGATTCCTGCTAAGGAAGTGGTGGATGACCGCATCGCCGTGCGCCACGCCCTCTGGCGCGTGCTGGCGGCTTGGGTGCTGACGCTGCCGCTGATGGCGGGCATGCTGCCCGGCCTGCATTGGCACCTGCCATGGCCGATTCAGGCTTTACTCTCGGCACTTGCGGCATTCGGCGCTGGTGGTGGCTTCGTCGTGCGTGCACTGCGTCAGGCGACGAAGTTCGAGAGCAGCATGGACACGCTCATCGCATTGGGCGCGCTGGCGACGTGGGGGTTCGCGATCCACGAGGGTCTGCAAGGCGCCATGCATCCGCCATTTGAGGGCGCGGCGGCGCTGGTTGCCTTTCTGCTGACGGGCAAGTATCTGGAGGTAAAGGCAAAGCATCGCGCGACCGACAGCCTGGGTGCACTGCTCCAGTTGGCGCCTGCCACCGCCCTGCGCGTGGCCGCGGATGGATCCGAACAGCCGATTCCATCAAACGAAGTGCGGACAGGGGACGTCGTGCGCATCAAGCCCGGCCAGGCAGCGCCCGTCGACGGTGTCGTCGCGGCTGGCCAGGCGGAAGTCGACGAGGCGCTGCTGACCGGCGAACCACTGCCGGTGCAAAAAGGGCCGGATGACAAGGTGCTTGCCGGTGCCTTGCTTCACGGTGGCACGCTGGACGTGCGGGCGACATCGCCGGGGCGCGACACGTGGCTGACGCGGTTGGCAGCGCAAGTGGCGCAGGCGCAGGGTTCGCGCGCGCCGGTGCAGGATCTGGCCGATCGGGTCTCTGCGGTGTTCGTGCCTGTGATCCTGGTGTTGGCCGTGTTGACGCTGGCCGGTTGGTGGCTGTCCACCGGCAGCCTGAATCTCGCCTGGCGCCCCGCGGTCACGCTGCTGGTCATCGCCTGTCCGTGTGCGCTCGGGCTGGCGACGCCGGTGGCGATGGCGGCGTCGTTGGGCACGGCGGCGCGCCATGGCCTGTTCGTGCGCAATGCCGCCGCGATGGAAGCGCTCGCACGCGTGACGGATCTCGTGTTCGACAAGACCGGCACGTTGACCCAGGGCCGTCCGGCGCTGCTCGAGATCCGCGGCGAGCATCCCGACGAAATTCTCAAACTTGCTGCGGCGTTGGAGCAAGGGTCCGAGCATCCTGTCGCGCGCGGCATCCTGTTGGCGGCCAAAGGGCACGCGCTTCCAGTAGTTGAGGCGTTTCGCAGCCAGCCGGGTCAAGGCGTGCAAGGCGTGGTGCTGGGGCGTTCCCTGCGCCTTGGCAACGCTGCCTTTCTCGGGGTGCCGCTGCACGACGTTCCCGATCACACTGTGGCCGTCGGGCTCGCGCAAGATGGCGTTCTGCTTGGCACTTTGCTGCTGGCCGATGCGCTGCGTCCCGAGGCGAAATCCGCGGTCGCGCGGCTCGAGCGGCAAGGACTGGCGCTGCACCTGCTGAGTGGCGATCGCAATCAGGCAGCCCAGGATCTCGGCCGCGACGTGGGCATCGCCGCTGCCCATGGCGACTGCTCGCCCCAAGACAAATGCGCGAAAATAAAGGAATTGCAGTCGCGCGGCGCGGTCGTCGCGTTCGTCGGCGATGGCGTCAACGATGCGCTGGCGCTGGCCCAAGCGGACGCCGGCATCAGCCTGCCCGGGCTACAGGCAGCCCAGGTCGCCGCGCCGCTCAACCTGCTGCGCGAAGGGCTGGAGCCGCTGCTGCTCGCCCGGCGCCTCGCGCTGCGCACGCGGCAGGTGATTCGCCAGAACCTGGCCTGGGCGTTCGGCTACAACCTCGTGCTCGTGCCGCTGGCCGCCTTTGGCGCCCTGGATCCATTGGGCGGTCCGATGCTGGCCGGCGCGGCGATGGGCATGAGTTCGCTGACGGTCGTGCTCAACGCGTTGCGGCTGCGGCGGCCGTGACGCGGCTGTGGGTTACGGGCGCAGATCCAAGAAAGGGCCTCCGTCCTGATCACACTGAACTTCGGGTGGATTGCCATTCGACATGCAGATGCGTTGGCGCGAGCCTCACGGCGGCGTGACCATCACACAGCACGCGTGGCGCCGGGGGCACTGGTGCGCACAGATGGATCGCAGCAGCGGTCGCGGCCGACGAGGATGCCAGCCTTGCCGCGGCCCGGCCACGAAGCGCACGTGCAGGTCCGGCACCGGCGCACTGCAGGCGGCGCGCTGCTCCTCCTGGTCGGCCTGGAGGCGGCTCGTTCAGCGCTGATTTTGTTGGCGACTGGTCAACTGGCGGTCTACTTCGACGTCGTGTTGGCATCGGCGACTGCGTTCTTGATGGCGTGGCCACAGGCGCTGGCGGCGTTCGGGACGGCGGTGGGGGTGCTCGCGGCCACGGTGGCCTTCGCTCGACCGTCAGCGCGGGTTTTGTCTGCCAGAACGAATCGTTGACAGTATCAGCCTGGCCAGTAGGATTCCGCGAGGGTCGTCGACGACCGGCGGCCATGAACGCTGCGCCGAGGCGCGCGACAGCGGAGTTACGCTGTGATTTCAGAATGCTCGCGACTGTCCCGCTGCCCCAGATTTGGGTGCGTTGACACGCCGCGGTCAATCTTGCTAGCGTCACTGCCACTTTTTACGCGCGCCAGCGCCAGCTCTGGCCCTCCTTTCTTCGGGCCGGTACACTGAGAGCATCATCTGTACAAGAGGCGTCATGCAGCTCAATGATTCTAATATATTACAAGTGCCACGAGCCACTGCAGTCCAGAGCTACGCCGGCCTGATCGCGCCCATCGCGGACGAGCAGATCTGGCTAGACGAGGCGATGTGGGCGGACGTGCTGCTGGAGGTTCTTGGCCGCCGGCTCATTACGGACCATCCGCTTGAGCTGCAGAAAGGCGTTCAGCCTGCGCTGATCAATCACGGGCTCAACACGCGCCTGCTGGAGTCGTGCGGCGACCTCGTCGTCGCGGCCTTCCGGCACGACGATCAGTTGGACAGCCACGCCATCATCGCCCGCCTCGCAGGCGAAGTCGGCAAGAATCCGGAATTTTCCAGGTTGATCGAGCAAGCCAATGACGACCTGCAAGAGGCCATGGCGAGGCTGCCGACGCTCCGTCCGGAAGCGTACTTGCTGTTGTTGCTCGTCATGTTCGTCGAATTTGCGTGCGTTAACGGGCAGGTATCGTGGCAGCGTGACACAGGTCTCTATCGCCGCAGTCCGGATGCCTTGCCGACGACGCGGCCGGGGCTGAGGGCGGCGTAGACACCGTTCGCCGCACTCTCCGATTCCCGCAGCTTCACCTTGCTTTGTGCGCGTCGCCGCGCCCGGGAACGTGGGCGACGGCCAAGGATTCCGATGCCAAGCTACCAAGCGCGCAAGGATTTTGCCCGACGTCTCGACGAAACAACGGCGATCCGCGGTTTTCAGCCGCGGCCCGTGTGGGTGGTTCGATCATTGGGCGACTCAGGACTGCACGCCACTGAGCCGGAAGTGCTCCTGGGAAGACAAGCACTCAAGAGAATGCGCGCCGACGGAACCTCGCCCGGATTGCAGGATACGCCGCGCCTGCGCGCAATATTGCGACGTTGCTTCCTCCTCGCAGGCGGCGACCAAGAGCCCCAAAACCTCGTTGATCGCAACTACGCGACTGCCGTGGCTCTGGATCTGTTACAGGAATTGTCCCTGAACGAGGGCTCGTCGATCATGGCCAAGTGCGTGATCAAGACAATGAAAGAACTTGCAGACGAAGTGGTCTCGGACTTGGACCTCCAACATCCGTTCGTCGGTCTTCACCAGGTGGTCCATCGGATGCGCCCGGCCTCGCCCGTGCTGCTCGATCTCGGCAAACACGAACGGCCAGGTTCACGCGAGACCATTCGAAACCACCTATCGAGCGTCGACGCCCGCTGCGATTCCATGACGGAATTCACGCGGGAAGAACTCTCGCAACTTCTGCGGCAGAAGAGCTTTGATGCTGCGCGCGCTGGCAACCAGCCTCTGCGGGTGATGGTCTTTGGCGTCAGCAGTATCCTTCGGTCAACCTTGACTTCTCCGGCTACGCCGGTGGAGGTGACTGCAGTGCGAGGCGTTGTCAACGATCTCGTGGACTACCGTCCGTCCGCCATTCCAGGACTTCCTGCGGGTTGGTTGTTGGAGAGAGATCCATTTCAAGACAATCCGCGCGCGACAAGTGCAGACATCAAGCAGTGGCTCGCGATACTGAATCCGTCGATGATCCTGTTTGGCACGCCGCTCATGCTGGCCAAGGGTGTCCTCGCGGAGCGCGGAATCGGGCGGTTCCTCGGCCCCGCGGCCGAACTCGGAATCGATCGTTGGTGCGTGGCGGGCCCCTATAAGTATCTCTTCGTTGGGCGCTATCACCGACCCCACGATCTGGAGGCGATGGCAGCGAGGAAGTACTTCGAACTCGTTGATTATCGCTCATTGACCTCGGTCCTTTGCGGATAGCGCACTCCTCACAGTTCTCGCACAGGTCCCACCTCGTACCACCGCCCCCACCGCTTGCCAGCCACGCCTCGCATCTGCGACAACCTCTTGCCACGGAGGTTCGCGATGCCCAGACAACCGCCCCGAGCGCCGCGCGGCACCACGCTTTCCTGCAAAGGCTGGGTCCAGGAAGCCGCCCTGCGCATGTTGCACAACAACCTCGATCCCGAGATCGCCGAAAACTGGCAGGAACTCGTGGTCTACGGCGGCATCGGCAAGGCGGCGCGCAATTGGGAGTGCTTTGACGCCATCGCGCGTTCCCTGCGCGATCTCGCAGACGACGAGACGCTGCTGGTGCAGTCGGGCAAGCCAGTCGGGATTTTGAAGTCGCACGCCGACGCGCCGCGGGTGCTGATCGCCAACTCCAACCTCGTGCCCAAGTGGGCGACCTGGACGCATTTCCGCGAGCTGGAAGCCAAAGGGCTCATGATGTTCGGCCAGATGACGGCCGGTTCGTGGATCTACATCGGCACCCAGGGCATCGTGCAAGGCACCTACGAGACCTTCGCCGAGGCGGGACGGCAACACTACGCGGAACTGCCCGATTTTGATGTCAAGCAACCCCTGCGCGGGCGCCTGTGCGTGACGGCTGGGCTGGGCGGCATGGGTGGTGCGCAGCCGCTGGCGTGCGCCTTGGCGGGTGGCGTCTTGCTGGCGGCCGAGGTGGATCCCGCGCGCGTGTTCAGGCGCCTGAATACGAGGTATGTCGATGAACTGGCTGACGATATCGATTGCGGAATCGATCGCGCGCTGGCAAGCAAAGCGGCGGGCCAGGCGCGCTCCATCGCGGTGTGCTGCACGGCGCTCGAGTTGCTGCGGCGTCTGGAAGCGCGCGGCGTTCTTCCGGATCTGCTGACGGATCAGACCTCGGCCCACGATCCGCTGGTGGGCTACCACGTGACCGGCGTGACGCTTGCCGAAGCCGCGCTACTGCGTCAACAGGATCCCATCGCCTGGGTGGCGAAGGTGCGCGGCGACATCGCCGAACATGTCGCGCGCATGGCGGCGCTGGCGGGTCAGGGCGTGCATGTCTTTGATTACGGCAACAATTTGCGCGCCGAAGCGACCCAAGGTGGCCTCGATTCCGCCGTCGCCTTCGCGTTCCCCGGCTTTGTGCCCGCGTACATCCGCCCGCGTTTCTGCCGCGGCGAAGGGCCGTTCCGCTGGGTGGCGCTGTCCGGCGACCCTGAAGACATTGCCGTGACCGACCGCGCGCTCTTGTCGGAATTTCCCGACAACGCTGGAGTTCAGCAATGGGTGCGCGAAGGTGCACCGCGCATCGCCTTTCAGGGGTTGCCGGCGCGCATCTGCTGGCTCGGCTACGGCGAACGCGCGCGCGCCGGTCTGCTCTTCAACCGCCTGGTCGCGCAAGGCAAGGTCCGCGCGCCCATCGTCATCGGTCGCGACCACCTCGACTGCGGCAGCGTCGCCAGCCCGAACCGCGAAACCGAAGCCATGAAGGACGGTTCCGACGCCGTCAGCGATTGGGTGTTCCTCAATGCCTTGATCAATGCCGTGAACGGCGCCAGTTGGGTCAGCGTGCACCACGGCGGCGGCGTCGGCATGGGTTACAGCCAGCACGCTGGCGTCGTCATCGTCGCGGATGGCAGCGAGGCGGCGGCACGGCGCATCGAACGCGTGCTCACGAGCGACCCGGCCATGGGCGTCTTGCGCCACGCCGACGCCGGCTACGCGGACGCGCGCCGCATCGCCCAAGAGCGCGGCGTGCGCATCGTCATGGAGGCGCCGTGAACGCCGATCTGCTGCTGTCGAGCGGCTTTCTGGCCTTTGGCCGTCACATCGGTGTGCTGCGCGCCGTGCAGCGCTCGCAGTTGCGGATCGAGGCGGTGGTCGGCACGTCGTCGGGCTCGGTGGTCGGTGCATTGTGGCTGGCGGGGATGAGTCCGGAGGCGATTGCTCAAGAACTGCAGCGCTATCGCCCGCTGCAGTTGCTGCGCGTCGCCAAGACGCCGTGGCGCGGCGTGCTGTCGATGGCGCCGTTTCGCGACTGGCTGGCTCGATATCTGCCTGCGAGGATTGAGGATCTATCGCGACCTCTTGGGGTGGGCGTTATCGATCTGCAGGGGCGGCATCGGCTGCTGACCCAAGGTCCACTGGCTTCGGCGATTGCCGCGTCGTGCGCGATGCCGCGCGTGTTCCAGGCGGTCGATGTGGCAGGAGAAAAGCTCGCTGACGGTGGCGCGGGAGATCGGCTGGGCGTGGCCGCGTGGCGGCAGTGGCGGCCGCAACGGCGCGCACTGGCCAATCAGGTGGCGCGGACGTCGGGCAAGGACGTGCCGGCTGATCTCCAGGGCGTGTGGTTGGTGCAGACGCCGCGTTCCGGCGCAAGTTTCTGGAATCTGGGCGATGTGTCGGGGCAGGCGCTGCAGGCGGAGGATCTGGCCTGGCGCGTGTTGGAGCGGGCCGGCCTGGGCTGATCGAAGCGGAAGCAGAATCGGGGCTTGACGATGTCCACCCTCCACCTCCACAACCTCGCCATCGTCACCGCCACAGGCCCCGAGCGCGGGGCACTTTCCGCATGGGAAACCCTGGGCTTCCTGCCCAACGGCGACCTCGTTCTCGACCGCGACGCCTCAGGTCGGTGGCGCACTGCCTGGATCGGCCCCACCGCCGCGCGCGACCGCCCCGGCGCTGACCGCAGCCTTGATTGCGGCGGCCGCCTTGTCGTGCCCGGCCTTTGCGACTGCCACACCCACGCGGTCTTCGCCGGTGATCGCGCTGCCGAATTCGGTCAGCGCCTCGCCGGCCGCAGCTACGCCGACATTGCCGCCGCGGGCGGTGGCATCCACCACACCGTCGCCGCGACACGCAGCGCAAGCTTGCAAGAGTTGGTCACTTCTGCCGCCATGCGCTTGTCCGAGATGTGCGCCTGGGGCGTGCGCGTCGTCGAACTAAAGACGGGCTACGGCCTCGATGCCGCGACAGAAGTGCGCATCCTGCGAGCCATTGCCGAGCTGCGCCGCCGATTCCATGGCCGCCTGCAGATCGTCGCGACGGCCATGCCTGGACACGCGGTACCGCCAGAATTCAAAGGCAATCCAGAAGGATACGCGACGGTCGTGTGCGACGCGATCCTGCCCGCGATGGCTGCCAGCGGCGTACCTGTCCAGTTTCTGGACACCTTCATCGAGCGCGGCTACTTCGACACGAACGCCGCAGAACGCATGGCATGGATTGCGCGCGGTTTTGGCTGGGGCTTGAAGGCGCACGTCGATGAGTTCGCCGACATCGGCGGCCTGCCTTGGGCCGTCGCGCGCGGCGCCACGAGTGTCGAGCACCTGCTCTGCACGGGCAACGAGGGCATCGCCAGGCTTGCCGACTCGGACACCGTGGCCGTCTGTTTGCCCTTGACATCCGTGTTCTTGCGCGAGTCCATCGCCCGTATGCGCGACCTCGTCGACGCGGGCGCGCGCGTGGCGGTGGCGACCGACTGCAATCCGGGTTCGGCGATGACGACCAACCTGCCGCTTGCGATGCAACTGTCCGTGTTGATGGGGCGCCTGACACCGCCGGAAGCGCTGCGCGCGGTCACACGCAACGCCGCGCTCGCGCTCGGCGAGCCGGATGGCTGGCGGGGCCGCATCGCCGTCGGTGAGCCATTTTGCGCGACTTCCTTTGACTTGCAGCGACCCGACGAGCTGTTCTACCGCCTGGGATTGCCGCCCTGCGTGTGGGCACCTCTGGACGCGGCGCTGGCGCTTGCGGATCCCCGTTGACGCGCTGCGTCACCCCGCTATGCTCCCCTCATGCCTCTCCCCCCGCGTCAGGGCCTCTACGACCCAGCATTCGAGCATGATTCCTGCGGTTTGGGTTTCGTTGCCACCCTCGATCGGCGGCCGACCAACGCCATCGTGCGTCATGCCCTTGAGATCCTCGCCAACTTGACGCACCGCGGCGCAGCCGGCTGCGACCCCTGCACCGGCGACGGCGCCGGCATCCTGCTGCAGATTCCGCACGCACTTTACGCCGAAGATCGAGCCGCCGCCGGCATGTCTCTGCCGCCGCCTGGCGATTACGCCGTCGCCATGTGTTTTCTTGCCGCCGAACCCGCGCGCCGCCGCCGCCAGGAGGCGATCTTCGAGTCCGCCACCCTGTACCATGGCCAACGCGTCTTGGGCTGGCGCGACGTTCCCATCGACAGCCGCGCCATCGGCCCCACAGCCCGCGACTCGATGCCCGCGATTCGACAGCTTTTCATCGGCCGCGCTGTCGAAAGTCCGCTGCCGGGCAGCGGCCACTTCGCCGGCGTACGCGACGCCTTCGAGCGCACGCTCTTCATGATTCGCAAGCGCGCCGGCCGCACCGCCAGCGTGCAGTTGGGCGGCGATGATTTCTACGTCTGTTCGTGCTCGTCCAAGACCGTGGTCTACAAGGGTTTGTTGCTGGCAGAGCAGTTGGCGGAGTTCTACCCGGAACTGAGCGATCCGCGCACCGTGACCCGCCTTGCGCTGGTGCATTCGCGCTTTTCGACCAACACATTTCCCTCGTGGGAGCGCGCACACCCCTTCCGCATGATCGCGCACAACGGTGAAATAAATACGCTTTCTGGCAATCGCGTCTGGATGTCGGCACGTGAATCGCGCCTCAAGAGTCCTCTGTTCGGCAAGTCGATCGAGGACTTCACGCCCATCATCCGTCCCGGCGGGTCGGACTCGGCGTCGCTCGACAATGTCGTCGATTTTCTGGTCGCCTCCGGCCGTTCGCTGCCGCATGTCATGATGATGTTGCTGCCCGAAGCGAGTACGGATTCGCCAGCCATGACGCCGGAAAAGCGCGCGTTCTACGAGTACCACGATTGCCTGATCGAGCCGTGGGACGGTCCCGCGGCGCTGACGTTCACCGATGGCGACCTGGTCGGGGCGATGCTCGACCGCAACGGCCTGCGTCCGGCGAAATACGTCGTGACTTCAGATGGTCTGGTCGTGCTCGCCAGCGAGTTCGGTGTGCTGGATCTCGATCCGGCGCGCATCGTGCAAAAAGGCCGCGTCAAGCCGGGCAAGATGCTGCTGATCGACACCGTGCAGGGCCGCATCGTGCCGGATGCCGAGATCAAACACCGCGTCGCGACGCAGCAGCCGTACCGCGCCTGGCTGGACGAAAACAAGATTGATCTTGCGCAGATTCCGGCTGTCGCCAGTCCATACGACCTCGACACCACCGAAATCGCAAGACTGCAGCAGGTCTTTGGTTACACCGCGGAGGACTGCAAGCTGATCCTCGCGCCGATGGCCGTGGGCGGCGAGGAGGCGGTCGGCTCGATGGGCGCCGACATTCCCATCGCCGTGTTGTCGGATCGCCCGCAGCTGCTGTTTCGCTATTTCAAACAGCGCTTTGCCCAGGTGACCAATCCGCCCATCGACCCGATTCGCGAAGAAGTCGTGATGTCGATGACCGCCTGCGTGGGTGGGGAAGGCAACCTGCTGGAAGAGACGCCGCGGCAGTGCCGGATGCTGCAACTGCCGCACCCGATCCTGTCCAAGGATGATCTCGCGCGGCTCAGGCGCAATACCTTCAATGATTTTCGCGCATGCACCATCGCCATGCGTTTTCCGATGCCGCGGCCGGGCTCGGGGCGCTCGGCAACCGACGAGTTGCGCGACGCGCTCGCAGCCATGTGCAAGCAGGCACGGGCCGCTGTGGACGAGGGCGCGAGCATCCTGATCCTGTCGGATCGCGACGTCGGGCCGGAATGGGTGCCGATTCCAAGCCTTCTGGCTACCGCGGCTTTGCACCACAGCCTCATCCGCGCGGGGCGGCGCCTGGCGTGCGGCATCATCGTCGAGTCGGCAGAACCGCGTGAAGTTGCGCACATCGCCTTGCTGGTCGGCTACGGTGCCGGTGCCATCAACCCTTACCTGGCCTTGGCCACGGTCGCCGCCGAAGCGGATCACGGCCAGATGCCGAAGGCGGTTGAGCGCCAGAAGGCGGTGGCCAACACCATCAAGGCCATGCGCAAGGGCCTCCTGAAGACGATGTCGAAGATGGGCATCAGCTCGGTGGCATGCTACCAAGGTGCTCAGATCTTCGAGGCAATCGGCATCGATCAGGTGGTCATCGACCAGTACTTCACCGGCACGACGTCGCGCCTGCGCGGCATCGGACTGGCCGAAATCGCTGGCGAAGCCTTGGACCGCCACGCACGCGCCTATGGCCGCGTGCCGCGGGAGACGCTGGATGTCGGTGGCCACCACCACTTCCGCGTGCAAGGCGAGAAACATCTGTGGAGTCCGCAATCTGTGGCTGCGCTGCAAAAGGCCGTGCGCCTGGACGACGCAGCCTCCTATGAAGAGTACGCACGGCTCATCAACGATCAGTCTAGTGATTACCTGACCTTGCGTGGCATGTGGGACCTCGTTGCGGCGGGGCCTGCGGTGCCGCTGGACGAAGTCGAGCCGGCGACGGAATTGGTCAAGCGCTTTGCCACCGGCGCGATGTCTTTCGGCTCCATCTCAAAGGAAGCGCACGAGAATCTCGCCATCGCCATGAACCGCATCGGCGGACGCTCGAACACAGGCGAAGGCGGGGAAGATCCGGAGCGGTTTCACGACGAAAGGCGGTCGTCGATCAAGCAGGTGGCGTCGGGGCGTTTTGGCGTGACAACCGAGTATCTGGCCAATGCCGACGAGTTGCAGATCAAGATGGCCCAGGGCGCAAAGCCCGGTGAAGGCGGGCAGTTGCCTGGCCCCAAGGTCGACGCGGTCATCGCGCGCGTGCGGCACTCGACGCCTGGTGTGACGCTGATTTCGCCGCCGCCGCACCACGATATCTATTCGATTGAGGATCTTGCGCAGCTGGTGCTGGATCTGAAGACCGTGAATCCGCTGGCGCGCATCAGTGTCAAGTTGGTGTCGGAAGCAGGGGTTGGCACGGTTGCCGCGGGCGTCGCAAAAGCACACGCGGATGCGATCCTCATCAGCGGCCACGACGGCGGCACGGGCGCCTCGCCGCTGACGGCCATCCACCATGCTGGATCGCCATGGGAATTGGGCCTGGCGGAAGCGCAGCAGGTGCTGGTCCTCAATGGTCTGCGCAGCCGCGTGCGGCTGCAGGTCGATGGGCAGTTGAAGACCGGACGCGACGTCCTGTTCGGCGCGCTGCTGGGCGCGGAGGAGTTCGGATTCGCCACCGCGCCGCTGGTCGCAAGTGGCTGTATCATGATGCGAAAATGCCACCTGAATACCTGTCCGGTGGGTGTGGCCACGCAGGACCCGGAGCTGCGCAAGCGCTTCACGGGCCAGCCCGAGCATGTGATTCGCTATTTCTTCTACGTCGCCGAGGAACTGCGCAAGATCATGGCAGGGCTGGGTTTTCGCAACCTGGACGAGGCGATCGGCCGCACGGACTGCATCGCGCCCCGTCGCTTTGACAACCAGCAAGGCGTTGCGTTCCTGGCAGCGCGGCACGCGCAGGGGGCCTGCTCGAACTTTCGCCGCCTGGATTTCTCCGAGCTGCTGTATCGACCGAAGATGGCAAGCGAAACCCCGCAACGCTGCACGCAGGCGCAGGACCACGACTTGAGGGCGGTGCAGGATCACCACCTGATTGCGCAAGCTCAAGTTGCATTGGCAGGACACGGCGCCGTTCGCATCGATGCGAAGATCCGCAACAGCGACAGGGCTTTTGGCGCGATGATCAGCGGCGAGATCGCCAGACGCCACGGCAGCACGGGATTGCCGGAGGAAAGCATCGTCGTGGCCGCGACCGGCAGCGCCGGCCAGAGTTTCGGCGCATTTGGCGCGCGCGGGCTGACCTTGACGCTCGAAGGCGACGCCAACGATTATGTCGGCAAGGGTTTGTCGGGCGCGACGATTGCGGTCTTCCCTCCCAAATCCGCCGTCTTCCGGCCCGAAGAGCAGGCCATCGTCGGCAACACCGTCCTCTACGGCGCCACCGCGGGCAAGGCATTTTTCGGCGGCCGCGCGGGCGAGCGCTTCTGCGTGCGCAACAGCGGCGTAACGGCCGTCGTCGAAGGCGTTGGCGATCACGGCTGCGAGTACATGACCGGCGGCACCGTCGTCATCTTGGGGCGCACCGGCCGCAATTTCGGTGCCGGCATGAGCGGCGGTCTGGCGTATGTGTTGGATATTGATAGGCGTTTTGCTGCGCACTGCAACCTGGAGACCGTCGAACTGGTGCCCTTGCTACCGCGCGACGAGGAGATCGTGCGCGTGTTGCTGCGTGAGCACGTGGCGCGCACTGGCAGCCCCCAAGCCAAGATGATACTGGCGGATTGGCTGGCGCACGCCCCGCGCTTCATCAAGGTGTTTCCCAGCGAATACCGACGCATCCTGTCCGACGCGGCGGCGCCCGAGACGGCCGGCATTCCGATCGAGGAACCGGTGCTACCGTTGCCGCTGTCGGATGCTGCGCAGTCCATGCCGAAAGTGAGGGCGTGAGTCATGGCCAAGGTGCGCGGTTTTCTCGACATCCACAGACACAAGCCCTTGCAGCGGCCGGTGGCAGAGCGTCTTGGCGATTGTCGCGAGATCGATGTGACCATGGCCGACGCGCAGTTCGCCGAGCAGGCGTCGCGCTGCATGGACTGCGGTACTCCGTTCTGCCATTGGGGATGTCCGATCGGTAACCTTATCCCGGAGTGGAACGACCTGGTATTCCGCGGCCGGTGGAAGAAAGCCTTTGAGCTGCTGGATGTCACCAATAACCTGCCTGAAGTGACCGG
>Ga0172369_10003181_pt1 | contig 21793 bp, 22 predicted proteins | sample LakKiv25m_FD_114539 | JGI IMG/M metagenome (GOLD analysis project Ga0172369, IMG submission 114539) | Freshwater microbial communities from Kabuno Bay, South-Kivu, Congo - kab_022012_11.25m | ecosystem: Environmental > Aquatic > Freshwater > Lake | place: Democratic Republic of the Congo...
GGTTGGAGCTTTTGCTTCAACGTAACCTATAATCTGCTGCCTGCCGTCCCATACTCTAAAATCAGGATTTCCGGCTTCAGTTTTCTTCGGGAGAGTAGTGACATCAACCTGTTTTTTGCCAATTGAAACGGCATAATTTTTCAGGAGTTCTTCAAGCGCGGAATAATAACTTTCCTCTCTTGCATCGCCACGCTTTGCAACATCAAATATGCGTTTAAAATATGCTTTCAGCATAAGGTTATTTGCCGCCCAAAAACATATGGCATCATTTTATCTTTATCAGTGCAATATGGTCAATAAAGAAGTTACGATTACGATAAAGAAGAAAAAAAGAAAGACTCCGCTCTATTTGTCTGCTATAAGCTTAAGCGTTACTCTTCTGTGGCGGGGGCCGTCGAATTCGCAGAAATAAACCGCCTGCCATGTGCCCAGGACAAGCCTTCCCTCGTCTATGATAATAAATTGAGAAGCCCCTATAATGCTCGCCTTTACATGCGCGTCTGCATTTCCTTCTCTGTGGGAATAGTTCAGCTCATGGGGTATGAGCCTGCTCAAAGTGTTCTGGATATCACGCTGGACAGAGGGGTCTGCTCCTTCGTTTATTGTTACGCCTGCTGTTGTATGGGGCACATAGACGCAGCATATTCCGCTGACAATGCTTGTTTCCTTGATAGTCTCGTTAACCTTTTCGGTTATGTCAATGAATTCATTTCTATGGCTGCTTTTTACATTTATATATTTGAGCACAAGTCCTCCGTCCAAGATACATGATTCACGATGCATGATTCAGGATTTTTATCGTGTATCTTGCATCCTGCATCTTGCATCCTGCTATAATTATACCTGATTATGCCTGAAAGTCTATCTGAAAATAACATGACAAATTACCACAACACATGGAGAATTATCAATTCAGGGCAAGGCAGGGCATCCTATAATATGGCTCTGGACGAGGCTATTGCGGACTCTGTAAGGAGAGGCGATTCTCCTCCGTGTCTGAGGCTGTATTCATGGGACGGGCCGTCTGTAACTCTCGGGTGCTTCCAGAAAATCAGCGACATAAACATTGAATACTGTCAGGCTGCAAGAGTCCCTATTGTGAGAAGGCCGACAGGCGGAAGGGCAATACTCCATAACAATGAATTAACTTACAGCTTCTCCGCGAAAACCGACAACGAGATATTCTCAAAAGGCATCTTCGACAGCTACAAAAAGATAAGCGCGGCTTTTTACCTTGCCCTGTCCGAGATAGGCCTTTGTCCCGAGGCAGAGATGAGAAGAGAGCACCGCCTGTCGCCGGGCGCCCGCCGCTCAAAAAGCCCTCTGTGTTTTCAATCAACATCCTACGGAGAGATAACAATTAGCAGCAGAAAGGTGATAGGCTCTGCCCAAAAACGCTGGGCAGACGGACTTTTGCAGCAGGGCTCGATTCCTTATCTCATTGACGAGGCAGCAACTCAAAAAGTCTTCAGGCTTTCTCCTGAACAGAAAATAAGGGAAGCAATGACAGGGCTGAAAGACATATCTCCCGGTGTAACAGACGAAGAATTCAGGGAAATTATAAAAGGCTCTTTTGAGAAGACCTTTAATATAAAACTTATCTCTGCTCTTCCTTCTCAGCATGAGGAGGCTCTTGCTCAGGAACTTGAAGCTGAGAAGTATCGGACGAATGAGTGGAACTTCCGTCAATAGCGGCTTCTTTTATCTCAGGTGTTTCAGAAGGTTTAACCTCTGTAGAGAAATAATAGGAGAATATCGCGGCGATTATGACAAGCCCCAGGTAGCTCTGAACCGTATAGGAGAAAAGCTGAAACGGCAGGGCAATTATAGCGCCGACGATGGGGATAAGGTTAAACGGCGTGCCGAGAAGAATGAGAAAAAAACTTACGAGGATATATGCTCCAAAGGCAATACAATAAAGCCATAACGCGTCAGAATGATAATACAGATATTTTACGGTTTCTTTCACGGATTGCAGCGGCCCTGTGCCCTTAAATATAATAGATGCCGTTCCGTATAATGTGAGCGCAATTGTGCACACAATCAGAATAAACCCTATGCAAAACAATAACAGCGAAAAAAATATCCCGAGGAAAACAGCAAGGGTTGCCCCGTGTTCTTTTGCCGTATATATAATCGCCGCTATTCCTCCTCCGAATATGCCGAGGATAAAGGCGACCGCGATGAATATCAGGCCGATTATCGCGGAGAACCACATAAGCGGGAAGAAAAGCCTTCTGCCTTCTGAAAAAAAAGTCTTCAGATTGAATCGGATGGTATTGTCTCTGATAATTCTGCTTATGAGGCCCGCTGACCCTCCGAAGATATAAAGCCCTACAGAAGCCACTACAATAATATAGACACTGAAACTTATAAGGAGCACAAGGAGCAGCCCCATATATCTGGATATTATTTCCGACGGCTCTCTCATTGTCGCGAGAATATCTTTGAATCTTGTCAGCTCGGTGAGGTCAATGCCGAACATCACGAAGGCAACGGCGAGCGGGATCCCGATAAAGATAAAAAACCCTATGCAGCTTATTGCCATCATGCCAAGCTGGATAAGCACAAGCTGCCAGTTCCTGTGCACAAGGTCAAAACCGTTTTTAATAGCTTCTTTATACGTCATGTTGTCCGGATATTTTAACACTAATTGACGATATAGTTTGCAAACAATTATAATCGTTTGATAATAAAATGGATGCGTTAACAAAAAAGACAATTCTCAAGATCTCCGGCAGTTCCATGAAAGAAGCGGAAGACTTCATCGCCGTGGAAAAAAGGCTGAGAATCTTTATCAACAAAGAAGAGGCCATCAGCCTTTACTGCACTTCTTCAATGATAAGAGAACTCGTGGTGGGCTTGCTTATGACCGAGGGCATTATTAAAGGAGAATGGTGCGCGGACAGGATGAGCATCGAATACGGCGATGACGTTGCTGTTAATATCGAGGCTGCAGATGCGGTTGTGCCTAAGGAGAACAGGGTCATAACATCAGGCTGCGTAGGCGGGATAACTTTTGCCAAAAAGCCCGAGACGGAAAAAATAACAGACACTTTCTCTATAGATGTAAAAAGCCTGTTCAATATTTTCAAGGAATTCCAGAACCGCTCCGAGCTTTACAAACTGACAGGGTGTGTTCACAGCGCTGGCTTATCAGACGGGAGAAGCATTGTCGCGTTCGCGGAAGACATAGGGCGGCATAATGCCGTTGACAAGGTCATAGGATATTCAGTGCTAGAAAAAATAGAGCTTGCGGGAAAGATAATGCTTGCAAGCGGAAGGCTCTCATCGGAGATTGCGTCAAAGTGCTCTAAATGGGGCATTCCCGTAATTGCAACCAGAACGGCTCCGACAAATCTTGCTGTTGAGATAGCTGAATTAAGGGGGATTACGCTTGTCGGATTTGTCCGGGGCGACCGCCTGAATGTCTATACGCATTCGCATAGAATAAATACTTGAAGGGTTCAAGGTATCAAGGTGTCAAGGGGCAAGGGTACAAAAGAAAATACAATCTTGAATCCTCGAATCCTTGAAACCTCGGACCCTATTCAAAATATATGTTTTCACTTGAATCATTAATAAACAGCATTGAAGAAACTATTGTGCTATTTGACAAGAGGGGTATGGTGCAGTTTGTAAACAGGACAGGAGAAGAGTTTTTTGGCAGGGGGCTGAAAGAGCTCATAGGCAAGAACTTCAAACGGCTGTTCCCTGAAGAAAAAACAATATCGGGATTAGTAAGAAAAACCATTGTTGAGGAACGGTCTTTCAGCGGCAAAGGGGTGAACATAAATATTGGAAGGATGTCGAATGTAGACTTTAATCTCTCGCCTTTTTTTGCGCAGGGAGAAACCAAGGGCGCTGTTCTTTCGCTCAGAGAAAATATCGCTATTGCGGAAAGGGAGGACTATCCGTTTGACTCCCTGATATGCCTTCTCGGCACAATAGCCCATGAGATTAAAAATCCATTGGGCGGAATAAAGGGAGCGGCGCAGCTCCTGAACGCCGGGATGCGGGCCGGCGGGATAGAAGAGTATGTCGGTTTGATAATCAAGGAAACCGACAGGCTGAACTCTATACTTCAGAGCTATCTCGCAATCTGCAAGAAACCGTCATTCCATTCAACGAATATCCATGAGGTTCTGGAAAAGGCTCTCTCTATTCTGGAGATTCCGATAAAACATAAGGGGATAGTCCTACAAAAAACATATGACCTGAGCCTCCCGAAGGTCATGGGAGACGAAGGCAAGCTGCTTCAGGTATTTTTAAATATAATAAAGAACGCAATAGAGGCGATGAAGAAGGGGGGAGGGCTCACAGTCCTGACTGGAGTTTCAAGGGAATATGTAAGAAAAAAAGGGAAATCCAAACGTTGGGCTGTTGTATCCATTAAGGATACGGGAGAGGGGATACCTTCCGAAGATATACCAAAGATATTCTTGCCCTTTTATACAAAAAAGAAACATGGCACAGGCATAGGGCTTGCCTTATCAAGGAAGATTATTCATGACCACAATGGATTTATAAAGGTTGAAAGCCAGCCTGACAAAGGGACAACATTCAATATCTATATACCTTTTGGCATGGACTCGTAGAGAGGGGAGAGCAAGCTTTATCTCTTAATAAACCCAGTCCTGTTTATTGTGTTATTATTTATAGTGTGAAAATGATGAATAAAGAAGTTCTGATAATAGATGACGATGAAAGCATAGCATGGGTTGTTCAGAAAGCCCTTGAGCCGCTCGGCTACAGCGTTGTCCCTCATACAAACCTTACATCCGGGCTGAGGGCTGTGAAGGACGATTCTTCAGACGGTTCCTCGGGACAGGTCGTGCTCCTTGACCTTATCCTGCCTGACGGAAACGGCCTTGATGGGCTGCGGGAAATAAAATCATCAAACCCCGATGCGACAGTAATAATGATAACAGCTCACGGCAGGATGGAAAGCACAATAGATGCCATGAAAGAAGGCGCGTATGATTATCTGGAGAAGCCGTTTGATATCGAGGAACTGAAGATAGTCGTTGAAAAGGCATTCAAAGACATCTCGCTTAGAGAGGAGCTGAAAAGACTTAAGGACACGGAGCCGGAAGCTCCCCTGATAATCGGAAGAAGCGAGAAGATGCTGAGGGTTTTTAAAGAAATAGGCAGGGTTGCCGGAAAAGATATCACGGTTCTTATAACGGGCGAAAGCGGGACAGGCAAGGAAATCGTTGCAAAGGCTATCCATTATAACGGCAAGCGGAGCCCCGGCCCGTTTGTTGCTATTAATTGCGCGTCTATTCCTAAAGAGCTTATCGAGGGAGAGCTTTTCGGCTGGGAAAAAGGCGCCTTCACAGGTGCAAAAGAAAAGCGCATAGGAAAGATCGCCTCGGCAAACGGAGGGACGTTATTCCTCGATGAGATCTCCGAGCTTGATCTGAACCTTCAGGCAAAACTCCTGAGATTCCTGCAGGAAAATGAATTCAGCCCTCTGGGCAACAACAGCGTGTTTAAGGCGGATGCAAGGATAGTGGGCGCGACGAATAAAAACCTGAAAGAGGCTGTGAGCAAAGGTTCTTTCAGGGAAGACCTTTATTACAGGTTCAATGTCGTGCAGATAAAACTCCCTCCTCTGAGAGACCGCAGGGAAGACATTCTGCCCCTTGCAAAACATTTTCTTAAGGATGCTCAGGCAAGGTTTGAGACAGGGCAGAAAGAACTTTCAAAAGAGGCAAAGGATTTTATAACGAAATATGACTGGCCCGGCAATGTGAGGGAGCTTGAAAACACAATCAGGAGCGCGTGCATTCTTTCGAACGGGACAACCATCGAAAAACGCGACCTGCATGTCGAGGAGGGCAATTCATATTCCATAAAGGAATTCCTGGAAGACAAGCTGAAAAAATATCTCAGGGATATGACAAAACTCGAAAACGGCAATCTCTACGAAACCGTTATGTCTGAGGTGGAAAAGGCCCTGATAAGCATTGTACTTAAAGAGACAAAAGGCAATCAGCTTAAGACGGCCAAGACATTAGGAATTAACAGGAATACATTACGGACTAAGATAAAAGAGTATAAGATTAAGTAAAATCTCGACTGCGCCTGAGAATTATGTTAATATAGAACACTGACTGTCTTGGGGGAGTAGTTTTTGAGCCTTAGAAAGCGGAGAGTCCTCATCTTTGATGATGATCGGAATGTCCTTAACCTGCTAAAAGATTTTTTCTCCATCAGGGATTACGATGTGCTTACATTTGACAGTCCTGTTACATGCACAATCTATGATAAAAGCTTAGAGAGTTGCGCCAATGCAAAGCCATGTGCCGATATCGTTATAACCGACTACCAGATGCCCAAAATGACAGGATTGGAATTGCTGCTTCAACAGGCGCAAAGGGGATGCAAGGTTGATATTAGAAATAAGGCTCTTATGTCCGGGGATCTCGATGAAGAAACACAGAATAAGGTTAAAGCGTTAGGATATGCATTCTTCGGCAAGCCCTTTAAATTTTCTGAATTCGTTGCATGGGTAGAAGATCGCGAAAAACATATTGACCTGTCAAAGCCTGTCGGAATAGTGAGGAAATAAGATCGTCATCCAGCCAATATCGAAATAATGTATACATATGATGCCTCCGAGAAAATCTATAGAAGCACCATTATAGATTTTAGCAGCAGCGGGCTTTGTCTCAGAATGCATACTCCCCTTTCAGAAGGGCAGTCTATTGTGTTTAAGACCGAACTTCCAAACAATTGCAGGAATGCATCTGTCCGCTGGATAAAGAAGATGGAAGACAATCTCTATATGGCGGGTTTTGCCTGTTGTTAGTTCCCTGAAGTTTTCACCTTTGACTTCCCCCTTGCCCAAATCTCCTTTAGCGCATATCATATAGGCATATGCGCGAAAAAATCCTAATCATTGAAGACGAGAAAAAGATTTCGGATATCGTAAAAACATATCTTAAAAGAGACGGCTTTGATGTCACGGCCGCAGGCACAGGCAAAGAAGCCCTCAAGCTGATAAGAGATAAATTCGACCTTATAATCCTCGACCTTAAACTCCCCGATATGGACGGCGAGACGATATGCGGTTCCGTGAGGGAATTCTCTGACGTGCCGATAATAATGCTGACCGCAAAAAGCTCGGAAGAAGAAAGGGTGAGAGGGCTTGGGATAGGCGCTGATGATTATGTGATTAAGCCTTTTAGCCCGAGAGAGCTTGTCGCGCGGGTAAAGGCGCATCTGAGGAGGACCAAGAAAGACGGGAAAAAGACTGTGTCTTTCAATAACGGGCTTTTGAAGATAGATGCCGGTTCAATGGAGGCCAGAAAAAACGATAAGGAAGTCTCTCTAACAGCCACTGAATTTAAGATATTGCTCAGCCTTGCGGAAAAACCCAATGTTATATTCAGCAGGCTTCAGCTTATGAACATGGTTCAGGGTTATGATTTTGAGGGATATGACAGGATTATTGACGCTCACATAAAGAACATCAGGCGTAAGATTGAGGATGATATTCAGAAGCCTGTGTTTATAAAAACAGTTTACGGGGCTGGATATAAATTTATAGGAGTGCCGGATTGAAAACAAAAATCTTTCTTGCATTCATAGCAGTAATACTTGCGGCCCTCCTCTCAAACTTTTTCTTTGAATGGCTGATAATGAGAGATTTTGACAATTATGTTAGCGGGGTAAGGGAGGACCAGTTTTACTGGGTTCTGGCGTCTGTCGAAGGAAGTCATTCCGATGGAAAGTGGGACAAGGTACTCCTCTCCGAATCTATTCACTGGGCGATGATGCTCGGCCTTAATGTTAGGGTTTTAGATAATTCAGGAAATGAGGTTATTTCATCCCACGAGGTGCAGGGGACCCTTCCCGAATCCATGAAATCCCGGATGGCAGAGCACTTCCATATCCACGCTCATGAGGCAGAGGGCAAATTTACGGACTATCCTCTTTATTCAAAAGGCAAAAAAATTGGGACGCTCCTTTCACAGCCGTTTCAGAAACGGGTATTGCTGGAAAAAGAATCCGTATTTAAAAAAAGGACAAAAAATTTCCTTTACATCTCGTTCCTGATAGCAGGCGGAGGCTCCATTCTAATCGCTTTTTTCCTGAGCCGCTTTCTTTCAAAACCCATAATGGCATTAAAAACAGCGGCGGAAAAAATAGCGCTGGGGGATTTAACAGCGAGGACAACCCTTACATCCGTTGATGAGGTCGGAGAACTTTCAAAGTCATTCAATAAGATGGCGGAGTCGCTCCAACGGGAAGAGGAACTAAGAAAACATCTGTTTTCAAATGTCGCTCATGAATTGAGGACCCCGCTGACGATTCTTAAAACTCATGCCGAGGCCATGGCAGACGGAGTGATTGAGAGAGAAAAGGGATTGGAAAACATAAAGAACGAGATTGACCGTTTGATAAGGCTTGTAAAAGGCATAGAAGACATAACAGCGGCAGAGGCAAGTTTTTTTGCGAAAGGGGAAACTGTAGAGATAAATCTCAGGGAATTTCTCTCGGGCATATGCGATGAAATGCTGCCCTCCTTTAAGAAGAAAGGGCTTGCTATAAAAATTCTTAACAAAGATGACATTTTTATTTTCGCGGACATTGAAAAGCTTGAAAGGATAATAAGGAATATTATCTCGAATTCCTTGAAATTCACGGATAAAGGCGGCGTAGAGATTGGCTATGGAACTGAAGGAGAAATGTTTTTTGTCGAGATAAAAGACACCGGCAGAGGAATACCTGAAGGCGAGCTGTCCTTGATATTCAACCGCTTTTATAAAGGGGCAAACTACCCCCCCATCCCCCCCTTAACAAGGGGGGGCGAAGGGGGGGTGGGGCTCGGGCTTGCCATAGTTAAAGAGCTTGTTGATGTTATGGGCGGCAGAATCGAGGTTAAGAGCAAAGCAGGCGAAGGGACTACATTCAGAGTATTCCTGCCGATAAAGAAAACCTGAGAACATTGCCGCCGAACACCTTCTCGCTTTTTTCCCAGTCAGCCATTTTTTCGGGAAGGCCGCATCTGTCTTTCGGCAATCTTAAACTACCTTTACGATTGTGCAAATGTTAGCGCGATATACATGCTTATCTCAAATTTCTATGAGTGGCTATTCGCTCAACTCCGTTTCGTCTTCAGCCCCTTTTCTGACAGACCCGTGAATTTTGCCTCAATCCAGACACAGCCTTCCCCTTAGTTCGCTCCAAAGGCATTTGGCAGCAGTACAGATATTGTGAAACGCCTCTCTTCATAATTTCTTCAAAATTAGATGTTATCTTTTAGACATGCTAAGATTGGTATTAATAGCCCTGCTTGTGATAGGAATTTCAGGCGCCGGGAATGCGGAAACTAAAAAGGGCGAACAGGAAAAGGGCATTACACCGTATGGCGTTTCATGCCCCATTTGCGGGGAATACGGGTATTGCAAAAAAGAAGTAAAACATGAAGCAGCGGTTAAGGCGCTTGAAAAGTATTACAAAGAAAAAGGCATGAATGTTTCAATAATCAAAAAAGACGGTCGCTTCATAGAAGCGGATGTTTACAAAGATAAGGAATTAGTTGACAGGGTTATTCTTGACTGTAAAACAGGGAAGATGCGGTCGATCTATTAATATTTAACGGAGGAACTATGAAAATAAAAATCTGTTTGTTAATACTCTTGCCCCTTCTTTTAATGTCCCCCTCATCATATGCACAGTCCGATGCCAAAAAAGAAAAGCTCATAATACCCGATACGCATAATGAAAAGCCGTATATATGGAAGGTTAAAAGAAATCCCAAGGATTATGAATTTGCCCTTCAATATGAAAAGGCCGCGGCAGGGACGGAAACTGTTTTTAATTTGGCTATCCGCTCAAAGCCGCAGGCAAAAATAGAAGGCCTGCATGTATTCATAGCCGATGAAGACCTGCATATATACAGGCATTTACGGCCTGCAATGTCCGGAGACGGCAACAAGTACACATTTGCCTTCAAGCCGCCTCAGGCGGGTAAGTATAGGATTGAAGCGGTTTTCAAGACTCAGGACGGCTGGATAAATTTCAGCAGGGATATAAAAATCAAAGGCGACAAAAAGGTTTCTGAATCTGAAACTATTGCCGGCGATGAAGATTACAGCGTAAGCGTCAGGCTCATTCCTAAAAAAGTATATTCGGAACATGTTGTGACAATACTTTACGAAATAAAGTATAAAGGCACCCTGCTGAAGGAACTCGAAAAAATGGACGGGTTTGATATGCAGGTGGCTGTGTGGGATGAGGATATGGAGGAATTCATATTTGCGACACCCGGGCAGAATCTTGGAGGCCCTGAAGTGGCGGTAAGCATAGTTCCCATGACGGCAGGCAAACATGCTGTTTTCGCAGAATTCAAGCATAAAGGGATCATTAGAAAGATTGAGCTTATTGTTAATGTCTATGAGGAGCCCAAATAGGAAAAATAAAATATTTTTTAAAACTTCATATTTCATTCATAATTTTTTGTTAACCTCTTTAAAACAAAAAGACAGGAGGTGAATCAATGAGAAAGTTTCAAGCAATGTTATTTCTGATTATCGCAGCGCTTATCTTTTCGGCATCGAGCGATGCATTTGCACAGAAGCCGGTTAAAGACGAATCGCTGAGGAGAGGGGAAACAAGGCAAACCCTTGACCCGAACATCTTTTTTGACAACGCTAAGATAAAAAAAGCTTATCAGGTTGCAAAGCAGATCCCATGGGTTCTCGACAGCATTTACTGTTACTGTTACTGCGAAGAATCGCCGACTTTCAAGCACAAGAGTCTCCTCAGCTGCTATGTTGACAGCCATGCTGCTATGTGAGATATTTGTCTTGGGGAGGCCCTGCGGGCTTCCGAGCTTTACAAAAAAGGTTATCCCGTAAAGAAGATAAAAGAGATTGTTGAAAAGGAATACAAGAGATAGGAGGAAAAAATGAAAAAGATTGCTTTATTTAGCTTAGTCCTGCTCTTAATTGCAGGAATAGCTTATGCGAAGGATTATGAGGTAAAGAAAAAGGCAGGGGATTATAATGTCGTGGTTAAAATAGACAAAAATCCGCCTGTTGTCGGCGACAACAATATTGAAGTGGAAATTAAGGACGCGTCCGGCAAATATGTTACTGACGCAAAGGTCAGGGTTGAGTATTCGATGCCGGCAATGCCGGGAATGCCTGCAATGAACTATAAGGCAGACACAGCGCTTAAGGGGTATGAATATAAGGCAAAGATCAACTTTTCGATGTCCGGCCCCTGGAATATTTCAGTTAAAATAAACCGCGGTGGAAAAACAACAACAGTAAGATTCAATGTGGATGCGCATTAAAAAGGAAGCAATCAGGATGCAGGATGCAGGATGCAGGACAAAAGGCAGATGTTTTCGCGCTAAATCTTTTATCGTGTATCTTGTATCTTTCATTGTTATCTTTTCACTGTCTGTTCCTGCATACGCTGAGGACCTGAAACTTCAGGACTTAATTGACGAGGCCCTGCATAACAATCACGACCTGATTTTATCGAACCTGAAGGTGAATACCTCAAAATATAAGATACCTCAGGTAGGAAGCCTCCCGGATCCCATGGTCATGTTCGGCTATCAAAATGAGGGCTGGGACAGATATACATATGGCGAGATGGAAGGCTCACAGTGGATGTATTCTGCGTCACAGATGTTTCCGTTTCCCGGCAAGCGCTCATTAAAAGAAGAGATGGCTACGAGGGATTCCGAGAGTCTCAGGGCAATGTATGATTCCATGAAGCTGGCAACCATAGCAAGAATCAAAGAACTCTACTACGACCTCTTTTTAACGCATAAAAGTATTGACCTTATCAAAGATAAGGCCGCGCTTTTTTTGAAAATAGAAGATGCAGCGCTCGCGAGATATTCCTCAGGCATGACGACTCAGCAGGAAGTATTAATGGCTCAGACGGAAAAATATATGCTTCTTGAAAAAGAGGAAATGCTGAAACAGAAACAGCAGTCCATAGAGGCAATGCTTAATACTGCCATCGGCAGGGATGTTAATTCTCCTCTCGGAAAACCTCTTGAGCCTGTCTATATCCTGTATAAGGATGATATGGAAAAACTGCTTAAGCTGGCTTATGAGAATTCGCCAGAAATAAAAGTCAGGGAAAAGATGATAGCCGCTGCTGAGGTAAAGGTCAGGATGGCCGAAAAAGAATATTATCCTGACTTTACTATTGCAGGCACTGTCTTTGAAAGAAAAGGCGCGTTTCAAGATATGTGGAGCCTTACAACCACAGTCAATATTCCTCTCTTTTACAGGACAAAACAAAAGATGGGTGTGCTTGAAGCAGAATCTGCCCTGTCAGAGGCGAGGCATGAACTGGAGGCTGTTAAATTTATGCTGTCTTCAGGCATAAGGGATAATTATTCGATGGCTAAGACAACAGAGAGGTTGATGGAATTATATAGAGATGGGGTGATACCAAAAGCCCGCCAGGATTTTGAACTGGCTATTTCAGGATACGTAACAGGAAAGGTCGAAGCAATAACAGTTATATCGAGGCTTAAGGCGCTTATTGATTATGAAACTTTGTATTGGGGACAGTTTGTCGAAAGGCAAAAGGCGATAGCAAGGCTTGAGTCGTTGGCAGGGATAAAGCAGGCGTCGGTCTCTTCAGGCGACAGAGGCGAGGGAGAAGGGAAAAAATGAAGAAAAGAAATCTGATAATTATCGCGGGAGTTATACTCATTGCCGGGATTACATTTTATTTTTTTATGACAGGCTTATTTAAACCAAAACCTTCTGAAACTTCAGAATCATCTACGGTCGCTGAACTTCAGGGACACACCGCGGATAGCAAAGAGGTTGAACCCAAGGCTGAGCCGTTTGCGGAGCAACCGGAAGAAGCGCCGACAATCGAGATACCGGTAGAACAACAGCAGCTCATAGGCATCAAAACAACCGCGGTATCTGTGAGGCCTTTGCGGAAGATTATAAGAACTGTGGGCAGGATCGAATATGACGAAAGAAGGCTTGCCACCGTAAATACAAAGTTTGAGGGTTGGATTGAGAAACTTTATGTGGATTACACGGGAAAATATGTGAAGAAGGGCGAGCCGCTCGCGGCTATATACAGCCCCGAACTGATCGCCACACAGCAGGAATTTATTAATGTGCTGAAATGGGCTAAACAGGACGCAGACAAGGAGAATAAATTCAGCGGAATGCTTTCGAAAGATGCAGGGGCAGTTGTTGAGGCGGCCAAACAGAGGCTGAGGTTATGGGATATAACGGATGCCCAGATTAAAAAGATAGAGGAAACAGGAAAGCCGATAAGGACTCTTGTTATATACAGCCCGGTTAGCGGCTATATTGTTCAGAAGATGGCGCTGCAGGGGATGCGCGTAATGCCCGGAGAAAAACTCTTTGATGTTGCGGACCTGTCCACGGTCTGGGTTATATCCGATATCTATGAATACGAATTGCCTCTGATAAAGACCGGGAATACAGCCAATATAGTTTTGAGTTATTTCCCGGGAAGGGAGTTCCGGTCAACTATTGATTATATCTATCCTGCGTTGTCCGGAGAAACGAGAACAGCTAAGGTAAGATTCACAATACCTAATCCGGGAGGGCAGCTCAAGCCCCAGATGTTCACCAATGTCGAAGTAAAAATTAATCTTGGCAAAAAACTTGCAATTCCCGACGATGCGGTGATCGATACCGGCACAAGGCAGATAGTGTATGTGGATAAGGGAGAGGGATATTTTGAGCCGAGGGAGGTAATGCTCGGCATTAGGGCAGAGGGTTTCAGGGAAGTATTAATGGGACTAAAGGCCGGAGAGAAGGTCGCGTCGTCCGCCACGTTCTTGATTGATTCCGAGGCGCAGTTAAAAGGTGTTGCGCCGCTTGGCGGGCATAAACATTGAACAACAGGGATTAGGGGTTGGGGGTTAGGGATTGGAAAAGATAAAGACCGAGATAAAGAGTTTCAGGGATTTGAACATCTGGAAAGATGCTTTAAAACTCGTAAAACTTATTTATGAGATAACACAAACTTTCCCTAATTCTGAGTTGTACGGACTGACCAGTCAAATCCGCCGCGCTGCTGTTTCTGTCCCATCTAATATTGCAGAGGGGCATATAAGAAAATCTACCGCAGAATTTAAGCATTTTTTATTTATTGCCTTGGGTTCTTTGGCAGAAGTAGAAACACTTATCTCTAAACTAAACCCTAATCCCCAATCTCCAACCCCTAAATCATGATTGCTAAGATAATAGAATATAGCGCAAGAAATAAATTCGTCGTATTCCTGATGATTGTATTTCTATCTGTCTGGGGGATATGGGCATTGCAGAGAACGCCGCTCGATGCAATCCCTGACCTTAGCGACACTCAGGTAATAATATTTACGGAATGGACGGGAAGAAGCCCCAATCTCATTGAAGATCAGATAACTTACCCTATCTCATCAACATTGCTCGCAGCGCCCAAGGTTCAGGCAGTAAGGGGATTTTCTTTTCTCGGAAGTTCGTTTATTTATGTAATTTTTGAAGAGGGCACGGATATCTATTGGGCAAGAAGCCGTGTGCTTGAGTATTTGCAGTCTGTAAAAGGCAAAATTCCCGCTGATGTAAATCCTGTGCTCGGGCCTGATGCAACGAGCGTTGGGTGGGGATTCAGCTATGCTGTTGTTGATGAAACAGGCGGCCATGACCTTTCCAAGCTCAGGTCTGTGCAGGACTGGAATATAAAGCTCGCGCTAGAAAGCGTTCCCGGAGTTTCTCAGGTAGCAAGTGTGGGAGGTTTTGTAAAGCAGTATCAGATAAATATAGATCCCAACCGCCTTGCAGCATACAACATTTCTCTCATGAAGGTTATGGATTCCGTTAAAAAAAGCAATATTGACGTTGAGGGACGAGTGCTTGAACTATCAGGCGCGGAATATATGGTGAGAGGAAGGGGCTATGTAACGGGAGTAAAAGACCTCGAAAGTATTGCGGTCGGCACGAATGGAATAGGCACGCCGGTGTTTCTCAGGGATGTTGCGAGTGTTCAGATAGGCCCTGAGATCAGGAGGGGGCTTGTTGACCTTGACGGGAAGGGTGAGGTTGCAGGCGGGATTGTCGTGGTGCGTTTTGGAGAAAATGTGCTGAATGTAATTGAGAGGGTTAAGGAAAAAATCGCAAGAGATATACAGCCTTCGCTTCCTAACGGCGTAAAGATAGTCGCTACATATGACAGAAGCGACCTCATACACAGATCAATAGACACTCTGAAAGATGAGATTATTAAATTATCAGTTGCCGTAAGTGTTGTCTGTATCGTCTTCCTCTTTCATCTTCCAAGCGCCCTTGTTGTTATACTCACGCTTCCTTTTGCGATCATAATCTCGTTTATATGCATGTATTATTTAGGCGTAACCTCCAATATTATGAGTCTCGGAGGCATTGCAATAGCGATTGGCGCGATGGTTGACGCCTCGATCATCATGGTCGAGAACGCGCATAAGAAATTAGAAGAAGTGGAGATACATAAATATGGAGAAAAAGAATCAATTCACCGATTCACCGATTCACCGATTCACCGATTAAACATAATCATCGAAGCCGCAAAAGAAGTCGGGCCTTCTCTCTTCTTCTCGCTTCTGGTTATTACGGTAGGGTTCCTTCCTGTTTTCACGCTTCAGGCTCAGGCAGGAAGGCTGTTCAAGCCACTGGCATACACAAAGACCTTTGCGATGCTTTTTTCTTCATTTCTTGCAATAACGCTTACACCTGTATTGATGACTCTCTTTATCAGGGGCGGGGCATCATGGCTGACCAAGATACCGGTTTTGAAATATCTTTTTACGATATATCCCGAGGAAAAGCATCCCGTAAGCATACTTTTACACAAAATTTATGAACCGGTTGCGAAGATTGCGCTGAGATTTAAAAGAGCGGTTATCATAATCGCTATACTCATAATGGCTGTTACCGCATATCCCTTTATAAAGCTCGGCACTGAATTCATGCCCCCGTTATATGAGGGAACACTTTTCTACATGCCTGTTACAGTGCCTGCTCTTTCCATCTCTGAGGCGGGAAAACTTTTGCGAATACAGGACAAGCTTCTTAAGGAAATCCCCGAGGTCGCGCAGGTATTCGGAAAAGCAGGCCGCGCGGAAACAGCAACAGACCCGGCCCCGATTGAGATGTTCGAGACGGTTATTAATCTCAAGCCTGAATCGGAATGGCGCAAAGATATGGATGTCGAAAAAATCAAGAATGAGATGAACGATGCCCTTACTATACCCGGCGTTGCTAACTCATTCACCATGCCCATTAAGGCCAGAATAGACATGCTCGCAACAGGCATCAGGACTCCTGTGGGAGTTAAGGTGCTGGGCCCAAAGCTTGAAATGATAGAAAAGATATCAATGGAGATAGAAAACGCGATAAAGAACGTCAGAGGCACAAGGAGCGCATATGCGGAGAGAGTAACCACAGGGTATTTCCTTGACATAAAGCCCAAACGCGAGGAGATAGCCCGCTACGGCCTCTCGATGGATGATGTGCAGACTGTTATAGCGAGCACACTCGGAGGAATGAATCTCACAATAACAGTTGAAGGCAGGGAGCGCTATCCGGTCAATGTCAGATACGCGAGGGAGTTAAGGAATGATATAGAAAAAATAAAAAGGATACTTGTGCCTGTGATGGGTTCGGCGTCAGGAGGGATGAATTCATCCGCAGGCCCGGAATTCAGAACTCAGGCATTATCTCAGGTTCCGCTCAGCGAGATCGCTGATATCGAAATAGTAAAAGGCCCAACAGGGATAAAAAGCGAAGAAGGGCTTCTCGCGAATTATGTGTTCGTTGATTTCTCAGGCCGGGACGTGGGCGGTTATGTTGAGGAGTTGAAACAGAAGGTTGCCGCTGCCGTAAAACTCCCGCCCGGATACCGCCTGCAATGGAGCGGGGAATACGAATACCTTGTAAAGACCCATCAGAGGCTTAAATTCGTGATACCCCTAACGGCATTCATAATATTCGTGCTTATTTATTTTAATACCAAATCTGTCGCAAAAACATTTATCGTTCTCCTTGCTGTCCCTTTCTCTCTCGTAGGCTCTTTCTGGCTGCTTTATCTTCTAGGTTACAACATGAGCATCGCGGTATGGGTCGGCATTATAGCGCTTGCAGGGCTTGACGCTGAAACAGGCGTCGTGATGCTTCTTTATCTTGAGCTTGCATACAACCAATGGAAAAAAGAAGGCCGCTTAAATACTATCAATGATTTAAAAGACGCGATTATGCACGGCGCGGTAAAGAGGATTCGTCCCAAGATAATGACTGTAAGCGTTATACTTGCGGGGCTTATTCCCATAATGTTCAGCCACGGGGCGGGCTCTGATGTAATGAAGAGGATTGCGGCCCCGATGGTCGGCGGTGTTGTCACATCCACAATTCTCGAATTAATTATTTACCCCGCGATTTATATGCTGTGGAAGGGACGGAAGTTCAAACAGGCAAAATAAGGAGGCGTCATGAAATTAATTACGGCAATTATAAAGACTACGTCAACTGAAAAGGTTATAAAGGCGCTGGACAACATCGGCATAAAACACATATCCATTTCAGAAGTCAAAGGCATCGGCGAGCAGATTGAGATATTTAAATCCTATACGGTTCACACAAGGCTTGAGATTATCGTGCCGGATGAAAAAGCAAATGAAGTCTCGGACACGATTCTCAAAAACGCCCATACAGGGCTTGCCGGCGACGGCATAATAGCCGTCTCGTCCTTGGACCATCTCATAAAAATAAGGACTATGGAGGAAATTTAACAGAATACTCCTCCTTCGGAATTCCCCCCTCTCCTTGCAAAAACAGGGAAAAACTTAGTAAAATTAACTCCTATTTATAGGAGGCTTATGGGAGAGCTCGATAAGATTAGAAATGAGATTGACGCCGTTGACGAAGAGATTCTTAAACTCCTCAACAAAAGGGCGAACTTTGCCCTTGAAGTCGCGAAGATAAAGCGCAGCAACAAATCAAAATTTTATTCACCCGAGCGCGAGCGGCAGATATTGGAAAGGCTGACATCGCTGAATAAGGGGCCCCTTCCGAATGACGCGCTAAAGGCTTTATACAGAGAGATACTTTCCCTTTCGCTCTCGCTTGAGGAGCCCCTAAAAGTTGCATATTTTGGCCCGCAGGCAACATTTACGCACCTCGCAGCTCTCAGGCATTTTGGCTCCTCGGCTGAATTTATTCCTGTTGAGAACATCAAGGGCATTTTTGGAGTTGTTGATTCAGAAAAGGCTGAATTCGGAGTTGTGCCCATAGAAAACTCCACAGAGGGAGTAATAAGCTACACGCTCGATATGTTTATGGACTATGATCTGAAGATAGCGGCAGAGATAATGCTTGAGGTTTCTCATAATCTTCTCTCAAAAAGCGGCGATAAAAACAGGATAAAAAAGATATATTCACATCTGCCGGCAACTGCCCAGTGCAGGCGATGGCTTGAATCTAATATGCCGGGCATGCCGATAGTAGAAGCCACAAGCACGGCAAAAGCGGCAGAACTCGCGTCAAGGGAAGAAGACTCTGCGGCGATTGCAAGCGAACTTGCAGCAAAGGTTTACGACTTGAATTTTGTTGAATCCCATATAGAAGACAGCAAGCATAATGTCACGAGGTTCCTTGTTATATCAAAGGAAGCGTGCCCGAGGACAGGCAAAGACAAGACCTCCATCATGTTTTCAATAAAAGACAAGCCGGGCGCGTTATACGATATCCTTTTGCCTATCAAAAAGGCAAAGATAAATCTTACAAAGATTGAATCCCGGCCTTCGAGGAGAAAGGCATGGGAGTATATCTTTTTTGTGGATATGGAAGGGCATATAGAGGATAAAAAAGTCAGAAAAGCCATAAAGGGCATAAAAGACGACTGCCTTTACCTTAAGATACTCGGCTCTTATCCGCATGGCGGTCAATAATGATAGAAGCTCCGGAACACATAAGGGTTATCAGCCCGTATATCCCCGGCAAGCCCATAGAGGAACTCGAGAGAGAACTCGGGATAAAGAACTCAATAAAACTCGCGTCTAATGAAAATCCTCTCGGGCCTTCGCCATATGCGATTAAGGCGATAAGAAACTGTTTAAACCGTTCAAGCGGTTCAAACAGTTTAAACCGTTATCCTGACGGAAGCGGCTATTATCTTAAAACCGCATTGGCGGGAAAGCTCTCTATAAAACCGGATGAAATTATACTCGGCAATGGCTCTAACGAACTGATTGACATAGCGGTAAGGACATTCATGCGCCCGGGTGATGAGGCTATTATGGCGCATCCGTCTTTTGTGGTATACCCGATGTCTGTTCAGGCAGCCGGAGGAAAAGCAGTTCGCATACCGCTGAAAGATTACAGGCACGACCTTGATGCAATGCTAAATGCCGTGACCCCCAAAACACGGCTGTTTTTCATAGCAAATCCGAATAACCCTACAGGCACAATGAACACAAAGAAAGAGCTTGACAGGTTAATGAGCAAAATCAGCAATGATATACTCGTAGTTATGGATGAGGCGTATTATGAATATGTAACGGATTCGGAATTTGCCGATAGTTTTAAACACTTCAGAGATAACAGGGATATATTGATTCTAAGGACTTTTTCAAAAATTTATGGGCTTGCGGGGCTGAGAATAGGCTACGGCATCGCAGGGCAGGGCATAATAAGCGAGATGAACAAGATACGGGCCCCGTTCAATACAAACACAATCGCGCAGAAAGCAGCAGCAGAGGCATTGAAAGATAAGGCGCATATCAGCCAGTCTCAAAAAATAAATAACATTGGTAAAAAATATTTATATAAGGAATTATCCCTGCTCGGGATAAAATATGTGCCTACCGAAGCAAATTTTATATATATGTTTATGGACGATTCCATGACGGCCTATGAGTCCCTGTTAAAATACGGCGTTATAGTAAGGCCTGTGGGGCCGAAAGAACTAAGGGTGACCATAGGGTTGCCGGAGGAGAATAAGAGATTTATTAAGGCAATGAAGATTATGGGGACATTATCCTGTTCTAAGAATAAAATGTAAGAATAAAATAAGGGATATAAAATCGGAGGAATGATGGACATAATAGTTTTAAATCAGAAGGCAACGGAAAAAGATATCACGCACATCTTGAAAAAGCTTGAAACCAAAGGCTTGAAGGCAACGATATCCAGAGGCACCGAAAGGGTTGTTATAGGCGTAATCGGAGATACCTCAAAGATAACAGAAGAAGAGGAAAATGCGGTCAGGGTGATGAAGGGCGTTGAAGAAGTAATGAGAATCCTTAAGCCATATAAACTTGCGAGCAGGGATTTTAAGGCTCAGAATACCCATATAAAGGTCAAAGGGAAGACAATAGGCGGCAAGAAGATACCGGTTATCGCCGGTCCCTGCGCTGTTGAAAACAGGGCGATGCTGCTGAATGTGGCAGCTAAGGTAAAATCCGCAGGAGCGTCATTTATACGCGGAGGCGCTTATAAGCCGAGGACATCTCCATATTCATTTCAGGGCCTTGGCGAAGAGGGTTTGACATATCTTGCCGAGGCAAGCAGGAAGACAGGACTTCCTGTTGTCACGGAGATTATGGACCCGAGAGATTTAGATGTCATTACTGAGTATGCGGATATCATTCAGATAGGCGCAAGAAATATGCAGAACTTCAGGCTGCTCCTTGAGGTCGGCATGTGCCGCAAGCCGATACTTCTTAAAAGAGGGCTATCCGCAACAATAAAAGAATGGCTTATGTCAGCGGAATATATAATGTCAAAAGGCAACCATCAGGTCATTCTCTGTGAAAGAGGAATAAGGACATTCGAGACTGCGACAAGGAATACTCTTGATCTGAGCGCTGTGCCTGTTTTGAAACAAAAAACGCATCTGCCTGTGGTTGTTGACCCAAGTCATGGCGTAGGCAAATGGGATATTGTTGCTCCGATGGCAAAGGCCGCAGTGGCAGCAGGAGCTGACGGCCTTCTGATAGAAGTCCATACAGATCCGGAAAACGCAATGTCAGACGGAGAACAGTCATTAAAACCCGACGCGTTCAAAAAACTCATGGCGGAGTTAAAGCCGATAGCAAAGGCGGTTGGAAGAGAGATATAAATAAAAAAGTTAAAAGTTAAAAGTGAGAAGTTAAAAGTTAAATGAAAAGAGTATATTCAAATAGAACTTTGGGGGGCGATTCACCGATTCACCGATTCACCGATTCACCCCGTCTTTTTTTCAATAAAGTCACTATTCTCGGCGTGGGCCTTATCGGCGCGTCATTCGCGCTCGCGCTGAAAAAACAGGGGCTTTGCAAACACATTACAGGCTACGGAAGAAAAGAAAACAATCTTAAAAAAGCAGTCAATCTGAAGATAATAGATTCTTTTGAACTCGATGCATCAAAGGCTTGTGTTGACTCTGACTTAATTCTATTTGCCATGCCCGTAGGCAGTTTTGTCGGGATGGCAAAAAGAATAAAATCTTCGTTAAAAAGCGGCGCGATAGTAACAGATGCAGGCAGTGTTAAGGGAAAGCTTGTAAGAGATATGGAGTCATTGATGCCTCAAGGAGTCAATTATATAGGTGGGCATCCCATAGCAGGAAGCGACAAAACAGGCATAGATGCGGCAACAGCAGACTTATTTTCAGAGGCAAAGTGCATATTAACCCCGACAAAAAAAACGAATACGGCCGCGCTGAAAAAAATTAAAGGAGTATGGAAGTCGTTGGGAGCAAAGGTATCTACTATAGATGCGGATGAACATGACAGAATATACGCTGCGGTAAGCCA
>Ga0172369_10003184_pt1 | contig 21790 bp, 21 predicted proteins | sample LakKiv25m_FD_114539 | JGI IMG/M metagenome (GOLD analysis project Ga0172369, IMG submission 114539) | Freshwater microbial communities from Kabuno Bay, South-Kivu, Congo - kab_022012_11.25m | ecosystem: Environmental > Aquatic > Freshwater > Lake | place: Democratic Republic of the Congo...
GGACCCGGCGCCTTCGCGAAACTGCTGCTCATCGACCCCGTCATCATGGCGCGCGAACGCTACGGTATTCCCGGCATGACCGAGCACTTCGCCTCGAAGCGGCGCAATTCGTGGGCCTCGCCCGAGGAGATGTTCGAGCGCTTCAAGGAGCGGCCGCCGTTCAACGCCTGGAACCCGGCCGTGCTCATGGATTACTGCCGCTACGGCCTCTTGCCGGGCCCGGACGGGCCCGGGTTCGTGCTCGCCTGCCCGCCCGAGGTCGAAGCCGCGACCTACCTGAGCAGCACCAGCACGGACCCGTACGACGACATCGAGACGCTGACCATGCCCGTGCGCATCTTGCGCTCGCGCGTTCCGGGCGAACGCACCCGCAACGGCCACCCTGCGATGGACATGAGCAGCTCGCCCACCAATCCGCGGCTGGTGGAGCACTTCGTCAACGGAGAGGATATCTACCTTCCGGAGCACACCCACTTCATCCCGATGGAGGCGCCGGAGCTGGTTGCGCAGCACATCATCGAGATGGTGTCCGGCAGGTAGCAGGGGGCCCCGCAGCTACCGCGGACGGATGGCGTAGATGACGCGCCCTTTGGCGCAGAGCCGGCCCTGGTCGTCGAGGATGCTCACCTCAACGACCGCCTGCTGGCGTCCCTTCTTGAGGACGGTCGCCTCAGCGAAGACCTTCGCGGTGAGCGCCGGGCGCAGGTACGTGAGGTTCAGGTCGGCCGTGCCCGCGGGCTGGTCGCCCGGACCAAACATGGGGAACAGCGCCTGGAGCATGGCGATGTCGACCATCGCCGCCAGCACGCCGCCGTGCACGCTGTTGCTGATGCCACCGGGCGTACGGTCGCTGGTGTGCAGGCAGATGCGGGCAAAGCCGGGCCGGGCCTCGTCGAGCGTGAGGCCCAGGTACCTGTGGAACGGGTTGTCGGCGAAGCCGTGGGAGATGTCTCGGGGCGGTACGGTCATGGCGGCAGATTGTCGAGCGTCCGGGAGGCGTTGTCGAATCGCAAGGTCCCACTTGCGGTCCTAGATGCCGCACAATACCGGGACCTGCCAAGGAGAGAACCACCGTGCGGCCGATGACACCTGATGACCTCTATTCGATCACCTGGATCGGCGAGTGCGACATCTCGCCGGACGGCGAGCGCGTGGCATACGTCGCGACGAAGATGGATCGCGACTCGGACTCCTACCGATCCGCCGTCTGGGTGGTCGACGCAGCGGGGGGCGCGCCGCGCCAGTTCACCGCGGGGGCGAAGCGGGACTCGTCGCCACGGTGGTCGCCCGATGGGAGGTGGCTGGCGTTCCTGTCAGAACGCGGCGAGGAGAAGCCCCAGCTCTACCTTATGCCGACCGACGGCGGCGAAGCGCGGCAGTTGACGAAGCTCCCACTGGGCGCCGGCGTGCCGGTTTGGTCGTCAGACGGCGGAAGCATCGCGTTCAGCGCCCGGACCGGGGAGCCGCCCGCTCCTGACCCGAAGCGGGCCAAACCCTACCGCCGGATCACGCACCTCAAGTACAAGCTGAACGGTGAGGGGTTCATTTATGACCACCGCCGGCACCTCTTCGTGGTGGGCATTGAGCCGAGCGCGGAGCCCCGGCAGCTCACCGATGGCGACTGGGACGACACCCAGGCCGCCTGGTCGCCGGATGGCAGCGAGATTGCGTTCGTGTCCGCCCGGCACGACGAGCGCGACTTCGACAATACGTCGGACATCTGGGCCGTTCCCGCCGCAGGCGGCGAGGCGCGGCTCATCACGGAATCAAGCGGGGCCTGCGGGGCGCCGTCGTGGTCTCCCGACGGGTCGACGATCGCACACATCTTCACTCCGGTGTGGCCGTCGAATCCGAGGCTGCGGCTGGCGGCGGCAGGCGGCGGAGGCCTTCGTCCCCTCCACCCGGAGTTCGACCGCGCAACCGGCGCCGGTGCGCTCCCGGGCGCCGTGGGCGCAGCCCGCCTGGCTCCCGGGCGGTCGCATCCTGAGCGTGGCGCAAGACCGGGGGACCGTCTCGCCGATCGTCGGCCGGTGGGGCGAAGCGACCCGCTGGGTGGCCGCAGGACCACGGGCGGTGGCCTGGTACTCGGTCGCGGCCGACGGGAACACGGTGGCACTGGTCTCCGGTTCGACCACCCGGCCAGCCGAGGTATTCGTGCTCGACCTGGAAGCCGGGACCGAGCGCCAGCTGACCGACATGAACCGTCCGTGGCGCGACGAAGTCGAACTCATCCCGGCCGAGAAGATGGTGGTGCCCACTGCCGAAGGCGTCGAAGTCGACTGCTGGGTCATGAAGCCCGCGGACTTCGCGGCCACAAGGCAATACCCCGTGCTCCTCAACGTTCACGGGGGACCGTTCGGGCAGTACGGGGAGACGTTCTTCGACGAGTTCCAACTGTTCGCCGGGGCCGGGTACGGCGTGGTCTTCTGCAACCCCCGCGGCAGCTCCGGTCAGGACACCGCCTTCTCCCGCGCGCTCGTTGGCGACATAGGTGGGCCTGACTATCACGACGTGATGACCGCCTTTGAAGCCGCGCTGGAGCAGATGCCATGGGCAGATCAGGCGCGCCTCGGCGTGACGGGCGGCAGCTACGGCGGTTTCATGACGAGCTGGATCATCGGCCACACTAACCGTTTCAAAGCGGCGTGCAGCGAACGCGCCGTAAACGATTGGTACACCATGCAGGGAACCAGCGATATCGGGTCGTACTTCAACCGGAACTACCTGGGCGATGCCGCCACCATCCAGGAGGATCTCGAGGCCGTGCTGCGCCAGTCGCCGCTCACGTACGCGAAGCACATCGAAACGCCGGTCCTGATTCTCCACTCCGAAGACGACCTGCGCTGCCCAATCTCACAGGGCGAACAGCTCTGGGTGGTGCTGAAACAGCGCCGGAAGGATGTCGAGTTCGTGCGCTTCCCCGACGAGAATCACGAACTCTCGCGTTCGGGTCGGCCAGGTCACCGCGTCGATCGAGTTGGCGTCTTGCTGGAATGGTTCGTGCGAAAGCTCTAGCCGTAAGGCTCAGTCCATCACCGTCAGGGCCAGGTTGATCAGCGTGCGCACGCTGTAGCCGCTGGCCCCCTTGGCGATCCAGCCGCGGTCCTTGTCGAACATGTCCACGCCGGCAATGTCGAGATGGACCCAGGGAGCGTTGTCGACAAAGTTCTCGAGGAACTTCGCCGCCACGATCGTACCCGCGCCGCGGTTCCCGGTGCCGGTGTTCTTGATGTCAGCGACGTCGCTCTTCACGAGTTCGTCGTACTCCTTGAACATCGGCAGCCGCCAGGTCTTCTCGCCCGCGAGTGCAGCCGCCCCTTCCACCTTCTCCGCCAGGTCTTCTTCGTTCGTCATGAGCCCGAAGCAGACGTCGCCGAGCGCGGTGGTCACAGCACCGGTGAGCGTGGCCACGTCCACCAGCCGCCGGGCGCCAAGCTCACGGGCGTAGCAGAGGCCGTCGGCCAGGACGAGGCGTCCCTCGGCATCGGTGTTCAGGATCTCGACGGTCTTGCCGTTCATGGCGGTCACAACATCGCCAGGCCTTGTCGCATTGCCCCCCGGCATGTTCTCGGTGCACGGAGCGATGGCGACCACGTTGACGGCCGGGGCTAGCGCGGCGATGCCCTGCATGGCGGCCACAACCGATGCGGCGCCGGTCATGTCGGCCTTCATCGCCTCCATGCCCGCTGCGGGCTTGATGCTGATGCCGCCGGTGTCGAAGGTAATGCCCTTTCCGACGAGCCCCAGGTCGTACCCCTCCCCGGCGCGGCCGCGGTAGCTGAGGCGGAGCAGCTTGGCTGGCTGTGCGCTCCCCCTGGCAACCGAGAGGAGGGCGCCCATGCCCTTCCGCTCCATGTCTGCGCGTTCGAGCACGGCGAATTCCAGTCCTGCCGCTTCCGCCACCTGGCGGGCACGTTCGGCGAGGGCGGTTGGGGTGAGGAGATTCGCTGGTTCGTTCGCCAGGTCCCGCTGCAGGTTCGTTGCCCGGGCCATGATGATGCCTCGCGCAACCCCACCTTCGATGGCGCCAGCCTGCGCCGGGTCCCGCTCCACGATCGAAAGGGACTCGATCTCACCGTTCTCCTCATCGCGCGTGCTCCGGTGCCGGGTGAACCGGTACGACCCGAGCAGCGACCCTTCCGCGACTGCCTGCGCGCACGCCGCCACAGGCAGCCCGGCGATGCCGGCGCCGTGGGTGATGGTGGCGACGGTCTTGATGCCGGGCCGCCGTAGATACCGAACGACGTTGGCAGCGAGGTTTCGGACAGCGTCAACGTTGAAATCCCCTGCCCTACCCAGTCCGGCCACCACAACGCGTGGCGACGGCATCGTGCCCATGGTGTGGACGAGGGTGAACTCCCCGGCCTTCCCGCGGATGTCGCCCTGGGCGATCAGCTTTGAAATCGCGCCATCGAGAGCCCGATCCACGGCGCCCGTTGCTCCTCCCGGCGCGGTGACGCCCTCAAACAGGTTGACCACGATCGCGTCGGCCGTCGACGCCGCAATGTCGCCCGGTTGGATTCGTACGTCCAAGCGATGTAACCCTCGCTATTGGTGATTGCGCGCTCCCCGCGACGCTGAGTGTAGTCGTCCAGCAATCCGCAGGGCAAAATCAAGTGGAGGGCGAGGCTCACACGGGCCCTGAAGGACGACGATGAGTGGGCTTGCGGCTAGTGCGGCAAGGCGCCAGGCCATCCGTTTCTGGCAGTTCACTGGCCGCATCGGGCTGCACGAAGTGGTGGCGGTGGTCGTGTCGTTCCTGGTTTATTTCGTTATTCGCGGCGCCGTGGTCGGCCGCGCGGGCGAAGCGATCGTCCGTGGCATCCGCCTGATCGAACTCGAACAGCGCCTCGGCATCTACCACGAACTTGAGATGCAATCCTGGATCCTTGGCAACTACTGGCTGATCAAAGCGATGAACTGGATCTACTTCTGGGGTCACATGCCGCTGGTCATCGTCTTTGCCGTCTGGCTCTACGCCTGGCACCGGCACACGTACCGGCTCGTTCGCAATGCCTTTCTTGCATCTGGAGCCATAGGGGTGGTGGTCTACTGGCTCTTCCCGGTTGCCCCGCCCCGGCTCATTCCTTTTTCCGGGTTCATCGACACCATGGCCATGTTCGACAGGGTCGGGTACAACGCCCAGGAGACGCGCGGCCTCGTGAACGAGTTCGCAGCCGTGCCAAGCCTGCACTTTGGGTGGTCGCTGTTGCTGGGCCTGGCAGTGGCATGGGTGGGCCGGCGACCCATCCTCTGGGTCTTCGGCGTCGCGTGGCCGGTGGCCATGTTCTTTGCCGTTGTCATGACCGGGAACCACTTCATTCTCGACGCCGTTCTCGGCGGCATCGTGTCGTTTGCCGGGCTGGGCGTCGCCCTCGCGTTCGAACGGGCGCGTCCCCACGCTACCGCCTGGGTGCGAGCCCGTCTTGCGGGCGCAGATCGCGAAACCGCACCCGCAGGTGCGGAGCCATAGCCGGCACCCTACCCTGGCGCTCAGACGATCGTGACGAAGAGCGCCATCGCCGCCAGGGCCATCGCCGCCGTCGTCGCCCAACCCAGCGCGAGCAGGGTTCGGCCGGGTGTGAAGTCGCCGAGAATGCCCCGGTCGTGTGCCGTTACCATGACGAAGACCAGGACGACGGGCGCGATGGTCCCGTTGACCACAGCCGCGACGAACAGGGCCTGGATCTCCGAGATCGGGCTGAAGACGATGACGACACCGACCAGGGTCGCCAGCGCGATCACACCGTAGAACTGGGGCGCCCGGCGGAACGTCTCGTTGAGGCCCTCGTGCCAGCCGAAGAGTTCGGCGGCGCCGTAGGCGACCGAACCAGCGAGCACAGGGATCGCGAGCAGCCCTGTGCCGATGATGCCGAGCGCGAAGAGGAGCGACGCCCGGTCGCCGGCGAGGGGGCGAAGCGCCTCGGCCGCGTCGGCCGCAGTCTGCACGTCGGTGCGCCCCGAAGCGTGGAGCGTGGCGGCCGCCGTGAGCACCACGAAATAGAACCCCACGTTCGCCAGCACCATCCCGATACCGACGTCAACACCAGCCGCGCGCACGAGTCCCCTGAGCCGCCAGTTCGCCAGTTGCGGGGGGCGAATCCCGTGCGAACGTTCCTCCTCGACCTCTTCGGATGCCTGCCAGAAGAACAGGTAGGGCGAGATGGTGGTGCCCAGGATCGCGACCAGCGTCGCGATCATCTGGCGGTCGAAGCTGAAGCGCGGCGTCGCCGTCCCCCTGAGCGCCGCTCCCCAGTCGGGATCGGCCACGAATGCCCCGATCACGTACGCGAATATGACAAGCGTCAGTATCTTCAGGTAGCGTGCGAACTGCGGATAGGGGACCACGACCTCGACGAGCGCGATCGCGGCGCCAAGAGGCACCACCAGCCACTCCTTCGGGACGTGGGTGAGCATATCGACAACAGCCGCGATCGCACCGATATCGGCGCCGATGTTCACGACGTTGGCGACGAAGAGGAGCAGCACGACCGGGTAGAGCCAGCGTCGGCCGTAGTGTTCGGAGATAACCTCAGCGAGGCCGCGGCCGGTGACGAGCCCGATACGCGCGCAGATGGACTGCACGGCGAAGTTCATGGGGAAGGTGAGCAGGCTCGCCCAGAGGAGCTGATACCCGTGAGTGGCGCCGGCAACCGTGTAGGTGGAAATGCCGGACGGGTCGTCGTCGGCGACGCCGGTAATGAGCCCGGGGCCAAGCTCGTGCAGCCCCTTGCGCGCCTCGCGCGAAGCACGCACGAGAGTCAGGTCGACGTCGCGAAGGGCCATGGGCGAAGGCTACAAGCGCGGCGTCACTGGCGACAGCGGCCCCATCAGCCGCACACCGGTCCTACTTGAAGAGCGCCCTCAGGCCGCGCAGGACGACCCACGCAGCGAGGGCGGACCCGAGAATGACCGGCACCGGCGAGTTCACCTGCGGCAGCGGGCGGAACTCAGCCTGACCGTCGCGGATTTCGATGAAGCCCAGCGGTCTTGCGCTGACCATACCGCCACCCCCGGCGCCCTGGCCCTGATCGCTCTTGTCCTCGTCTTCTTCGCCGCCCGAACCGGCGCCGCCTCCAAACGCGTAGCGCACCTTCGCGACCGGGATCACCGTGACGCCGCCGCGCTCGACCGGGTCGGCGAAGACGGCCTTCGCGTTCGCGCGCCCGCCAACGCGCTCGGCAAGCCGGTCGACGAAGGTCGATAGCGGCCCCGAAGCGGCCACCCCGGACTCGCGCACAGTCGCGTCATAGTCAATTGTCATCGCTTCACCCCCGTGATGGTGTGACTCGCGATCAGAGTACCAGAGGCGGGAAGACGAAAGAGCGGCGCCCCCTCAATCGCGCGCCCGCCGAGCGGCGCGGCTGGCTCCGTCGCTATTCTGAACCAGTACATCAGCTTGCGACTCTTGCCTGATGGTTGATACCATGGACAAGGCGTATTGTGCCCTTTTGCTGACGCAGGCAAACGCAGCCCCCAGAACAAACGCGAGGATTCCCGAAACCGAATGAGTGATGATCCCCTGACCGAAAGCCCGGTCACCAGCGCGGATGCCATGATCGGCAGCGTGCTCAGCCGGCTCTCCAGCGGCGACTTCGCCGACGAAGAAGCCGACGACGAGGACGAAACCACAGACTCCCCTGCTGACGAAGCTGACCCGCTCGAAGCCGAGGAAGAAGAAGAAGAAGAAGTCGAAATCGCCCTCCTGACCGAGGAGTCGGAAGGCATTGACGACCCCGTTCGCATGTACTTGCGCGAGATCGGCAAGGTCTACCTCCTCACCGCCGACGACGAGAAGCATCTTGCCCGGCAAATGGAAGAGGGCAACCACATTCGCACGATCGAGGAGACGTATGTCGCTGCCTACGGCCACCCGCCTTCGGCTGCCCGCATCGCCGTCGAACTTCTCGACGAATGGGGCGAACTCCTGCCCGTGTACAAGGCCGCGAAGTCGTTCATCGACGACTACGAGAAGCTGGCCGCCAAGGTCGCACCCGTACTCGACGAGAGCGGCAACGAGATCCCGGTGCGGACTCCACGATGGCGCGATGCCCAGGCTCCCAAGCTGAAGAACATGGGCCTGGCAGAGACCCTCGCCAACCCCCAGTTTCGCGGGCTCATCGACGGCGAAATGGACGTCAACTTCCGGCAGTACAGTGCCAACAAGATGAAGCCGCCGCGCACCGAAGAGGATGCGCACCAGCTCATCGTCCACCTCTCCATCGTCACCCACATCCTCACGCCCGACCTCGTGTCCCAGATGGCAGACGAGGCCGGCGGTGAGGACCAGCTCGTTCCCCCGGTAGACGGCCTGGTGGAGACAATCGCGCCCCTGGAAGACAAGCTCCGCTACCACTTCGACACTGTGAAGCACAACGGCTACAAGGCCGAGAAGCGGCTCACCGAGGCCAACCTCCGCCTCGTCGTGTCCGTTGCCAAGAAGTATATCGGCCGCGGCATGTCCCTCCTCGACCTCATCCAGGAAGGCAACATTGGCCTCATCCGCGCCGTCGAAAAGTTCGACTATCGCAAGGGCTACAAGTTCTCGACCTACGCCACCTGGTGGATTCGCCAGGCGATCACCCGTGCCATCGCCGACCAGGCGCGCACCATTCGTATCCCGGTACACATGGTCGAGACCATCAATAAGCTCGTCCGCGTCAGCCGTAGGCTCGTGCAAGAGTACGGCCGCGAACCCACCAGCGAAGAGATCGCGCGCGGCATGACCGAGACCGGCAAAGGAGATGCGTCGTCCTCCTACACGCCCGAACGCATCCGCGAAATCCAGAAAGTCTCGCAGGAGCCGGTCTCGCTCGAGACGCCGATCGGCGAAGAAGAGGACAGCCACCTCGGCGACTTCATCGAGGACGCGAGCGCCCTCGCACCCGCTGAGGCGGCGAGCCAGCAACTCCTCCGCGAGCAAGTCGAAGACGTCCTCGCCAGCCTCACCAGCCGCGAGCGGCGCGTGCTCCAGCTTCGTTTCGGCCTCGAAGACGGCCGCAGCCGCACCCTCGAAGAGGTCGGCCGCGAGTTTGGCGTCACTCGCGAAAGAATAAGGCAGATAGAGGCGAAGGCCCTTCGCAAACTCCGCCACCCAAGCCGCAGCCGGAAGTTGAAGGACTACCTGGACTAGCGAGCCGAAACAACCAACTTGAGAATCGCGCCCGCTGGGCGCGATTCTTTCGTGAGGAGCACCTTTCAGTGGACCCGGAACGCCGGCCCCTTCGATTCGACTACAACGACGAGAACTTCCGCCAGGGCGCTGAGACCCACGCCCTCGACGGGCTCGATCCTCCTGCCGGAATTCCGCGACGTGCATCCCCATATGGCGGATAGGCTGGCCGTCCTTCGTGCAGCGCCTGTGCTCGACATGGGTTGCGGCCCAACCCGCCTCGGAACGCTGCTCGATGCGCACGGAGTGCCATGGGTCGGACTCGACGCCTCCATCAATCGCCTTCGCCTCGGACATGGCCCCCGGCTGCTCGGCGATGCATCAAGGCTCCCATTCCCGGACGGCACATTCGGCGCCGTCACCGCGCTCTACATGCTCTACCACTTCGAGGACCCGCTCATTCCCATCCGCGAGGCATTCCGCGTTCTTCGGCCGGGTGGCCTTTTCGCCGCCTGCGCACCCAGCCGCTTCGACGAGCCGGAAATCGCGGGGTTCATGCCACCTCAACCGCTTGACACGTTCGACTCGGACATCGCCCCGGAGCTGATTGGGACCGTCTTCGAACTCGCCGGCATAGACATCTGGGACATGTCCCTCTTCCGCTTCACAGAACGAGAGGCGCTCCGGACGCACCTGATTGCCCGAGGGACCAGACCGCACGTCGCAGACGACATCGCAACACGCGTGGGATTCCCGCTCTGGCTCACCAAGCGCGGCGCCACGGTCTGGGGACGCAAGCCGGAGCCTTAGCCGCTGACGCCGCCGCATCCGGCGTGAGGTATCGTTCGATCATGACGACCAGCCCCCGCCTCCTCTCCTCCCAGACCGTCTACGACGGCAGGCTCTTCAGCGTCGAACTTGACGAACTTCAGATGCCGGGCGGCGTTGTCACCAAACGTGAGATCATCCGCCATCCAGGGGCGGTGTGCATGGTTCCCATCGACGCCGACGGCCGAATCGTGCTTGTCACGCAGTATCGCCACGCCGCCCGGCGACGCTTGCTCGAATTGCCCGCGGGCACGCTCGAACCGGGCGAGGCGCCGTCCGCAACTGCCGTTCGCGAACTCCAGGAAGAGATCGGGATGCGACCGCAAAGAATCGCGGCACTCGGCGGATTCTTCGTCGCCCCCGGCTACACCACCGAATACATCTGGCTCTTCGTCTGCACCAACCTCGTCCCCGCGCGGCTTGACGGTGACGACGACGAAGACATTGAGGTCGAGCGTGCAACCATTGACGAGGCCCTTGCCGCAATTGAAGCCGGCGACATCTGCGACGCCAAGTCCGTGGCCGGCATCCTTCGATGGATCCAATCGATTAATCGATAAGACGCGGTACGTTCTATAGCTCCCATGTATCCCGCTCCATTGATGGCCCCCTTGCGCGGGCGTAGGATCCCCGTCGGGGCGAGGATCGCTATGTCCTGACGCGTCCGGGCCGGGGCCGGACTGGAGCGCAGATGGTCCTCCATGCCCCGAAGAACATCCGTGGAGGCGCGCATGCAAGCGGGTATTGCAGGAGGACGTGGGGCCATCCCCACCGTCCGCACTCGGCAGCAGCCCAGGTTCTGGCTGCTCGACTTCTACGGGTCGGCGGTCGGCAAGAAGGCCGTCATGGCCATCACCGGCATCATTTTGCTCGGCTTCGTTTTCGTGCACATGGCCGGCAATCTCAAGGTGTACTACAACGACGGTGGCGAACACCTGAACGCCTACGGCGAATGGCTCCGCACAGTCGGCTCTCCGGTGTTGCCGCACAAGACCTTCCTCTGGGCGTTTCGTTCCGCAATCATTCTCTCAGTGGGACTCCACATTCACGCGGCGGTGACCCTGACCCTGCTGAACCGCAGAGCGCGGCCCATCGGCTACAAAGGCGGCCGTAACTACGTCGCAGCCGACTACGCTGCCCGCACCATGCGCTGGAGCGGCGTGCTGATCGGCGCGTTTCTTCTCTTCCATCTCATGGACCTCACCTGGGGCACGTCCGCCGTCCACCCGGACTTCCAGGGCGGCAAACCCTTTGAGAACCTCATAGCAAGCTTCGAACGCTGGCCTGTCGCCGCCGTTTACATCGGCGCAAACCTCCTCCTCGGGATGCACCTCTACCATGGCGTGTGGAGCCTCTTCCAGTCGCTCGGGCTGAATCATGTGCGTTTCAACCATTGGCGACGAGGCGTTGCCGTCTTGTTCGCTGCGGTCATCGTCGTAGGCAACATCTCGATTCCCATCGCCGTCCTCGCCGGCGCGTTCGATTAGGAGACGGCAGATGCAACTCGATTCGAAAGCCCCAGAAGGCCCGCTCGCGGAGAAGTGGAGCAGCTACCGCTTCAACGTGAAGCTCGTAGCCCCCCAGAACCGCCGCAAGTTCGACATCATCGTCGTCGGGACGGGATTGGCTGGAGCTTCAGCCGCGGCCACACTCGGCGAAATGGGCTACAACGTGAAGGTGTTCTGCTTCCAGGACAGCCCTCGCCGCGCGCATAGTATCGCCGCGCAGGGGGGAATCAACGCCGCCAAGAACTACCGCAACGACAATGACAGCGTTTTCCGGCTGTTCTACGACACCATCAAGGGCGGCGACTATCGAGCGCGCGAAGCAAACGTGTACCGCCTCGCCGAGATTAGCAACCAGATCATCGACCAGTGCACCGCCCAGGGCGTGCCGTTCGCGCGCGAATATAGCGGCCTCCTCGACAACCGGTCGTTCGGCGGCGCCCAGGTCTCGCGCACGTTCTACGCTCGCGGCCAGACTGGCCAGCAGCTGCTCCTCGGCGCCTACCAGGCGCTCGCCCGCCAGATCGAAGCCGGCTCCGTCGAGATGCATTCGCGCAGCGAAATCCTCGATCTTGTGGTCGCCGGCGGACGCGCCGCGGGAATCGTGGTGCGCGATCTCATCACCGGCGAGGTCACGAGCCACTCAGCCCATGCCGTCGTCTTCGCGACGGGCGGCTATATGAACGTCTTCAACCTCTCCACGAACGCAAAGGGCTGCAATACCACAGCGATCTGGCGCGCCCACCGCAAGGGCGCCCTCTTCGCGAATCCCTGCTACACGCAGATACACCCAACCTGCATACCGGCCAGTGGTGACTACCAGTCGAAACTCACGCTCATGTCCGAGTCGCTTCGCAATGACGGCCGCATCTGGGTGCCCACGAAGACGGGCGACGGCCGCAACCCCAACAGCATCCCCGAAGACGAGCGCGACTACTACCTTGAGCGCATTTATCCCTCGTTTGCCAACCTTGTCCCACGCGACGTTGCCTCGCGCGCGGCCAAGCGAATGGTCGACAACGGTATGGGCGTGGGCGAGCGCAAGAACGGCGTCTACCTCGACTTCGCGGACGCCATCGGCCGGCTGGGCAAAGGCACGATCGAAGCGCGCTACGGCAACCTCTTCGAGATGTACGCGAACATCACCGGCGAGGACCCCTACAGCGTGCCCATGCGCATCTACCCTGCGCCGCACTATGCCATGGGCGGCCTCTGGGTCGACTACAACCTGATGAGCAATGTCCCTGGCCTCTACGTGATCGGAGAGGCCAACTTCTCAGATCACGGCGCGAACCGGCTCGGCGCGAGCGCACTCATGCAGGGCCTGGCCGACGGCTACTTCGTCCTTCCTGCGACGATCAGCGGCTACCTCGCCGGCCAGCTCGGTCAGTCCGCACCCGCATCCGACGGCCCCGAGTTCAAAGAGGCCGAACTGGCGGTATGCGAGCGCATCAACCGGCTGCTCACAATCAACGGCTCGCACAGCATGGACTGGTTCCACCGCAAGCTCGGCCAGATACTGTGGGACCGTTGCGGCATGGCTCGGAATGCTCAGGGACTCAAGCAAGCCGGCAACGAGATCGCTGCCCTCCGCGAGCAGTATTGGACCGACGTTCGCGTCCTCGGCGACGGCGAATCGCTCAACCAATCGCTTGAACGGGCCGGCCGCGTCGCTGACTTCCTCGAACTTGGCGAACTGCTCTGCCAGGACGCGCTCCACCGCGAGGAGTCCTGCGGGGGCCACTTCCGCGAAGAGCACCAGACGCCCGAGGGCGAGGCGCTGCGCGACGACGAAAACTTTGCTTATGTCGGCGCCTGGGAGTTCCAGGGCGAAGGCAAGCCAGCAGCCCTCCACAAGGAGGAACTCAACTTCGAGTACGTCCACCTGTCGCAGAGGAGCTACAAATGAGGCTGACGCTGAAGGTCTGGCGGCAGAACGGTCCTTCCGACCAGGGCCGCTTCGAAACGTACGACGTGCCCGACGCCAACGAGCACATGTCCTTCCTGGAGATGCTCGACGTCGTCAACGAACAGCTCATCCAGGAGAACAGAGACCCCATCGCCTTCGACCATGATTGCCGCGAAGGCATCTGCGGCATGTGCGGAATCGTGATCAACGGCCGTCCGCACGGACCCAAGGCCCACACCACCACCTGCCAGCTCCACATGCGTAACTTCAAGGACGGCGACGCCATCACTGTCGAACCATGGCGGGCAAACGCCTTCCCGGTGGTGAAAGACCTAGTCGTCAACCGCACCGCCCTCGACCGGATCATCGAAGCCGGAGGCTATATCGGGACCACCACAGGCAGCGCGCCGGATGGGAATTCCCTTCCGGTCGCGAAAGCGGACTCGGATTCCGCGATGGACGCCGCGGCCTGCATCGGCTGTGGCGCCTGCGTGGCGGCCTGCCCAAACAGAGCGGCGCAGCTCTTCACTTCCGCCAAGATCGGGCACCTGGGGCTGCTCCCGCAGGGGCAGGCGGAGCGTTGGAGCCGTGTCGCCGCCATGGTGGACCGCATGGAGGAGTTCTTCGGCAGCTGCACCAACTATGGCGAATGCGAAGCTGCCTGCCCGAAGGGCATCAGCATCAACTTCATCGCCCGCATGAACCGGGAGTACATCAAGGCCAAGTTCAAGGACAGCCGCAAACTCGCGCGGGGCGTGCTCGCCGACGCATAGTCAAACCATGCTGCGCAGATACATCGTCGACCGGCGCAACATGGTTGGTGGTGACCTCGTTATCGCCGGCCCGGTTTGAGGGTCCTCGCAGGCCATCCGTCTCGCTTGCTGCTCCGCAACGCGACGTAATCCTGTTACAATATCTAGTGTTGGCGTGTTGACGCGCCACAAGATGTTGGGGTATGCTCCTGCCCGGCACTTGCCGAGAAACGCTCAGGCGTTTATACACATCAGGAGTTATGACGCTTGCGTTGCCCCTATTGCCAGTTCCGCGATTCCAAGGTGACCGATAGCCGGGCGACTGACGACGGCATTCGCCGGCGGCGGGAATGCGTCGGCTGTGGTGAACGTTTCACTACGCTCGAAACCATCCCGTTCTCAACCGTGCAAATCGTCAAGAAGGACGGCCGGCGCGAAGATTTCAATCGCGAGAAGCTTCTCACGGGCCTGCGCAAGGCCTGCGAGAAGCGCAGCATCTCGGTTGCAGAGCTCGATGCCATCGTGGCCGACATCGAAAGCTGCATCGCGGCAGACGGACGGCAGGAAGTGCCATCGGGAGTCGTGGGAGAACTCGCGATGGACGCCCTGCGGCGGCTCGACCACATCGCCTATATCCGCTTTGCCTCAGTCTACCGGTCGTTTACGGACATCGCCTCGCTCAAGGAAGCCCTCGATGCCCTGGAGCAGGGGCGAGTCCCAACCGCCGAGGAACGCTCCCTCCAACTGCCCCTGCTTTCGGACCCGGACGACCACGCCGTGCGACCACGGGCCCTGCAGGACGTCGATAGCCGGCACTTCGCCGAGTCAGTGGGGTAAGCGGCCATGGCGATGAAGATCTGGGAGCTGCACGGCCTGCAGCTCAATCGGGCAATCTGCAGTACACCTCAGGGCGAGGCCGACGTGGCCGGCCTTGTCTTCTCCGAAAAGGCCTACTTCCTCGCGATTCGCGACTTCCGGCCCGCAGAGCTTGTCCGGCTGGTCGAAGAGCAGGGGGTGATAGCCGCGGCATTCGCCCTCATGTCCCGCTTTCACGACCGTGAAGCTCTGAATGCAACGGGCGGTCGCGGACTGGTCGTCGTCCGCGGCCACGGCCCCGGACCAATGCTCAAGCGGAACGACGAAGTCCGCTCGCCGGTTCCAGCACAGGAACTTTCGCCCGCGACGCGGTAGGATTGCGAACGTTTGTTCGCTATCCTCGTTCAGTTCACTGCCAAATGACAGGGGGAGGCAACCATGGTGAGCACTACGCATTGGGGACCCTATAAAGACCCTGGGCATTGGGAGCCTGCCCGCCTCTCCGACAACGCACTCGTCGTCATGGAACGCCGCATCGTACGGCGCAACGACCTCGGTGACGCCGTGGAGACGCCGGACGAATGCTTCCGCCGCGTTGCGCAGAACCTCTCGCGCGCAGAACTCCGTTTCGGCGGCACGGAGACCGACCGCGCGGCTGCGGAAGAACTCTTCTATCGCCTCATCGCGTCGCTCGACTTCCTCCCAAATTCGCCCACACTCGTCAACGCAGGCCGAGAACTCCAGCAGCTCTCCGCCTGCTTCGTGCTACCGGTTCCTGACTCCATCGACGGGATCTTCGAAGCCATCCGCAATACGGCCATAATCCACAAGTCGGGCGGCGGCACAGGCTTCGCCTTCTCGCGCCTCCGCCCGGCGAACGACCGCGTACAGTCCACCATGGGTGTCGCCAGCGGTCCCGTCTCGTTCATGAAGGTGTTTGACGCCGCGACGGAAGCGATCAAACAGGGCGGCACCAGGCGCGGCGCCAACATGGGCATCCTGCGTGTCGACCATCCCGACATCGACCACTTCATCGAGATGAAGGCCGACATGACCACGCTGACGAATTTCAACATCAGCGTGGCGGTCACCGACGCGTTCATGGCGGCCATCGAAACCACAGCGGATTACGACCTCATCAACCCCAAGACGGGCGAAACGGTCGGGAAGCGAAATGCCCGCGAGGTCTGGGAGAAGATGGTCGCCAACGCCTGGAAGAACGGCGACCCTGGCGTTGTCTTCATCGACCGCATCAACGAGGGTCGGGCCAACCCGGTCCCCAAGCGCGGTCCGATCGAATCAACCAACCCCTGTGGAGAGCAGCCCCTCTATCCGTTCGACTCGTGCAACCTCGGATCCATCAACCTCCATCGCTTCACCCGAGACGATGCCGGCGAGCGTGGCGTCGATTGGGACCGGTTGGCCACTGTCGTCCGCCAGGCCGTGCACTTCCTCGACAACGTAATCGAGATGAACGTCTACCCGATCCCCGAAATCGCCGAGACCTCCCACGCCATCCGGCGTATCGGCCTTGGCGTCATGGGCTGGGCGGACATGCTTGTCGATCTGAGCATTCCCTACGATTCGGACGAAGCGTTGGATCTGGCGCGGAAGGTCATGGGCTTTATCCAGCAGGAGGCCGACGCCGCCTCCCAGCAGCTTGCTGCCGTGCGCGGCAACTTCCCCGATTGGTCCGACTCCATCTACGGCCCGGGGGGATCCGAGGGCCCGCGGCCGATGCGCAATTCGACCCGCACCACCATCGCCCCTACTGGCACCCTCAGCATCATCGCCGACTGCTCGAGTGGCATTGAACCGGTCTTCGCGATCGCGTTCGTGCGCTCTCACTATCTCGACAAGGACGATCCCACAAAGCGTACCGAGCTGGTCGAAGTCAACAGCGCCTTCGAAGAGGCCGCCAAAGCTGGCGGATTCTACAGCGACGAACTGATCCGCTTCCTCGCTGAGGGCGGGCACATGTCCGAGCGCAACGACGTACCCGCCTGGGCCAAGACCGTATTCGTCACCGCCCACGACATCGCACCCGAATGGCACGTGCGCATGCAGGCCGCCTTCCAGGAAGGGACGGACAACGCGGTCTCAAAGACCATCAACTTCGCCAACACCGCCACCATCGATGACGTGCGCCTCGCCTATCAGTTCGCGTACCGGGCGGGCTGCAAGGGCATCACCATCTACCGCGACGGTTCGCGTGATCTCCAAGTGCTCAAGCACGCGGAGAAGAGCGAAGGCGAAAAAGCCGTCGAAGCCGCCCAGGCCCTGATCCTGCAACACGCCGGACCGGTGCGCCGCAAGCTCCCGGATGAGCGCCGGGCCATTACCCACAAGTTCCGCGTGGGTGAGCAGGAAGGCTACATGACCGTCGGCATGTTCGACGACGGCACTCCGGGCGAAGTCTTCATCAACGTCAACAAGCAGGGCTCGACCGTCAGCGGGCTCATGGACACGGTCGCCATGCTCACCAGCTACGCACTCCAGTACGGAGTGCCGATCAGCGAGCTTACCAGCAAGCTCAAGAACACTCGGTTCGAACCAAGCGGCCCGACGAGCAACCGCCAGATTCCCATCTCGACGAGTATCGTCGACTACGTGTTCCGCTGGCTCGAGCTCAAGTTCGATGATACCCGGGCCGCGCTCCAACCGACCCTCATCCCGCCAGAACAGGTGGCGCCGTCTACCGCTGCCGACGTCTACGCCCCCCACCACGACGACCAGGTGCCGAGTGGTGTCGGCTGCCCGGACTGCGGCGCGGTCCTGTTCTACGGCGAAGGGTGCCTGATCTGCCGCAACTGCGGCTACAACAAGTGCGGGTAGCGAGCCCGGCGGCGCGCTCCGAAGCAGCGTGGTCCAGCAGTCCCGCACGCGCCATCGCGCTACAATCGGGCCATGGGCTTCTACTACGGCGTGCCCCAGCCACCTCCCCCGGGGGACAAGCCAGAGGGGTTCAAGGAGACAGTTGCCATCATCTGGGCCGTCTTCTCCGTGCTCGCCGTCCCTCTCGGGATCATCTTCGGGACACTTGGCGCGGTCGCCGCTGTCGTCATGCTGTTCGCTTTCAACGTGCTCGCTGGTGGAGCGGCGATTTTCGCAATCGTCGCGACGGTTGCAGCCTATGGGGTGTGGGAAGCCAGGCATCCTCCCAAGCTCGAATGAACCACACCGCCATCCCGGGCGAGCTCGCCGGCCGCATTGAAGCCGTTCGGTCGCGAATTCGCGCCGCGGCGGAACGTGCGGGCCGCGATCCGGCCTCGGTGACACTCGTGGCTGTCTCCAAGACCTGCCCCGCGGAGACGGTCGCGGAAGCCTGGCGCGCGGGACTGACCGACTTCGGCGAGAACCGCGTCGCCGAAGGTGCGGCAAAAGCTAGCGGCCTCGCCGCTCTGGGGCTCCGCCCGATGTGGCACCTGATCGGCCATCTGCAGACGAACAAGGTTCAGGCCGCGCTCAGCTCGTTTGCTATACTGCATGCCGTCGATTCGGAGCGACTTCTGCGGGCCATCTCGGCCGCCGCAGATTCGCCAGTACGGATCATGATCGAAGTCAACGTTTCAGGTGAGGCTACGAAATACGGCATCGCCGTAGGTGACGTTCCTGCCATGCTCACCTGTGCGTCGACTCTTCGGCGAATCAGAGTGGAGGGCCTGATGACGGTAGCTCCGCAAGTAACGAACCCGGAGGAGGCCCGCCCGGTCTTCCGCGAGTTGCGCATGCTCGCCGCAGCCCATGGGCTGCAATGCCTTTCGATGGGCATGACCGGTGACTTCGAGATCGCCATAGAAGAAGGGGCAACCCACGTGCGGGTTGGCCGTGCCATCTTCGGGGAACGGAAAGCGTGAAAGTTGCCATCATCGGCGGCGGCGTCATGGGTGAAGCGATCCTCGCTGCCGCAATTGAACGAAACGTCTTTCGAGCCGGCGACGTAACCGTCTGCGAACTGCTGGAACATCGCCGCGATCAGCTTCGCGCGGAGTACGGCGTCGCCGTGACAACAAGCAGCGCGGAGGTCATGGTCGAGGCCGACCTCGTCCTCCTTTCCGTCAAGCCGCAGGACATCCACTCCATCCGGGGCCAGGTGCGCGATGAAGCGCTCCTGCTTTCGATCATGGCCGGAGTCCGCATTCGCTCCATCGCCGAAGAACTCCACCACGACCGCGTGGTGCGCGTAATGCCCAACACCCCGGTCGCCGCCAAAGTCGGGATGAGCGTTTGGACAGCCACAGAGTCCGTCTCCCCCGCGCAGCGTGACCTGGCCCGCGGCCTGCTCGCCGCCATCGGCCGCGAACTCTATGTAGACGACGAGAAGAAGCTGGACATGGCCACCGCGGTCAGCGGCAGCGGCCCCGGCTATGTGTTCTTGTTCATCGAGGCGATGATCGACGGCGCAGTCGCCATCGGCCTGACTCGCGCCCAGGCCGAAGAACTGGTTCTCCAGACGGTCTATGGCTCGGCCGTGTACGCCCAGGAGAGCGGACGCAAGGCCGCCGAGCTCAGGGCCATGGTCACCTCCCCCGCGGGCACGACTGCGGCCGGATTGCGCGAACTGGAACGGGCCGCCATGCGTGCCACCCTCATCGACGCCATCCAGGCCGCCTACGACCGTGCCCGCGAACTCGGCGGGCCAGCTTGAACAACCAGATTGCCCTCATCTTCACGACGATCCTCTACGTGCTCATCGCCATGGTGATCGCACGCTCGCTCCTTAGCTGGTTTCCGGTTTCGCCGCGAAATCCACTTGCTCGATTTCTCTACGACACAACCGAGCCGCTCCTGGGCCCGGTCCGTCGCATTCTGCCTCATACCGGCATGATCGATTTCAGCGCCATGTTGGTCATCGTGCTGTTGTACGTGATGGTCTACGCCGTGCGGCAGGTAAGCACGGGTTGACTCGTGCGGGTCACGCCGGCATCGATTTGGTATGATCTCGTCAGAGCCCGTCGCGATGCCACGGTCCCGGAGACGTCGCCATCAATCCCTACATCGCTCAGTTCACCTTCACGTTCATCCAGATGCTCACCTGGGCGATCATCGCGCGCTCGCTGCTGAGCTGGTTCCCGGTCGACCAGAACAGCGCACTCTATCAACTGCTCTTTCGCGTGACGGAGCCAATCATCAACCCGCTGCGTCGCGTGATGCCCAACATGGGCATGATGGACTTGAGCCCCATGGCCGCAATCATCGTGCTCATCGTGCTCGGGCAATTCGTTCTCGGGCTGGCAGCGCCAGCATAGCGCCCGCGCAGCTCCCACCTGTCGCCGCTCAGTGACTGCGTCCGCCCAATTGCTCAGTGATTCTGGCACAGCGGGGTACTTCTTCAACGGGTTGGGGGCTGATGGCCTCCCGCGTCCAGGCGGTGTGGGCGTGACGAATGTGGAAGGGGGAGGGCGAGAGGGCCTTCGCCCGGGGGTGACTAGCACGCGGAGAGGACGCAGTTTGGCATTGAGTTGCTGCCCCAGGTGGTCGACGCTGAATGTGCTCTCCGCGCGAAGGAATCGGGCGATCCGCGGGGCGCTGCCCGACGAAGCCGAGCGCCGGGTGCAATCGCAGGGTTTCGTGACAATGTAGCTCACAACGACGACCAGCAATTCGGCGCGGGCCGCGTCCTTGTGGTCAAGACGCTCGTCTGAGCGCCCGGGGCTGCTGCGAGGCGCAAAGCCGACTTGCCCCCGGGCGCGATTCGCGCGAACGTTGCGCACACTCGCGCCAATGGAGGGAGGGCAGAAAGCGTTGGCAGGGTCGGAAGATCTCCTCTTTTCTGGATTGAAGGTCGTGGATGTTGGCACATGGATCGCGGGGCCAGTTGCAGCGACAATCCTGGCCGACTTCGGCGCTGACGTCGTAAAGGTCGAATTACCGGTCACCGGCGACCCCTATCGCAGGCTCCCGCAGAGTCCCATCGGCCCGCAGTCTGACGTTAACTTTGTCTGGATCCTCGACGGCCGTAACAAGCGCAGCATCACGCTCAACCTGAAGTCCACGGATGGTCGTGATATTCTCCTGAAGCTGGTCAGCGAGTGCGATGTCTTTGTCACGAACCAGCCCCTGCCGATGCGGCGGAACCTCAGGCTTCGGTACGAGGACCTCGCTCCGTTCAACGAACGGATGATCTACGCCTCCCTGACACCCTATGGAGAGAGCGGACCTGACTCCGACATGGAAGGTTTCGACGGTGTCGCCTGGTGGGGCCGGACTGGCTTGATGGACCTGGTTCGCGCTCATGGTGCCCCTCCCGGAGGCTCCGTGCCGGGCATGGGCGACCACCCGAGCGCCGTCAGCCTCTATGCCGCGATCGTCACGGCGCTGCTTCGGAGGGAGCGCACAGGGAAGGGTGGGCTCGTGCACACGAGTCTCTTTGCAAACGGCATGTGGGCGAACGCGTGTTATGCCCAGGCCGCGTTGGTCGGAGCGGACTTCGCTCCCGTCAAGGCGCCGCGTGCGCCCGGGCCGAACCGTTCGGGGTTCGAGACAAAGGATGGACGACTGCTCCAACTCTACATGGTGCGAACCATGGATGAACTCGATGCGCTGCTCATCGCTGCTGGCCGAATCGACGTTCTCGACGACCCGCGATTCGGCGACCATACCGAGCGTCCCAACCACCTCGCCGAGCTCGTCGATATCCTGCGTCCGATGTTCCGCGAGCGCTCCGCGGTTGAATGGATGGCGACATTCCGGGAGAACCACGTACCGGTCTCCCTCGTGGCTGAGATGCCGGATCTTGCCACCGATCCCCAGGTGCTCGCGGCCGGGATCGTTGCTCCCCCCTCAGACCCCTCGGTGCCAGCATCACTGATCCTCAATCACCCGCTCAACGTCGAGGGCCTTCCCCGCGTCGGGCCGACGCACGCAC
>Ga0172369_10003185_pt1 | contig 21789 bp, 15 predicted proteins | sample LakKiv25m_FD_114539 | JGI IMG/M metagenome (GOLD analysis project Ga0172369, IMG submission 114539) | Freshwater microbial communities from Kabuno Bay, South-Kivu, Congo - kab_022012_11.25m | ecosystem: Environmental > Aquatic > Freshwater > Lake | place: Democratic Republic of the Congo...
TCGGTTGTAAAAGTGCTAAAATGTTCATCGGAGGGGTTTTGTGGTCTGAGCTGTTGTCTTGAAGAAACACAACTCTACTACAAAATCCCTCTCATATCAGCCTATTTTTGGCGAAGGTATTGAATAATCACCTTACTATTGATAAATTTGACAATTTGATCAATGGGGGAGACCGAGGAGTGGATGCAATACCCGATCAAGATACATTAGCAGTCCTACGATGTATAGCAATTGGATCACGCACACAACAGTATTGCTATCGTTCGGCCGTTACTGCAAACATATCTGTTCCTTTAGATGTTGTTTTGGATGATTTACAGAGGCGAGAGGTTTTGGATAAACAAGGTACTTCACATTACCGAATTCGAGTCGAATTATTCAAAGAATGGTTACTAGTCCACCAATAGTTTATTGCATGTAGGAGGGCGTTAAAAATGATTTCTAAAGGATCCCTAGGGAATCCATTTTCTGGCTATGGGGCGATTGTTTGTGGAAAAGATTTTATAGGCCGTGCAGCTGCAATACAAACTATTACCGAAAGAATAATTGAGGCCAAAGAACCCGGATGTATTGCTATTATTGGGTTACCTCGGATTGGAAAGTCAAGTTTGGCTTGGCATACGCTAATCGACTCTCGGGATAAATTGCTACAGCAACAAAAGTTAGCTATATGGATTAACATGGGAGTCTTTAGAACCCCTGAAGAATTTTTTCGTCATATAATAATTTCCACATTGGATACTCTAGATGATGCAAGTATTTTAACAGAAACCATAAAGGCTCTTGCCGAGCAGGCCTTGTTCCCTGGGCTTGCATGGATTGATTTTCAAGATCACTTGCAACGTTTCATAAAAGGTATCAGAAGACTTGGATGGAGATTGATTTTCATAATTGACGAATTTGATGCAGCTCGATCAGTATTTCGGGACAACTTGTTTGCTTATCAGTACCTAAGGGAATTACACAATAATCCCAATAATAGAATTTGCTACGTTACTACTTCAAGGCGAACAATTCCCGAAATTGAATTCAGCGCCGATATTTCAAATTTGAACGGTATCTTTCACCCATTATATTTAGGTATGTTTTCCGATCATGAATTCACTGAACACTTTGCTAAGCTGCAAGAACTTGGCATTATGCTAGATGAGAAATCTTTACATCAAATTAAACTTTTAACTGGATTGCACCCCTACTTAAATGCTGTAATTGGTTTTCAAATAGCAGACCAATTTATTCGGGAGAACCGTATTGATTTGGAAGACGCTTCTAAGGGGATTTTCCAAAGCTATTACGACCACTTGGTGAGCGATCATCTTCGGCAGGAGAATCTACTAGGAAGACTATTGGAAATTGCCAAAACACCTGTATTAGATTCTGAATTGGGACCTCTTGAAAAATTTAAGATGCTTGGATTGATCAAAGTGGCAGATAACAGATGTATAACGATGTTCTCGGAAAGCTTTCATGATTATTTAACAGGGTTGGAGAAACCTATTCAAGATATTCATATCTTTACCAAAGGACAATTATTAGAGGACAGGTACAGAGTTCTACGTGTCTTTAGCACTACAAACCATAGCCAAGTTGCAGAGGCCTGGGATGAATCACTTGAACGCAAAGTTGCTATTAAATGTCTGTATCTCAGCCAAGGCTCGAAGGAAATAATTCAGCAGCTCAAGAATAATTTAGAGAGAGAAGGGAAGATCTTGGCTGGTTTGCAACATTCAAACATAGGGATGGTATACGATATCATTGAAGAACCTGTAGGTATTGTAATGGAATGGATAGAAGGACGTTCTATTCAAAACTATATTAACTCGAATATTAAATTCGAAATCGCCGATGTTATTCGAATTGGAATTATTATCGCTGATGCCTTATCTCATGCCCACTCTCATGGAATTATTCATCGCGATGTTAAGCCCAGCAACATTATCGTAAATGCTTCTAACGAGCCTGTATTGATTGACTTTGATATTGCCCGAGTTGTGAATTTGGAAACCATATCAGTAAATAAGAAAGATGGGAAATACGCACGTCTTGGAACTGCTCGATATAGTGCTCCAGAACAGTTTACTGAGCCCGAAAGAATCACGTCGGCAGTGGATATTTTTTCCTTGGGCATGGTTTTATACGAGTTGCTAACACATGAAACTCCCTGGGGGTTAGGAAGTGATCCATATATTTATGACGAGGATAAGGTTCCACCACCAGAACAAAAAAACATTCCAAATAACTTATATATTGTGTTATGTCAAATGCTTAATCAAAATCCGAAGTCTCGCCCAGAACCAATTGTTTTAAAAACCTTGTTGCACGATTGTTTATGATTTGCTCCAGCCGCCCTTTTGGCCAAGAACTCTGTTAGGTTTTTAGTGGGAGGAATTGTGTGATGCCAATTTCTAGTAGAAGCAAGCGTTACTTCACAGGATTGCTTGACAGCCCTCGGGGAATATGCTATCATAACTATAGCCCCTGGAGCTATTCAGGGATATTAAATTTGTTTATTTTCCTACTATGCAAATTAAACAGCGTTTCATCTTCAATAGAACCCTATACCAACAGGGACATTAATAGTCCAATAGTTTTTTCCGGACAAATGATACAAAAGCCAGTAGCTTACAGAGTTACTGGCTTTTGTATCTAAGCATCCTACAATGCGCCAAGGAGAATTATATGAGTCTTATAGCAAAAAGCGAACTCGAAAAGCGGATCATACCTTGCTCACAGCGCTTCGGACAAAAAGGAGAGGGGGCAGAATGGTATACTGCATCTTACTTAGCCGAAAACCTCAACCCGAGAAAAGTGGGAGATTTCCGGATTCTGATCAACTATAACCTTGAACGCGGTCAAGACAAAGTTGGATCATTGGAAATAGATTTACTTGTTATAAACCGATATGGTATTTTCCTAATAGAGGTAAAGGATTGGCGTGGCGAAATTGTGGCATATGATGGTTTCTGGTTACAGGGTGGCGGCAAAAAGCTTGATGATGTTTTCGGAGTTTTAGAATATAAGTCAAAAAAGTTACATAGCAAATTATTTGGAAATAATGGCGAGCTAAAAGATATAGGTAATGTTAGCGTTGTAGGGTTAATTGTTTTAAGACAGGGTTTACAACGATTTAGAAATGAAAGCAAAAATTTTACAAACAGCAAGAATGTGCTAGATATTAGCCCCAGATTGATTTTGGCACTAAATTCATCAGATTTTCTTCATAAAGGCTCTAATAGCTATATTCTTCAAGATCAAGATATACAACGTATAAGCAATACCCTTTACCACTCACATGAAGATGGTGCTTTGATCGTTGGGCACTATCGAATCGAAAAGGAACTCCTTCCTGGGGAATTATTTGATGCATATGAAGGGATCAATACTACAATTGATAATAAACGCGTTCGTATCAAATGCTATAAGCTTCCTCACATAACTAACAACGATAAAACGGTGATCGAGAATTTTGAGCGTAGTGCCCGAGCTGTTTCCACCCTGGATCACACTAATATTCTACAAACTTACGATTTTTTTCAACATCCCAACCGAGCAGACGTATATTATGAGATAACTGAACCGATTAACGGGAAACGCCTTGATGAAGTTATGGAACAATGTGATTTGCCCCTTCATCTTGCTGAGCAGCTATCTTATCTAAAGCCTCTATGCAACGCTTTGGCTCACGCTCATGCTCAAGGGATTTACCACCGAAACATCAGCCCTGAAACAGTTTTTATCACAAAATCAGGGAGAGTCAAACTAGCCGATTTTGATTTCGCGAAAATGGTAGGATTACTTACTATTGCAACTCCTGGACAATTATTAGTAGATAATATATTAACTGCACCCGAATTGAGAAGAAATCCATCAAGTGCATCCTCCATGAGTGATATATATTCATTAGGTGGACTTTGGTACTTACTTGCCAGCTTGCCAGATCATCCTACCAGGATCGAATTAGAGAAAATTAGATATTTGAACATACCAGAAAAAGCTCAATTATTAATGGCAAGAATGCTATCAGAAAAGCCAAACGATCGCTTCCGTAGTACGGAGGATATTTTGAAATCGATGAATGATCTAGATGCCTAATAACAGGATACGGAACTATTTGTTTTAATATAGTGAACATAAAGAATCCACAACCAACATACTTTCTGTGAGGTAAACCCATGAATGAACGTGATGACGCGCTTGATGGTTTTACAAAAGAACTCCCAAGAGAATTACAAACCCGGCTGGATTTAATTATTCAAACAATACCTGCCTTCTGGGAACAAAAACGCTATGACCATTTTACAAATCATGGACAATCACACTCGGAGCGTATACACCGCCAGAAGTTAGCTCAATTGGCACAAGAATTACCAATAAGTCAACGGCTGAACACTGAAGAAGTATTTATCGTTTCAGCAGCTGCCTGGCTCTATGAAACTGGAATGCAAAGTCCTAATTTGCGACCAATTCTTGACTTTGAATGGCAACACGGATCTGTTTTAACTCCGTTGCAACTTCAAGAGATCAGAGAGAAAAAACATTTACTTACAGAACAATTAATATACGACAGTGTTAGTGATGATTATCAAGGAAATCATATTGATTTAGGTTTAACAAAGCCCAAAGATGATTATACAAGATTGATTGCTGAGGTTTGTCGATGGTGTTCTGGTGAACCTTTAGACCAAGTACCGGAAAAACTTCCCATCAAAGGAATTCCAATACGAGTACGTTTGCTTGTGGCATTGTTACGCTTGGCAGATCAATTATACATAGACAATTCACGAGTTACGCCAGATTTGCTACTTGAACGATCAAAGCTACCTCAACGCCAATTTGCTCGTTGGTGGGCCTTCCAGTATGCACAAACTCTCCCCATTGTCAATGGTCAGATTCGATTTCACTATTTTATGCCGGAGTCTCAGAAAGAGTATTTAGGACATATACGTGCGTTAATAGAGCCGAATTTTGATATTGACCAAAATCCTACTATTCAATATCTGTGGGACAAACACCAACTTCGCCTCATGCCTCAAAAAATTCCTACGGCACGTTTTGATCGACAAACAGGTTTTCAACGTTTGATGAGTCGCGACCTTCTATGGTTCTTGCGCCAGGAAGTCACCCCGAAGGAAACTCCTACGGAAGTCCCAATAGATGAAACACTTATTGAGAAAAGTTTATTAGTATTAGATTATGAAAATTTCATTCTTCAACTTGGTTTAGAAGGACATTTTCTAACAATAGAAGAAGTAGGCCAAGCTGTTATTAGTATTCTGAAAGAAGCTTGTGATCAACATCCAGGACCAGTTGATGCTCTCGCAATTGGGCATTGGGATAGACCGGATCTTAGTCAGGTTTCCCAGGTGCTAAAGGAAAACGTGTATGAACTATTGATTGTTAAACAGCAAGATCTACTTGCAGATAAATTTTCAGAAGAAATCAGAAATCGTGTTTCGGCAAAAAATCCCCCCAAACAAATCACCGTAGTTGCGCCATCAAAGGTTTTAGCTGGGTTATTAAAAGATTTAGCAGATAAGGGCCAACCTATTTCTGCTTGGATTACTGGGCTACCCGAAGCACGTATCTATCAGGCTGTTGTAAACAAATGCCGGTTTCTAAAAAGTATTTTATCCTTTCCTGACAAGAATGGGATGGATGCGAGAGAACTCGAATTTTTACAAATCGCTTGTATCTTAAGGTTAGATAATGAACTCTCTCGAGGGAAGGGATATCTACCTTTTGATAAAGTAAATAAACTTTTGAACCAGCTTGATGAAGTGTCAGGGCACGGGGATTGGTGGACAATCTGGCTTCTCAACCACGGCGTTTTTAACCTTTATAACAATACAGACCTTGCATTAAATCCAGATAATTTGGATGTTCTACGCGCACGTCGCATGCAAAAGGCAGTAATAAAGTCTATACAGGAATTGCCACAGGATGAAGGTGGGGTACGGCAAGATATTTTGTCGAACAAGCTATCACGGGATGATGATTTTCCACGCGAAGAGATATTGGTTAAATTCCTGGAATTGCTTAAACACGACGAGATATTGATGCGTCTTCCACCCTCCGTTCAAACTGAGAATCAGGTTGTTTGGCAACTTAATCCATTATCTTTGGGTGCTGTTACTGCTAATATTGATCAATACATGGCTCGATTTATCCTTGCCTTGGATCACCTTTTGTTGCGTGAAGGTTTCCGTACCATTCATGAACATACTTTATTGCGAAAGGTTAAACCGTATTTTCCAGAAGCTATAGCTCATCTCATTTATAATTTAGCTTTAGGCGATGGTTGGGTTGAACGACATGATACAGGCGAAAAGTTTCATGGAAGTAATAATCCAATATGGGGAATCAAACCTGCTGAACAAAACCACAAAGTGGCAGCGATCTTGCGTAATCGCGATATTCTGTTGACGATCCTTTACAAACTACATAAAACCGGAGTAATCCAAGAGACTCTCTGGCTTGAATTGTCTAAAATTAAATCTTTTACATTGGTAAGAGAAATATTCGATCTCTGGATAAATTTTCTCATAGATGATGAAATTTTAATAGCTGGAACTAGTGATGGCCATACTACTATAAAGCTAGATGTTGCTCAAAAACTTACCCAATGGTTGTTAGTGAGAATTTACATATGTGGTTTGGTTACAACATTCCGTATCCGAGGAGCCACACGATCTGATGCAAAGAGGCCAGAACGTGACATGATCAACGCCTTGGCTCAATTTGTGACTCATCATAACACCCAGATGGCTGAGTGGACAATCGCATATGCAAAAAACATAAAACTGGTGAAAGAAGAAGCAAATATGCTGTATTTAAATTCCCATAGCTTGCCATTGAATTTGGATCGTCGAGAAGGAGAGAATTGTCAAGCCATATTAAGTATGGTAAAGAAACTAGGAGCTGGGAATTGGGTATCTCAGAACGCAATATATCAAGAAATGGAGAAAGATATCCGGTTTGGATACAGTCGAGGCGAGCATGAATATTGGCTGAATACTACAATTCACCGTCGAAAGCTACTGGAAGAGAAAAAAGAAGAACAGAGAAATTCCATTGCTCGTTTTGTTAAACCGGTGACACGATGAATTCTAATCCAACTCCAAAGATGAATTTCTTGCTTCCTGGCATTTTGCAGACTCGACTTGACCTTATCATCCAAACCATTCCTAGATTTTGGGAGCAAAAACACTACTCACACTTTACATACCAGGGCGTTGCACATTCGCGACGCGTATACTACAAGGTTATTGATATTGCTCAACAGTTAGCAGAGGATAGTTCCCTATCAAGTGACGAGGCCTTTATACTGGCCGCAGCCAGTTGGTTATATGAAATTGGCTTTCAAAGCCAAAACTTAAAGCCTCCTCTGAGTTTTGATTTCCAGCCTGGGCGTGAGTACTCTTTTTCTCAGTTGCTCGAAATTCGTTCTAATAAACACTTGTTGACTGAAAGGTTAATATGGGACAGCCTGCGAAATAACTACAAAGGTATTCCTATATACTTGGGCTTACTGCCACCAGTTGACGATTACATCCGTTGCATAGTAGAAGTCTGTAAATGGTGTTCAGACGAGCCATTGACTAATGCACCTGATATACGGGCAGTTCATGGACAAAATATTCGTTTAGGTTTACTATCAGCTATTCTTAGGTTAGCTGATAAGCTCTACATCGATGGAGCACGCATAGACTTAAGTGTACTTCCCAAATTTCACCTTCCTCGACACGAATTCGCTCGTTGGGCAGTTTATCCATATGTTCAAACTTTACCCATAGAGAATAAACAGATTCGATTTTTCTATTCCTTACCCGAATCAAAAAATGATTTACTTGGAAACATACGAGCTATAATTGAATCTCCTCTCCAGAGTAACGCGAATGAAGAAATGCTTTATTTATGGGATCGAGGACTCCATTTAACCCTACATAACACGCCAATTGTCAGTTTTGATCAATTTGAGAACTATCATAACCCAATAGAGCAGGAAGTAATCTCTGCTTTGCAGGAAATAGGGCCCATAAAACAAACATCTATCGAATATACCGGAAAAACAACAACGGGTGTTACCCTAAATACGATCAAATCAAACCAAATAAATAGTTTTCATAACCCCAAAATATCAGTATCTCTACTCACACAAGTATATCCAACAGCTTATTGTTATCACTTGGACGCGTCAAGTTATCCCTTTGTAAAAGTTCACATTGACAATAATGATGATAATACTCAAGATGTAACGCTACGTGTAAAAGCATTTATAGAAGACAAAAGCGATTTGGCAGTTACAACGCTAAACATCAATAAGGGGAAACAAACCAGCATTTCACTTTTGCCCTTACTCAAACAAGCAGCCCTAAAGCAATTAACTGAAATTTGCCCAGCCTCTTTACAGATTGTTGTAGACATGCTATTACCGCAGGCACAAACCCTTTATGATCAGTCCACAATTATCCACTTGCAAGCAAGCAATACAGCTGTATTAGGTGTTTCTAATTCAGATGGCACAATAATAGACTTAACTGATTATTTAGCCGCATGGGTAACGCCGCGTCATTCGGAAATTGAGAAATGCTTAAGGAAAGCCATTGAGTATCACCAAGATCGGCGTTTTATTGGCTATCAGGGTGCCTCAACACTCACAGAAGCAGCAGGGATTGTAAGGGAGCAAGCCCGAGCTATCTACTTAATGCTAAAACAAACAGTGGGGTTGACATACATTAACTCCACTTTTAGTTTAGGGGCAAATGCAAACCAAATCACGCAACGTGTTCGACTACCAAGGGAAAGTCTTGCCACAGGTGGGGCTGCGAATTGCATTGATGGCGCCGTTTTATTTGCGAGTTTCCTTGAGATAGCTTCTATCGAGCCATTAATAATCATCATGCCAGGACATGCATATGTTGGCTGGCGAGTTTGGCGTGGTACCGAATCTTATGAGTTTCTTGAAACAACAATGATAGGATATAGCGATTTCGATTCCGCTCAGAAAGTGGCCCAGGAGTTATATGATAAAGCTGTCTTCAAGGGCTACTTTAAACACAATTTATTTAGCCAGAATGAATTTGCACGCATCATTGATGTATCACGTTGTAGAAGTAGAGGTATTTACCCTTTTGAATAGTGATTTAGTATCAGGCGATGGCAACTCCATATATATATCCTTATGACTTATGACTGTAATCAAGGTTCAGATTTGTCTGGTCTTAACTGGAAATTCCGTATCTTCCTGCAAATTCCCCACACACTCTGCTCCGACAACCCAAACTGTTCTGCAACCTCTCGCGCTGTTTTCCCTGCCTTATGCAGCTCATAGATATGCATATCTCGCTCCGAGGGCCCTTTCGGCTCAGATTTCAGCCGTTGGCGCGTCTTTTTTCCCTCGATCATGAAGGTCGTCAGAATCGAACCGGTTGCCACTGCATCCCGGATGCCGCCAGGCGCAAGCGTATCCAGTGGAAAAGAATACCACAGGCGCGCCCGGTCGTAGCCCAGCTCGATTTTGGTGATAAAGCGAGGGAAGAGCAGGCTGCGCAGCACACGGATGTCGCCGGACTGGCTGGCGGTTTCGATCTGGCCGCGCCAGACGGCTAAGGCCAGCGATAATGCTTCGGGGGAGATTTCGACCTGGGCGGCGGCTTTTTTGGATTGCAGTTCTCGAATCTCGGCCTGGTAAACGGCCAACTCGGCTTCACGAGCGTGCAGGCGGGCGCCGGCGGCCTGAGCGCCGTAGGTTTCGGCCAGGTCGAGCAGGTTCTGGATGGCCTTTTGTGTCTCTTTGACCTGTTTTTCCAGGCGCTCGATGTCACGCTCGATGGCGGAGGTGTCGGCAAGCTGGGCTTTGGTCTCGGCCAGCAAGTTCTGGATGAAATCGGGGGTCAGGATGCGGTTCAGCACCGTGTCGAGGATGCTGCTTTCGGCTCTGGCGGCGTTGATCATGCGCCCTTCGCAGCTATCCCAGCCGTAGCGGGTCTTTTTTCCACACATGTAATAGGGCCAGGTGAAGTTGCGCCCGGCCTGGGTGTTGGAGCGGGAGTAGAACAGGGCCGATCCGCACTCCATGCACACTGCCAGGCCGGAGAACAGGGAAGGCGAGGCCAGCCGCCGGGGATGCGCCGGATGGGAAGTTTTTCCACGCTTGGGATGAGCAGCCTGGATTTTCTGGACAGCATCCCAGGTGGCCTGGTCGACGGCAGCGGGATGGTGATCGAGGATTTCCAGATCGCCACACTTGCCAACTCCCAGGTAGGTTTTGTTGGCAAAGAAGCTCGGCCAGCAGCTTTTGGAATTGTAGAGCAAGCCATGAGTGGCTTCCTGGATCTCGCCATAGCTTTTGCCCTGAGAGCGCAGCTTCCACGCCAGAACTACCAGATCCCAGTTTTCTGGATCAGGGACCCAGCGGCTGACGGTGCGCGGTGAGCCATCGCGTTTGGTTCCGATGACAACTTCTTCGGCTTTGTAGCCGCGCGGCGGGAAGCCGCCTGAGGCGTACCCCCGGCGCACCGTGGCAGCCAACGCTCGTTTGACATCCCGCGAGGTCTGGCGGCGCTTTTCTTCGTTGGTGATGTCGATGATGACTTCCACCACCCTGCCATACGTCCCATCGGGGATCGGATCGGTCAGGGAATGGATCACCACACCCTGTTTACGGATCAGCGCTTTGTAGTAGCTGGAGTCGTCCAGTTCACGGGCAAAACGGGCAAAATTCCACAGCAGCAGCCCGCGGGGACGCAGGTCAGCATCTTTCACCATATCCACCAGGTCATTGAAGGCATCCCGCCCAATGACGCTGCCACCGCTTTTGGCGATATCGGCGAAGATGCGCCCAAGCAGCAGGTTGTGCCGCTGGCAGTAGGTCTGGATTTCGGCCTTCTGCTGGGGTACGCTCTGCTCCTGGGCTTCACCGCCGGAGTCGCGCAAGTATGCCCAAACCATCGACCCAGGCGGCAGTGCAGCAGGCGGGGGCATATAGTCTGGCATAGGGAAGTTATCTTTCCGAGGTTTAAGGATTAGAGTCATCCAGGCTTGAACCTGAATGATTGCCATTCTTGACGACAACACGCCCATTTTCAACGGCCAACAGACCGCTGGAGATCAAAGAACGCAGCGTAGCCGCCAGGTCAGCCGCCAACGGATGCAAAGCATCTTGCTGAGCGCTGGCCAGGCTGGGGAAAGCCGGCTCGGCCTGGCATTCTTCGATCACAAAGGGCGCGTTCTTTTCAGGCACGCTTTTCTAGCTCCACACGTGGGCGGAGTGCGCCAGCCGGCCAGTCAAAGGATTTGATGCGCAGGCCATTGGAGCGCAGGTAGGCGGCCATTGCTTCGATGGTCATGATCTCTTCCCGCAGTTCTGGCGCAGGCTGGGGGAGCGAAGGACTCTGATGCGAGCCTGGGGCAGAGATCAAAGCAGGATCGAGGGCGGGCGGGTAGAGAGAAGGCTCTGGGGATGGGTCAAAAAGTGGGACAAAGCGTGTCTCGGGCAGAGCAGGCGAGGCAAAGGATTCTGCTTCGCCCCTAACCCCAGACCCGATTTGCGTGATGGCCCAGGAAACCAGGTCCAGCAGGCGACCGCCAGAGCGATGGTAATCGGTCAGGTCTTTGTCGCCAGGGCGCAGGTTACGCCATTTGACCTGGCGGGTACGGGCGCTCAGACCTTGCCAAAAGCGAACCGCAGAGTCGCTTTTGCCATCCTGGTCATACAGCAGCAGGAAATATTTCACGGGATAGAGATAGCGCGCCCAGCGTTCGAGAGTCGGGTAATTGGAGTTGCTGCCCAGGGTAATCACGCCCAGGCTGCGCCAACGCGGGTTGGAGGCGTGCAGCAAGCACTGGCGCAGCAAGAGCGCATCGAACTCGCCTTCGGTGATGCAAACCGCTTCGGGCGCGGGGAGCAGGGTATCGGCCAGGTAGAGGGCCGGGCGGCCACCACGTACCTGGGTGTACTTGGGTTTGCCTGCCGGGCGGCGGATTTTCAGGCTCCACAGTTCATCCTGCACATTGGAAGGAATGAGGATTCCCTGCGGTATAAAGACAGCCTGGCCGGGCAGGCCCCAACTGGCAGGGTTATCGCGCCAGTTCATGGGAACATAGCCGATGTGGGCAGCCTGCAACGTTTCGGGTTCAAGGCCACGTTCGGCCAGCCAATCACGAGGGGAAAGGTGGCGCAGGCGCGGCTCACCATTGAGAGGATCAATTTCCTGCCACTGGATGGCAACAGAACCGGCTTTGCCCCACAGGGCTTCCTGGGCTTTCTCGACCAGCGTCTGGCTGCGTTTTTGCCATTGGTCGGAGGGAGGATCGGAAGACGGGAGGTGCACGCCGTGCGTATTAGAGGTCGCGTCTGCGGGATACGGGCGCACGCCGTGCGCCCCAACGTTACCGGTGAGGCTCTGGACGGCCTGGGTAAAGGATGCACCAGTGAGACGCATTTGCAGGTCAATGGCATCTTTCCAGCCATCCTGTTCCGGTCCGCCAGTGCAATGACGGCAGAACCAGCGATTTGTAGAAGGCTGGACATGAAAGCGATCATACCCACCACAGAGCGGACAAGGCCCAGCATATTCGCCGCCCCCAGTGGCAGCAACATGCTTCAGCGTGGTGTAGCGCCGCGCCAGGGAGAGAAGGTCGATCTTCCTGGCCTGGTCAATTTGATCTTGGGAGAGCATGAAAAACCTCTTTGGAAGGAAAAATCCAGGTGCAACGCACCCAAAAGCAGGTGTATCGCACCTGGCGAAAAGGGAAACCTAATAGATCAACCTTCGGGTTTCAGGTTTCGAGTTTATCAACTCGAAATCCGAGTTTTGGAAACCCGAAATGCGAAACCCGAAGTATGCAGCAGCGGGTTTCATATCAGCAAACGCCAGGCGAGAGCGGCCGGGCCGCGCTGCCCCTTGCGTTCTTCCAGGATAACCAGGCCATCTCTGCGCATGCGTTCGAGCAGGCGATCCAACTGGTCGCGTTTGGCCGGCTCAGTCATCGACAACAGGTTGGCCAGTTCACGGGCAGAAAGGCCGCGGGGGGATTGGCGCAAAAAGCGGATGATCTTGGGTTCCAGGTCATCATCTTCGCTGACACGGCTGGCATCGGCGATCATGCGATGCAGGCAAGAGCGAAATTCTTCGGTAATCATCTGGGCCCTGGCCCAATGGCGCAGGGTGACGGTCAACGGCTGATCTGGCGTATCGGAAGCCCAATCAACGGTGGCAAGCTGCAGGGCAATCTTCATGGCGATGGTATGAAAACGGCCATAACTGGCGTAGAACTTCTCGGGGATGAGGCGCTGGTTGATCAACTCCCAGATGCCAGCGTGGTAGGCTTCCCAACGCCGCCAGACTTCATCCTCATAGCCGGCGCGGATGGCCTGGGGGAACTGGATCTCGCCGGGAATAATTTCCCGGGGGAGGGGCAGCCTTTCCAGCGCCAGGAGGCGCAACGGATCGGTCAAAGCGGCAGGGATAGCAATCTCGTTGGGATAGAAGATACGTTGAGGCGGCCGGTCGGGAGTGACGAAGATAAAGCGAGCAAACAGGCCATTGCCCCAGTGGGAACGGTTGTTTAGGTGCGAGCGCATGGCCGAAGGGGTGGTAGGGCCGCAGATGGTCAGGTAGGCGTTGCGGACGGTCTGGCGGCCGCGGATGATGGTGGAAGATGCAGAGATCTTATCGGGGCAATCGAACAGCTTGAGCACATGGTTGAGCAGATCGGCCAGGTGTTTCTGGTCGAAAGCGTCCAACAAACCGGCAGCTTCGTCCATCAGCCAGGCACGCTGGGCGGCAAATTTGCGCTCCTTGCGCCAGTCGTCCTGGTCGCCCTGCTCCCAACTGGCAAAAGTATCCGGCTGGCGGTTGGTCAGCTCGCCGATCAGGCTCTGGGGGGGGATGCCAACGGGCAGAATCAAAAGAGCCAGGTAAGACAGGTCCAGCACTTTGCGAGCAATCTCAAAAGCGGTGGTCTTGGCATACAGGGTAGAATGGGCGACGATCAGGGCGTAGATGTTGGGGTACAGGTTGTGATTGGACACTCGCAAATAGACCCGGCGGGCGATGGCCGTGGAAAGCAGCACCAGCCCCAAGATCAGGTGGAAGATGGGCGGGCTCATGGGCGAGGCCAGGCGGGCAAAGGCGATGTAATCGTTGAGCCACTTGCCAGTCGAAGCGGCCTGCTGCATGAGACTCTCAGGCAGGCGGGCAATGGCGGGAAGCTCAGGGATGGCGACCAGGTCAGCAACGGGCTGATCCAGGCTTTCATCCCCATATTCTTCAACATGCGGGTCAGCGTCGATGCGGACAGCCAGCACGGCAGCAAGGATTTCAGCGGCATCCGGACGGCCGGCAAGCAGGTCTTCGAAAACGTCTACGGCGCTGCGGCCATTACGGCTGGCAATCAACTGCTGCGCCAGGCCACGCCAGGGTTCAGGCAAGTCAGCGGCGGAGGCAAGCTGTTCGCCAGCAATCAGGCGGGCGATGTGCTGCGGGCCAGCGTTTGGGGTATAATTCGGGTGCTTCACGGCGCAGTTCTCTGCGCCAACGGGTGTGGGCGCCTCGGCGGGGGCGCCCAGTTCTTTTTCAGTCATGGCTGCTCCTGTAATTTATCCAAGTGAAGGTTTTTCATTCACACTGGCAGCCGGGCTGGGAAACACGGCGGAAAGGGATGGGGTCTGCGACTCCGGCAGCAGCCCCTGACGAAGCAGCTCCTGGCGGATGAGGAAGCGGATCTGGTCGCGTGGGTCGCGCATCTCGAGCGCAGCCCAGTGGGCCAGCTTTTCGGCTTCGGTTTCGTTCAATTGGATGAGTAAGCGGATCATCAAAAACCTCCTGGGTTTTGAATAGGCATCTTGTGCTTGCAAAACCTGCACGAGCAGGTTTTGATAAAGAATATCGAAAAGCGGCGGAAGGAAAAAGTGTTTTTTCTTTTCCTTCTTTGTTTTCCAGGTTCAAAGATCTCCACAAGCCCTCAGTCTGCCTTGCTTTAGATCGGGTTTGCACCGCCGGGCAGGAGATTATTCAATTGGTAAAGGGCAAAAGGCTATTGTGTAACACAATAGGTTTAGAAAGCAAAATACTTATTGTATTATACAATAGGTTATGACAATAAGAACAGACTCTGAATCAGCCCATCCTTCTATGCGTCACTAAAAACCAGGCAAAACGGGTAAGGATCAGGATTTCTGTTTCAATTGTTCAGCTAACTGGCAAGCATCCACATAAAGATCATTCTGGGCTTTTGCAGCTTTCGCCAAACGACTACGGGCATCTTCTAGCAATTTCAAACCATAAGGCCAACTGATCTGGCGAGCAATCTCTTTCCAGGGTTTGCTGGAATCTTGCTGTCGTAATTCTTCAGCCCAGATGGCCATAGCCACGCGATAAGTCTGTTCCTGAGGTGAAAGCCCAGGGTTGCCTGGCTGCATCGCCATCTGTTGCTTTTTCTGAGCCTTTAGCGTTTCCGGCTGTGTGTCCTTCCAAATATCATCCTGATGTAACCGATCAAGAATTTCTTGTACAAAAGCTTTGAGCTGCGCGAGCCGACCCTGGTATAAACGTTCTCGACCGGCGGAAATGGCAGCCAGCATCGCTGCTTCTACTTTGGGACTCTCAAACCACGGGTCAAAAGATGGATTGGATACTGTAAGTTCTTGGGTAACTGTCTCGCGTAACTTACTCTCAGCAAAGAAAGGAGTTTGCGCCAGGTTCTCTGACCGATAAGGCCAACCAGCAAGATACATGAGCGTCTCATCATTTGAGGGGATAGCAGGCAGAATGGCGCGCAGGTTGGCCGATTTATTGTTGATCTTGCGTAATTGCAACTCACCCCAGGGTCCCAAACGGGTCCATCCCGACTCATCTAACAATGTGTAAGTGACCAGAACCTGGTTGACTAACGCCGTTCGCCACTGCTTCGCCTTTTCACCAAAACGGTCTACCAGGTACACCAGCACTGCAGCATCCAGGGCATCCACCGACGCAGGAATATTGACGCCATCGCTCAGAACAGATTCTATGTTGACTTCGATCATGTTGTCGGGTTTCATAGATAATGGGAGTGAACCGCCCCAAAAGGGCGGTTTTTTGCATAGATAATGGAAGTGGGTTTCGAAGTGGATGGGAGCAACCTAATTTTGTAACAAAGATAATGAGAGCAGCCTAATTGGCAAGATTCATGCAGCATAGGGGGTATGCCAGTAAGGAAAGTATCAGGTCGAGGCAGGAATATGATTGGGCAATTCCCATCGCTCAAAATGGGGCGAATGGTAGCCTTTGAGTCGCTCATCGAACAAGACTATCTGTACGTTTTGGATTACGAGGCCGCCGTAACCGCCTTTGAGGAACAACCCATCACCATTGAGTATGTCTGGGAAGGTACTCTGCGCAAATACACGCCAGACTTTCTGGTCAGACGAAACGAACGCAGTGAGTTGGTTGAGTGCAAGCCTGCCCCCCTGGTATCCAAAGAAGAGAACCAAAGAAAGTTCGCCGCGGCAACAGATTGGTGCAAAACCAAAGGTTGGTCGTTTGCCATTGTCACGGATCAAGATTTGAGGAATGGGCCACGCCTGGCAAATATCAAGCTGCTAACCCAGTATGCGCGATTAGGGATTACTTCTGAAACGGTGCACTGGGTTGAAGGCTGCCTGGTTGGAGCGAATAATCCCCTCACCCTGCAAGAGGGTGGACAAATCTTGTACCCTCACATCCCGGCGCAAGGGATATCCATTTTGTTGTATTTGGCATTTCACCACCAGATTGGCATATCTTTGGATGATCAACCAATTTGCGGCAGCAGCCTGATTTGGAAAAAGGAGGTTCCATTGCCATGAGCAGTTATCGTTTTAATCCAGGGCAACAATTTATCTGGCATGGAAAGCGGTACGAGGTAAAGAGGGTAGTTGCCCCTGAACAAAGGGTCAACCTCGAATGCCTGGAAAACGGCATTCTGCTTCTGTCAGATATGAGCGCCTTGATCCAGGAATTTTTTGCCGGTAATCTGTGGTTTGTGAAAAGAAATGCAGGTTCAAGTGACAAACCACCTGCAGATTTAGATCTATCATCGTATCCCGAGGAAGATGTGGAGATCGCCAGGTGGCGATTGCAGGTAATCCAGCCCATCCTGGACTTGCCTCCAGACCAACAAACCGAAAAAGCGGTTGTTGAACACGTTGAAAAGATACGGTCGAGTTTTCAAACCGGCATAAACAGAAAGCTTTCTCAGGTAGTGAGCAGAACTACCCTCTATCGCTGGCTAAAAATATATCGTCTCAGTGGGAATGATGTCCGATCGCTCTTGCCCCAATGTGACGAGCGTGGTGGAATCGGAAAGTCCCGCCTCATACCTGAAGTGGACAGCCTGGTTCAGGCAGTTCTAAAAGAGTATTACCTGCGTGCGGAACCGATTGGAATGGACGATCTGGTTGCCCTTATTGCTGCTCGGATTGAAGAAGAGAATCGGCTACGCCAAAAAGGTCACCATCTGGTTGTGCCGTCGCGAACAACGATTTTCAGACGGATGGAAGCATTAGATATCCAGGAGAAAATGACTGCCCAACACGGGCGACGCACTACTGCGCGGAAATTCCGGCAAGCCGAACAAATGATGTATCCAGATAGGCCCTACGAGCGAGTAGAAATCGACCACACCCGCTGCGATGTCATCGTCATTGACGAACGCGACAGCCTTCCCCTGGGACGACCAACCCTGACTTATTGCCTGGATTTGGCCACCCGGTATCCTTTGGGGTTCTATCTAGGATTTGAACCTCCCAGTTATTTCACGGTCATGGAGTGTTTGCACCATGCCATTTGCGCCAAAGAAGATGTTCACGAGAAGTATGGCGCAGAACATAATTGGCAGGCGTATGGAATTCCCGGAACCCTGGTGGTAGATAACGGCAAGGAGTTCATTGGTCAGGATTTGAGCGATGCCTGTGCTCAATTGGGAATTGTTTTACAGCAGTGTCCGGTGATGTCGCCAGAATTTAAAGCTGGCGTGGAAAGACACTTTGGAACGCTAAACAGCGGTGTCTTTCACACATTACCTGGAACCACTTTCTCGAACATGCTCGAGCGTGGAGAATATGACAGCGTCCAAAGAGCTTGTATCTCGCTCGATGAACTGGAAAAAGCCCTGACCATATTTCTGGTTGACATCTACGCAGAACGACGCCATCGCGGGCTCAATGGTGTTCCAGCCAGGCGTTGGGAGCGTTCTTGGACCGGAGACTTTATTCCACGTTTGCCGCCCAGCCGTGATGAACTCATGATCCTTTTGGGCAAGGTGGAATGGCGAGTGCTTCACCCGTATGGGATTGAACTGGAAAGTCTGCGGTACAACGCATCCGGATTAGGTGAACTGCGCGAGCGGTTACGAGGTGAAAAGGTGAAATTGAAATACCACCCTGGCGACCTTAACCGGATCTACATCTTCGATCCATTCGAGAAGTGTTACCACGAACTCCCTTCGCTGGCACCGGAGTACACGCAGGGATTATCTATTTGGAAGCACCGTCTAATCCGGCGAACTGCCAGCCAGGAAAAAGAGGCCGTGGATTTGGCTTCTCTCGGAAAAGCGCGCCAAAAAATCCAGGAAATGGTTGACCGGGCCCGCACACGCAAAAAAACTGCCACCAGAAGCAAAATGGCGCGTTGGGATGGCAAGACGGCGAATGCCCCATTGCCTCAAGCGGCTAAAACGGATGCCAACTTGACCCAACCGGCCAACTCAAACCTAACTGCTGGGTTGGAAACTGAATTCTTTGAGTTCGATTACGATCTACCTCCGAGTCGCCACGATGAATGACACGAAGAACCAATCCGCACTCAGCCAAATCCATTCTGTATTTATCTTCTACCCGCGTTTGAAAGAGCTTCACGAAGAGATATGCCGCTGCCAACAATTATCCCGGGTGGCCGGTGAACCCCAATGTATGGCGCTTGAAGGCATGACAGGAGCAGGAAAAACAACCCTGATCCGGCGGTATGCCGCAGAGTTTCCGCGTCGCGAAACGCGGTATGGCTCAGTGATCCCCGTCTTTTACCTGGAAACACCTTCTCCAGCGACAGTGAAGACGATGGCCTCTGTGATGCTCGAACAACTTGGAGACCCAGCCGCATACATTGGCGAAATTGGCGCGCTCAACTCGCGCCTGATTAGCTTGTTGAAAGCGTGCAAGGTGGAACTGGTGATTTTGGATGATTTCCACCACCTGATTGACACGGAAACGGACAAAGTGCTGGCAAAAGTTTCCGATTGGCTGAAAGTGCTGATTAAGGAAACCGGCGTTCCGTTTATGGTGGTGGGAATTGAAGGCAAAGTGGAACGTATTTTGCGCGCCAATCCACAGCTTTCGCGATTGTTTGCCGCTCGAGAAACCTTGGTTCCCTTTGTCTGGCAACCAGAGCAGCAAGACACCATCCAGAATTTCCATATCTTTGTGGGCACCATTGAAAAGAGTATTGGCAAGAACTTAACCCAATCTCTGCCACGCACAGAGCTGCTCTACCGAATTTTTTACAGCACCAATGGCGTGGTGGGCAACTTGATGAACCTGCTGCGCTATGCCGTGATGTTGGCAGAGGAACGCTCGGCCACATCCCTGGATTTGGATACTTTGGCAATGGCCTTTGAGAAACGCATGTCCAAGCACTTGCCGGACAAACGGAATCCTTTTCTGGTTGCTCCTACCGAGCGGTTCAGTCCACCTGCGTGAACACAAGAATGGCCTTCGAAGCCAAACCGTTGTTGCAACGTTCTCCACTTTTCCCTGGAGAAACTTTGCAATCCCTGCTGACGCGCCTGGTGTTGCTAAATCATTACCCTTCGCTTGCTGTCCTGGAAGAGGTACTGCAGTTTCATTGGCCAGACAGCCTGGATGCCCCCTCAAGCAGCTCAGCATTTGAGCGCCTGGAACAGCTGACCGATATCCCCGCAATGGATTTACTGATGGCAAGCGACCACGGGCTGACACCGGCACTTCCTCCAACCAAGAAAAACAAAAAGCAAACTCTTTCCCCAATACGAGAGGTGATGCAGTGGATTCCAGAGCCGCAAGCACAGGATTTCCATCCAGCGAAAGGTTCCTGGTATTGTCCCAAGTGCCTGGAAGAAGAGGCTTACCAGAGACTGTCCTGGAGGCCAGCAGCGATGGCAGCTTGTTTACAACATGGCTGTTTATTGTTGGATCGGTGTCCAAACTGCCAGCAAGCTGTTTCTATCCTGGGATTGGTGCTTGCGCGCTGTCCAAAATGCCAGGCTGATTTGCGCCAGGCAGAAACAACCTCTGTGGCTGAAGATCGCTGGGGATGGACCGCTCAAACAACTATACTGGGATGGAGAACCAATACATCTTTGGCTGATCCAGGATATGGCTGGCCGGAGCAGCCTCCTGTTCTTCTGTGCAGTTTGGCAGAAGGACTGGCTGTGGGGGCATTATTCCTGTCCGAATCCTTGCCGCCTCATCCCCTGAAACCAGCCAAACCGCCGAAATTGTATCGTCTCAATGATGTCCGACTACATGCCCTTCCGGCTGAGGTCTTTTGGGCATATTCCCGTGCCCTGAAATTTATGTCCAACTGGCCTGATGAGTTCCGAACTTTCTTGTATCTGGCTGCCCCAGAACCGGAGAGCAATTTGCTGTCCAATTTGGGGCTTTTTTATTCTTACTGGATCCCAACCCGCTGGAAACACCGTGACTGCAATTTCATCCAAGAAGCATTGGGGGATTTCCAGCGCGACCGCTCATGGTTCGCCCAGATGGCTCCCAGTTTACCAGTCCCTTTTGCACAGGCTCCATATTTTGCCAGGCTCAAAGAGGCTGCTGCTATTTTGAACATTCCAGAAAACGCCTTGATCCGACTTGGACAGATTGGGCTGGTAACAGAAATCTCCTCACCCGATGAAAAACTTACCACCCGTTTTTACCGGCGGAGCGATCTTCGCAAGCTAAAACAATCCTGGACGCAGCCTCTTTCCCTGCAAGAAGCCTCATACTGGCTTGGCTTTTCTCCGGAAACGGTCTTGCGCCTGAAAAAAGAACGCGTTTTGAAAATGATCCCTGGCTCCAAAGCAAATATGCACTTTGCAAAAAGTGATGTTGCTAACCTCCTATCCAAAGTGGATAACCGTACTCTGGTTGTTGACGGCATGGATGACGACTTGGTCAGCCTCGCTGATGCAGCTCAACAACTGTCTTGTGTCCGCTTTGACGAGGCCCGGCTCATCCAACTGGTTGTTTCTCACAAACTACGCTCCTGGCGCAGCTCCTCACAACAAAAGTCGTGGGCTTGCAACGAAGTCTCATTCACCCGGAAAGATCTGGATATGTTGATGAGCCAAAATGCGAAAGAAGAAGCATGGATATCTGCTGAGGATGCTGCCTTTGACCTGAAGGTGGAAGATGAGGTCTTTCTCGGTTGGATAGCGCGGGGGTTATTGAAGACGGTTGCTTCTTACAATGGACAGTCTTACTTGAAACAAAAGGACTTCGACCAGTTTCGTGCGGAACACATCTTCTTCTACGAAGCCCGAGACTTATTGGGAATATCCAACCGGCGATTGATGGGGTATGTTCGCCGCGGCAATTTAGCTCCCATTGCTGGCCCTGATTTGGATGGCTGCTACGCTTATCTGTTTCCGCTACGAAAGGTGGAACGACTCGCCAGGCATTTGCAGAAACTCCAGCAAAAACGCCTCGCTGCTGTTACCACCAATTAGGCTGCTCCCATTATCTTTGAACCACTCCCATTATCTTCGGAATACTCCCATTATCTTTGAAATCCTACA
>Ga0172369_10003188_pt1 | contig 21783 bp, 27 predicted proteins | sample LakKiv25m_FD_114539 | JGI IMG/M metagenome (GOLD analysis project Ga0172369, IMG submission 114539) | Freshwater microbial communities from Kabuno Bay, South-Kivu, Congo - kab_022012_11.25m | ecosystem: Environmental > Aquatic > Freshwater > Lake | place: Democratic Republic of the Congo...
ATGTTTTAACAATTGAAGCGCGGTTTTGTGTGTCAATGGTTTGTTGATTAGCTTTGACCTGGATGATTTGTACTCCTGCGTTTTCCAGAAGCTCTTGGCTTTCTAGCTGGTTGTAGCCTTCGGTAAAAAAAAGACGAGCAATGCCTGCGCCGGCTACCAGCCGAGCGCAATATGGACAAGGAAAGGTGGTTACGTATAAGTCCAAGCCTTCAGTTTTGATTCCTTGTCTTGCTGCTTGAGCAATGACCGCGCCTTCTGCGTGAACAGAGGTGCTGATTTCTATGGCGACCCCAGAAGAGGCTAGAGTTCTGGGGTCGCCATAGATGTATTGGGTCATTGGAGTGGGTGTATGATGATTGTAGGCTTGAGCTACAATTTTTCCCTTACTTACCAAAATTGCTCCCACATGGCGCCACCAATCGTTAGAGTTGCCGGCTAGTTGAAACGCCTGTGCCATAATTTTTTGATCAAATTCTTTTTGGGATACCTGCACTTTGGCATCGATTTGTTGTTCGCTTTTTACACGCTTAACATCCCAGCGCAAAAAAATAGGAAAAAACTTGAGTTTTGCATCAGGGAAAAATCGTTTGGCAATTAATTTGGTGATATCTTCATCGCAAGTATTAAACACATTTACTACTGTTTTTTTGGCTTCCTCAATGTTGTTTTGCGTTAATATCTTGACTGGTAACTGCGGGTAAAGTGCGTTAATCATGGACTTTATGAATTCTGGTTTTACCGCACGAATTTCTTTACGAAGGTAGTCAAGTTCAGCAAATTCTTGTCTAGCCCAGACGGGATCAATCAGCCAAAGTGGTGTATTGTCAAGCTTTTTATTGGAGTTTTTGGATACCTGATCCAAAAACTCCAAGTAACCTGCATGTAATACTGGGATGTAAGCAAGAATGATTTTCATTTTTTTAATTGTTCCAGTACTTCGTCAATAGATTGGTGGATCTTGGTAGTTAAAGTTTGGCTGAAATTTTGGGCAAAGCCGATTTGCAAGCGGCGGAGCTTGGCGCTGGTGGAAGTGGTGGCTTGACGTTTCAAAACAACTACCTGGCCGCAAAATTTTTCTAAAGCTTCAATTTCTTGGTTAGAGTAAGTATTTTCTACAGCAATTAAAACGTCAGGTTTGATTAATTTGATGAGTTGCCATTTGGGAGCGACCAGTGGTTTGATGACCACATGATCAACGGAGCTTAAGTAAGTCAACATCTCGGTGCGTTCGTCCTCTGGCACCACTGGCCGCTCCGGTCCTTTGCGTTTCTTTATTTTTTCATCACTATCAATGCCTACAAACAAAACATCACCGTAAGTTTTGGCTTTTGCCAAGTATCTGCAGTGTCCAATATGGATCATGTCAAAAGATCCTTGAGTTAGCACGATCTTTTGACCACTCTGACGGTATAGAGTAGCCAACTTTGCTATTTCGCTGTAATCGGTGATTACTTTTTGCATATTGAGTTTCATCTTAAAGGTATTAAGCATTATAAAGCATCAGTATTTAAAGTAAAAAACTGATTGTTACTACATCGCCAATAGTTTTTCAAGTATTGAAATACCACTAGGTATTGTGGTTTGCTAGCACACAATGCACGAGATGTGGGAAAAAACTGGAGTTAAAATCATAGTAGCTGATACTGATAATTTTGAAATTCCTAAAACTGCTAAAGAGAGTTTGAGACCAGAAGATCTCGCTTTTTGGCATAATAATCCACCTGACTGTATTGTTCTGGCGACAGCTAGTCTTCGCAAGGCTTATTTTGTTTATTTGGCGATGAATGATTTTAATTTTCAAAGTAAGCCGGAGTTTTTGGGTGATCAATTGGCGTGGCTAGAAGAGGCCAGCTTAAGCATGCACCCTTTAGAGTTTCAGCGTTTGATTGAGGCTAACATTCGTAATGGTGATGGCAAACTTGAGCAGGGCAATATGCTTTTTTTGGGCTTTTGTCATGGTGTGGCTGTTTGTGTTGATCCGCAAAATGGAGAAACAGCTGACAATACTGACCCAACTAAACAATCTGAAAATAAAATTTTGTCGTTACAAGAAAAACCAATCTATCGGGATCTTGATGTTATTTTTGTAGCTTCCGACACAGTGGGTTTAGTTGACGACCAATCTTTGGGCAAACCAAGGAATCTTAGAGATTTTCCTGAACAAAAAGCAGAAGAATCTAAAGATGAATATCAAGAAAGATTAAAAGCTTTTGACATCTGGTTTGTTTTGCGTTATTACACTCATTTTGGAATAGAAGAATCTTTTGAGACTTGGTTTGCTCAATACGACCATTCTTTGGAAGTTGCCAAGAAAGCTACAGAGGAAAAGTTAAACAAAATAGAGGATAGTTCACAGATTCACGATGTTCACATTAACAGCTTGCTGATGATCAGAGGTGATAAACAAGAATCGGTTGAGACAACTTTAAATTTTATTTTGGACTTGCGATACCAGCTAAAATTGATAACCGAGGTCGTTGGCGCGGCTGGTTTGCTTATATATTTGGAATCAGGTAGCGGTGGCTTAACTCAAAGAAAGGTGTTTGAAAATTACCCTTTAGATGATCAAGAGTTAAGAGGCCTTATCATTGATCAGAAACTTCTAGACTTTTTGTTGAGTGTTAGTGGTGAAGAACTAAAATCTTATTATTTATTGATTCATTTGATGGGAGCTCCAGTCTGGGCCTATCCAGTTATGGCCGAGCTAGGGAGCGAGGCTAACTAGTTTGTCAGTTGATCGGATATAATGTCCATGATGCAAGTTTTTTTGATTGTAGCTTTAAGTGCTGATGGGTTTATTGCCAAGGATCCAAGTGCGCCATCCACCTCATGGACCAGCAAAGAAGATGCCGCTTGGTTTAGGCAAAAAACCAAAGAAGCAGGAGTGTGTGTGATGGGGAGAAAGACGTTTGAGACGATTGGCCGGCCGCTGGGCGGCCGGCTGACTGTAGTTTTGACGCAAGATAAAAATTACAAGCTTCCGGTAGTGGCCGACAATTTAGAAATTAGTAATGACGAACCGGAAGCTTTATTACGTAAGTTGGAAAACAGAGGCTTTAGTCAGGTGGCGATCTGTGGTGGCAGAAGTATTTATACTCTTTTTATGACAAAAGGGTTGATTGATAAGCTTTATTTAACTATAGAACCAGTGATTTTTGGTCAAGGGACCAAGCTCTTTTCAGAATCCTTGGACACCAAGCTTAAACTTTTGGCAGTTCATAGTTTGTCTGACCAAACCAAAGTGCTGGAGTACCAAGTTTAGGTTATGTTTGGTATAGTCTTAAGTGATTGATGGAAACAAAAAACCCAAATACTAGTTTCAACTGGAAAATCGCTGGCAAAGCGGGTGATGGGGTGATGGTGACCGCCAAGCTTGTTGCCAAAATTGCTAAAAGACAAGGTTTGTCTGCTTTTAATTACTTGGAGTATCCATCTTTAATTAAAGGCGGTCACCAAACTGGTCAAGTTTTGGCCAAATCAGTGGGTGAAGCAACCTGCCAAAAAAGAGTGTTGGATTTACTAGTTTTGTTTAATCTTAAAGGTTTCCAGGAACATGCGTTGGAGATTAGTGATCATACTTTGGTTGTCCATAACTCTGATGCAGGCAAACTATCGGTGGAGGCGGCCAAAAAATGTACAGGTAGGGTGTTAGAACTGCCGTTTTTACAGTTGCTTCGAGAAAATCAGCTTAATTTTTTGGCCGCTAATATGTTGGCTTTGGGAGTTTCTGTTTATTTATTGGGTTTAGAACACAAGTTGAGTTTGAAAACTATAGAAAGTGAGTTTAGTGATAAATCCAAAAGTTTGGTCAATGATAATATCAAGGCTTTCAATCTTGGTTTTGAGTATTTTTCTACCCGATTCAAACCCATGTTTAGTTTGCCAATCGGCAAAGACGAAAAACTTTTATTGACAGGTAACGAGGCAGTGGGTTTGGGTGCTTTGGCTGCTGGAGTGCAGTTTTATAGTGCCTACCCGATGACGCCGACTAGTGGCTTACTGCATTACATGGCGGGAAAACAAAAACAATATCCTTTGGTAGTCAAGCATGCGGAAGATGAGATTGGAGCAATTAACCATGTTTTAGGTGCCAGTTATGCTGGAGCAAGAGCTATGACAGGTACCTCCGGAGGAGGCTTTGCCTTGATGGTAGAGTCAGTTTCTTTCTCCAGCGTGGCGGAGATACCATTGGTGATTCTTATGGGTCAGCGTACTGGTCCGGCCACTGGTTTACCTACATGGACGGCACAAGGTGACTTGAGTTTTGTGTTATCAGCAGGCCATGGTGATACCCAACGAGTGATCTTGACTCCCGGCACAGCTGAAGAGCATTTTGAGTTGACAAAACTAGCCTTTGATTTGGCCGAAGAGTTTCAGTTGCCGGTTTTTATTTTAAGCGACAAATTGGCTTTGGAATCTTACCACACAATGATTAAGCCGGAAGGAGCTCAAGTTTTGAGCGAAAAAAAATCTGTTTTTAAAAGTGATTCAACAAAAAACTACCTGCGTTATCTTGTGACAGAGTCTGGCGTCTCACCAAGGAGTGTGCCCGGCCAGTTGGGCGGAATGAGTTTAACCAACTCTTACGAACATGACCAGCATGGTTTTGCCACTGAAGATGCGCAAGAAGTCAAAGATCAAGTGGAGAAGCGCGCGCGCAAACTCAAGGCATTGGCTAGTTTACTACCAAAGCCTTATCTTATTGGTCCCGCGCGCGCCGATATTACTTTTATTAGCTGGGGTTCTACTGGTTTGGTGATGCGAGAAGTGATTGATCAACTCTCTGGTAGCAATAACTATCCAACAATCAATGCTATACAGCTACCCTTTGTTTGGCCTTTTCCCACCCAAGAGTTTTTGAGTTTGGTGAAAAATGCCAAAAAGTTAGTAATAATTGAAGCCAATCAAACCGCCCAACTAAGTAAGCTTATAGCTCAAGAAACTGGTTTGTTGATCAAAGATAAGTTGTTGCGTTACGATGGTCGGCCATTTTATGTTGAAGATATTTTGGAGTATGCCAAATAAAAACTATATGCCATGTTTTGACCAAACTACTATCAAATCCTCAATTGCCCCCACATGGTGTCCGGGTTGTGGTGATTTTATGATTTTTTCTTCTTTGCAAAAGGCTTTGGTAGAGTTACAAACTCCTAAAGAAGAGGTGGTTTTGGTTTACGGCATTGGCTGTAGTGGCAACATGGCAGACTTTAATGCTACCTATGGTTTACATGCTTTGCATGGCAGAGCTATTGCCAACGCGATTGGCATAAAGCTAGCTAATCATAAACTCAAAGTGATCGTGATTGCTGGCGATGGCGATCTTTACGGAGAGGGTCTAAATCATCTAGTGGCTGGCATGCGGGGCAATCACGATCTGACAGTTTTAGTTCATGATAACGCTAGGTACAGTTTGACCACGGGTCAAACCGCTCCTACCACTCAAGCAGGTACAAAGACCAAATCCACTCCTACTGGAGCAATTGAACAAACTTTTAATCCAATTATGACTGCTTTGACTTTTGGAGCAAGCTTTGTGGCCAGAGGATATACAGCGCAACCTGTGGAGCTAACTCAATTGATTAAGGCGGGTATCACTCACCATGGTTTTGCTTTGCTGGATATTTTTCAGCTTTGTCCCACCTTTAATAAAGAACAAACCCACCCTTGGTTTGCCGAGAGAGTTTATAACTTGCAGACAGAGAAGCATGATGCATCAAACAAGGCCGAGGCTTGGACTTTGGCTATGACCGAAACAAAACTGCCATTGGGGATTATTTATCAAGACAAAACTTCTGTGGCCTATCATGAAAAAGTATTTAAACAACTAGATTTGAGTTTGATTGATCGTCAAACCAACACAGTTGAGCTAAGTTCTGCCCTAGAAGAGTTGAGTTAATGACCGAAACAATTAAATTGATAATCAAAAGATTTGATAAGACTTTGCCTTTGCCAGAGTATAAAACATCTGGTGCGGCGGCAATTGATCTTTATAGCAGACTAGATTTGACAATTGCGCCGCACAGTATTGGTTACGCGCCACTTAATATTGCCCTCAAGCTACCCAAGAAATACTTTGCTTTGATTACAGCCAGAAGCAGTTTACATAAACAAGGTTTAATGATGGCCAATGGTGTGGGAGTGGGCGACAGTGATTACTGCGGTGATGGGGATGAGTACCAAGCGGCGCTTTACAACTTTACTTCTAAAGAAGTGACAGTTGAGCGTGGCCAGCGCCTAGTACAGCTGATGGTTTTGCCTACAACCAAGCTTACTTTGGTGGAAAAAATAAAGTTTACTACAAAAAACAGAGGTGGTTTTGGTAGTACTGGTAAAAAATAAAAACTTGGGTTACCCTGATTAGTTATGAAACAAACGACAACTGAACAAAAACAAAAAGGACTACTGATTACTTTGGAAGGTGGAGAAGGAGGAGGCAAAACCACCCAGAGTTACTTACTGCGCACAAAATTGATTGCAGCCGGTCACGACGTGGTGGTTCTGCGTGAGCCGGGTGGTACCCAAATTAGTGAACAAATTCGTGAGGTAGTCTTAAATAAGCATAACTCCAGCATGGCCTATACCACTGAAGTTTTGTTGTTTCAGGCGGCTAGAGCGCAAATCTATAGAGAAATTGTGATTCCCTCTATTCAGGCGGGCAAGATAGTTTTGATGGATAGATCTAGAGATAGCAGTGTGGTGTATCAAGGTATGGTGCGAGGTTTTGGTAGAGAAATGATAGAGAAATTGAATGATATCTCCACCAACCAAACAATACCGAATCTCACTCTTTTGTTGGACGTGCCAGCAGAAAAAGGTTTAGCAAGAAGAGCTAAAACTGGAAAAATGGACAGACTGGATATGGAAAATTTGGATTTTCATAAAAAAGTGAGAACTGCTTATTTACGGTTGGCCGAAGAAGATCAGTCTGGTAGATGGCAGGTAATTGATGCTAGTCAGACTTTGGAAATTGTAGAGGAAAAAATTTGGCAATCTGTTGCTGCCAAGCTTGAGTTTTAGTTATGTCAAACTTGGCCAAATTGCCACCAGCTATTCGGCATTTAGTAGAATCTTTTGAGCGTTTGCCGGGCATTGGTCCCAAATCAGCCCAGCGCTTGGTTTTTTATCTTTTGCACATGCCGGAATCGGAGCTTGATAAATTTGCCGAGCATCTCAAGGCTTTGAAAAGAAATACGGTGTTGTGCAACTTTTGTCACAATGTTAGTCAACACGATCCTTGCGAAATTTGTCAGGACAAAAATAGAGATCAGTCTCTAATTTGTGTAGTTGAACAGCCGCTGGATGTGTTGGCTTTGGAAAACGCCCAAAGTTATCATGGGTTTTATCACGTTTTGCATGGAGCGATAGCTCCACTTGATAATATTGGGCCGGATCAGCTTTATTTGCGTGATATAAAAAAAAGACTGACTGGAGTCAAAGAGCTAATCTTGGCTACCAATCCTACTATGGAAGGGGAGGCAACCGCGCTTTACATCACTGATTATTTAAAAAAGAATCTGGATGCGGGTGATTTTGAGGCTCTCAAAATCACCCGCATCGGTCACGGTCTTCCAATAGGCGCTGACATTGAGTATGCTGATGGTATTACCCTTAAGCGGGCTCTAGAAGGTCGGCGACAGGTTTAGGTGCGTTTATCCATATCATTTGAGAATATCCTGACTCATCAGTTATTTCTTCTTCCACCCTGACAATGAAGTCATTTGGAGGAAAAATCTTAAATAATTCATCACGCAGGGTTTTTTTTATGACGAACCCAGTAAACTCTTGCATATCAGAATTATCTCTATAATCATCACTTAGATCTAAAAAGTGGCGAGTGGCTTCATGAAGCCAGCCCAATTTTACTCCTCCAATAGATACTTTTATTTTTCTACCACCATCTTTACTTAAGCCCTCAACTAATTTTTTGGCTTCTTGGGAAACAGCGTTTACGATAGCATTTGTTAATAATCTTAAGATAACATTGAGTTTTTCAATAGGAACTCCACCGCCTTCTTTTGTTAGAAGCACTTTTATGTTTTCTCGTTCTATATAAGCCTTAAGTTCTGTTGCATCAGCGGGAACCTTCATAGTTTTTCTTTGACTCTCCATTTGGTATTCTTGCTCTTTTGTTGTCATTGTTTTATCCTTTTACTATATATTTTATATGGGGATATTATTCCAGATATTTCTTTAAAAGCAAGCTTTTTTGATATCTATTGATATAGATAATCTTAGTGTTAGACTGTCGATTGTTTGCTATAATCATTTATTAGATGATATCTTGTCAAAAGATACCTAGGGCACCCGGACAAAAATTTTTGTGTAGGGTGCCGTTTTTGTATTAATTGCAAGGAAAGGTAAACTAATGACAGCTTTTGTTTCCTCAAAAAACTTTGATTTAACCAATGCCCTGCGCCAGCATGTAGAAAGTCAGGCAGAGAGAGTAAAGCGTTTGACCAAAAAAATCAGTCAGATTAAGGTTTCCTTGGAAACTATTGCTAGAAAGCGTAACGACCCCAAAGCCAATCAAGCCAAGGTGGTTTTGCAGGTGCTGGGTAAGGATATTGCAGTAATTAAGAAAGCCACCGACATGTATCAAGCTATTAACTTGGCGTTTCATACTGCTGCCCGGCACCTAAGAAAATCTCAAGAAAAAACCCAGACTAAAAATCGTTAGGTTTTTTATTTTCACTTGAGTTAAAATGAACAAATGACATAAGCCTTTCATCTTGGGTTCAAGGATTCAAGGATTTTTGTAATTTTTTTTATCAAAACTATTGACAATATTATTTACATTTGATAATATGAGCTCATGAACAAAAAAGGAATCTTGGTCAAGCTAAGGGAAGAAAAAGGCGCCTCTCAAGAGTTATTAGCAAGTTTGCTTGGTGTTTCTCGTCCAACTTATGTTTCTATAGAACTAGGAAAGAAAGAACTTACAATTTCTCAAGCACAAAAGCTATGTGATTTTTATCAAATTTCTTTAGAAAAGTTTTTGAAGGGCCAAATAGAACCACTCTCTGAAGTTGATTTAGAAGCGCCAACCGGTAGTTCTAAAAATTTAAGCCAAGAAACATTGAGAATAAGTGTACCCCAAGAAAAGATTGCAATTTTTAAGGAAGTTTTACTTTATATTTTGAATCAAGTTGGGGGGAAATCTAATGTAGGACAAACTGTTATTTATAAACTGCTTTATTTCATTGATTTTGATTTTTACGAAAAGTATGAAACCCAACTAATCGGGGCTAAGTATATTCGCAATCATCACGGTCCCACACCAATTGAGTTCAAAAAGATTGTTGAACAAATGGTGGTTGATGAAGAGCTTGTCGAAGTCAAAAACGAATACTTCAATTATCCCCAAAATAAATATCTTCCCAGGAGAAAAGCAGATTTATCTGTAATTTCTGGCAGAGAAAAAGAACACATTGATTCTGAATTAGCCCGTTTGTCAGACATGACAGCCTCTCAATTAAGCGCATTATCCCATAAAGATGTTCCATGGATTTCTGCCAGCCATGGTGAAGTCTTAGATTACGAGGCGGTTTTTTATAGAACACCTGAGACATCTGTGAGGACCTACGATGGCGGAGATAATATTTGAAGAATCACCAGAGTTTCAGAAAGATCTAAAGCGTCTCAGTAAGCGATTCAGGACATTGAATGATGATTTTGAAAGAGTAAAGAAGTTCGCAATTTGTTTATTTCACAGTGGAATTGATAATAGGGCATGTTTTGAAATACCTGGTTGTGTTACTGAAAGATATTCCGCCTATAAAGTGAAAAAATTTGCTTGTAGATCATTAAAGGGTGGAGCAAATTCAGGTTTAAGGTTGATTTACATTTATAATAAACTTAATCATAAGATTTTGTTCATTGAAATTTATTACAAAGGAGATCAATCTTTGGAAACCAGATCTAGAATCGATTCATATTTGTCATATTTAGACAAAGAAATCAGTTAAGCTGTACAATACTTATCATGTCTTTGTCAGTGGGGATTGTCGGTTTGCCCAATGTAGGCAAATCGACCTTATTTAATGCTTTGCTCAAACGTCAGGCGGCGTTGGTGGCCAATTATCCATTTGCTACCATTGAGCCCAACATAGGAGTAGTGCCGGTGTCAGATGAACGCTTGGATCAATTGGCCAAGATCGTAGATACCACAGTGATTAAACCAGCGGTGGTGAATTTTGTAGATATCGCTGGTTTGGTAAAGGGTGCCAACAAAGGTGAGGGTTTAGGCAACAAGTTTTTGTCACACATCAGAGAAGCTCAAGTGATCTGTCATGTTTTACGGGCTTTTGAGAATACCGATATTATTAGAGAGGGTGCAGTCTCACCCAAGGAGGACTTGGAGACAATCAGAATGGAACTGCAACTAGCTGATTTGGCTACCTTGGAAAAGCAAGTGGAACCCAAAGGCAACACTGATAAAAAAGCTCAAGAAAAATGGCAGATTATCAGCGATTATAAACGGGGTTTAAGTCAGGGTGTTCCGGCTTTAGAGAGTTTGGAAAAACACCAAGTGACAGCAGAAATTGAGCCCTATGCTTTGGTAGCCAAAGAACTGGGATTGTTGACAGCAAAAAGTGAGCTTTTTGTGGTCAATGTCAGTGAACAACAGTTGACGGCTGGGTCAATTGAGGCTTTAACTCAAGAGTTTGTTACAGAGCTGGGTCAATCTCCAGCTAAAATTTTGGTGATGTGCAATCAAATCGAGAACGAGCTTTCTAGCTTGAGTCTAGAAGATCAAAAACTTTATCTTAAAGATTTAGGGTTAAGTCAGGGTGGTTTGGAGAGATTGATTGCGGCCGCCTATCAAGCTTTGGGCTTGCAGAGTTTTTTGACTGCCGGCAAAAAAGAAGTGCGTGCGTGGACTATCACCAAAGGTACTGTAGCCAGAAAGGCGGCCGGTGTCATCCACACTGATTTTGAAAAGAAGATGATCTCGGCCAACATTGTGAAATTTGAGGATTTCGTTGCTCTTGGCGGTTGGAAAGCAGCCAAAGAAATTGGTAAGTTGCGTACTGAAGGTAGAGATTATGTGATGCAAGATGGTGACGTGGTGGAGTTTCTGATTGGAAGCTAATATTTTAATAGTTGCAGTTAGAATTAGCAACAATCTTAAAAAGATTTTTTTGTGTTATAATCGCTCCAATATTTTAGCTGGTTTGTTTCCCGTCGCGTGGCTTTTATTGCCATAGACAGGTCCAATAGCTCTTGAAACAAACTTATTAAGAGAGGAGCAAAAATGAAGATAATTGCTGACAAGAAAGTTCGTGAGTACGAACTAACCTTTGTTTTGTCTGCTAGCTTGACTTCAGCCGAAAGCAAGAAGATAGTAGAGAATTTAGCCGAACTGGTAGTTAAGCATAAAGGGGAAGTAATCAGTCAAGCTGATTGGGGAAAGAAATCCTTGGCTTATACCATAAAAAAATCTGGAAAAAGATACACCGAAGCCAATTTTTTTCACTGGGTAATAAAGTTTGAAACCACTGGATTGCTAGGTTTCAGAAATAACTTGGAGCTTGAGCAATCATTGTTGCGTCACCTTCTGGTTTTAGCAAGAAAAACTAGCGCTGATAGAGAAGATGTTGTAGATTACGAGTTACTAGAAGAAAAGAGTAGGCGGTAATTAAAAACAAGGAAAGGATTTTATGTCTTCGCGTTCTTTAAACAGAGTAATGTTAATTGGTAACTTGACTAGAGACCCCAACTTGCGTTTTACCCCCAGTAACACAGCGGTCTGTTCTTTTGGTTTGGCTACCAACAGAACTTGGTCATCTGATACTGGTGATAAGCAGGAAAGTGTGGAGTTTCATAATATTGTCGCTTGGTCTAAGTTGGCCGAGATCTGTTCCCAGTTGCTTCACAAGGGCGACAAAGTATATGTGGATGGTAGATTGCAGACTAGAAGCTGGCAAGCGGAGGATGGTAATGAACGCAGAGTGACCGAGGTGGTAATTGAAAACATGATTATGTTGCGTTCAAGTAACAATTACATGGCTGATGAAGACAGTACGAGTGAAAGCGGTGGTATGACAAAAAAAACTGCTTTCTCTAAATCTGACAAAAAACCGGTAGTGACTAACGCAACTAAAAAAACTTCTTCTAAGCAAGACGACGTTGTGGAACAAAAAGAAAAAATCAGCGAGGATAGCGTAGAACAAGTAGAGGATGTAGCTGATGACATTCCATTTTAGTAAGTAAAAAAGTATTAGAAAAGAAAAACAAAATCGTATGAAACCAAAAAAAACTAAACGCAAAATTATTATTAGAAGAAAAATAAATGTAACTTCTGATCAAATTAGTTATAAGAATATTAATACGCTGTTGCAGTTTGTGACTCAACAAGGCTCAATTTTGGCGCGCGAGAGCACCGGTATTTCTCTTAAAGATCAACGCTTGCTCTCAAGGGAAATCAAGCGCGCCAGACATCTTGGATTGATGCAGTTTACCCAAACTGTTTAACGTTTGACAGTTTTTCCAAGTTGCAACCTTGTTAAACCAAGTTACAATCTTTGGAGTATGAAAAATTTGGCTGGTTTAGTTTTGCGGACTCTGACAGTTTTTTTGGTTTTTGTACTTGGCGGAGTTTCGCAATATCGTTACCAATTGGTTGAGAAAGGCTTGTCTCTTTCAAAAGAAGATAAAAAGCCTTCTTCTCCTCAAGTGATTGATACCAAAAATATAGAAATGGGTCATTTCTGGGAAGCGTGGTCATATTTACAAAGTGAGTATCTTAAACAAGATGATATAAAAACTCAAGGCATGGTGGATGGAGCCGTCAAAGGTATGGTTGCAAGTCTCGGTGATCCCTACACTATGTACCTGTCTCCAGAAGACAACAAACGCAGTGGTGAAGACCTAGCAGGTGCATTTTATGGTGTAGGTATTGAGCTTGGGTATAAAGATGGGGTTTTGGCGGTGATGGCGCCACTTCCGGGATCACCAGCAGAAGAAGCAGGCATTAAAGCTGGGGATTTAATCTTGCGCGTTAAGGATGAAACTAGTGGTTTTGATCAGGAAACGACCAATTGGTCGCTGCAAGAGGCGGTGGGTCATATAAGAGGACCAAAAGATAGCGTGGTGACACTGACTTTATATAGAGATAGTAACGGTCAAAAACCCTTTGAAACTAGCGTTAAACGAGGCGAGATCTTGGTTAACTCGGTGGAGTTAAAAATACTAGAGTCCCAAGATGGTAAGTTTGCTCATTTAAAGTTGATTCGTTTTGGGGAGCGTACTATGGAAGAGTGGAACACTGCTGTGGAACAAATTCTAAGCCAAAAAGAAAGTCTTGACGGCGTTTTATTGGACATGCGCAACGATCCCGGTGGTTTTTTTGATGTTGCGATAGATGTAGCCAGCGATTTTATAGAAAAAGGAGTGGTGGTGACACAGAAAGGCAAATTTACTTCCAAAGAGTATCAGGCTAGAGGAAAAGCTAGGCTAGCTGGAGTTAAAACAGTGGTTTTAGTCAATCAAGGAAGCGCCAGTGCCGCAGAAATTGTGGCGGGGGCTTTGAGAGATCAGTTAGGTTTTAAACTGGTTGGTGAGAAGACTTTTGGCAAAGGTACAGTGCAAGATAGAAAAGAACTAACTAATGGAGGTGGTTTGCATATCACTATTGCCAGATGGCTTTTGCCCGGTGGGGATTGGATCAATGAAGAGGGTTTGACAGTTGACTTTGAGATCAAAGATAACGAACAAACAGAAACAGATGAGATTTTGGATAAGGGCAAAGAAGTCTTGCGCTCAATCAATTTTTGAGTTAAAAATATGGATTATGTTAAAAAAAATTTGGCAACATTCTTATTTTCGTTGGCTGGTTTTCTTGTGTTTAATTCTGGTGGCTTATCTAGCCGGCAGTTTGTCCCAGCGATCCAGTGATCTAGAAAAACCACAGTGGCTAAGTAATTTGGGTTTTATTAATGATCTTTTTGGGACAGAAACTGCCGGCAACAAAGATAGCTTGACATCTACCAAAACTTCACCTTTGGGTGAGCTAATAGAGAAAAATAAGGAGCTTTCTATACCAGACATTGTAGAAGCGGCTTCTGAATCGGTAGTGACTGTATCCATTAAGAAACAACAAGTGGTAAACCCCTTTGGTAATGATGTTTTTGGCATGTTTCCTTTTGGTTTTGGACAAGATCAATCACAGCAATCCGTTGAAGAAGTGCAAAGAGATATAGGTACTGGTTTTGTGGTGGCTGAAGATGATTTGGTGGTGACCAATAAACATGTGGTAAGTGATCCTCAAGCAGAGTACCTAGTAATTGACAAAGACAACGTTGAGTACAAAGTAACCAGAATTTATCGGGACCCAACCAGCGATCTGGCTATTGTTAAAGCAGATGGTCTAAAAAAACCGGCTTTGCCTCTCGGTGATTCTGAAAAAATTAGAGTAGGGGAAAGTGTCATTGCCATTGGTACAGCTTTGGGAGAGTTTAGGCACACAGTCACCACCGGCGTAGTCTCTGGTCTAGGTAGAGGCATTACTGCTGGTGATGGTTTTTCTAGAGTGGAGGAGTTGGACGGGGTGATTCAAACTGATGCAGCAATAAACCCCGGCAATTCTGGTGGACCACTTATCAATAGTAAAGGAGAAGTGATTGGTGTTAACGTGGCCGTTTCTCAAGCTGCCCAAAATATTGGTTTTGCTATTCCAATTAATGTGATTAAAGTATCAGTAGATAATTTTAATCAAACTGGTCAATTTGAAAGGCCTTTCTTAGGTGTGCGTTACCAAATGATTACCCAGAAGGCGGCTTTGGCCAATGAAGTGCCACAAGGAGCTTATATCGTGGAAGTAGTATCAGGGTCAGTGGCTGACCAAGCTGGTATTAAGCCAGGAGATATTATAACCAAGATTGATGGACAGAGTCTTCAAGATAAAGAGTTGGCGGTTATTTTAAACAAATTAAAAGTTGGGCAGAAAATTGAGCTGACTTGGTGGCAAAAGGGCGAGGAGAAAAAAGCTACTGTAGTTTTAAAAGCTAGCTAAAATTATTCTTTCCAAGCTTGGTGAAGTTCTTTGAGCATGTTGCTGATATTGCCAGCCATGATTGCCTCTAGATTATAAAAGCTTTGCTTTGTGCGATGATCAGTCACTCTGTTTTGAGGATAGTTGTAAGTGCGAATTTTTTCCGCTCTCATAGCTCTGCCAATCCCACTTCTGGCCTGACCCAATTCTTTAAGACGAGCCTCTTCTTCAATCTCCCAAATTTGAGAGCGGAGCAGTTCTAGGGCAATTTGTCTGTTTTGAGCTTGTGACCGCTCGGAACGAGCGGTCACAACTAATCCGGTGGGTTGATGAGTTAAACGCACGGCGCTATTGGTTTTGTTCACACTCTGACCACCAGCCCCAGAGCTACGCATAAACTGCCAAATTAAGTCTTCATCTCTAATCGTCACTGCGTGAGGTGGAATTTCTGGTAGCACCGCTATTGTGGCAGTGGAGGTATGAATCCTGCCTTGACTTTCTGTTTCTGGTACACGTTGTACACGATGTACTCCAGTTTCCAAGCGAAATAGCTCATATGGGTAAACATCTGTGAATACGTCTTTATTATCGATATCGAGCAAAATTTTACCTGAAATTTTAATCACTCCTTCATCAATGAAAGAAACCCGCAACTTTTCCATTTCGGTGAAACGTACATACATACGCATGAGATCATCCGCCCAAATTTTGGCTTCTTCGCCACCTGTTCCCGGTCTAAACTCCATTATGCAACTGGTTTTATTATCAGCGACTGGCGCCTCGTTAGATTGAGTGGTGAGAAACTGATCAGCCAAAGTGTTAAGCTCCAAAATTTGCTTTTGGAGTTTTTCTACTTCTTCTTTTACTAGATCCTTGAGTCCCTCGTCTTTTTGAGCTAAAGCTTGAGCTTCTTTCAACTGCTTTTCAAGCAAGTTAATTTGCGGTTGATAAGGATTAAAGTCAGACATATACCATTGTTCATCAGTATAAAATAAAGTAAGAGGGAAAAGTAGGACAATTTTTTAAACGGCAGTTTGGCTTGTTTGTCTTACCACCGCTTGTTTCTCCATCAAAATTTCTCTGTAGCTTTTGTGTGGTTGATTTTTGGTTTTGTCGTCTTGTTTCTTGGTCTTTTTGGTAGCTTTAGTTCCTTGAGCTTTTTGTAGTTTCTGCATGAACTTATCCACTCTACCTTGACTATCTACAAACCTCATCTCGCCAGTAAAGAAAGGATGAGAAAAAGAAGAAACATCCAATCTAACAACAAAGTACTTAACTCCGCCCACTTCTCTGATTTCATCACTGGTCATGGTGGAGAAACTTTTAAGTTCTTTGCCAGTGCTTTCGTCTACGAAAATAATAGGGTTAAGCTTGGGGTGAATGTTTTTTTTCATAATTATTCTTTCCGTAAAATATGCTCTCACAAGAGGGGAGTAGTATATCATGAAATTCCTGTGATTGGCGCTTGGCTTCATTATGAAGTTATTTATAATTAAACAAAGAACTTTTAATTTTGGCGAGCAACCGATGCTTAGTCTTGGTTTTTTAACCTTGCTATTAATTGATCCAAATCCATTGTTTGTTGCTCGCCAGTTTGCATATTTTTGAGTGCAATTTTTTGTTGAGCAATTTCTTCGTCTCCAAGAATGATCACAAAAGGAATTTTTAGCTTATCAGCGTACTTGACTTGTTTGGCCAGTTTCACGCTGGGATCGGGATAAACCGACACATTTAAACCAGCATTTCTTATGATGTTAGCCAGTTTAACTGATTGGTTGGCAGTCTCACTTGAAAACAAAGTTATTAGTGCTTTTGTAGATTGGTTAGATTGAGGAATGAGATTGTAGCTTTCCATAGTCTCTAGGGTTCTATCAAAACCCAGACCAAAACCAGTCCCGGGCATTTTAACGCCAGAGATTTTTTCAGTCAGTTGATCAAACCTTTCGCCACCAAGTACAGATCCGGGTGAGCCGGGAATGACCACTTCCCAAATAGGCCCGGAGGAGTAAGAAAACGAGCGAGCAATAGTGGGTTCAAAAACATACCAACTTTTGGGAAAGCCTAAAGCTCCAAGATACTCAAGAATAGTCTTAATAGTAGCGTTGGGCTTGGTTGAGCGTACATTGTCAAGAAACTTTTGCGCCTCTACTTGGCTAAAGCCTTTGCGTTCTATTTCAGTCAAAACACCTACCTCACCAATTTTTTCTAGTTTATCAATGGCGGCAATAGCGGGGTAGGGGATGTCTACAAGTAATGATCGGTCGTTGATCTTGACTTGGGTGGATGTAAACCCAAGCTGGCGGTAAATATCCAAAGAAAGAGCAATCACTTCAGCATCAGCAATAGGAGAAGCTACGCCAAAAATATCAGCATCACACTGCAGAAATTCGCGGTATCTGCCTTTTTGCGGCTTTTCGGCACGAAAAGCCGGTTGAATTTGGTAGCGTTTAAAAGGAAAAGTTATGGTCTGTTGGTTTTGAGCGACTACTCTACAGGTAGGCACAGTTTGATCATAACGCATAGCTACTTTACGTCCACCTGCATCTTCAAACTGGAAAAAAAGTTTTTCGTCTTCGCCAATTTGGCCAGCAAAAAGTTCCAGAGACTCTAGGGTAGGGGTTTCGAGTGGCTCGAAACCCCAAGAAGTAAAGATTTTCACTAGCTTGTTCTTTAGCCACTGTCTTTTTTTGGCTTCTTCCGGCAAAAAGTCGCGAAAGCCTTTGAGAGTTTGAGGTATGTTATTTTTCATACAAAATATCTTTGCTATTAACTATTACTTGTAGTGTACCATTTGCTTGGTGTCTTCTCTAGACGAACAGCCACATTGTTGTTGTGAGCTGGTAAGTCCTCAACTTTGGCAAACTTTTGGGCGGTCGGAGCTAATTGTCTAAATCCCAGTTGGCTAATTTGTTGAAATTCTTGCCATCTGCCAAATGTTTCCACACTGACAGGTCCGAATTGACGCGCTGATCCGCCAGTTGGCAAAATGTGATTAGCGCCACTGCAATAATCCCCCATGGATTTACTACTCCACGAACCAATAAAAACAGAGCCAGCATTTTGACATTGAGAAGCCACCTTTTGTGCTACTTTTGTCAGAATTTGTAAGTGTTCTGGAGCGTACTCGTTCGCTAGCTTTATTGCTTCCTGAATATCATTAGTAATAATAATGGCTCCGTATTGCTTTAAAGATTTCTTTATAGTTTCTTTTGTAGAGAGGTTCTCTAGCTGACGGATTATTTCTTGTGTTACACTTTTTGCCAGCTTTTGGCTGGTAGTTAAAAGTATCCCAGCTGAATCAACGCCGTGTTCGCAATCAGTAATTAAATCAGCAGCCACCCATCGGGGGTTGGCTTCGTCATCAGCAATAATGACATTTTCTGATGGACCTGCGGGCAAATCAATCTGAATTTGGGGAAACAAGGCAATTTTGGTTGCAGTGACGTATTGGTTACCAGGACCAACCACTAGATCAACCTTAGGGATTGTTTCTGTGCCATAGGCCAGGGCTGCAATTGCTTGGGCCCCACCAACTTTATAGATCTTTTCAATTCCCAATAAATTTGCAGTTACAACTACTTCTGGTGGCAAACTACCGTCAGTTTTTGGTGGGATAGTTAACACAAGCTTTTTAACACCAGCTACTAGAGCTGGAACTGCAGCCATAAGGATAGACGATGGGTAATTGGCATTACCGCCCGGAGCATAAATACCCACTTTTTGGATTGGCAACCATCTCCGCCAGATTTTTACTTGTTTATTTAATAGGGAAGTCGTAGTGGTCTGTGCTAAAGACTTCATTTGGTCTTTGCAAACAAGCTGAAGATTTTTTTGAGTAGTTTTTAGTGCTAAAAGAAAGTCTTTATCGACTAAAGAGTATGCTTTGGCAATTTTTGCCTGTTGCACTTTCAAGTCAAAAACAGGTATAGAACGCTCTGCATATTTACTTAAAATGGCTTGATCACCTAGTTTTCTTACCTCTGCCATTTTTGGTTTAATTTTTGCTATTATTTTTTGATAGTTAACGAAGGAACGATCAAATAAACGACGCTTGAGACGATTGTTTTTTGCTAGTTCTTCTGAACAAATTGTTCTTATTATTGGTTGCATATTTACCTTCTCGCAACTGCGTTTCTAAAGTTATCTCTGTTTATCAATGAAGAGTACTGATTGACTGCGACAGAATCAGTCTCAACTGGCAGTTTATCTAATATCTCTATCAAATCAGCAATTCTTTTGTTAGCAACTGGACAGACTGATTCTGCCAAGAGCCCCACAAGACTTACTTCCATAATAGTACTCAAAACACGTAGCCCATTTTCTTCTGCGGTACGTCCACTACTACGTACGTCGGCTACCCCAGTTATTGAGTCATCTATGGCCCACAGTCCTTCTGTTTTTCCTCCCACTCCCACTATCCTCACATTATTTTTTCCTCCTAAAAAGTAACTAGTAATATTAGGAAATGTTGTCACAACAGTGCCGCCATCTTCTAGCCATTTTTTTTCGCTTTTGGCTTGCGAATTTGGTGTAGCATAAAGAGCAATGGTTGGTTGTTGAGCATATGGCAACACGGCAGATGGTTGCTTGAGTATTTTCTCTTGCAAAGTTTTTTCCCCATCTGGTTTGTCTGCCGTTGCTAGTTGCCATTCCTTTAGACAATCGGAGCCAGTAACTCCAAAAATGGCTTTAGAGTTTGGTTGTGTAAGCCATAAAGGAACATCCATGGGTCTAGCCAGCACAAAGAGCAAAGATAACTCTGGAATAGTTCCCACCAAGCTTTTGCCTTTTAGCTCTGGTGTTAAACCAGCTAACTTGAGCATCAGTTTCAAGTTATTCCACCATTCTCCGCCTGGCAATATCACTTTTGTTTCATTTATTTCATTACTACGAATTAACATATTTTCTCCTTTTTTAATCTAAAAATACTAATGACAAATACTAAAAACCCCGCCGGTGGCGGGGTGGTTTATTTAAGCTAATTTTTCAACAAAAAATTAAAACAACAAACACCTTCCGCCACCAGTGGGGGAGGTATGGGATAACCGAATTTTGCTAGTTACTATCACAACTTTTAACATAACGAACGGCGATTATAGCAGTTTATTTATTTGTGTCAACATGTTAATACAATAATATAGAAATATGCCGGAAAAATTTGAAAACTTAAGATTATTTTGGATAAAGCAAGGTCAAGACCTGTCTATAACCACCAAATTTTTCTTTATAAAGGAAACGCGCCACTCTTGTTACAGTGGTGGTGCTGGTACTCACCTGCTTGGCAATTTTTAGGTAAGACCAATCGGTTGTCCACAGAAGCTTGGCGATCTCCAATCGTTGAGCCAATGTGTTTATTTCTTGTGGGGTAGCTATGTCATAGAGAAAGTTAGTCACGTCTTTTGAATGATTGAGTTGGCCAATTGCGTAGGCTAATTGGCCAATGCTATTTTGTGTTGATGCCATATTGTTCCTTTATTTGCGTTGGCGTAATTGCTACACACAAAGATTTGGTGTTATTAATTAACTGTTTATCCCAAGTGATCAACGTGGCTTTATAAATTAAAGCAGTAATGGCGATGACTAGGTCGGAGGTTTTTAAGTGATTGACCGGCGGAATGCGTCTTAAAAACTGATGAATAAATTTGACATCCAAAGCAACAACTACATTATTGAGCAAACTGTGTACAGCAGGTTTAGTTGCTTTCGGGTTAGTTTTATTGAGGACGGTAATAATCTCACTAATAATCAACGCAGGGACGATGATTCTTGATTTTTGGATTATTGATAAAGCAGTTTGAGATGTGGGCTGCAGGACGTCGTCACTGTTGAGTGCAGAAATATAGATAGAACTATCAATCAGATATGTCATAGTTTAATTTCTTTCCGCACGAATTAAGTCAACTGAAGATAACGATGATTTTAATAAATGTGCTTTAGGTGGTCTGGCAAAATAGGACAAACTTCCGGCTTTGGCCGGATGTGGACTTAACTTTTTGATGGTTTTTAGAGCACCAGCGCGGAGTAACTCTGATAAAGATGTGTCGTGTATGGTTGCCAAAGCCAGTAGATCTTGGTGCATTTGTTCAGGTAGATAAATCTGGGTTCTGATCATCATATAAAGACAATTATAATGTATATAGTGATGTATGTCAATATAACGTGCATGTTAATACAGAAAAATTTGGAAAAAGTTTAAGATCACTTTAGGTTAATGGAATTGAGCTAAAGCTTCTGCAAGTAATTTTGCTGATTTATTTTGTTTTGTCATCATTTGATTATAAGCGGTAAAATACTTATGTGTCAGTGATTAAAAAAATGCAATCCCAAGTTTTAAAATTTCGTGACGAGCGAGGTTGGAAACGTTTCCATGGAGCTAAAGATTTGGTTTTGGGGTTACTGGTTGAGCTAGGGGAGTTGGCGGAACATTTTCAGTACCTTAAAGGAGCAGAGCTTAAAAAGTACCAAAAGGATTTTAAAGAGGAAATAGCCGATGAGATGGCTGATGTATTGTTTTGGCTAGTTTTGATGAGCCATGATTTAAAAATTGATTTGGAAAAAGCTTTTGATAAAAAGATGATAAAGAATATTCAAAAATATCCAATCGGCAGGCATGGAAAGTTGTATAATCGTTGGCACGCCAAAAAGCGGGCCGGTAGCTCAGTTGGCTAGAGCGCTGCATTCGCATTGCAGAGGTCAGGGGTTCGACTCCCCTTCGGTCCACGGTAAATAAGATTTTCAGATATAATTCGTAATATGTTGAATAACGAAACTGATGTTAGTTTGAGAGAGAG
>Ga0172369_10003189_pt1 | contig 21774 bp, 16 predicted proteins | sample LakKiv25m_FD_114539 | JGI IMG/M metagenome (GOLD analysis project Ga0172369, IMG submission 114539) | Freshwater microbial communities from Kabuno Bay, South-Kivu, Congo - kab_022012_11.25m | ecosystem: Environmental > Aquatic > Freshwater > Lake | place: Democratic Republic of the Congo...
CGACATAGCCGACGATCGCGTTGCCCGGCTCGACATAGCCATCGACCGCAACATAGAGCCACGTCGCGTCCTGGGCCAGATACACGGCAAACAGCTCGTTCTTGCCCACGCCCCAGTCGGTATAGGTTTCGTTTGTGGTTCCCGGCAAGATCCCGACCCAGTCGCTGCTCAAGCTGCCATCGACCAGCGGCGTTTCCTGCTGGATGGCGGCCAGATGCAGGCAGCCCTGGGCAGGCAGGCACAGGTCCGCCGTACATGTTGCGTCGTCGCAGATCAGCTCAGTGCCGCCCAAGCACTTGCCGGTCTTGCACTTGTCTGCGTCGGTGCATGCGTTGCCGTCATCGCACCAGATGCCGTCGGCGACGGCCACGTTGCACTTGCCAGTTTTGTAGTCGCAAGTATCGACCGTGCAGGCGTTGAAATCATTCTTGCATACGACGGCTGGACCCGCCTGGCAGTAGCCGAACGTGCAGGTATCACCGATCGTGCACGCGTTGCCTTCCTCGCAGGCCGTGCCGTTCTCGAGGGCCTTGCCACAAGTGCCGCTCACGGGATCGCAAGTATCCAACGTGCAAGGGTTGCTGTCATTCTGGCACGTGGTTTCGACGCCGGGCTTGCACACGCCAGCGAGGCACGCGTCGCCGGACGTGCACGCGTTGCCGTCGCTGCAATAGGCGGCATCTGGCGCGGCGTAGTTGCACGCGCCTGTTGAAGAATCGCAGAAGTCCAACGTGCAGACATTGTTGTCGTCGAGGCACACCTTGGCGCTGCCCTTGCACAGGATGCCCTTGCACGCGTCGCTCTCGGTGCAGGGGTTGCCGTCATCACACGTCGTGCCATCGGCAAGCGGTATCCCGCAGTTGCCGGTCAACTTGTTGCACAGGTCCGTGGTGCAGGTGTTCGTGTCGGCGCTGCAGGTCTTCTCCGCTCCAGACTTGCACGCGCCCGCAGCGCACACGTCTGCGATGGTACACAAATTCCCGTCACTGCAAGCTTTTCCTTCGCAGGCCGTCTTCGCGCAATCTGCCGGCGGGTTGCAAAAGCCGTTGGCATCGGCGGTGCGAACCGTGTAGTAGGCCACGAATGTCGCGTCCTTGGCGTAGGTTGCTGGGTCCAGATCCAGAGCAATCCAGTAGGTCTTGCCACCCTGAGTGCTCCATTCGTAGGTGCCGCCGCTCTTGGCGGGCAGCAGCAGCGAGGGCACCACCGTGCCGCAATCGGTGCCGTTCGCTTCGCCCACGACGACCGCAACCACGGGAGGCAGGCTCGGCGGCGGCGTCACGGTCACCGACAGCTCAAGTTGGACATTCTGCGTGGGGACTGCCCCACCCGCGGCCGGCATCTTGAGACCGTGCGACACGCGCGTCGGCCCCCCCGGCAACAGCGGCGCAGCAACCGCCAGCGTCAGTTTGCCAGTCAGAAGTTGGCTCTGCACCTGGATGACATACTTCGGCGGACACGTTTCCAGCTTGGCGGCTGGGCAGGTCAGCGTGTCGATCGCGCCAGCGCACTTGCCCGCCGTGCAAACGTCTGTTTGCGTGCACTTGTTGCCGTCGTCGCAACTTCCGCCCTCCGGCGTCTTGGCATAGCAGCCCGTGGCGGCGTGGCAGGTGTCGTCGGTGCAAGGGTCACCGTCCGGCATGCAGTTGGTGGTCGTCGTGGTCACGACACAGGTGCCCGCCGTGCAGATCTGCGAAGTGCACGCATCGTCGTCGCTCTGGCACGTCGTGCCGTTTGGCTTGTTCATGGCGCCGCATTGTCCGGACGCGCTATCGCAAGTAGCTGCAACACAAGGGTTGGAGTTGGGGCAGACCACCGCCGTGCCCCCACAGGTACCGCTCGCGCAGGTGTCGCCCGTCGTGCACTTGTCGCTGTCATCGCAGCCTGCGCCCGTCAGCGGCGCGTCGACGCAGGCGCCACTCGCCGCGTCGCAGGCCTTGGTCCAGCACGCGCCCTTGGATGGTCCGCAGACAATGGCCGAACCTACACAAGTTCCGCTCGCCGTGCAGGTTTCGCCGCTCGTGCACTTGTTGCCGTCGTCGCAGGTGCCTCCGGCCTGCGGTGCGTGGGCGCAGACTCCCGCGCTGCAGGTGTCTTGGGAACACGGGTCCTTGTCGTCGCAGTCGATGGCTTTGCCACTGCATGCACCCGCTTGGCAGTCGTCTTGTGCCGTGCAGGCGTTCTCGTCGTCGCAAGCCGTGCCGTCGGCCTGGGGCGCTGGCTGGCACAGACCGGTCGTCTTCGCGCAAACCGATGCCATGCAAGGCTGCGGTGAGACTGCGGTGCAACTGACCACCGTCTTGGCGTCGATCTCGCACTTGCTCGCCAGACAAATCAGGGTGCCATTGCACAGATCGCCGTCTTCGAATGGCGCGCAATCCGAATTGGCACTGCAGCCGACCGTCACATCTTGGGCCAAGTCGACCGGCGCAGCGACATCGGCATCCGGCGCGGAGACTTCTTCGGCAACCTCTTGCGAATCCATGAGATCTGTTGGCTGTGCTACGTCCGGAATGACCAGTGCATCTGTGGCGTCGAGCCCATCCTCGGCATCGGCAATGTCTTGGGCCAGCATGTCAGGCGGTGCGTCGGGAGCCGTCACGTCGACGGCATCGATCGCCGCAGGTGTGGCATCAGACGGCGTGACCGCGTCGGCAGGCAGGAACGCAGGGAATCCTGTGGTGGAGCCACACGCAGTGATCAGGCACACGCACGCAAGCCAGCAATGCAGACGAAGCACGGTTCCCCCTTGGCACGGCGACTGTCACCGAGCCGAAAGACTAGGCTTTGGGTGATCGGGGCGCAAGTTCAAGCGTGCTGTTGGGGCCTGGCGGAAGCCAAGTCGATGGACCGTCCGCCGGGCGCGCCGCAAATGCGCTCGGCGCAGCGTCAATTCGACCGCAACGCGTCGACCGGCCGCAGGTGCGCCGCCTTCCATGCGGGCAGGAGCCCGGCCAGTACCGTCGCCGCGACAGCGAGCCCCATCGTTCGCGCCACAAACGCCAGCGATGAAACCGGATGAATCACCATCGGATCGCTGCCCGGCGAGTTGGCTACCACGCCAGAGTGCCCCATCGCCAAGACGATTGCCGCGCCCAGCAATGCCCCAGCCAAGGCCCCGCAAAGACCCAGCAGACCGGCTTCGGCAAGGAAGAGCACGACAACCTGGCCGCGCCGCGTGCCGACCGCCATCATGGTGCCGATTTCGCGCACACGTTCGTAAACGCTCATCAACATCGTGTTCGCGATGCCGGTGGCGACGAGCAGAAACAAGATCGCGGTGATGGACCCGAGCACGAGGCGCGTGCGACCGACGATCTCGCGCTGCGCAGGCGCGATCTCCTGCCAGGTCTCGATTTCGTAGCCGGGCCCGACAGCCGCGCGCACACGCGCTGCGACTTCTTTTGACATATCCGCGTCTGCAACTGCTAGTATGTACTCTGTCACGCGGCCTTCCATACCCAGAAGATCTTGGGCGAAAGGCAGCGGCACCGTGATGACGCGCTTGGACTCGATGATGAAGCGGGACGGCAAGAGACCGCGCACCGTCAGATCCAGCGCATTGGATGCGCCAGCCTTGTTGGTGGCCAAGATGGAAAGGTTCGATCCTTGCCTGGCATCGAGTGATTCTGCCAGCGCGCCGCCGAGCAGCGCCTCGTCGCGCACCCCAACCTCCAGAGGCTTGGTGCCCTTGGCCACGTCCGTGCGGCGCTTGGGACACACGACGTACTCCTGCGCCGCGTCGATCGCGGTCGCCTGAAACATCGTCGAGACCTTACCGTTGTTCAGCATGCCGTCGAAAGAAATCCGCGGCGTCACCGCGAGGACGCCCGGTACGGCGCGCAGGCGCGCGGGCAGTGCGCCGCCCATCGGCAAATCGAACTCGAGACGGTTGCGCTCGGTGTCATGCCAGCCGCGCTTGTGCACTTGGATCGCGCCGACCTTGCCGCGCACGGTGTCCTCAATGATGAGATCGGTGAAGCCGTCGGCGAAACCCTGCATGCCGACGATGGCGCAGACCCCGGCAAACACGGTGGCCATCGAGATCACCGTGCGCCTTGTGTTGCGGCGCAAGTTGCGGGCGGCGAGCAACAGGAAGCGAAACATGGCCTACGTCCGGGTCAGGGCTTCGATGGGGCGCAGGCGGCTCGCGCGCCATGCCGGGTACAGGGCCGCCACCACGGCGCCCGAGGCCGCCAGCCCGAACATCGTCAGTACGAAATTCGCTGTGACATAAGGGTGCATGTGCATCGTCGCCTGACTGCCGACGGCCGAAATCGTCATGCCAGCCGCGCGGTAGTAGAGCATGATGGCGACGCCGACGCAGGCACCGAGGGTGCTGCCGCAAAGGCCGAGCAAGGCCGCCTCCGCGAGAAACAACGTGACAATCTTCCGGCGCTTGAGGCCCAGGGCCATCATCGTACCGATCTCGCGCGTCCGCTCCAGCACGCTCATCAGCATCGTGTTGGCCACACCCAGCAGAGCGATGCCGAGGAAGATGCCGGCGATCACTTCGAATGCGAAGTCCTCGATCTCGATGATCTGGTCGACGAAACCCGCGACCTGCCGCCAACTCGACACTTCGTACTCAGGGCCGACCGCGCTGGCGATAAGTGGGATGATGGCATCGATGCGTTCCAAGTCATGGACGGCGACGGCGATCTCGGTACCGCGTCCTGGCATGCGCAGCAACTCTTGCGCAACTGCCAGCGGAATCAGCGCGATCTTCTTGTCTGGCATCGGCATGCCGCCGTCGCCCAATTCGCCCGCGACCTTGATCTCCACGGCATTGAGCGAGCCATCGCGGTCGTTGGCCAGCAGCGCGACGGTCGCCCCTTGCGGCGAGCCGATGCGGTGCATGAGTTCGGAGGACAAGTCGGCGCCGGTCGGCGCGTCGCGGTGCAGCATGTGACCGGCCGTGACCATGTCCTTGCGCGCCGGACAGACTTGAAGTTCGCGCAGCGGATCCAGCGCAAACAGCAGCGCAACGACGGTCTGGTCATTTGCATTGGCCATGCCGCCGAACAGAACGCGCGGCGTGGCGGCCTTGACGCCAGGCACGGCGGCAATGCGGGCGAGAAAGGCCTCATCGGCGGGCACATCGAGTTCCAGCGCTGCGCCTTGCACGGACTTCAAGTAGCCGCGCCGGTGGATCTGAATGGCGCCCGTCTGACCGCGAACGACCTGATCGCGCACCGAGTCGTGCAGGCCGTTGACCATGCCGCGCACGGTCACCATGATGCCGACGGCGAGAAACACGGCGCACAACGACAAGATCGAACGCCTTCGGTTGCGAATGACGTTGCGCAGCGCGACACGAAAGAGGGCGAACATGGCACCGGCCTGATGTGGGCGACGCGGCGCCGACGACGAACACTACGATGCTGCAAACGGCGCCGCAAGGCAGCAGGCCGTGGATTCTCCTGCGGCACCCACTTGCTACGGTAAAGGCTTGCCTCGCAGCCGTGCCAGGACGCTGCCGAACTCGGCATCCAACGTCTTTTTGGCACTGGCGGCGTCAGACTGCGGGTCTTTGATGTGGTGGATGTTCTCGAAGATGCACGCGTTCGCTTCGCCGGAAATGGCGCGCACGGTGATCGAGCCCTCCAGGACCTTGATCCAAGAGGTGCCGTCTGTCTTCTGGTAGCGGATGATGCCGAGTTCGGGGGCTTCGAAAGTGCCTTGCATCGCCGCGTAACGCCAGTTCTCCCACCACTCCGCGAAACCGCCGCCCGCGACATAGTGCATGCGGAAACTGAACGCGTACTTCGGCTCGGAGTGGATGGCGTAGGAGTGCGAGTCCGGCGCATGGCGATCCGCGACGACCTCGGGATCCTGCAAGATCTTCCACACGGCAGCCGGCGCAGCTTTCACGTAGCCGCGGCCATGCGCCCAGATGTAGGAATCATTCGAGCCCGTGGCCACGGAAAGCGTCTCAGGGTGCCCGTCTCCTGCTTGCACGGGCAGCGGCGCGGTGTTGTCTTCGAGCGGATTGACGCCTGCTTTCATGGTGGTCTCGTTGCTGCATGCGCTGCCGACCAGCAGAACCAGGCCGAGACCAACCAGGACTGCCCCACGACGGCCACCCACGCTGCAACTCTGCGCAAAATTAGACGTTTCCACGTGAGACTCCTTGAATGAAGATTCCACGATCGGCGGGAAAATCTACGATGGACTCCTAGAACCGCAATGCCAAGCCGGACCCGGTGTCCCAAGACGAAGGCCCCCACTGCACAGCGGCAGATCGCGGCGCAACCTTCCCGCCGATGCGGTACGCACGCAACACGTCCGTGAGGTGATCGGGTTGTGTAGCGATCATGACCTCGCCGATCGCCACACCGGCAACCGTGTTGATCGCGCCAGAAACCTTGTGGTTCAGGCCATACGCGAGGATCGCTCCGATCATGAAATTGAAGGCGGCATTGCCCGCATGGGTCACCCAACCTTTGTTCTGCCGTTCGTCGGCTGCGGCCGCCAGCAAGCTATGCTCCATCTGAGTGAGTGCGGCGCATACGCCTTGGAGTCGGGCCATTCGCGCCGAGCGCACTTCGAGATCGCGGCCATCCTCGATCACGTCAAGCGGCGCGACGGTCAGTGCGATCACGCCGACGAGGGAACTCGCCGTGCCGACGTAGCCATCCAGGCGATCCGCGCGATTCTGGAAGGGTGTCAGGGCCATCTGTGCGGCGGCGATGGCAGTGTAGCCAGAACGCCACAAGCCGCTCCACATCTGCGCGCGCTGCGATTCGTTCTCGATCTCGCGTGTCAGGTAGGTCAACCGAGCCTGTGCGTCGGCCTCGCTCAGGGCAGCCACAGCTGGCGCAATGGCACCACACGTTCGTGCGATCGCCGGCCGCGCCGCACCAGCGACCGCGAGCAGCACGCACACGAACAACCTGCGCGATGTCAAAGTCATGTCCAGCCGTGCCGCCATCCGGTGCACGCGTCCCTACTTCGTCTCTGCTTGGTGCCCAAGACTGTGCAACTTCGCCGCTTCGCTCGCCGCATGTTCGGTGCCATCGACCAGCAGGCCGTCGGCGATGCGCACCACACGCCGCGCGTGCTCCATCACCCGCGGATCGTGGGTCGAAAACAGGAAGGTCACATGCTGCTTGCGGTTCAAGTCCAGCATCAGGTCGATGATCTGCTCCGACGTCTTCGAGTCGAGGTTCGCCGTCGGCTCGTCGGCCAGCACCAGTTGAGGCTGGGTGATCAGCGCCCGGGCAATCGCCACGCGCTGCCGCTGACCGCCCGACAACTCATCCGGCTTGTGTTTCAGAAAGTTCTCCAAACCGACGTCCTTGGCGACGCTCAGCACACGCTCGCGCAGCGACTTGCGCGACTCGCCGCGAATGACGCACGGAAACTCGATGTTCTCGATGACGTCGAGCACCGGAATGAGGTTGAACGACTGAAAGATGAAGCCGATCTTGCGGTTGCGCACATCGGCCAGATCGTTGAAGTCGCGGTGGCCGATCTCTTCGCCGCCCAACTTGTAGGAACCGGCACTGGCCCGATCCAGGCAGCCGATGATGTTGAGCAGCGTCGTCTTGCCCGAACCCGAAGGACCCATGACGACTGTGAATTCACCGCGTTCGATGACCAGATCGACGCCGCGCAAGGCGACGACCTCGGTGCGGCCCAACTGGTAGGACTTGGCAATGCCTTGCAATTCGACGAGGGCCATGGCGAACTCCTTGAGAAACCTAATAAAAGACGCGAGCTGAGAAGAATGCACGCCAATCCGTGGGTTGCAAACCATACTCGGCGTAGCTGCGATCCGCGACCTGAAGCCCTTGACTGCTGAGCCCGGGCACCGTGACAAAGCCGGCCAATGTCAAGGACAACCACTCCTGCGCACTCCACGAGACAGATGGCGCGAATTGGCCACTCCAGCCTTCTGCGCCGAGGATGAACACGGCATTGGCGGTGAAGTCGTCGTAGATCATTGGCCTCATGTAGCTGAGGAAAAGGTAGTGACGGCGCATGGGTTCGAACGCGAACTTCTGCGGCGAACCAGGGTCGCTCACGCCAGGCGCGGCAAACAAGCTCGAACCGGCCGGCACCGTGATGCCCAGCGCAGCGGCCTTGCCCATGAGGGTCAGCGCGTTGCCGACATCCCTGAATTCCTTGGCGGAATAGCCCTCGCCGTTGTAGTAGTATTCCAGAGAGAAGGTCGCGTCTTTGAGCAGGAACGACAACGGCTTGGCGCCCGCGTCCTCAGGCATCCAACGCGCACCGAGCAGCAACTTGGGGCGGATGTCGGTGTCGTTCAACTTGGTACGCAGCCGGGACACATCGCCCGTCGCCATCACCGTCGGATCCAGCTTGTCCAAGTAGATTCGCGACGACCCGCGCTGAGCAATGCCATCTACATGTAATTCTATAGCATTCCAGAAGACGTGCGACAGCGACAGGCCGACGCGGCTCTTGTCGGTAAATGCGTCATTGTAGGCGTTCGTGAAGTAATACATGACATTGATGTCTGTTTCCTGCCACAAGCCGTAGACGCGCGCAGCCAGAGCGTAGTGCGACAATTGATCACCGGGATCCTGGCCTGCCGCCTTGTAGTCCGGATACCAGATGAGCGCCGACGGCACGCCCGCATACTGGCGCGTGGCCTTGGCGGCACCGATCAGCGTGACGGTGAATTCGTCGAAGGGAAACTCGGCACGCGCCAGCCAGGAACCGGCGCGCTGCAATGTCGGATCCGTGGGATCCTTGGGCGGATTCAAGAGATCGGTCGGGTTGATGGCCAGGCCCGAGCCCCACACCACGCGCTTTTTGCCCACTGTGAGGTTGGCATGGGCGCCGAGGTTGAGCGTGCCATAGAGTTCGCTCATCAATGCAGCAGGATGCAGCGCCGCAACGTCGTGGGCGGCCACACGCGCACGCTGACCAGCGGCATCGCGGCCATAGAACCAGCCGCCGCCCTGGTAGATGTAGGACAGGTCAGCGAGGCCTTGCGCGCGATCTTTCCACTGCAGTTTCAATTGGATGTTGGCCTCGGTCAGGTTGGCCAGGGCCGGGATGTTGTCGGCCGGCATCGGCCTGTCCACCGACACGGCGTTGTACGTGGTGCGCGTGTCGAGAAAGCCGGTGGTGGTCGTCGTCAGCAGCGGGTCGCTGGATGTCGAAGCGAAATCAGCGCCTGCCATGTCCGCAGTGGCCTCGTCGGCGAGCGGTTCCTGGGCGCGGACTGCACGAGGCCAAGCAAGCAGGCACGCCGTCAGCATCAGGACTGCAACGGGGATCGTGCCCCTCCAGGGCCGATGTACCCGCAACACCCGCGCCATGATCGCCGCAAAGCCCATCCTCAGTGCCCCAAGTCATCGAGCACGAACTTTGAACTCGGTGGATTGACGTGGATATTGAAGCTCTCCATGACCATCGTGCTGTAACGCTGCGTCGCCAGCATGTTCTTCATCATGACCTTGGCCGGCCTTTTGATCCCGCCAAAGTCGCGAATATCGCTGAACTCTGCCGCACGCAGCATCTTGCCGCTCGCGGTATAGAACTCGCCCTTCTGCGGCAGCTGATCCACCTTGCGCAGCCACAACTTGACGTGATCATACGCGGCACCGGATGTTTTCGCTTTGAGATCCAGTAGCCAGGCATTGGGCTGCGACGGATCCGGTACGATGGTCCCTGTGTAGTCGGCCGTGTAGTTCACGCGCAACACGTCGGCATTGTTGAAGTCACCGCCCTGGAAGGAGTCGCGCGACGCAAGGCGAATGGCACGCTTCAAGTTCGGCATGTAGACCCAGAGGTTGTCGCCCTGGCGCAGCATCTCCTGGCCGCGCACCGCCGCAGGTTCCGAGAAACTGGCGCGGAACTTCTCGTCGCCGGCCTTCAGAATCTTCATCTTGTAGGTGCGGGTCGAGCCGTCTTCGCGGTGCGCGCTCATCGATGTGACCGCCTCGAAGTTGGTGGGGCCCATGACGGCGTCGTAGGCCTTGAGCAGTTCTGCCGCAGTCGGATCGGCAAAGGCAGGAGTGGTGCACAAGCTGCCCAGAGCCCACAGAGTCAGGAACATCCACTTCATGCAAAACCTCCGAGATTCAGACTGCCTACACAGCCCGCAGTGCTTCGACGGGACGCAGCCTGGCCGCGCGCCAGGCTGGGTAGGCTGCCGCGGCCAGTGTGCCCAGCGCCGAGGCGATGATGGCCGTGGCCGCCAGCCACAGCGGCGCATGCGGCACGATGTGAACGAGCATCGCGCTGCCCGGTGCCATCAGCGGCACGCCGCCCAAGCGCGTGACGATGCCGACGACGCCGTAGCCGAGGATCGCGCCGATGCCGGCGCCGAAAAGAGCCAGGAACGCTGCCTCCCACAAGAACAAGACCGTGACTTGGGTGCGCCGGACGCCGACGGCCATCATCGTGCCGATTTCGCGGGTTCGCTCGAGCACGCTCATCAACATGGTGTTCATGACGCCGACGATGGCGATGATGAGAAACACGAGACAGGCCGCCATCAGGACCATGCGCTGAATCTGAATGATTTCTTTGACACTTGCCCGCAACTCGTACCACGTCTGCACATGGTACTTCGGCCCCAATGCGCGCTCGAGCGCCGTCTTGACCTCGTCTGTGTACTTCATGTCGTCCAAGGCAAGGGCAAACTCGGTCACGCGCCCCGGCATCTGTACCAGTTCCTGTGCGTAGGCGAGCGGCACCCACATCATGCGCTTGGAATCGAGGGGCAGGTTGTTGTTCACGGTTCCGGCAACGTCCAGATCGAGGGCATTCTGCTGGCCATCGCGCGACGCCGCCTGAATCGTCAAGGATGCTCCTTGCTTGACGCCCATCGCATCGGCCAGTTCAAAGCCGAGTAGGCCCGAGTGCGGCCGCGCGCTCGCCAGTGGCGCACCCGCGAGGCCGCGATTCGCCAGCGGCAGGACTTGCAGTTCGCGCTCCGGATCGACGCCGGTGGCGATGATCATCGTGGCGGCAGAGCCGTTGTTGCACAGCCCGCCGAATACGAGATGGGGTGCAACGGCCTTCACATGGGGAATGCTCCTGGCGATGCGCTCGACATCGCCATGCTCGGCCATGTCGAAGTCCAGCGGCTGGTTGGCCTTGGCGTCGTCGTAGCCGCGCAGGTGCACTTGCAGAGAGCCGACCTTGCTGCGCACCACGTCATCCGCCATCGTCTCGCCCAGGCCGATGACAAAGGATCCCATCAACATGGACATCCACACGCCAAACGCGATACCGCCGAGCGTGAACGCGGCACGCGACTTGTTGCGCAGGACGTTGCGCAAGGCGAGGTGCACCAGCGTCCACATGGCTAGCCCCCTGCCAACGCTTGGACGGGTCGCAGACGGCTGGCGCGCCACGCGGGATACGCGGCAAAGACCAGGCCGCCGATTCCGGCGATCAGGATGACTTCGATCAGGTAGTTCGGCGTGACAAAAGGCCGGATGACGTACGGAACCGTCGAAGTCGGCAGCGTAATCGTAATGGTGTGCTCGAACATCCAGGCCGTGATAAGCGTCCCGAGGATGCCGCCGAAGATGCCGCCGAGCGCGCCGATCGTCGCCGCCTCCATCAAGAATAGCGCAAGGATCTTGGAGCGGCGCACGCCCACGGCCATCATCGTGCCGATCTCGCGCGTGCGATCGAGCACGCTCATCAACATCGTATTGGCCACGCCGAGCAGCATGAGGATCATGAACACCGTGGCGACCAGCGTGAGGATGAAGTTCTGACGGTACATCATGTCTTTGAAAAAGGTCGCGATATCCTCCCAGACGTGGACCTCATAGTCAGGGCCCAGCACCGCGCGCAGGTTCGCGGCAACCAGTTGGACGCGCGCCATGTCGTCGACACGCACCGCCAATTCGGTGGCGCGCCCTTGCATCTTGAGCATGCGTTGCACCAGCGCCAGTGGAGCGAGGCCCAGCTTTTTCTCTCCCGGCATCGTAAGTTGCATGGTACCGATGATGTGCGCGTTCTCCGCCGACAACGCACCGTCCTTGTCCGGCGCCAGCAAGGCGGCGTCGCCGCTCAACTCGCCGCGCAGTGCCTTGGCCATCTCTGCGCTCAAGATGATGCCATCCAGAGATTCGCCGCGGGCGAACCGGCCGCCGTCGCCTTGGATGATCTCGGCGCGCTTGGGGCAGGTGGCGAACTCTCGCTTCGGGTCGATGGCGATGGTCGCCATGAACATCGTGACATCACCGAGGTTGACCATGCCGCCGTAGATGATGCGCGGCGCGACCGCGACGACACCCGGCACCTTGGCGATGCGCGCCATGAACGCGTCGTCCGCAGGCAAGTCCAGGTTCAGCGGCGAACCGAGCACATTCTTCATGTAGCCCTTGCGATGGATCTGCAAGGCGCCCGTCTGCCCAAGGGCGACATTCTCGATCATCGATCGCTGCAAACCGTTGATGAGGCCGCGCATGCTGACCATGACACTGACGCCGATCAGCAGCGCCGCCAGCGTGATCGCCGTGCGGCGCTTGTTGCGCGCGACGTTGCGCATGGCGATCGGGAGCAGAGACCACATGTCGGGAACCTTGACGCGTCGGCTTCGCGGCGGCGGCAGCATGCGCAAGCGGCAGAATTCGCGCAAGGTCACAACGGACTTGCGCAACGGATATTCCCTCTGGCGCATGCCGAGTGTAACCTTGGCGGGCATCCTCTCGGACAGCCCATTTTTGCCTTACTCCCCAAGGAGGACCACCCGTGGTTGACTTGCAGCACGGACTCGATCGCCATGGAATCGCACCTCAAGGTGCTGTGCGCTGGAATTGCCTCTTGCCCGAGCTGATCGAGCACGCGGTGCGCCGCGGCGAGGGCCGCCTGTCCAGCCACGGCGCCTTCGTGACGAGCACGCTACCGCGCACGGGACGTTCGCCGGACGACAAATTCATCGTGCGCGAGGCAAGCAGCGAGGGCAGCATCTGGTGGGGAAAGTTCAACAAACCAGTCGAATTGCCGACATTCGAGTACATGCTCGGCAAGGTGCGCGGCTACCTCGACGGCCGCCCCGAATTGTTCGTGCAGGACCTCTACTGCGGCGCTGATCCGAGTGCGCGCCTCAAATTGCGTCTGGTGACCGAAAATGCGTGGCATGCCGCATTCGCGCGCAACATGTTCATCCGTCCACCGATGGACGCCCTGCCCGGCCATGAACCGGACTTCACGATCTTGCACGCACCCAACCTGCACGCTTCGGGGTCCAAGGATGGCCTGCGCAGTGAGGCGTTCTGCCTGCTCCACTTCGACCGGCGCATCATCCTCATCGGTGGCACGAAGTACGCGGGCGAGGTCAAGAAGGCCATCTTCTCTGTGATGAACTACCTCATGCCCCTGCAGGGTATTTTGCCGATGCACTGCTCCGCGAACACCGGCGACGGCAACAGCGCGATCTTTTTCGGTCTTTCCGGCACCGGCAAGACCACGCTATCGGCCGATCCGAAGCGCGCATTGGTCGGCGACGACGAGCATGGCTGGGGCGCGAGCGGCGTCTTCAACTTCGAGGGCGGCTGTTACGCCAAGATGATCAATCTGTCGCATCTGGCCGAGCCCGAGATCTTCGCCACGTCGCGGCGCTTTGGCACCATCCTCGAGAACGTCGTCCTCGATGGCGAGCGCGTGCCGGATTTTGCCGACGACTCCCTCGCGGAGAACAGCCGTGGCAGCTATCCCATCGAATACATTCCAAATCGCGTCGATTCCGGCACGGCTGGCCATCCGAGCAACGTCGTGTTCCTGACCGCCGACGCGTTCGGCGTGTTGCCACCCATTGCCCGGCTGACGCCCGCCCAGGCGGCCTACCACTTCATCAGCGGCTACACGGCCAAAGTCGCAGGCACCGAGGTCGGCGTGACCGAACCGCAGCCGAATTTCTCGGCCTGCTTCGGCGGGCCGTTCATGCCGATGCACCCCAGCGTCTACGCGGAATTGCTGCAGAAAAAGATGGCAGAGCATGGCAGCCAGGCCTGGCTCATCTCGACCGGTTGGACAGGCGGGCCCTATGGCGTCGGCAAGCGCATGGCCATCCAGGACACGCGCACGCTCCTCAATGCCGTGCTCGATGGCAGCCTCGCCGACATGCCCTTTGCACGCAACGAGTTGTTTGGCTTCGAAGTTCCCACTGCGTGTCCCGGCGTCCGGCCCGAGGTACTTGACGCGCGCAACACCTGGGCAGACAAGGAGGCGTATGACGCGCAGGCGGCCAAGCTCGCCCGCATGTTTGGCGACAACTTCAAGCAGTTCGCGGACGGTTGTTCGGCTGCCGTCAAAGCCGCGGCGCCAAAGGTGGTGTGATGGGCAAGGGATGTCGGATTGCGGCCATGGTCCTGGGCCTGGGTCTGCCTGCGTCGGCGCATGCAGAGCCGGCTTCCGTGCGTGTGGAGGCACTCGCGGCCGACGATCCTGCCGCCGCCCCTGTCCTGCAGCCGGCACCGACAGCGCCCGACGCCGCACCGCTGACCGCCGATACGATGGCAACAGCTGAAAAGCCTGCTGGTTTTTCCTATTCCGTTCTGCGCGATGCCTTGGTCGATGACCTGACCGAGACCCTGCTGTATGTCAAGGCGCGCAAGGACGCGCGCACGACGACCGCGGTGCCGATCCCCAAGAATCGCGTACTGTTGGCGACGTGCATTGCGGGTGGCAAAGTTGAGGATCTGGTGCGCGGCACGGTCGTGACGGTCGAATTCGATGCCAAGGGCGTGGTCAAGCCGCAGATCGTCATCCAGTCGGTGTCGCAGATCGAAGTGCTGGAGGGCGCGAAGATCATGGATCGCGGTGGCAGCAAGCTGTTCGTGCTGACGGCCGAGGGCGCGACACGCGGTTTCGAAGTGCAAGGCGGCACCCAGGCTTGGGATAGCATCGTCGAGGGCGGCAAGTCGGCGGACCTCAAGCCGGGCACGCCCGTGCGCATCGAGTTCGATCCGAGTGGACGACAACCACTCAAGATCGCAATCAAAGGCAAGCCAGTGTCGACCGCGAGCCCGACCGGCAAGGGCTCCAGCTGCGCGGTGGCGCGGCCGGGTTCCGCCTCGGCCGCCCCGACCCTTGCGATCTCCGCTTTGCTTGCAGCGGGTTGGTTTGCAGTGCGGCGTCGTGCGCAGCAGCGGTAGCCCTCCCGTCTGTGACCCGCTAGAATCCTGCGGCCCCGGTGCGCACGCGTGCCGCCACGACAGGAGACCTCGCATGGCAGAAGATCGGCAGTTCGACCAACTGGTTGCCACCATTGCGGATCGCGTGCGGCAGGAACTGGCACGGGGCCAGTCAGCTCCGGCCGTCACGGCAGCCGCTCGCGAGCACGGCCACGCCCACGGCCCGGGCTCGCCGTGCAGGGCCGGCAAGGGCGAGTGCACCGGCTGCGGCTGGTCGATTTCGCGCCGCCCAGAAGATGTCCGCAAGATCGTGGACTTGGGCGCGCACCGCGTCTCGGCGTCGCCCGGCCTGACGGGCGTCGACGTGCGCCAGGACCTGGCGCGCTATATCGACCACACGCTTTTGAAAGCCAATGTCACACGCGACGAACTCAAGAAGCTGTGCGAGGAGGCGCGCACGCACCACTTCGCCAGTGTCTGCGTCAACGCCGCCAACGTTGCATATTGTGCCAGAGAATTGCGCGGTTCCGGCGTGCCGGTCGTTGCGGTGGTCGGCTTTCCGCTTGGCGCCACGACACCCGCTGCGAAAGCGTTTGAGACCAAGGAAGCCGTGCGCGACGGCGCCGAAGAGATCGATATGGTGATCAACATCGGCGCGCTGAAGTCCAAGGATTACGCTCTGGTGCTGGATGACATCCGCAAGGTGGTCGAGGCCGCCGGCGCCAAGAAAGTCAAGGTCATCCTGGAGACAGGCGAACTGACCCGCGACGAGAAAGTCCTCGCCTGCGCGTTCTCCAAAGTCGCTGGAGCGGCATTCGTCAAAACTTCCACGGGTTTTGGTCCTGGAGGCGCGACAGCGGAGGACGTTTCGCTGATGAAGGCCGTGGTGGGAGAGGAATTGGAAGTCAAAGCATCGGGTGGCGTGCGCACGGCGGAAGATGTCGACCGCATGATCCAAGCTGGCGCCACGCGCATCGGCGCCAGCGCCTCGGTGGCCATCGTGCGCGGCGCCCCTCCGGCCGCCAGCAACCAAAAGAGCAGCTCGCGCCGAGCCACTGGAGGCTACTGATGATTTCGCGTCGCGACGTCTCGATCATGCTGGGCGTCGTCGCGTCGCTCGCCCTTTTGTGCGCCTGTGACAGCGGAGGCACGGCCGCCAAGTCGGGTGCTGCGTCGAACCATGACGTGCAAACCTCGCCGAAACCCGTTGATTTGAATTCAGATTCACAGGCGGGACTACCGACAGGTGCGACAGCGCGCTACGACCTCTCGGCGGGCGACTGGCACGCGCAGCCCTTCCCCACCAACGTGCGGCGCCGGGCGGATGGCTCGGTGGACCTGTCGGGTTTCCCGCCAGCCCGCGAAGGCGATATGCCTGGAATTCTTGATCAATACCTGGACTATGCCAAGACGAACCTGAACGGGTGGAGCCTGCAGCCCACGTTCTATGTGCAATTCGATGCGCCGCTGGACCCGGCGTCGGTCGTACTGCCGATCGATACGGTGGGAACGGAACACTACTTCCTGATGGACGTCGATCCGGCGAGCCCGGCGTATGGAAAGACGATTCCTCTACGCGCCAGCATGTCCGGGCCCAAACGGGCGCAACACCTCGTGGCGAATCTGTTCATGGCCCAGCCGGTGTGGGGCAGCCCGCTGCGACCGCTGACCACCTACGCCTTCGTGTTGCGGCGCAGTTTGCACGACGCTGCTGGAAAAGTGCTGGGCCGGCCAAAGGTTCTGGGCGACGTGCTGGATCGGCTGCAACAGGGCGTCGCCCCGGCCGGCGACGTGACCGAAGTGGCGCTGCAAGAATCGTTGAAACCGCTGACTGACATGATCGCCGCAGGGAAGATGCCCGTTCCGTATAAGGATATTGCGGCCGCTGCGGTGATCACGACCGGCAATCCGACCGGCGAACTGGTCGGCATGGCCAAGTGGGTGCGCGAACAGGCAAAGACCGAGCAAGCCAGCAACTGGGTCAAGGGCACGTCAAAGGATGCGAGTTATGAGCTGTTTACCGCCACCTACAAGGCACCCAACTTCCAGGTCGGCGATTGTCCCTATGACGACGACGGCACCGGCGGCTTCGCGTTCGACCCGAAGGGCGACCCGATCGTGCAGCACACGGAAACGCTGCGTGTAGCCATCGCGGTGCCGACCGACATCCACCTGGCCACCGCCGGCAAGTTGCCGGTGGCCCTTTCGGCACACGGAACCGGAGGAAACTACTTTTCGTTTGCCAACGGCGGCAAGTTCAAGATCAGCACCGAGTTGGCTTCGCGCGGCATCGCCATCGTCAGCATCGACCAACCGATGCACGGGCCGCGCTGCTCGCCGGAGATCTCGGGCGCCGTCCTCGACCTCAAGACATTCAATTTCCTCAATATTGCTGCTGGTCGCTCGGGCTTTCGCCAGTCGGCGCTCGACACCGTGTTCCTCGCGCGCATGGTCCGCGAAGGCAAGCTGGACATACCCGCGTCGGTCAGCTCGGACGGCATGGCCGTGCCGTTCGATGGGGATCGCCTGCAATTCATAGGGCATAGCCAGGGCGGATTGTCCGGATCGCTTGCAGTGGCGGTCGAGCCGTCGATCAAAGCCTATGTACTCTCCGGTGCGGGCGCTGGCCTGTCGCTGACCATCATGCTGCGCAAGTATCCCGCAGATATCTCGCACACTTTGGCGACCGTGCTCAGCCTCGATGACGGCGAGTTGAGTGAGTTCCACCCGGCGATATCGCTAGTCCAGGCGCTGTCGGATGCCACAGATCCTCTTAGTTACGCAGCCTTGGCATTTACGCGCGACGTGGAGGTGAGGCCGCCGCACCTGCTGTTAACCGAGGGGCTGCTGGACGAGGACACGCCTTCGGCAACAGCCGAGGCACTGGCAAGTGCGCTCGGCCTGGCGGTGCTGGCGCCGAAGGTCCACCTGAGTGAGGCCATGACGACGGGCAAGACGCCGGTGATCACGGGTCCCGTGAAGGGCAATCTCACCCGCGGCAAGTTCACGTTTACGGGCGTGTTGTCGCAGTGGGCCAACTTCGGCCACTTCGCGATTTTCGACAGTGGCGACACGGCCAAGCTGTATGCCGAGTTTTTAGCCACGACGGCCAGCACCGGCGACGCTGTCGCAGTTCTCCCTTAAGGTATCATCATGTTCAAAGATGCCACTTGGCGCAGTCGTGCGGTCAGCGCTGACGACGCTGTGCGACTGATTCCCAGCGGCGCCAAGGTCTTCATCCATGGCGCGGCCGCGACGCCGATTCCGCTCATCGACGCGATGTGCAGCCGCACCGACCTGGAGCGCGTCACGCTCTATCATTTGCATACCCAAGGCTCCGCACGCTTTGCCGAGCCGCAGTTTGCCGGTCGCTTCCACTCGGTGTCGCTGTTTGCCGGTTCGGGCCTGCGCAAGCCGATAGAGGAAGGACGCGCCGATTTCATGCCGATTTTTCTTTCTGATATTCCAGGGTTGTTCGCGTCACGGGCTGTGCCGCTGGACGTCGCATTGCTCCAGGTCTCGCCGCCCGATCGACACGGCTACTGCACGCTGGGCACTTCGGTGGATACGGCCAAGGCCGCCGCCGACTCGGCCCGCATCCTGATCGCAGAAGTGAACGAACAGATGCCGCGCACCCACGGCAACACAATGGTCCAGTTCAGCAAGATCAATGCGTTTATCGTAAGCGATCGGCCCCTGGCCGAAGCCGAAGTCGTAGAGGAGACTGCCGTCGAGTCGCGTATCGGCGAAATCATTGCTGATCTGGTGGAGGACGGCTCGACCTTGCAGATGGGCATCGGCGGCATCCCCAACGCAGTGCTGGCGCGGCTGGGCAACAAGCACGATCTGGGCATCCACACCGAGATGTTCTCGGATAACGTCATCCCCCTCGTGGAAAGCGGTGTCATCACAAATCGTTTCAAGAGAGTCCACAACGGCCGCACAACGACCAGCTTTGTGACAGGCTCGCGCAAGCTGTTCGACTTCGTGCACGACAACCCGACCGTCGAATTCCACCCCTGCGACCGCACCAACGACGCCGCGCAAATCCGGCAGAATCCCAAGGTCGTGGCCATCAACTCTGCCATCGAGATCGACCTGACGGGGCAGGTGTGTGCCGACTCGATCGGCCACCGCATCTTCTCGGGCATCGGCGGTCAGATGGACTTCATTCACGGCGCTTCGCTGTCCCAAGGTGGCAAGCCTATCATTGCGCTGCCTTCTACGGCCGCGCACGGAACCGTGTCGCGCATCACGGCGGCTCTCAAGCCAGGGGCAGGTGTGGTGACGACGCGCGGCCATGTGCACTGGGTGGTGACGGAATTCGGCGCCGTCAACCTGCACGGGCTGACGCTCCTGGAGCGCGGCGAGGCGCTGATTTCCGTCGCGCATCCAGACTTCCGCCGAGAGTTGCGGAGTCAGTTCACAGAGATCCGCCACTTTGTCCTGAAGGGCTGAACGGCCTCAATCCAGCGTCTGCAGCCAGCTCTCGAGCCACAGTCGGCCGGCGCCACAGCCCTGCTCCCATCCGCATTCCGGGTGGAATTGACTCGCCAGAATCGGTCGTTGCGGATGAGCAAATGCCTCGATCGGTGTGGGCGCGCTGCTCGCGACAACCCGCCAGGGCAGCGGCAGGGCGATCACCTGTTCGACATGGCTTTGGTGCGTACGCCCGCCGGCTTCCTGCCAAGTGCGCGAAAAACCAGGCGGTAGCCACGAGGGCAGCGCGTCCGGGTGCAATGCCACGTCCATGGGTCCCGAGATCTTGCGCAAGCCGTTGTAATCGCTTCCCACGACCTGCCCCGAGGCCGGCGCGACGCGGCCGCCGTGCGCCAATGCGAGCGCCTGCATGCCGCCGCAGATGCCGAGCATGGGTCCGCGAAAAGCGTCGACAAGCTCCCGCAGCCATGGCAAGAAGTTGGCGTCATAGACGGAAAACGGCGTTCCTTGGGGGCCGAACACCAGCGCTTGGACGCCGTGCAGGCAACCGCGGGGATCGCTGCGCACTTGCGCAAAGGGCCGCGTCAGGATGCCGGTGCCGGGTCGCGTCAGCTGCCGCAGCGCCCGATCGATTCCGTCGCAACCCTGGCTCTGGCTGGGATCAAGATTCAGGTTGATGATCATAATCTTCGACACGCGTCAGGTCCCCGCCGGCTCGCCCGCTTGCAGGCCGGTCGGCAACACGTCGCCTGGCGCTTGCCACCAGGCGCGCAGAACCTCGGCCAACCATTCCGGTCTTTCGTGGTGCAAGTTGTGCCCGGCGCCCGGCACCAGCGCGCGGGTGACGCGCGGCAACGCAGCGTGGCGCTCAGGCAGATCTTTCGGCGTCCATTCCCCTAGTTCCGTGTAGATCGACAACACGGGCATGGTCAGCGCGCGCCACAGCGGCATGCCATCTTCGGTGCGAAATGGCCTGGGACTCGGCGTTCGATGCAGGGGATCGTGACGCCAAACCACTTGTGCACCCCCGCGCCACGGCTCAGTACCCGTGGTCGCGAGACGCAACGCGTGCTCCAGCGCCAGCCGCGGGTTGGCAAACTGCAGTCGGGCCGCCGCTTCGGCCACGCTTTCCATCGGTCGCCGTGCCGCGCGCCGACTCGCCTCGTCACCGCCGAAGCCCCGTGCATCCAGCGATTCTGTCCAGTTGCGCAGCCGCTCCAGCAACCGCTCGGGCGGCGTCGACGGCGGCCCCATGCCGTCAAGCAACACGACGCTTGCCACACGTTCGGCGAACAAAGCGCCAAGACCACTGGCGATCATGCCGCCCATCGAGTGACCAACGAGATGGAGGTGCCTCGGATCAAGGGACGCGATCAGCGTGTGCAAGTCGTGGTAGTAATCTTGGAAATGGTAGTAGCCGCCCGCCCCGACCCAGCCGGAATGGCCATGGCCGCGAATGTCGGGGGCAATCACTCGGAACGGACCCGCCAACCGATCCGCTGTCGCCGCAAAAGACAAGCCGTGATCGAGAAATCCGTGAATCAACAGAGCAATCGGCGCATCCCGCGGTCCCCATGCGTGCCAAGCGAGGCGGAGACCACGCACCTCGTAGAAACCCATCTCTGCCATGTTGTCCTTGTTCAGTGCCGGTACTCGAGGCCAACGGCAATGTGCAAGCCGCCCACAGAGTTCTGCTCATCGATGTAGCTGGTCGAGCCAAGGCCGGATCCACCCTCGAATGTCTGGAGCTTGCCGCCGAAGATGCTGGACGTGCGCATCGATGAACCGCCCAGTCCCGTACTGAGAATGAGGGTGTCGTGACCGCCAACTCCCCGCAAGTAGGTGCGCATGCCGAGTTCGCCCCAACCGATGCCGGTCGCCCCGCCACCGGCGCCGTAGAGGTTGAATTCGCGCGTGAGCGGAATGTCAATGGATCCTTCGAGGTAGCCAAAGCGGAACTGACCGCCGCTGATGGTGAGTGTGTTGGTGACACGCAAGTTGAGGCCGTCCATCGAACCCAGGCGCAGGTGCTGAACGACCGTGGCGCCGGATTGGGCGCAAGTGAAGCGATCGGGGCGCACGGCTCCGTCCGCGGAAGTGCCGCCAGCGATGGCCTTGCCGGTCAGGAAGCCGCTGCTACTGCAGTCGTACTCGCTGAGCGTCTGGAACTCGTGGTGCGAATAGCCGGTCCCGATGCCAAACTCCGCAAGATCATTACTGTACGATGCAATGAACTGCAGGTTCGTGGCGCTGA
>Ga0172369_10003190_pt1 | contig 21773 bp, 25 predicted proteins | sample LakKiv25m_FD_114539 | JGI IMG/M metagenome (GOLD analysis project Ga0172369, IMG submission 114539) | Freshwater microbial communities from Kabuno Bay, South-Kivu, Congo - kab_022012_11.25m | ecosystem: Environmental > Aquatic > Freshwater > Lake | place: Democratic Republic of the Congo...
GTAGCTCAACGGTAGAGCAGACCGCCCCTGCGGCGGTTTGGTTGAGAGTTCGAGTCTAAAAGTTAAACACAATTCATTAGAATTTTTGAAGTCTAATGGGCCCGTAGCTCAACGGTAGAGCAGTGGCCTCTTAAGCCATTGGTTGAGAGTTCGAATCTCTCCGGACCCACCAACTTCGGAAATTGAAGGGGAAAATATGTGGTATGTATACGCATTGAAGGGAGATAAAAGAATATACATCGGATATACATCCGACCTTAGGAGGCGTGTTTCAGAGCATAAACAAGGAAAGACGCATTCTACAAGTCGTATGGGAAACTTAAAACTTGTATATTATGAGGCTTTTATTTCAAAGCATGATGCAATCCGGCAGGAAAGGTTTTACAAAACGGGCCGAGGCAGGGATGTTTTGAGAGAAAAGTTATCAGCTAGTTTGGGTATGGCCTTATCGTCTAGTGGTTAGGACACCACGCTTTCAATGTGGTAACCCGGGTTCGATTCCCGGTGAGGCTACCAAAATGCACTTCAACTTGTTTGGAGTGTTTTTTGGTAAGAATAATATAGATTCATTTGCTATAATGTTTTTAATGATTTTAATTCCTCTAGCAATTTTTTTGGTTGGGATTGTCTCCGGATTTTTTGGTGCCATCGCCGGCGGTGGCGGTTTGATTTCAATTCCGTTTTTATTGTTTCTCGGAATTCCTCCGCAAGTTGCTTTGGCAACAAACAAATTTGGTGGCCTTGGGTTAAGTATCGGAGCCATCTACAAATTTTTTAAGGAAAAAAGAATTGTTTGGATTTACGCTATCGGTCTTTCTGCTGCTGGAATTTTGGCCAGTTTGATCGGAAGCCGAATTTTGATCGAAATTGAGCCAAAACATTTAAATGTTTTTGTCGCTTTTCTTCTAATAATTTTGGCGCCAACAGTATTTTTAAGTAAAAATTTCGGAATGATCGAAAAAAATCGATCACCAAAATTCCATTTTTGGGGGTATTTTTTCTATTTTATAATTTCGATCCTAGCCAGTATTATGGGTGGTTTCGGCGCAATTTTAATTAGCGGCGTTATTTATTTTTTTGGCTTAACAATAATAAAGGCCAATGCGACCGAATTAATCTCATATACGGCTTTGTCCATTTCCGCAACGATAATTTATATGTTTAACGGACTTATCGATTATAAATTGCTCTTGTGTCTTTTTCCGGGGATGTCGATCGGCGGATATATTGGCGCTCATACGACCATCAGAAAAGGCAATAGTTGGGTAAAAATTATTTTTATTGCCGTGATTATTTTCTCTGCCTTAAAGCTCCTTATTTAAATTGCTAAAAATTTTTCTTTTACTAATTTCGAACTCTCTTTTTTAATACTCCGCCCCTTGGGGCTTTGACGCTCGAATTGCTTGTATCTAAACTTTCAGTAGGTCTTTTTAAGATCAATATGCGAAAGGGGGGTATCATGATCACTCCACTTCGAATCATGACAGATCTATACTGGGGCACTCATGATGCCCTGGAGAACGGTTTAGATGTTGCCCCATGGATTAATAAGGCGACGATCTGGAGCCCGTTGAGTTGGGAAGGAATTCATGCTCAGCGAAATCAGGCGCTCGAAACGCTTGCAGGCGGGATCAGAACCTTCAAGACGGATAAAAGCGATTACTATTGAAGGCAAGCGTTTTGTGCGGGGAAAGAAAGGCAGATCAGGCCGGTTCGGCACTTCTTTGGGCATCTACATCGTCCGGAGTATGCTTTTAAGTATGTTGGTCTGGATGGATGAAAATTCGCGCCGGCAGCCAAAATTGTCCTGCTAAGCGGGATAGATGACTATGGTAGTTGGAATTATGCAGCCGTAGCGTTAACCCGAACCGGTCTTAAGGACTCTGACTACCTATTGGGCCGGCCGGTAATGCGTGATGACATTGTCGTCGTCAATAACTGGATCAGTGATTTCCGGAAGCAGTTGTATGATTATGCGATGGATCCGGAAAAGAAACCGGGGCCATGGACTGTTTTGGACCGTGACGACGGCCAGACGATGCTCTTCTACTAGGGCGGCGGGAATCCACCCTAGTAGAGCAAAACACTTATGCTGTGTTATACTTTGTATAAACAGGAGGATTATGCCGGATTTTAGCCTTAGCGCAAAAGAAATACAAAAATTAGTGAAATTTAATTACCCCTTTATCACAATCGTGGGTATTTTTATTTTTTTGCTCTCTTATATTTATCATATTGTTCCGATCGGGATCGTTTTGTTTACCATTTTGATGAATCTTTTGCAACCTTTCTGGTGCATATTCTCGCTCTCAAAAAGGCTTCTCCAAAAATCCAGGGATTGGGCTTCAGCTTTCTTTCTTTAACTATAATCCTAACAATTTCATATGGCATAACTTTTTTTAACGCGGAAACCCGTCCGGCGGCTATCCTGATTTTTATTCCGACGCTGATTTTGCAGGCAAGCATCAGTTTGTTTTTTGGGATTTTAGCCATCATTCTTACGACATTCAGCTTAATTTTGATGTACTATTTAAAAATCAACGACTTTTCTTTTTCGGGCCATGCCATTAATTTCATTTTTAATTATTTCTTCTTGCTCGTTCTTGGTTTTTTGGCTAATTATTCTTCGGAAATTTTAAGACGCAAAGAAGCGGAAATAAAAAAAATAGCGAAAATAAACGAAAACCTGTATCAGATGTCTAAAACTACTTCTGACGAAATTGTAAAGAATATGACTGAAGCTTTAGTTGTATTGGACGACAATTTAAAGATTGCTCGATATAATAGCGCTTTTTCGTTGCTGTTTCGTGAAAAAAATGACCTGACAAACGAAAGTTTTTTGAAGTTTTCTAAGATAATAAATGCAGATATTAAGGCCTTGGCAGAAGAGATTAAAAAGTCGGATTCGCGGCAAACTTTATCAATAAATTCCAAAGATGATCAAAAAAATGAGTATGAAATTTCGCTAAGCACCCTTCCTTTGAAGGAAAACAAAAAAGGATTTTTATTGCTAATCGATAAAAAATTAAATCCTTGGGGGAAAGTGTTTGAGAGCGGATCCAAAAAACCGGTCAGTCTTGCCATTATCAGGCTAATCAGAGCCAGTGATAATAGGATTATGGAAACTAAAGCAACCGACGAAAATGGAAATTTTGGTTTTATGGTGACCAATGGAGATTATAAGCTAACCGTGTCTAAAGACGGATTTGTTTTTCCATCTGCTTCCGATAAAACCGGTTATCATGGCGAGATCTTTCAGCCATCTTCCAATCTGGTAAATCTAAATATTGCCCTAGATTCAACAAGCCCAAAACAAGCTGAATAAGTTGCTTTTTTTGTTAAAAAAAGCTACAATTTAAGCGCAGGAAGGCAATTTATAATCAATTAATGAAAAAAATATTCCCACATAGCAAATTTTCTCTTTATAAGCAGGATAGAAAATCTTAATCTGTTTCAGTTTTGTCGTTGGGAATTTGAAAGGTTGAACTTATGACTAGCTTAATCGTGACGGCGGTTTTGGCTTTGGCCGCCGGCGGTGCCTCGGGTTATTTTTTATATCGTCTGGGCGCTAAAAATAAATTGGCGAACGCCGAGCTGAAAGCTGAAAAAACTATTGAGGACGCCAAAACAAAGGCCAAGGAATTAATCCTAGAGGCAAAAGACGAATCTCTAAAGGCCAAAGAAACTTCAAAGAAAGAATTGGACGAAAAAAATAAGACTCTTGAAAAAATCGAAAGTGATTTGCGAAGACGGGAATTAAATGTCGACGATCGATTTGATCAGGTTGAAAAAACACGCAAGGAACTGGCCCAGAAACAGGATGAGATTGAGGAAATAAAACAAACACTTCGCGACCTTCGTAAAAAACAGGAAGACAGTTTGGAGCGAATCGCCAAGATGACAAAGGATGACGCCAAAAAAGTATTGCTCGATTTGGCTGAAAAAGAGGGTAAGGCCGATTTGGTGAAGAAGATAAAGGAAGTTGAGGAATATGTTCGGGAATCGGCCGACGACAAGGCAAGAGAAATAATCATTTCGGCAATGCAAAGAATCTCGGCCGAGACTTCAGCGGAAACAACGGTTTCCACAGTTGAGATTCCAAGTGATGAGATGAAGGGGCGCATCATTGGGCGAGAAGGCCGCAATATTCAGGCTTTTGAAAAGGTGACAGGTGTTGATTTAATAATTGACGATACCCCCGACGCCGTCGTTCTTTCTTCGTTTGATCCGGTCCGGCGGGAAGTGGCGAGAGTTACTTTGACGGAACTTGTCACAGATGGTCGTATTCATCCTACCCGGATAGAAGAGGCCTTTGAAAAAGCTAAAAAATCGGTGGCCGCCGATATTAAAAAATCTGGCGAGGAGGCTGCATACGAAGTGGGCGTTAGCGGTTTGCCGGCCGAGGTTGTCAAAGTTTTAGGCCGTTTAAAATTCCGAACTTCTTTCGGGCAGAATCAACTCCAGCATGCCATTGAGGTTTCGAGGCTGGCAGGGCTGGTTTCAGAAGAAATCGGCGCTAACACGACTCTGAGTAAAAAAGCCGGCTTGTTGCATGATTTGGGCAAGGCGGTAGACCATGAAGTTCCCGGATCACATGCTGTTATTTCGGCAGATATTTTAAGAAAATTCAATTTGCCGGCTGATTTGATTCACGCCGTCGAAGCTCACCATGAAGATGTGCCGATGGAAACACCGGAAGCGGCAATTGTTCAGATAGCCGATGCCATTTCTTCGGCAAGACCGGGAGCTCGAAGAGAATCTCTTGATCTTCATTTAAAGAGACTGGAAGACTTGGAAAGAGTGGCGAATTCCTTTGAGGGAGTCGAAAAGGCTTACGCTATCCAAGCCGGTCGCGAGGTCAGAATTCTGGTTCGGCCAGAGGATATCGATGATTTGGCTTCAGCAAAATTAGCCAAAGAAATCGCTAAAAAAGTTGAAGAAGAAGTACAATATCCCGGCCAGGTTAAGATTCAGGTCATCCGCGAAGTCAGAGCGGTCGAATACGCAAAGTAACCAAGTTAGAAAGGGACAACGAACTACCCAACAACTAACAACGAACACTTCTTCCCCTAGATAGGGGAAGCTAGATGGGGTATAAAATGTTAGTTGTTCGTAGTTAGGATGTTAGTTGTCCATTAATGAATGAAAACCGAAAATTCAATCAAAGTGCTTTTTATCGGTGATATCGTCGGCCGTTCGGGAAGACGAGCCGTTAAAGAAGTATTGCCAACGCTTAAAAAGGAAGAGAACATTGATTTTGCCTTTGCGAACGGCGAAAATCTGGCCGGCGGCAAAGGTATGACGTTTGATACTTATCAGGAAATGATTGATTGTGGAATCGATTATTTCACTTCCGGAAATCACATCTGGAATAATGCTGACATTATCCCGTATCTTAAAGAAAAATCTGTTAAGATTCTTCGTCCGGCCAATTATTCAGACGATACTCCGGGTTTGGGCGCGGTTGAACTGTCAAAGGGAAAAACCAAAATCACTTTGGCCAATATCCTGGGCCGAGTTTTTATGCCAATAATTTTAGACGATCCTTTTGAAACGGCGGAACAGATTGTTGCCGATCATAAAGACTCAATCGTTATTATTGATTTTCATGCTGAAGCAACCAGCGAAAAAAGTGCTCTTGCTCATTACCTAGACGGTAAAGCCGGAGCTGTTTTGGGCACTCATACTCATGTTCAGACGGCCGATGAAACTATTCTGCCAAAAGGTACTGCTTTTATTTCCGACATTGGAATGTGCGGTCCCAAGGATTCTGTTATCGGTGTTGAGAAGGCAATTATAATAAAGCAATTCTTGACAGGCCTGCCTCAATTGCATAAAGTAGCAATTGGAGAGGCTGTATTTAATGCTGTTATAATTAGCTTTGACGCTGAAACGAAAAAACCGGTTTCTATAAGAAGAGTCAACCAATTTATCTAACCATATTAATTCTAAGGAAGGAGGTGGGAAAGCAATGAATAAAAACGAGCTGATAAACGATGTTGCTCGAAAGACAGGTCTTTCTCGCCGTGAGTCCGAGGTTGGGGTGCAGACTATGCTCGATCTAATCGCAAAGAGCCTAGTCAAGGGGGACAAGGTGACTTTGACTGGTTTTGGAACCTTTGATGTTGGCAAGAGACGAGAAAGAGCGGGCGTTAATCCGCGTAGCGGCAAACCGATCAAGATTCCGGCGACCAAAATGCCACGTTTTAAACCCAGCAAGAATTTAAGAGTTAAGATTAAATAGTACTTTTTCTGGGGAATAAAAAAACCGTTTTCAAACGGTTTTTTTATTAGCGTTGATCTCGTAATGGGCCCAAAAATGTGCTATTATAAATCCGCTTAATCATTTATGCCCGCGTAGCTCAGTGGATAGAGCGCCGCCGTCCTAAGGCGGGCGTCGTAGGTCCGATTCCTACCGCGGGTACCACTCCGACAAGTTAATTTTTTGAAATATATGCCTCGCTCCAATCCAAAAATAATCGCGCGACAGATGCTTATCTTGGTTGTTTGCATCGTTTTTGGATTACTTTTGAGCGCTCGCTTTCGTTCTATCCCCGATAGAATTACCGATCCCTTGGCTCCCTATGCCAGTTTAAAAGAAACTCGGGACAGCCTGATTAAAGAACAGAGCGATTTAAAAGACGAAATAAAATCGTTGCAAACTTCCATTTCAGAAATTCAATCTGAAAATGCCAACCAAGTTTTGACCAAGAGTGAAATATCCGATCTTAATTACCGCAAAGCTCAAGCGGGTTTGACAAGGCTAAACGGCGCCGGCGTCATTATTAAGTTAAACGATAGTCAATCCGGCATCGCAACTGAGGATTCGATAATTCATGCTTCCGATTTGCGTGATATTGTAAATTTACTTTGGTCTGCCGGGGCGGAAGGCATTGCCATTAATGACCAGAGAGTGGTTGCAAATACCGCCATCGATTGTATCGTAAATACAATTCTCATAAATAATGTTCGGGTTTCTACTCCCCTACAGATTGAAGCAATTGGCAATCAAAATAAAATGTTTGATAGCTTAAACACTTCCGATTTATTATCCGGCCTTTATTATCGAAAGATAAACTTTGGTCTGCAATTCGATATCCAAGAAAATCACGACATAACCTTGCCTGTTTACGACGGATCTTTTGATATTAATTCGGAACCCAATGTTTAAAAAAAGAGATCAAATTTTGATTGCTGTAATCTGTCTTTTATTGGGGATATTTATCGTTTCTCAATTTTATGCCAGTGGGGAATTTCAAAAAATAATACAGCCAGAAAATAATGATGTTTTAGCTGTTGAAGTCTCGAAACTAACCAAAACCAACGCCGACTTGCGAACTGAGGTTGGCAAATTAACCGCCAATCTTGATGCTTATCGAAATACTTCAGAATCCAAAAAACGTCTTTACAGCCAATATAAAAGTGATTTAGATCGTTTTAATCTTATTACTGGCGCTTCCGCTAAAACTGGTCAAGGCGTCATTATGAATATTGAAGGTTCGTTAACGGCTGCGCAAGTTGTAGATCTGGTGAATGCAATCAAGAATATCGGTTCTAGCCTTATCGAAATAAATGGCACAAGATTAACTCTAGCAACTTCTCTTTCTGCCTTTGCTAATCAGCCAAATTACGAAGTAAAAATCATTGGCAACGGTAAACTTCTAAAATCGGCGATTGAAAGAAAGGGCGGAATCTTGGAACTAATTTCAGGGAGCAACATAAAGATTTCCGTTTCCGAAAGTGATGTCATTGTAATCAAGAGCGGTAATGTATTAAACTTTAAATATGCAGAAATATTAAGCAATTGAAAGGGGAGGGAATGAAAGAAAAATTTAAAATTGAAATTTCTTCAATGACAATCGTGAATTTCTTTTTGATTGCGATTTTTTTGTTTTTTCTTTATTACATTCGAGAGGTTTGGGTAATCGTCCTGATCTCGTTAATTTTGGCGGCCGCTTTTCAGCCTTTGGTAAAGGGATGGTCAAAGATTTTTGGTCGCACTTTTTCTGTTATATTGCTCTTATTGATTTTCATCGCTTTAGTCGTCGGATTCGTTTATCTAGTGATTCCGCCGTTAGCCAATCAATCGGTAGAAATTATAAAAAGAACACCTGATTTTGTAGATCGATTTAAACATATTACGGCCGGTTTTCCTTATCTGGAAACCGGATTATCTAGTGCAATTCAAAACTTGTCGGGCATTACCGGCAACATAATAAGCATTACGGCCAATTTTTTTGGCGCGTTAGTCGGCTTTGTGACAGTTATTATTCTGATGCTTTACTTTTTGCTTGATGAGAAATTTTTTACCAATTTGGGACAAAATGTTATTGCTGAAAACAAAGCGGAGCAGTTTTTCGCCGTTGTTAAAAAAATCTCAACTAAGGTCGGCAGTTGGTTGCGCGGCCAGCTCTTGCTCTCGTTGGTAATCGGAGTAATGACATTTATTGGCTTAAAGATCATCGGTATTCCTTTTGCGACGATGTTGGCTGTGCTTTCGGGCATTTTTGAAATAATTCCAATTGCCGGTCCGGTAATCTCTGGTATAATCGCGGCGTTAGTTGCGTTAACTATTTCTCCGATAGCTGCACTGATAGTTCTCCTGTTTTATGTTGTCGTGCAACAGGTTGAAAATAATTTGCTGGTGCCAAAGATTATGGAAAGAGCTGTCGGCCTGCCACCGGCAATTATTATCGTAGCAATATTAATTGGCGGCAAACTCTATGGCATTCTTGGGGCCTTGCTCGCCGTTCCAATTTTGGCCATTTTGTATGTTATCTGGGAGGAATGGCCGACCATAAAGAGTATATTTTCTAGCAAATGACAGAAAAGAAAAAAGATATTTCTATTGCGAACAAAAAAGCTTATTTTGACTATGACATACTAGAGACTATCGAAGCGGGAATCGTTTTAATGGGTTTAGAGATTAAGGCGATAAGATCGGGTCGGATCAACATCAGCGGTTCTTACGTCAAAATTATGAACGGCGAGGCTTTTTGGCTTGGTGGCGAGTTGAATGTTCTTGAGGGAGACCGCCAAAGAACAAGAAAATTGCTTCTTCATCAAAAGGAAATGAAGCGATTAATGGGCAAATCTCAGGAGGAAGGTTTGACTATTTTGCCCTTAAAAATTTATTTAAGGAGAGGCAGGGCGAAACTGTTGATCGGGATCGGCAAAGGTCTTAAAAAGTATGATAAGCGCGAAAAAATAAAGAAGCGGGATACTGAGAGAGAGGCGGCTCGGGGGTTAAGCAATAAATAAGGCTAGACTTTTTTACCAAACAAACAGCCGCAATAATTTTGGCGATAAAGTTTATATTTCTTTGATAGCTGAATGGATTTTAGATATCCGTTCTTTTTTTTAAAATCTCGCTGTAAAAACTTTTCTTTATATATATTTTCGCCAATTGAGTTAATGATTTTTGCGTTCTTGTGGGGCGAAACGGAAAGAGTGGTGCTTACTTTTTCATACTTTTGCATATCGGCAAAATCGGCAATTCTTTTTAGCCGAAAATCAATGCATTTTTTACACCGGTTGCCGCCCTCGGGTTCATTTTCTAGGCCTGAGATTGATTTTTTCCAAAGAAGATTTTCGTTCGCATAATCGATTTCCGGAATCAACAACGGTATATTTTCAATCTGGCAATATCTTTTCAACTCCAGAAGCCTTTTTTGATACTCTTCTTCCGGCTCGATGTTCGGGTTGTACCAGATAACGGAAATTTCATACTCTTTTCTTGCCAGTGTCTCATAAACAGACGATAAACATGGACCGCAGCAGGCATGCAGCAAAAGCCTTTCTTTTTGATTTTGAATTTTGCATTTTCTAATTTTCAAAGTATTTTTCTAAAGTTTTTCAGCAATTCGCAATTTAGCGCTTCTTGCCCGAGGATTGCCGTTTAATTCAACTTCAGCGGGCAAAATCGGCTTTTTGGTGATGATCTTTATTTGTGGTTTTAGGCCGCAGACGCATACGGGAAGTTCTTTCGGACATTGGCAGGGATTGGCCAGATATTGAAAAGTCTTTTTAACAATTCTGTCTTCGAGTGAATGAAAAGTGATTATGGCGAGTCTTCCGCTGGGAGTGAGTTTTGAAACCATTTCGGTAATTGCTCGGTTTAAAATTTCTAATTCTTTATTGACCTCAATCCTTAAGGCTTGAAAAGTCTTTGTGGCAAAATTTACCCGACTTTTATATCTCGCGGCCTTGGGTATTGCGCTTTCTAAAACCAATATTAATTCTCCAATTGTTTTGATCGGTGTTTTCTGCCTTTTTTCAACGATTTTTTCTGCAATTTTTCGAGCAAATTTTTCTTCGCCATATTTCCTGATTATTTCTTCAATTTGAGCTTTCGGATATGAATTTACAATATGCTCGGCCGTCAGGCTATTTCTCCTATCCATTCTCATATCCAGAGGTTGATTAAGGTCTTTGAAAGAAAATCCTCTTTCGGGGGTGTCAAGCTGGAATGACGATACGCCCAAATCAACTAAAATTCCGTCAACTGATTTAATTTTTAATTCTTCCAAAATAAGTCCTATGTTTTTGAAATTATCATGAACCAAGGTGAAATTTTCTGCTAAATCTTTGCCTTTTATCGCTTTTTGGGCAATATCCAATGCTTCTTGATCTTGATCAATCCCGATGTAAGCAAGTTTTGAATTTTGTCTGGCCATATCGGCAAGCGCTAGCGAGTGCCCTCCCATTCCCAAAGTACAATCAACAAAAAATAGGCCTCTCTTTTGGAGATACCGGAAAGCATCAAGTATTTCTTTTTTTAGGACGGGGATATGGATCATCGGAGTAAAAAATTTACGAAACTTACTTTACCATAAAATTGAAAAACAAACTAGATTAGTATATGATTAGGTCATGGAAAACGAAAAAGAGACCACAAATTACTTTTCTCCCGAACTGGAACATTTTATTACCGAGTTTCAAAGTTCTCAAGTTGCCGCCACAAATCGTCAGGCGGATAACGATCGTATCAGCGGGCCGGCGATGGTGTACGAAAAAATCCGAACGGCTCTGGAATATCAGGAAGAGCATCATATCTTTAAAAACGCCATTGCGAGAATTATAAGCCGTAAATATGCCTTTACCATGAATCCTTCGGCGAAGAGGCTTGTTTCCGACTTGATTAGCGAACTTTCATGGGCCAATTACATCAATCCCGAAAATATTAAACCTGAGGAATATTCCGTAATCATTCAGATTGTCGATCGATATCTCGTTTTTTTAAGAGAAGCCCGTTCCGGCTTTGTCAAAAAAGGCAATTTGCAAAAAATGATTATTCAGTGGATGGCTTGCGAGATTAACGAACTTTTTCATCCGGAAAAGGAGAGGGAAGTTTTTCTCAATTACACAAGCTCTGTTATCGGCCAGAATCTTTCGCTAGAACAATCAAATGTTTCGCCAGAAGAAAATCTGATCCAGCTCAAAATTGCCATTTATTCTTTGGTGATGAAGCCTGATTTTTATCTGATTCAATACTGGCTTTTAAAGGCTATTTATCCAAACTGGGCCACGATGTCTTTGGAAGATGCGGGAAAGATTGCCCGAAGTTTTGATCCTTATTACAACAAGATAAACCATTCGCTCAACCACCCCTATCGCAAAAATTACCTTCTTTTTGTAAAAAGAAACATCTCTCCTTTTACGCTTTTGTACCGTGTTCTTATGACTGACGGAGTTGATCTTGAGAAATTAAGAAACAAGCCCCAAATTCTTCATACGATGATGATGGATCAGTATGATAGAGGGATAAAATCGGCAAAGGATAAAGTTTGGAGAGGTACTTTCAGAGCTCTTATTTTTATTTTTGTCACAAAAATTTCGTTAGCTTTTCTTCTGGAGATTCCTTTTGATAAGTTTTTCTCAGGGCATATTGATTTTGTTTCATTGATTATCAATGTCACGCTGCCTCCGCTTTTGATGCTGGCCGCCGGCACTTTTGTCAAATCGCCGCCATCAAGCAATTACAGAACTGTTTCAGAAGCCGCGACAAATTTGATAACCAAAGGAACGCTTTTGGACAAAAAGGTCTCTCTTCTAAATAGCAAAACCTCAACTTTGGACAATATATTTAATTCCGTTTATTTCCTTATCACTTTTGGCATATTGCTCGGTGTGATTTGGCTATTGGCTTTTCTTAAATTCAATATCATCAGCATTACCCTGTTCTTTGTTTTTGTTTCGGCCGTTTCGTTTTTCTCTTTCCGAATACGCAACATTGCTTTGGAGTTGGCAATGAAGAGAAACGATGATACTTTGACGAGCGCGTTGGAGTTTATTTTCCTCCCCTTTATTCGAATCGGAAGATTCCTTTCTGATCGGATTGCTGCCTTTAACCCGTTTATTATAGCGCTTGATTTTCTAATCGAGGCGCCTTTAAAGACTATAATTAAGATCACAAATTCATGGTTGCGCTTTATTAATTCCAAAAAAGAAGATCTTGAATTTTAATTGATAATCATTAAATCTAGCGGAAATTATGTTTGCAGATAAAGTTGTGTTAGTTGTCGACGATGATCCGACAATGTTGGAAATGTATGTCGAGCGAATAAAAAGCGAAGGAGCGATCGTTCTTGAGGCTATTGACGGGGAAGAGGCGATAACTCAGGCAAAGGAAAATCATCCGGCCATCATTCTTTTAGACATCATGATGCCCAAGATAAATGGCTTTGATGTACTGAAAGAATTAAAATCCGATAACGACACTGCCAACATTCCAGTTGTGATTTTGACGGCATTGGCCGACGATCAGAAAAAACACGAAGGCATGGCTTTGGGAGCCGCTGATTTTATTGTCAAATCAGAAACACTACCCTTGGATGTTGTCGAAAAGCTCCGAAAAATTATAGCCCCCGACAGCAATATCGGCGAAATTTGATTATCTAGCCAGATGAATGGCCGTATATAGAACTAAAATACCGCAAATTGTCATTGCTGTTGTCAAAAATGTAGGATGGTGATGGTGGCTTTCGGGAACCAAATCGCTTGCGCCGATGTATAAAAAAAGTCCGGTGAATATGGCCAAGATAAGTCCAAGCATTCCTTGGGAAACAGAAAAGAATAAAGTTGAAACGACACCTAAAACTGGGGCGACGGCATCAACGATAAGCCATTTTATGGCTTCTTTTTTATTGCCCTTGTTTTTTAATATCATCGTGACAGTATTTATGCCATCGGAAAAATCATGGGCCAAAACGGCGGCTGCCACTATCCATCCGATCGTTGGCGAGACTTTAAACGCTAATCCGATTCCAAGGCCGTCTAGAAAACTGTGAAAGGCTAGAGCTAAAGCGCCGACTTTGCCGTTATGGGAGGGATTTTCGCAATCATGATTATCTTTGTCTTCACAGGGGTGGATAGAAAACAATCTGTCTAGGACCATATAAAAAACAAATCCGAGCGCCATAAAAATTGTCACGGTATTAAGACCGTACGCTTCGCCAGCCAATTCGATTGATTCCGGTAACAGATCAAAAAGTGTCACGCCAATGACGGCGCCGGCAGAAAAACCCAAAATAAGATGCAACTTATCTTTGAATCTGATTGCGAATATGCCCCCAAAAAATGTTGAAACAACCGTTGCTAAGCCGATAACAATAAGCATTTATCTCCTATTTTAATTAAACCAATAATAACAAAATTGGCAAACATATAAAATGATCGTTTTCGATTTCAATGATCCCTTATTTTGCCAAGTCTCCTTCGTGACCGTGTCCCGGTTTGGCAATCTTTTTGGCTTGGAATCTTTTGTCTTGAGCGATAGACTTGCCAATGTTTGTAATATCCGTAAAGCGGCCCTTTTGATCACGAACGGCGTAATATGATTTATCGCCGATTTTTATAGTGTCTCTTTTGCTCATATGCCTCCTTTGCACTCATTATAACTGCTTTTTCTTTTTCAGCAAAAACATATTTGGTAATATTGTTTTATGACATACAAAACCCATCTAACGGCAGGGTTGCTTTTTTCTTCCATCTATTTTCTTGAAATCAGGCAAACGGAATTGTCTTTTTTGCTAATCATTTCAATCATTTTATCGGCAACACTTGGATCGAGTGCTCCTGATCTGGATACGCCAAGCGGACCTCTTTGGAAAAAAATACCGGCCGGCTCCATACTTGCAAGGATCGTCAGACCGGTTTTTATCGGAGGACATCGGTATCTGTCTCACTCGCTAATCGGATTTGTGCTGTTTAATACTCTGTTTTATTTGTTTTTAAAACTTTTATTCCAAGATTTGCCGTCGTTTATATTCTCAGTTCAAATCGCATTTTCATTAAGCTATATTACTCATTTATTTGCCGATATGTTTACGGAAGCAGGTGTGCCACTGCTTTTTCCGCTTGAGTTTCACTTTGGCATACCTCCAACCCCTTTTCAAAAGGTCAGAATCAAAACCGGTCGCTGGTTTGAAAATTTGATAATTTATCCAATATTAAACATCGCCTTGCTTTATGTGATTATCAAGGGAATACTACTTTATTTCTAGCTCGTTTAATTAGAAAATTTGCGGCCAGAACGAATATACAAGATAAGTGATAAGGGCGACAAACACTATCCAGAGCAAGACGGCAATACCGGTTTTTTTAAAAAACTTCGGCCAAGTCGAACCGATAATAATACCAAAAGCCAACATGGCGATTTTTAACGCCCCTGCTTGCCACGCCGAGAGCACATAGTCATGAAACAACATAACCCTCCATTTTAATTGTTTAACTATATTTTTTAGGCTATTTCAACTGCTGCCGCTTTGATCTCGCTTCCTTTGCTATTTCTAAAGAAAAGGGAAGAAAGGACACCCAAAAGTGCGATCAAAGCCGCAACTTTGAAAGTCTCGTTTATCGAGTCAACAAATGATTTTTTGGCGGCCAATGCTACTTCTTCGCTGATTTTGGCAAATTGATTTTGCGTCGCTGTCTGTTCTGCCTTGATGGCAACTAATTGATCCGGAGTTAAAGTTGATAAATTAACGGTAGGAATCCCTGCACCGGCCGAATTAGCCAAAGATTTTTTAAGCTCTGTTTCCATCTTGGAATTGTCTTCGCTCAAGCCCTCTGTTTCAATAGACTTCACAATTAAAGTTTTGGCCGAATCAGGCAATCCGGCAATGTTATTAACATTAGTTTCAATCTTGGTTGCTAAAATCGTTTGTAAAAACGCTCCCAAAATGGCGATACCCATAACGGAGCCAATTTGCCTGGCCGTTGAAAGTACTCCGGAGGCGCCGCCGACTTCATCTTCCGGTGTTTCCAAAAGAGAAATGTTTGTCAAAGGCGCTTGAGTCAGGCCCATACCGATCCCCATAACGATAAAAGGCAAAATCAAATCCTTAATCTCGGTGTTAACTTGAAAACGCCCCAATAAAAATGCGCCGGCTGCCATAATAAGCAAACCTGTGGAAACCAAAAATTTGCCGCCGATCTTATCGGCCAATTTTCCGGAAATCGGCGCCATTATCATGATCGTAATGGCAAATGGCATCAAAACCTGTCCGGTCTTTATGGGCGCAAAACCCATTACGATCTGTAAAAATAGGGGGAGCAGAAAAAACGATCCCATCATCCCAAAAGAAAGAATTGAAGTCGTAATATTGCCAACTGAAAAGTTTTTTCTCTTAAACAACTTTAAATCAACGAGGGGATCTTTTTTGCATTTTTTTTCGACGAGGATAAATAAAGCGCCGGCGATGACGGCAACGGCAAAGAAGACGGGGATAATGGAAAAGATACTGATATTTAATGTCTGCCCAAAGATTGCAAAACTTTCTTTGGTGGTCCACCAACCGTATTTTGCTCCTTCGATAAAGCCGAATGTTAAGAAAAAGACGGCGATTGCTGATAAGATGATGCCTAAAATATCAAATCGATGGGTTCTTTCGTGATCCTTTGATTCTGGAATAAAACGAAGGGCAGAAATTAAAGCCAAAACCCCGATTGGAACATTAATATAAAAAACATAGCGCCAAAGCTCGGAGATATTAAAAAAGTTATTCAAACTTGATCCCAATCCTTTGTCGGTCAAATACCCGCCAATGATAGGTCCTAAGACAATGCCCAAACCGGCAACGGCGCCCCAAATTCCCATTGCCGAGCCTCTTTCTTTCTTTTCAAAATTAGCGGCAATAAGAGAGATAGTCGCCGGCATCATTGCTGCCCCCCCAAGCCCCTGCACGACGCGAAATAAAATGAGTTGATTGATATCATTCGCTATGCCGCATAGAACCGATCCGATTACAAAAGCGATTAATCCGCCGATAAACATTTTTTTACGGCCGATTTCATCACCAAGGCGTCCAAATGTTATCAGGAATACCGCAAAAGTTAAAAGATAGGCGTTGTTAACCCATTCAATCTGAGACATTGTCGCGCCAAAATCTTTTAAGATTGAGGGTATTGCCAGATTTACCACATTTCCGTCTAAAACGATCATTAAAAGGGCAAAGCAGACAGTTCCAAGCGTCCACCATTTTCTAGAATCTTTATTCACTTATGTTCCTCCAGTTTTTTAGATTTATTTCTCTTGCGCCTAAAAACACTCTCATAGCATCTTATTTTACAGGTCGAGGGCATAGAGTGTCAACGATCTTATGGATTATTAAAGCATACTTTAGATTCCATAACCGCCCGAAACAGGATCAAGAAAAAGAAAATTATGGGGTGGGAAAAAAGTGAAAAGAGAAAAGGCAGCCAAAAGAAGAATTATCAAAATAATGCTAAGAGTCTGATATCGCCCAAATTTGGCTTTTGAAATTTCTAGATAATAAGCGGCGATATGACCAACGATTACGGAGATGACAAAGATTGAAATATCATAAACAAAATTATCCTTAAAAAAGAGCAGCCAGCCGTAAAAAAGTACAAGGATTAAGAACGGTATTATGTACAGTTTTTTCATTTGCGCAAAACAAAAGTTTCTTTCTTTTTTGGCGAAAACAAAATAGGCGATAGCGGCAAAGATAATTGCCGGCCAAAAAGCCAATTTAAGGTGTTCCCAACTACTTTCGTTTACCGCGGCAAAAAGAGCAACTGGCTTTAACCGGCCAGACCAGATAAAAACAAAATGCAGAAGCGAGCCAAAAATTATCGTGCCAATTGCCTTAAAATCTCAAACTTTTTGAACTTTCCCCTCATTTTCCTCCTTTATGTAAAACCTTATTTTTGTCGAACGGCCCAAAGTTTCGGTCAAGACTTCCTTTGCCGGTTTATGATTTATAAATTTAAAAGCCAAAGAAACCACTCTGGTCTTATTATTTATCGCCTCAAAAAACCAAGGCTCTATTTTTTTTAGAACATCGTTTAAGAGATACATATAAACCACATCCGCCCTTTTCAGCGCTTTTTTTCTTTTTTGAAAATCGCCATAAATTATCTTGATCCTTGATGATTCTCCAGCTTTCCAAACATTAAATTTGGCCTTAAAATAACAAAAAGGAGAACGGTCAATGCCGATCCCTCTGGCTCCAAATTCTTTTGCGGCCAAGATAAGAGTTTCCCCGTTGCCGCAGCCCAAATCAACAATAGTCTCACCTTTTTTTATTTCAGACAATTTAAGAGCGTCTTTGACCGCTTTTTTGCTGGAATAGACGATAGGCGCACCAGTCATGGTGGCAAGGAGTAAGAAAAATAGCCAAATAAAAGTGCACAACAAAACGGCCAATAATAAAAAGGACAAGAAAGTCAGAACGAAATACATAAAATTATTTTATCATTTGCTGTTTAATATCGGAAGAAAGAGGGTTTAAAAAGTTTTCTAAACATATTATAATTATCTTAAGGTTAATTTTCGGAGGGGAATATGGAAGATTTCGGCCATCTTTTAAAAGACGATTTGCATGATCTTCACACTGTGCTGTATGACCTCAAAAAATCTCAAAAAAAACAATCAAGCCTCAAATGGAATTTTTGGCGGGGAGTTTTTTATGGTTTTGGGTTTTTTGTCGGTTCTGCTATTTTGGTTTCCCTCGTTGCTTATGTTTTGCGCCATATCGGTGCCGACGGTGACTCGCTTTTGGGTGAGTTTATTCAGGGCGTAATCCAACTTTTTCAGGAAGCCCGTTGACAAAAAGGTAAAAAGTAAATATAATTATATTTGTTCTAGAAATTCTTTTTAGGATATTGAATTTAAGACATAGTTTTTGTATTATCGTCTTTAGATCTGCAGCTAGTGATTCCCAAAAGATAATTCCTTTTGTTTAGGAATTAGAAATTAGAAATTTCGGCCATTGGCCGCTTTGGGGGTGTATTAGCTTCGACAAGAGGACCTTAAAAACATATTGCAAGTAAGTGGTTTCACAGCTTTGAATGTGGATAAAATTTCAAGTGCAAACTCACTTGTTAGCAAGGTCAAGAATGCTTTCGCATCTCTTAGCTTTGCGCCAGCTTTAGCTTAATTGCTTTAGCCATCCGTCCTTTGCTTTTCGACGAAGGGTTGCGGGTGTCATATTCGAAATGCAGCGTACTTGAATCCATAGCGAGTATGAATAAGTAATACTCTGGATAGGGCAAAAGTTTTTTGGTCACGATTATAGCTTAGCCCGAATAAATAAATTGTGACTAAACTTGTAGAATGTATGTTTCTAACCTTTTGGACAGGAGTGCAACTCTCCTCACCTCCACCAAATCCCCAGAATGATTGTTTAAGTGCTGTTTTATGTAGAATGGGAGCGACAATTTAGGTGTTCCAAAACCGGTTTCTAGAGGGTAGGTAGGGTTTTGCGTAAAGATCATCCTATGAATAGTAGATTTCAGCTCTAGGCTTGCTTTTTTCCAGGTTTCAGCCGGTGTTCCAAGAAATTGTTTTGTGAGTTTTAAAGCCTCGTTGATATCGGGGGCTTTTTTGTTTTCGGGACCAATGTTTATTTCAGCTAGACGCTTATCTAACTGTTCAATTTTTGCCTCATATCGGCTTTTAACAGACTCTGATTTTGTTTTAGGAATAAGATCCAGGTATTCATCAATAGCCAACTCTATTTCTCGTTTTTCTTCTTCTTTGGCGGCTTGGCTCAAGGTTGTGTCTTTTTGTTTTTGTTCCCATATTCTTGTAGCAACTAACTCGCCAATCGTATTGCCGCTCTCATGACAGTCCGTTCTCAGTATCTCAAGTTGCCCAATGATTGTGGCTGCTTGAGAAACCTGAGCATTATAACTACGCTCGAGGTCTTCAGCTGCCATAGGGCAACCTTCCTTTCTGTTATCAAGGTACTCTACGCTCATTATATCAGAGCGAAGAGCATTATATATTAACATAATTGCGGTTTTTGTCAAGCGCTGAACGTAAAAACTACTGTTTAGCTAATGAATTATTCCGCCGTGAAAAAAGAGTTCATAAATTTTGTGATTTTTAATATAGATGCTTTCAATACCAGAAAAGTAATCAAAATCACCAGTGAATTCACAAGCGTATCTATAATCAGACCCCTGAAATTCCTTTGGTCCCCGAAATGGTGATGTTTCAGATACTTCGGAGAGTGCTAGTTTTAAGAAACTATAGATTTCTTTTTCGCTAATCGTTTTATCTAAAATACGGCCGTAATAGTTCAAAGACCATATAGCTCTATCATTAGAAAAAACAATCTCTTCACCAGCAAAAGCATCTGAACCAAAATATCGATCACGATAAGAATAAACGCCGTTAGAAAAAGAAAATTCTTTACTTCCATCAGTTAAGATTTTCTTGCTATCTCCTTCTGTTCCTGCATAGGTTGCTTTTTTGGCTTTGATTAAAAATTTTATCAATTCTTGTTTCATAATTTTATAAAGAGGCGCAGGCCACCCTTCGAGGGGTGGCCTGCCAACTCGGTATTAATGGTCATAAAATCCCTTCAATGGAATATTATGGCCTGCACACGCTAACTCAACATCCTGTTTTGCTTGTCTCCAGTAGTCTTTCGAGAAACCCTTCTGATAGATGGGCAGCAGATCGGGATAGTGTTTCTCGATGATGGCAAGAATTGTCGGCCTGTTCTCCCAGCCGATATTTAAGCTTTCTGCCATTAGATAGTCAATTTTCCCGGCCACCAGATCGATAACCGCATGGACATCGCACAGCCCGGGCATGATTGGACCTAGAAACGCATAGGTTCTGATTCCAGTTTCATGCAAACGACCAAGCGCCCTGACCCGCTCCGAGATGGGCGATGCACCAGGGTCAAAGACCGCCGAGAGCTGATCGTCCTGAAGCTCTACGGTTAGTCCAACCTCGCAATTCGAGAATCTGGTTAATAAATCGATGTCTCGCAGAACAAGGCTGGATTTTGTCAGGATCGAAATCGGAACATCATACTCGGCTAAGACTTCGAGACAGGCACGAGTAATTCCGAATTTCTTCTCGGCTGGCTGGTACGCATCAGTAACACTGCCTAGAAGTACAGTTCCTTCAACTTTCCTTCTTCCAAGCTCTTTCCGGAGCACTGTAGCAGCATTTTCCTTGATGTCCAGGAAACGACCCCATTCATCTTCGACGTGGCCGGTGAAGCGCTTCATGAATCGCGCATAGCAGTAGACACACTTGTGCAAACAACCTGTATACGGATTTATGCAGTAATCCACCTCAGGTAGGTTGCTTTTGGTGAGTACGCTACGGCATTGGATTGTTTTGACTGAATTACTCATACCTTTCCTCCACTCCACAAGCCCTGCAATGCAGAATTCTGCATGCAGATGGCCGGCTCGTATAATCTGGTGATTCTAAAGCTTTCTTTAGGATATCACCCAGATCGTCTTCAGGCAACTTGCCCAGGCGGAAACCTTCAAGGGGTTGGCCATTGTGATCAAGCGCCCATGCACAAGATATAACAGTACCGTCGGGCAAAATTCCGATTGATTCGTGTACCGCTCGGCATGCTTCTTGCCCATTTAACATTCGGAGTGAATGCTGAAAGGCAATACGGATCGGACCGCCCAAGCTTTCAATGAACTGCATTCTCTCCCGGTACTCCGCATCCGACACGACAAGATCTTCATGCTCGATTCCTCGCCCGACCTTGCTGAACTTTAGGAAATCCCATTGCGGAATGCTGTTTGCACAGAGCCAGGTATGGAGATTCCGAAGATTATCATCATCCATTGTCAGAGGGTACAAAATGGTCACTGCCGAGCATCTTATGCCGGCCGCTGCTAGCGTTTTGAGTGCTCGCATCGACGAAACGTTGTAGCCTTTCGGTCGGTAGGGGTTATTAGTTGTATCCAGATTGTCGAGGGTGAGTTCGACTTTTCCGACTTTGGATAGCACAGCTAGCTTGCGGTCATTGAACGCCGCTCCGGTTGTGCTTACATTTACCATGGTTTTTGGCAAGAATTCGATCGCCTTGCTAACCACGGCATAGTCGTCCTCAAAGTACAATGGATCACCACCAGAAAAGTCGATTTTTATTCCATTGTCGACCAGCTGGCCCAAGATATTCATCTTGGATGCCAAATCAAGTTCGTCAGTCGCCGACTCCAACCCATTTTTGTTACTGGTTGGTGCGACCTGTTTTGCTGAGACACAGCAAAACTTACAGTCCCAAGGACACTTGTTTGTCAGGTTCCAGATTGCGTACATCGATTCCTCCTTCGGCATTTCGCCACATCGACCAGGTTGTTGAGTACTTGCATAGACATTCTATGCACGAAAAAGGAAGAGCTGCTTAGGCCCTGAAAAATTCCTTTTTGAATCGCAACTTTTTCTAGGTAATATGGAGACCTATGAAGAAGCATCACAGGAAGTTAAATCAGTCAGACAGAGACCGTATTGAGGCTATGCTGGAAAGCGGCCACAA